>Ga0315551_10000856_pt1 | contig 23852 bp, 19 predicted proteins | sample SalMarSW160290MG_FD_203678 | JGI IMG/M metagenome (GOLD analysis project Ga0315551, IMG submission 203678) | Salt marsh sediment microbial communities from the Plum Island Ecosystem LTER, Massachusetts, United States - Salt Marsh Sediment SW1602-90 ...
TTATGAGACGGCATTTTTAAAGTGCGTAAACGATGGTTGTCCTGTTTTCCCCTCAATTTCTATAGCAATTACATCAATCCGCCAATCACCTTGAAGATCGGGATGTTCTTGCAGGTAAGCTCCTACCGCAGAGATCAGGTGGGCTTGTTTCCGGGTTGTAACTGACTCCTCAGGATAACCAAAAGTCCGCGTCGAACGGGTTTTAACCTCTACAAATACCGTGACCGAAGTTATCCCATTTTTGTTATTCTTTATCTTCCTCGCAATCAAATCGATCTCGCCATGAGGGGTACGAGCGTTTCGTTCCAGGATCTCATAACCGCGCTCAAGGAGATAATTCTCAGCCAGTTTTTCACCCCATCGACCTAATCTTAGCCCTGATTTGCTCATTTTAATAATCGATCCACGAGAAGGGAGAACTTATGCCGTAAGCCGTGATGACGATCAGTTGCTTCAGATACCAGCAGCTGGTAGTGGTTAAGTAGCATTTGTGTGGTGCGTTCGATAGCAAAGATATTTGAAACTTCCCGGGCACGAGCGCCCATCTTCTTGCGTCCCTCAACATCGGTCACCATGCGCACCATTTTTGCTGTAAAAACTGCCACATCCTCCTCTGCTGATAATAAACCGGTCACGCCATCCTCCACAATATCCGCTACGCCCGGAGACGTGATGCCTAATACAGGTAAGCCAGCTGCCATTGCCTCAATTACCGATAGGGGATGGACTTCAGTCACAGAAGCTGTGATAAAAGCATCAGCCGTTGCAAGATAGCGTAGTAGATCCTTATAAGGTACCATCCCGGTAAAGAGCACCCGCTTAGCAATACCCATGTGGAACACGCGATCTTCAAGGTTTTCTTGTTCTGGACCTGCGCCTATAATTAACAGACAAACATTGTCATAAGCCTTGGCAGTCCCCGCAAAAGATCGCAACAGAAGGGGTAAATTCTTCTCAGGTCCTAGCCGGCCTGTATAGATAAGAACGATATCCTCATCTTTAAATCCCAATTCCATTCTGGGCACCGGTTTAAGGGTTCCACGAAAGGGTGAGAGATCCACTCCATTTGGAACGACCTCTACAGGTGAGTTAACATTGAAAGTGCGTAATACCTCCCACATACCTTTTGACGGTGCAATGACGAGATCACAAGCTGCACAAAAGGAGGGGAGATAGGCTTTGAGAAATGTGTCACTCAAACCATCGGGTAAAACGGGCAAATAAGCTTGGGCGTACAAATCGTAACGAGTATGGTTGGTGAAAACGATTGGAATATTGCGCGGTTTACAATAACGTATTGCCAAACGCCCACTTAAAAATGGGTGGTGAACATGCACGACATCCATCGTACGTAGCAAGCGCTGGGCTTGCAAACTATAGCGAATGTTTAAATAATAACCAGTATCAACCAGTGGCAGACCTGGTGAACGGATAATATTTTCCTCACCGTCTTCAAAACCATCATCGCCAAAAGTAAATACAAAGACTTCGTGTCCTGATTCTTCGAAAAAACGCTTGTTTATGGCGATATGGTTGGTTATACCACTCACGTGGGGCTTGTAGACATCCGCCATCATGCCGATGCGCACGGATAAAGCTCCTTTATTTTGGGAATGATACAAGCCAGGATCTTATCCTGAAAGCATAGAGTTCGAATTGTGATCAAAGTTTTAAGCAAACTTCTAAGTGAATAAAACATTTCCTTCGTGGATTTTTCCGTCATTAACCGCGTGAGAGCTATTGGTTGCGAGAATGCTGAGAGCCTAGAGAAATTATAGTCCAGTTCCTATAGGCTATCACGAATTCAAGCGAATACGGAGGTAGAACTTGATAGGTAAGCCGTTGACGAGTACAATGCAAGCGTGTTGAAGCCTAGAAACCTGCCCGATCCGAACCGACTAAGTGTGGTAGTTGCTACCATTTTATTAGCCTACGCCTTAGCAAGCGTTGTAAACCTCCCAAAGCGTGATCTCGAGATTCAACTTCCTGGCCTTTACCTAGCATTTGAATTCAATGTCCATACCGTGGTAGCTCTATTAGTAGCTGCTTTAACCGCTTCAGGAGCGGATTGGCTTCTACGTGATCATCCCATGCTGGGGAAGAAAAGCTCATTGCAACATTGGCTGGTGCCTGCTCTTACCGCGTTGGTGATCGGTGTTCCCTTATCTCGATTCACTTTCGGTTTGCAGTGGTTTATCAGTTTCGTTATCGGGGGCGTATTATTGATGCTCGTATTAGTGGCAGAGTACATTGTGGTAGACCCCGGAGATGCGCGCCATGCTCTTGCCACCGCCAGTTTGACGGCAGTATCATTTGCTCTCTTTCTGGTGCTGGCAATCGCCTTAAATTCGACCGGGATGCGCCTTTTCCTGGTCCTGCCGGCTCTCTCATTTGCTTGCGGGTTGATCAGTCTGCGCACCCTTCACTTGAGGCTGCCAGAAAAATGGGCTTTCATCCAAGCTATCGCGCTGGCCTTAGTCATCGCTCAATTCACAGCCTCTCTGCATTATTGGCCTCTTTCTCCGATAACCTATGGGTTGGTCTTGCTAGGGCCCGCTTATGCCCTTACCAGTCTGGTCGGTAATCTTGCTGAAGGAGAGTCCTTTCGGCAAGCAATCATCGAACCAGTCTTGGTGTTAATCATCGTATGGCTGGCGGCGATATGGACTCGCTAAACGATCAATCTTCCCAGGCACTGTGGTTGACGCATTCCCAATGGGAGATAATGTTAACGGAAGCAATCGCGCACACGCCCGAGGAGGCTTGTGGGTTGTTAGCCGGCAAGCATGGTTACATTTTAGAAGTATTCCCAACGACAAATGTTCTGCACAGCCCCGTGCGCTATCGTATAGCAACCCAAGAACAGTTCCAAGCTTTTCAGCGCATTGAACAACAAGGCTGGGATCTCTTAGCGATCTATCATTCGCACCCCCACGGCCCGGCGACCCCATCACCAACGGATATAAAAGAGGCCTACTATCCAGAAGTCATCTATTTAATCTGGTCCCGTGACGGAGGAGAGTGGATCTGTCGAGGTTTTGTTATCTCTAATAACGACGTCCAAGAAATACCTATCCGCCTCGTAAAACGAGATTGAATAGGGAAACACCCTCAATAAAACCAAAGGGGGGATCGAGCCAGGGGAGCCATGCTAAATCTGAGCCCTGATTTTCATCCAGGTGTAACTTAGTAAGAATTGTCTTCATCATCCGAGGAGGCTGGCTGCTCTCCATATATTTGTTCGTATAACGCACGCAAATTACGGTTATGTAACTTCTCCGCCAGTCCCCCAATCAGCACGCGGCTCTTCCCACAAGATTCAACCCCCACCTCTGCCAGCATATCCATCGGATATTTCCGCCGAGAAGCTTTTCGAACGGTTTTACGAATGGCGGACAAGTAGGCAAGATTATCCTTAACAGCCCCTTCGATTTCTCCCCGCAAAACGATATCCCCATGCCCTTGTATCACATTTTCTAACCCCATTTTACCTATCCTCTTTAAAGAAGCAATCATATCATCTAAATTTCCATCCACTATGTAGGGTAAAGGCATGAAAACATCCCCAGCAAACAAAACACGATCCTCTTCAACAAGCACCCCGAGGTTATCCGCCGAATGACCTGGCAGTGGAATTAAAGTCAACGTCTTTTTACCTAAACGTAGACTCAACGTTCCCTCGGAAAAGGTGAGGTGGGGAAGAATGATTTTCGTCTGCCTGAAAGCGGTACTATGTTTGCGAGTCTCATCCAGGGAGGTTCGTCCCTTCGTGTCCAGCCACTGGCGGCACAGGGTATGGGAAATGATCGTCGTACCGGGGAAAAAACAATTTCCCCAGCTATGATCAGCATGGTAATGGGTATCAATGACATAATGCACAGGAACTTGTAGTTCTTGTTCGAGAAAATCGCGTATCTCTAGCGTCTCTTCAGGCAATGCTAATGTATCGATGACCACCGCCCAATTGGGACTGATCACAGCTCCAGCCGTCACCTGAGCATAGACTTCACTCTGAAATGAATATACATTATCAGCAACTCGCTCGCGTTGCACCATACAGGCATCCTTAATAAAAAATTTGACAATGCCATTAGAGGGTATAACCATCTCTCAACAAAATTTTCTTGCTGAGCAGGGGAAACATCTTTGAAAATTTTCCCGGGTATCCTGTCCCCAAAAAATCGACATCGCCAGATAGCTTAATGAAGAATAGCACAAACAGCTAATAAAAGTCAAGGGAGTTTTACATAATATAATTCTTGATCTGGGATGCCAAGAAACTGGTTGACGTGCTCTCTGAAAGTGAGTATAATTTTGAAAATCAATTTGAATATTCAGCTCTCTCTCGGAGGAGTATGTGGATAGGGCGCTGACAGAGAAGGAGTGGCCAAAGGCTGAGAGCCCCCGCAGTTGCCCCCCGCAGAACGTCGCCCTGATCAGCTGCTGAAGAAACTTTGTATGGTCCCTGTCTCCAGGGCAACCATACAGAGAAGTAGACCAGCACGGGTAGCCCGTTACAGCGGAACCCTGATGATAGTCAGGGTGATAAGCGCGTCAGAAAGTAACTCTGACGAAACGAGGTGGTACCGCGGAAGGAATAACCTTTCGTCCTCATATGAGGATGGAAGGTTTTTTTATATGGAGCAAGCACCATTACTGGTAATAAGCAACTTCAGGAAAAAGGCCCTCACCGAATTGATAAGGAGGTAAGAATGGACATTCCCAAACGATATGACCCAATAGAAGCTGAACCACGCATCCAGGCCTTTTGGGCAGAGTCTGGAATCTACCATTACGAACAAGATGGGCAGGCCGTTGTTTATTCGATCGATACCCCGCCCCCGACCGTTTCCGGGGTTCTACACCTCGGGCATGTCTATTCATACGCCAATCCCGATTTCATGGCACGCTTTTGGCGCATGAATGGGAAAAACGTTTTCTATCCAATGGGTTATGATGATAATGGGCTGCCCACCGACCGCTATGTTGAAGGAAGGCTTGGTTTACGTGCCACCCAAATTGACCGCCAAACATTCATAGAAAAATGTCTACAGATCAGCGAAGAAGCAGAAAAGGACTATCAGGCTCTCTGGCAGCGCTTGGGGCTCTCGATTGACTGGCGCTATACTTACCGCACAATTGGAGATGAATCCAGGCGGATATCCCAATACTCCTTCCTGGATCTCTATCGCAAAGGTTTTGTTTACCGTCAAAAAGCCCCTACGATCTGGTGTCCAGAATGCCAGACAGCCATCGCCCAATCAGAATTAAATGATCTTGATCGCACCAGTGAGTTCCTCACCTTGAAATTCGCCCTTCAAGATGGTCAAGCATTGCCGATTGCGACCACCCGGCCAGAGCTTTTGCCTGCCTGCGTAGCCATCTTTGTCCATCCAAGTGATCAACGCTATCGCCAACTCATTGGTCAAACAGCTTCTGTGCCGCTCTTTGGTCAACAAGTCCTAATCTTAGAAGACGCCCTGGCTGATCCACAGAAAGGTAGTGGCGCTGTAATGTGTTGTACATTTGGCGACGCCACCGATGTGCAGTGGTGGCACATTCACAACTTGCCCTTGATAGAAACTATAAGCCAGGATGGCAGGCTGAGTAAGGTCGCTGGCGAATTCGCTGGTATGCAGATTGCAGACGCACACCACAAAATAATTAATTCCCTCGAAGACCGTGGTTTTCTATTAGATCGTGAGCCCATGACTCAATCCGTGCGAATACACGATCGCTGCGACACGCCCGTAGAGTACGTTATCACCAACCAGTGGTTCATCCGTTTACTTGATTTTAAAGAGGAACTCCTGGAAGCCGGTGAAAAAATAAATTGGTTTCCAGCACACATGAAATTCCGCTACCGCTTATGGGTGGAGAATTTGGCTTGGGATTGGTGCATTTCGCGCCAACGATATTTTGGTGTGCCTTTCCCCTTGTGGTATTGCCAGAGTTGTGGAGAAGTGGTGCTCGCCGAAGAGGATCAGCTTCCCATTGACCCTGCCGAATCGCAACCAAGCCAACCTTGCCAGTGTGGCAGCACTCTTTTTACCCCAGAACGGGATGTGTTCGATACCTGGGCGACCTCCTCAATGACGCCTCAAATTGTTGGGCATTGGTTGTCTGACTCGCAACTTTATAACCGGATATTTCCAATGTCCCTTCGGCCCCAAGCACACGAAATCATCCGTACCTGGGCTTTTTACACTATCGCCAAATCGTATTTTCACTTCGACCTCTTGCCGTGGAAAGATGTAACCATCTCCGGTTGGGGTATTGCTGGTAAAGGCATGGGTAAGATTAGCAAAAGCCGTGGAGGTGATCATCTATCCCCACAAGAGATGATCCAACGGTATTCAGCCGATGCCGTTCGTTATTGGGCCGCCAGCACTTCTCTTGGTAAAGACGCGGTCATCAGTGAGGATAAGATTCAACTGGGCAACAAGCTATTGGCGAAACTTTGGAATGTCGCCCGTTTTAGCGCCCCGTTTCTGAATGGCTACCAACCTTCATCAACAACCTCTCCAACCGCATCATCGATCCCATTCTCCTTGCTCACTCCCGCTGACCGTTGGATACTTTCGCGCCTTCAACGCTTGATCAGGCGCATCACCCAGATGTTCGAAAATTACGATTACGCGGCTGCCAAGAGCGACACCGAAAACTTCTTTTGGAATGAATTGGCGGATAATTACCTAGAAATGTGCAAGCTGCGTCTTTACGATGAAATGAACCCTAAAAAAGAAGGGGCGCGTTTCACCCTCTATTCTCTCCTCCTGACAATGCTAAAATTATTTGCTCCATTCTTCCCCCATATCACCGAAGAGATTTACCAAAAATTGTTCAGACAATCTCAAGGCACCTGCTCGCTTCACCAGACGCGCTGGCCGATCCCTGATGAAAGACTTGAAGACAACTCGGCTGAGCAGATCGGAGAGAGATTGATTGCAATTGCCACGGCTGTGCGTCGGTACAAAAGCGAGCAGAATCTACCTCTTGGCTCGCCCATCCATCAATTACAATTGGTGACCAGTGACACCGCCTTAGCTGGCTCATTGTTTGATGCCATCAGCGACCTGATAAGCGTCACGCGCACCCAAAGGATTGATCTTGTCGAGTCACTTGACGCAGAAATGCTAACCATCCTATCTGACGAATCTATCACGGCTGCGCTTTCGCTGATTGAATGAGCCTGACTCCAATGGTTATAGATCTATACTCTCGGAGATGCCGATGACCAAATACAGATTGCCTAAAGCCTACGATTTTAAATCCACTGAAAGTCGTATCTATGAATGGTGGCAGCAGCATGGCTTTTTTCAGCCATCTAACGACCCCAATAAACCTGGCTTTGATCCTGCTCAAAATCCATTTGTGATCTCTATTCCACCTCCCAATGTCACCGGAGAATTGCATCTAGGTCATGCCATGTTTGTATCCATGGAAGACCTGATGATCCGCTATAATCGCATGAAGGGTTTATCCACCCTATGGGTGCCAGGCACCGATCACGCCGGCATTGCAACCCAGCTGCAAGTGGAAAAAGCCTTGGCCAGGCAAGGGGTAACTCGCGAGCAGATAGGGCGGAAAGAATTCCTCAACCGCACTTGGAACTGGAAAGAAAAGTATGGCGGCATTATCACCCAACAAATCCGCCGGTTAGGCGCCTCTTGTGATTGGAGCCGAGAACGCTTTACCTTGGATGAAGGTCTGTCCAAGGCCGTGCGGGAGGCGTTCGTAAGATTATATGAAAAAGGTTTAATCTACAGGGGTCCGCGTTTGATAAACTGGTCTCCCGGCTTAAGAACCGCCGTCTCTGACCTGGAAGTGGAATATTCACAAGAACCTGGCAAGCTGTATTACTTCAAATATATCCTGGTCAACCCTAAAGAAGTAGATACTCCTCAACCATATATACCAGTAGCCACCACCCGGCCAGAGACGATTTTGGGTGATACTGCCGTGGCGGTCCACCCGGATGACCCCCGCTATAAGAAATATGTCGGCCATAATGTGATCGTGCCGATCCTCGGGCGGGAAATACCAGTGATTGCAGACGAATATGTTGATCGTGAGTTCGGCACCGGTGCCTTGAAGATCACCCCTGGTCATGATCCTCACGACTATGAGATCGGCGAGCGGCATGGATTGCCAGTCATCTCAGTCTTGGATGAATCTGCTCGAATCAACGAAAATGGGGGACCCTACACAGGTCAGGATCGTTTTGAAGCGCGCACCAATCTCTGGAGGGATATGCAGGTTGCCGACTTGGTGATAAAAGAAGAAGACTATACCCTCAACCTACCGCGCTCACAACGCGGTGGAGAGATCATCGAACCGATGATCTCAACCCAATGGTTCGTGAGCATGCAACCGTTAGCACAAGGCGCTTTAGAAGCTGTGCGGGATGGACGCATCCGCATCGTGCCAGAACATTTCACCAAAGTTTACAACAATTGGTTAGAGAACATCGAAGATTGGTGCATTTCGCGCCAGCTGTGGTGGGGGCACCGCATTCCCGTATGGTATTGTAATGATTGTAGCAAGATGGTTGTCGCTCGCCAGGATCCCACCCAATGTGTTCATTGCGGTAGTGCGGACCTCAAACAGGATCCCGACGTGCTGGATACCTGGTTTTCTTCCGGTCTTTGGCCCTTCTCCACTTTGGGCTGGCCCGATCAGACTCCCGATTACCAATATTTCTATCCGACCAGCATGATGGAAACGGGTTACGATATTCTGTTCTTTTGGGTCGCACGTATGATCATGATGGGATTGGAGTTTACCGGGAAAATTCCATTTGACACCATCTACCTTCATGGGCTGATACGGGACGAAAATGGCAAGAAGATGAGCAAGACTTATGGAAATGTCATCGATCCCTTAGAAGTAATGGACGATATGGGCACCGATGCCCTGCGCTTTACCCTGCTGGTAGGTTCAACTCCAGGCAAGGACACAAATCTGAGCCTGAAGAAAGTAGAAGCCAACCGGAATTTCGCCAACAAAATCTGGAACGCCACTCGCTTCGTAATCAGCGCCCTACAAGGTGCGCCCGCTAGCTCTCAAGGAGATCCGGATTGGACCCTGGCGGATTCCTGGATTTGGGCACGTCTCCAAAGCCTCATCCGGGAAGTAGAACGCCTATTCAATAATTATCAATATGGTGAAGCCGGGCGTCAGATTTACGATTTCTTCTGGGGAGAGTTTGCAGATTGGTACTTGGAAATTGCCAAAATACAGTTGAACGAGGGCGCTGATCGAGCATATTACACCGCTTACACCCTAGTGCGGGTGTTAGATATGTGCATGCGTCTGCTACACCCCTTCACCCCATTCATCACCGAGGAATTGTGGAGCCACCTGAAACGGGCTTCTATGGATCATTCCCCCAACCTCGCTCCCGCCGGCGGCTGGGAACAGGCTTTGATCGTCGCCCATTGGCCCGAGCCACGTTCTGATGAGGGATGGGAAACGGTTAAAGTCGCCAATTTCTCCTTGGTTATGGATATCGTCCGCGCAATTCGCAATCTACGCGCGGAAAAGAACGTTAAACCTGGGCGACGCATCTCAGCCATATTGATCTCACCAGATTACGCTCACGTCTTGCAAGAGCAGTCTGCTGCCATCGCAGCCCTGGCACGACTCGACCAGAAGAACCTAACCATCTCCGCAAGTCTTGCAGAAAAACCATCAGGTCATATCGCCCTCGTAGTCGGTCCTATGGAAATATATCTCCCCCTTGCCCAATTAGTGGACGTAGTCGAGGAGCGCGCCCGCCTGGAAAAAGACTTGGCGGAAACCGAATCCCAGATTACGCGCCTCGCAGAGCTGCTTGCAGGCCCTTTTTCCTATAAAGCGCCTGATTCAGTAGTCGCCAAGGAGAGTGAGAAGCTGCAACTATACAAGCAGACCGCCGAGAAATTGCGCGCCCAGTTATCAAACCTGGACGCACAAAACTAGGGGGTATGCCAATTCTCACAGAAGATCATGGCATCGTTCCAACTCTGCGATTAAATTATTGGGATACCACGACAGGAATGGTTCCGTGATTTATAATCACATATAAAAAACAGGGTTTCTAAATGAACAAAACTGAACTTCTCACCGCCCTTGATGAGGGCAGAGAGCGTTTTCTTGAAACAATCGAAGGCCTATCAAATGCAGCCATGCTAGAATCAGGAGTAAATGCCCAATGGTCCGTTAAGGACATACTCGCCCATCTGGCTATGTGGGAAGCCGAGCTGGTCAAACTCCTGTGGCAAGCCAGGCAAGCAAGAACGCCGAATACGGTCCACTTTGGATCGGAATCAGTAGACGAGCTCAACGCCAAATGGCACCAATTAAATCGTGAGCGTACTCTGGAGCGCGTCCTGGAAGATTTTCACGGCGTGCGCCTTCAAACCATCCGTTGGGTTGAAGCTTTTTCCGAGAGAGACCTCCTGGATGCGAATAGTTACGACTGGTTGGATGGCACTCCCTTGTGGCAATGGATTGCTAATGACAGCTTCGAGCACGAAGCCGAACACGGTGCTCAAATTCACGCCTGGCGAGAAGCCAAAGGGCTTTGAGAGCTTTTCATTTCAAATTAAACGGCTGGTAACTGGTCAATTCGGGATACCTTTCCCGCTGAAACATTCAACCAGCACTTCAAAAAAAATTCCATAATAAGGATGCAAACATGCAGAAAAAATTAGAAGAACTAAAAAAACGTCTTATGGAGGTGAACGACCTGAACATGATCGGGTCCCTGCTGTCTTGGGATCAATCAACCTACATGCCACCTGGCGGTGGCGCAGCTCGTGCACGCCAGAGGTCTACCCTGGCGCGTATAGCTCAAGAGAAATTTACCGATCCTGCCATTGGAAAGCTTCTGGAAGATCTACTCCCTTATGAAGAGGATCATCCGTACGACTCAGACGAAGCCAGTCTTATCCGGATTGCCCGCCGTGAGTTCGAGCGCTATGTAAAAATCCCCCCGGAATTCATGGAGAGATTCTACAGGCATAGAGGACAAACTTATCAGATTTGGACAAAAGCTCGGTCGGCCAATGATTTTTCTGCAGTGCAACCTTACTTAGAAAAAACCCTCGACATGAGCCGGGAGATGGCCAATTACTTTCCCGGTTACGAGCATATCGCTGACCCTCTGATCGATTACCATGATTTCGGTTTGAAAGCATCCACAATCAAGGCTCTATTCAATGAATTGCGGGACAAACTTCTTCCAATTCTTAACGCTATCACTTCCCGACCTCTGGCGGATGACTCCTGCTTAAACCAAAATTTTCCGGAAGAGCAGCAGCTTGCTTTTGGTCAGCAGGTCGTCAAAGACCTGGGATATGATTTCAACCGTGGTCGCCAGGATAAAACCCATCATCCTTTCACAACGAAATTTTCATTAGGGGATGTACGCATCACTACCCGGGTCAAGCAGGACTTTTTCGGAGAATGCTTGTTCAGTACCATTCACGAATCAGGCCATGCCATGTATGAGCAGGGCATCAATATGGATTACGAAGGCACACCTCTGGCACGTGGCACATCATCAAGCGTACATGAGAGCCAATCACGTCTTTGGGAAAATGTCGTGGGTCGCAGCCGCGGCTTTTGGGAATGCTATTATCCCAAACTGCAAGACGTATTTCCTAACCAATTAGGAACCACTCCCTTGGATACGTTCTATAAGGCCATCAATAAAGTAAAGCCCTCTCTAATTCGCACCGACGCCGACGAGGTCACCTATAACCTACACGTGATGCTACGCTTTGATATAGAACTGGCTCTGCTTGAAGGCGATTTATCCATCCGTGAGCTTCCGGAAGCGTGGAGGGCTCGTTACCAAAGTGATTTAGGCATCACCCCTCCGGATGATCGCGACGGCGTACTACAAGATGTTCATTGGTTCGACTTTGTCATTGGGGGGGCCTTCCAGGGTTATACACTGGGCAATATCTTAGGGGCTTTATTCTTTGAATCTACCTTGAAGGCTCATCCTGAGATTCCTGATGAGATCAGCCAGGGTAAGTTTGATACCTTACTAACCTGGCTGACGGAAAATATCTACCAGCATGGCCGCAAATTCACCACCACCGAACTGGTCGAACGCATCACCGGTGGTCCAATCAGCGTCGATCCTTACATTCATTATTTGCGCCATAAATATGAAGAGTTATACAATTTATAAAACCCACAAGGGAAAAATATGCAAACCGGCTTGATCTACCCACAAACTGAATTTGGCAGTGATCCCATAGCCATCCGGGATTATGCTCAAACTGCGGAGGAATTGGGATATACGCACATCACTGCCTATGATCATATCCTTGGCGCCAATCCTGATCGCCCCGATAAACTGAACGGCCCCTATACTTACCAATCTCCTTTTCAGGAGCCTTTTGTCCTGTTCAGCTTCATGTCTGGGATCACAAAAGAAATGGGTTTTGCGACGGGCATAATCATCCTACCTCAACGTCAGACCGCTGTGGTTGCCAAACAGGCAGCTACCCTGGATGTGCTGTGTGGCGGTCGCTTCCGGTTGGGTGTGGGTATAGGCTGGAACCATGTAGAATACACTGCGCTCGGTCAAAATTTCCACACCCGCGGCCGCCGCATCGAGGAGCAGGTAACCCTGCTACGCGAATTATGGACTCAACCGCTGGTGAATTTTGAGGGTCGCTGGCATACCATACCGGATGCGGGCCTCAATCCCCTTCCCTACCAACGGCCAATACCGATCTGGTTTGGAGGGCAATCTGAGGCCGTTCTGAAAAGAATAGCACGCCTTGGAGATGGTTGGATGGTGAACTACCGTTCCGCCATAAACGCTCGGCCAACCCTCGAGAGACTTCATCAATATCTGGCTGAAGCCGGTCGAGACCATGTCCAGTTTGGGGTCGAAGCGCGTCTGTCTTACGGCGAGGGTGATCCGGGCACCTGGGAAGCCCTCATCCACGATTGGCAGGAGATCGGCGCTACACACATTTCCCTGAATACGATGGGATCCGGTTTCGATACGCCTGCCAAACATTTAAACGCCATACGAACCTTCGCTAAAGCCATGCAGCTACCCCGCTAGCAGCCTATACGCTTTCGCCAGTGATCCCCACGCCAATGAAAGATTGGATTGCGTGGATTTGCGGCTTTATCCACTCTCAATTTTCCTGAGAAGTCCACCTGATTATTTAGACTTACTGACCTTCGGACAAAAGTTCGCCCATTTTTGTCATTGCGAGATTTAATCTTGATAAAATAGAACATGTGTGCTACTATTTAAGCCACCATATCCGATCAATTTACCAATATTTCCAAAGGAGCGCATGCTATGTCTAAGCATCCCATCGTTCATATTGAATTCTCCGCCAAGGACCGTGAAGAAGCTGGAAAATTTTATTCCCAGCTCTTTGGTTGGAAAATCCAGCAAATGCCGGAGATGAATTACGCCACTTTCGAAGCCGAGGGCGGCCCTGGGGGTGGTTTCAACCCAGTTTCCGAGGAGTATCCGGCTGGAACCGTCATGATCTATGTACAAACGGATGATATTGATGCCACCCTTGCCAAAGCTGAAAAGCTTGGCGCCAAAACCCTTGTCCCCAAATCAGAGATACCCAACATGGGTTGGTTTGCCTTCTTCGCTGACCCGTCCGGCAACAAAGTGGGAGTGTACACTGCTATGGATCAATAAAGTTAATTGACAGATAAATCGCTAAAGAACTGGCCACCCGCCTTCCCCTGGTGGCCAGTTCTTTATTCCTCGGGGGTTTCGCGAGAGCGAGTTTAGTGACTCATCCAAAAAACGAATTGGAGCAATTATGGATCAACCTAAAGACTTCTTCGACTCTATAAAATCTGGTGACATGCTCAAGGTGAAAGAACTTCTTGACCGGGATGCCAGCCTTGTAAATCAAAAAACCGGGAGCGCACTCTCTGCGGTATTGGTTTATGTGCTATCACTGGATTCGGGCAAGGCTGGATTCAAGTAGCTGGAACACCATTATTTGTGTGCGGCGCTAGTAGTGCTTTTCTGGGTCTTTTGGGTGTGGTTTTGGGGATAAGCGGGCTTTGGGGTAATAATCGTCCCCGTGCGACCGCCATTGTCGGTCTGTTGCTGGGTTTGAGCGGGATATGTCTTTTCCTGGGATTCTTGAGCGCCATCGGGAGGTAGCTGCGGCCTAAAACGCCCTAACTGCTATTCTTCATCACCCTTCTCTTCCTCTATATAACTCCGTTGCCATTCGTATAGCTTGTTTAACGCCTCGATGGGGGATAGGGCGTTGATGTCCAGCTTTTTAAGCTCCTTTAACAGTGGGTTGGTTTCAGGGAACAAGGCTAACTGGCGTGGGGCTTGAGGATTAATGTGCACCGCTTTGCCTGAGGTTGCCTCTAACTGGTCCAGGATTTCACCTGCTCGTTGCACAACTGGCCTCGGCATCCCAGCTAACTGTGCCACGTGGATCCCGTAGGAACGATCCGCCCCCCCTGGTACGATCTTGTGCAGGAATACTACCTTACCATCGGCTTCGCTTACTGCCACATTATAGTTGCGTACGCCTGGCAGTAGATCTGCTAATTGGGTCAGTTCGTGGTAATGGGTTGCGAATAGCGTCTTTGAGCGCAAATTTGGGTGGTTGTGAATGTATTCCACCACCGCCCAAGCGATCGATACGCCATCATAAGTACTGGTACCACGTCCAATCTCATCTAATATCAGCAGGCTCCTGCCCGTAGCATGATTCAAAATATAGGCAGTTTCTACCATTTCCACCATAAAAGTAGACTGCCCGGCATAAATTTCATCCTGGGCACCAATCCGGGTGAAAATACGGTCGATTAAACCGATTTTAGCTTCATCCACTGGTACGAAGCTCCCGATTTGAGCCATCAACACGATCAAAGCCACCTGGCGGATCAAGGTAGATTTCCCCGACATGTTTGGTCCGGTAATTATCCGAATCCTTTCTCCATCCCCAAAAATGACATCGTTCGGAATAAACCGCTCTCCACTAAGACTGCGCTCAACCACAGGATGCCGGCCTTCGTGAAGTTCAAGCACATCTTCGCTCACGACATCTGGTCGGGCATATTTTCCCACGACAGCAGCTTCGGCCAACCCCGCCAGCACATCCAGCCTGGCTATTGCCCTGGCAGTTGCCAGCAATCGTCTCGCCGATCGCGCCAGTTGAATGCATACTTGGCGGAATATCCGTCCTTCAATTTCGCGAATCCGCTCCTCGGCGTTGAGTACCAAAGTTTCATATTCCTTCAATTCCGGAGTGATATAGCGTTCGGCGTTTACTAAAGTTTGTTTGCGAATATATTCATCCGGCACCATCCCGACATTGGCTTTGGTGACCTCAATGTAGTAACCAAATACCTTGTTATATCCCACCTTCAACGATTTTATCCCGGTGCTTTTCCTCTCAACCCCTTCCAGGTTAGCTATCCACTCACGCGCGTGTTTTGAGCGTTCTAAAACCCCATCCAATTCCTGCGAGAAGCCTTTACGGATCACTCCGGTATTTTGCAAGGTCGCAGGCGGCTCTTGCTCTAGAGCGGATTCGAGCAGGCTTAACTCTTCGATGCATAAGCTGAAATCCTGATGAATCCTCGCAAAGGCAGGGTGTTCTCGAGGCAATAATTCCAAAATAGTGGGAAGTTGGCGTAATGTTTCTCGCAGTGAGACCAAGTCGCGTGGCTGTGCAGACCCTCCAACAATACGTTGGGTCAACCGTTCTAAATCTCCCAGAGGCTTAACATCTTTACGGAATTCGACCCGCTCCAAACCTTCTGCCACAAAATAAGCCACGCCATCCTGGCGTTCACGAATTCGGTCTACGTCCAGCAAAGGCTTACTCACCCATTGAGACATCAAACGCTTTCCCATTGGGGTGATGCTATGGTCAAGCACCCCTAGGAGTGAGCTTTGCTTCGCACCACTGCGGATCGTTTCGGTAAGCTCCAGATTCCGGCGGGTGGCTGCATCCAGAGTCATGAATTCATTCAAACTGTAGGTGGACAGGCTGGTCAACAAATTTAACGCGACTGGTTGGGTTTCGTTTAAATACTGAAGAATGCAGCCTGCCGCGCGGGTAGCATATGGTAGCCCACTCAATCCATACCCATCGAGTGAGGCAGCTTCAAAGTGTTGTAGAATGGCCTGCTGACAGCGACCCGCTTCAAACCGCCAGCTCGGCCAGGGAGTAGAATGACCGGGAATCCCGTCATCTAAAGTAAATGAATCGGGGTGCAGGATTTCTGCCGGGTGCAAGCGCATGAGCTCTGCCCTTATCGCTGATACCAGGTCCCCACTATGAAGCTCTGTAGCTGCGAACTCCCCCGTGGTGATGTCCACAAAGGCAACACCAGCGCGATCCTCCCCGCTTGCCACGCACACCAGGTAATTGTTCGCATCGCCGGGCAGAAGTCCCGGTTCCACCAATGTGCCGGGGGTTACCACCCTGGTAACTTCCCGAGGTACCAGACCCCTGACAGGTTCGTCTCCGACCTGCTCACAAATAGCCACATGGTAGCCGCGCTCAATTAACCGCGAGAGATAATTCTCAACGGCATGATAAGGGATACCCGCCATCGGGACGCGCACGCCTTTAGCCACGTTCCGTGAGGTCAGAACGATATCCAGCTCCCTCGAGGTGATTTCCGCATCCTGATCGAAAGTCTCATAGAAATCGCCCAGGCGAAAGAACAGGATGGCGTCTGGGTATTGTCGTTTGATTTTTAGATATTGGTTACGAATGGGAGTCACCTGGTCGTTTTTCGCCATGCCCCCATTCTATATGCTGCCACCAGAATCGGCAAGGAATTTCGCCCTATCAAAGGGTTAATATCAAATATTGAGAAAAATAAGTTGCCTTTTTGGATATTCACGTATATAATTTATTCACTATACTCGTGTAGAAAGGAGATTTCATAACAATGGCCAGCGTTTCCTATGACCACGTTACCAAGCGTTTTGGTGACGTAATTGCCGTCAACGACTTGAACATAAACATCGAGGACAAGGAATTCCTTGTGCTCGTTGGTCCTTCAGGCTGCGGTAAATCTACTGCACTACGATGCCTTGCTGGACTTGAAGATATTACAGAAGGTCACATCCGCATAGCCGACCAAGTCGTCAATGATATCCCCCCAAAAGACCGGGATATCGCTATGGTTTTCCAATCCTATGCCCTTTACCCTCACATGTCAGTCTTTGACAATATGGCTTTTGGGCTCAAGCTGCGCAAGACGCCAAAAGATGAGATTAAGCGGCGCGTACAGCAAGCTGCGGACATCCTCGGAATTGGAGATTTGCTCGATCGTAAGCCCCGCCAGCTTTCTGGTGGACAGCGCCAGAGAGTGGCAGTCGGTCGGGCGATTGTACGTGAGCCAAAGGTGTTCCTCTTTGACGAACCGCTTTCCAACCTTGACGCCAAGCTCCGTGTGGAAACACGTGCGAACATCAGCAAATTGCACCAGCAACTGCAAACCACCTTCATCTATGTGACCCACGACCAGGTGGAGGCTATGACGATGGCTTCTCGCATTGCTGTGCTAAACGCTGGCATCCTCCAGCAAATTGACACTCCCCAGCACCTCTACGACTACCCCAATAACTTGTTTGTCGCTGGTTTCATTGGATCCCCCGCTATGAATTTCTTCCCGGCCAAAGTCGTCCAAGACGATGGCAAACTGTATGTTGATGGTAAATCCTTCAAGCTACAGGTACCTGATAGACATGTCAGCACCTTTACACCTCTTGCCGGGAAACCAGTGGTCTTTGGCATCCGCCCAGAAGATATCCATAACCCGGAATTTACACCTTCCAGCATCTTTGCCCAGTCTGTAGAGACTGAAGTGGATGTGACTGAGCTGATGGGGAATGAAATCTTTGTTTACTTGAAGAGTGGAGAACACAACTTCGTCGCTCGTGTCGACCCACGCACCCGTGTTCAAATGGGAGATAAGGTGCAGGTTGTTTTTAATATGGACAACATGCACATATTCGATCGAGACACCGAGCAAGCGATCCGCTAATTACCTTCACTTCTTGGAAAACCTCCCGGATCGAGGGAATGTAGCTTCTCTCTAATGGGATCAGCAGGGCGCAGAGCACCGGCATCAAGGTTCTCTGCGCCTTATTTGATGCGTCTATCGACTACAGCTCTAACACGAATGAGACAAATCATCAGCCACATAAAGATATAATGTTGGAGTGGGAGGAAGCACACCTTCCCAATTACACTTGGATACTTTCAATAACAGGAGTTACATATTATGCCCTTTGATTACCTTCCTCATCTATTGATCAAATCGAAAAGCAAGATCGTTTTATTGGTTATGGATGGTCTCGGGGGACTTCCCATGGAAGCGAATGGTCCCACCGAATTGGAACATGCCCATAGCCCAAACTTGGATCGTTTAGCAAGTCAAGGCATGCTGGGAGTGACCACTCCTGTCCGGCCTGGCATTACCCCAGGTTCTGGGCCTGCTCACCTGGCCTTGTTCGGCTATGACCCGATCAAATATGAGATCGGACGGGGTGTCTTAGAATCCGTTGGCGTCGGCCTACATGTCGGTCCCGGGGACGTAGCCGCCCGCGGTAATTTCTGTACACTTGACAGGAATGGCAAAATCGTTGACCGACGCGCCGGTCGCATTCCTAGTGAAGAATCAGACCCGCTGGTAGAGCGTCTCAAGAAAATTGTCCTCCCAGGTGTGGTAACGGATGTACGACAGGTTAAAGAATATCGCTTTGCCGTTGTCATGCGTGGCGAAAATTTGGTTCCTGAAATCGAAGATACCGATCCCCAGGAGACCGGAGTGCCCCCCTTAGACCCGGAGCCACGCACTCCATCCGCCCAACATACCGCAGACCTCTTCAAACAATGGATATCCCAAGCTCAGCAGGTTCTGGCTGATAACACAAAAGCGAACGGCCTGACTTTACGCGGTTTTGCAAGCGACCCAAATCTCCCTCGCTTCGAAGATTCATATGGCTTACACCCCGCCTGTATTTCGGTTTACCCAATGTACAAGGGCGTGTCCAGATTGGTGGGCATGGATGTCATCGATTTCGATGGTGAAACCCCAGAAGACGAATTCAAGGCTGTCGCCAGGGTTTGGGAGGATTACGACTTCTTCTTCGTGCATATCAAGAAAACTGACAGTAAAGGTGAAGACGGCGATTTTGAAGGTAAAGCCAAGGTCATCGAAGGCGTGGACACAGCCCTGCCACACCTCCTGGAGCTCAAACCGGACGTGCTAATCGTCACAGGTGATCATTCGACACCAGCTCGCCTGCGCACCCATTCTTGGCATCCAGTGCCATTTTTGTTGTGGGCACCAGCCACCATCCGTCCTGACGATCAAACCCGGTTTGGGGAGCGAGCTTGCGTGCATGGTGCATTGGGCAATTTCTCCGCCCACGATACCATGCCTCTTGCCCTGGCTCATGCCCAACGTCTTGAAAAGTTTGGCGCATGAGATTATCCCTGGGAGAATGGTTGAAATGAGAAGGGGGCTGTCCCTTGCCTATGAGACAGCCCCTTCTACTTCAGCGCTGCAGGTTTCTTCAATTCCCGGCGCTATCATCGATTGGTTCAATGGTTTAGCTCAAGAGGGTTTGCGTCGAAAACCAAGCGCCAGGAGAAGCCCCCCCACAACTGACAACCCACCCAAAGTCAAGAAGGTGTCCCGCCAGAAACGCTCTGGGAACAACCGGATTAGGGTATCAGAATATGCAAAAGTCCAGGTGCCAGGGGCGAAGAAGACCTCATGGAAACCCACAAAAAAGATGCCGAATCCGACGAGCACAAATAACATGATGGTTCCTATCAAAATCACGGTCAGCCATCCACCTCGCCCTACCCCTTGGCTGAAATCGTACCACCAGCGCCCTCGCCAGGCCCAAAGTCCCAGGAGCAGCAACCCGATTAAAGATCCATACCAGACAGAAAGCGCCACTTTAACTGTATTTTTGACATCGACCATATGTCCCAACTCGCCCTGGTTATACAGGGGCAATCCATCCTGAAAGTGCAGATCTGCCAGATATGAAATACCTTTATCGTTCAACAGGTAATTGAGGGCGATTTGAGCCAAGTGAATGCGCTCTTCGCGGGTAAACCCATAGGGGTCAGGAGGGAAATTGGGCGTGCGATATTCAAACTGCACGAACACCGGCGTCAGCAATATACGCATGGCGGTAAGCACAAGCGTCACCGGTACCAGGATAGTCACTAACCAAGAAAGCAGGCGATAAATGCTCCCCTTGCTTTTAGCTCCTGACCTTAAGCCTGCCGACTCGTGCTCTAACGAACTCTCTCGAGGCCCATCCTCAGCCTCGCTGGAAGTTTCATGTTCGGGGTTCATCTTAATTTGTCCACCTCTCCTAAGAAGACGAATTTTAGTACCATATTATTGGTAATCCATTCAATCGGTGCCAGGTCATCCGTATAAACCATGTTTGACTTCGGCGTTGGCACTAGGTTTAGCGCAGTTCGCTTCAGCGCTTCGATCAGCAGTGGATGGATATCATGGCGGTTATCAAGAGAAACCAGATTTCCATACAAATTTTCCAAGACGGTTGGTTGAACTGTCGCATAAATAATAGAGTTGAAAGTGCCGGGGACATCCATTACATAAACATTGGGGAAAACCGAGTCCAACGTCCCAACCAGCCCATCAATTAACCTGCGGTCATCAGGAGCTCGTCCGACATTGATCGCGGCAACGCCGTCTTTTTGCAAATGTTCGCTCACGATTTGGAAAAATTCACGGGTGGTCAGGTACCAAGGGATATAAGGGGGGCGATAAGCATCAATAATGATCAGCGAGTAACGGCGCTGGCTGTGTTCTAAACCCCAACGGCCATCCTGTGGAATGGCGTTCAGGTTTGCTTCATTCATATCGAAATACTTCCGCCCTACTTCGATAATCTTTGGATCAATCTCATACCCATCAATAGGGATTGGACCAAATACGACCGTTGCTTGCCGGACCGTGGTACCCGCGGCCAGGCCAACAACCGCCATACTGTCGACCTGCTCGGGCGCGTAAGGTGGCCGGTTGAAAAAGGGGGCAGACAGGAATTGCATCCAGGGACCGTAGAAAGCCAATTCAGTCGGATGATACATGGAATGCACACCCTGACCGTCGTTCAATCGCAGGTAACGGTAGCCGTCTTTCTCGAGCACCTGGATATAATTATAGGCTGATTCGGTTTCATAAATCTGCCCAGCGCTGGCTTTTATCCCTCGCCCGACTCCCAGAACCATTAAAAATGCCAGGATAATCGGCATCCACACCCAAGGTAGCACCCTCCGCCAACCCCCTGTAAGCCATAAGCCGATCAAACCCACCAGGGTGAGAAACCCGCTGAAAACCAGGAATGTTCGGGCAGTGCCAATTGAAGGGATCAAAAGCAGCACGGGTAAGAAGGTACCCACAAAGGATCCTAGCGTTGAGATCGCGTAAACCCGCCCGGAAACTGTACCGGCTTCCGCTGGTGAGCGAATCGCTAGGCGGATTGCAAATGGCGAGATCGTCCCAAGTAAGGTGACCGGCAAGCTAAATAACACCAGCACACCCACAAAAGAACCAAATAAAACACCCACCTGTAAATTATCGAAAGCGTTGGCTGCCATTAGCAAAACAGGATGAGCCGGAAGAGGCACTAGACCAGCCAGAAACGCTCCCCAAATCAGCACCGTGTACATGGTAGCTGGGTATGGTGAGTGGTCTGCCCATCGTCCCCCAATGAAATAACCCACCGTAAGATAAATCAGGATCAAACCGATAATACTGGCCCAAACAAGATTACTGGTGCCGAAGATATTTCCCAGCAAGCGCGAAGCAGACAGCTCTATCGCCAGGGTGGTCATGCCTGATGCAAATACAGTGAAATAGAGATAACGGTTCGTTCTTGACATGATCAGAATTAGGACAGTCTTCCCTGAAACCAGCTCACGCCGTATGCACTCACGACGGGAGGATTATATCTTAGTTTAAAGGGTCAACCCTTCTAGCTATCTGTGATGTATCGGGGCAACTGCCTGAGTCCTAAAGAGGTAGCTGCAACCCCACATGAAAGCTGGAAAATGTATATTCTTGGAATATGATTGTCGTGTCAATCGATTGGATCATTTCACATTTTCAAGGTTAGCTGGTTATACTATTTAGAGAGTATTTATGGATCCCACCCTAGATTTCGAAAGATTGGTCGAAAACCATAGCGAAGAGATTTTCGCATACCTCTGGCGCCTACTTTATAATGTTTCTGATGCTGAGGACGATCTACAAGAGACATTTCTGCGGGCTTTTCGTGCCTACCTTCGACTTAAAGCCGGATCTAACCATCGAGCCTGGTTGTATAAGATCGCCACAAACGTAGCATACACCCATCTGAAACAGCGTGGCCGATCCGAAATCAGGCTGGATGACCTTGACCCCAGATCCCTCCCTACCCAGCCCTCCATCGCACTCCAGGTTGAGCAAAATGAACTCTTATCAGCCGTCTGGCGGGCTGTCCAGGCACTACCAGAAAAACAAAGCGCGGCTTTTGTGATGCGCAAATACCAGGGGCTCAGTTATACCGAAATTGCGGATGCCTTGCAGTGCAATCGTGATACAGCTCGGGCTCACGTTTACCAAGCGCTTAAGAAATTACTCCTTCAATTTCCGGAGTTCAAATATGAACGAAATCTTATCTGAATCTGATTTAACATCCTGGTTGGAAGGTAACAACCAAAGTGGCGACCTGCCGGTCTTATTACATGCCCTCGATACTATCTATCGCCCTGGCCCCACAGCTGAAAACATCGCTAAAGCGCAAACCAATCTGCACCGGTCAATCCAGGCATGGATCCAGCAGGTAATCTTCTACGACGATTTTTCCCATCCTCTGGTTGGAACGGTCTTCGTGGCGGTAAACAAACATGGCTTGGTAGCTTTGAACTTCGGTGTGACGGAGGAACAATTCATTGCTCAAATAGACAAGCATAACCGAAAAGTCCTCATGCGCTCATCCGAATACACCGCCAAGGTTATACGGCAGGTATACGAATATTTAAATGGGGAGCGTACCCATTTCGAGATATCCCTCGACCTCAGCCAATTGAGCGAGTTTCAAAAAGGCGTCTTATTAACCACCTTGAAAATACCTCATGGTCAAATCGTCACATATGCCGACATTGCCAAGCGATTAGGCAATCCCAAGGCTGCCCGGGCGGTCGGCCAGGCTCTTGGTCGCAATCCGGTCCCGATCGTGATTCCTTGCCACCGCGTAATCGCTTCGAATGGTTCTCTTGGCGGTTACTCTGCTGGGGGTGGATTAGAGTCAAAAGCGAAACTTCTGGCCTTAGAGCGAGTCTCGCTTGTCTGAAGGGGGAGATTTTTTGCTTAGCTTGCCTCCTTGGTATAATTCAGGGCAATAGGCAACAAGGGATTGCGAGTAAAATATAATTATTCCCATCCTTTGTTTCAATTGCTTTTTAAATAATTCTCGGAGCGTTTATGACTCTACCATCTTTATCTGGCAATGAAATTCGCCAGGCTTTTATTAATTTCTTCCTCGAAAGAGGCCATACCTTTGTGCCCTCCTCATCACTGGTGCCTGGTGGGGATCAGACCCTTCTTTTCACCAATGCTGGCATGGTTCAATTCAAAGATATTTTTCTGGGTACCGATAAGCCACCTTACGTGCGGGCGACTAACTCTCAGAAATGCATGCGAGTGGCCGGCAAACATAATGACCTGGAGGACGTTGGTCGCGACGATACCCACCACACTTTCTTCGAAATGCTGGGAAACTGGTCGTTTGGCGATTACTACAAAAAAGAAGCGATTGCCTGGGC
>Ga0315551_10000858_pt1 | contig 23795 bp, 19 predicted proteins | sample SalMarSW160290MG_FD_203678 | JGI IMG/M metagenome (GOLD analysis project Ga0315551, IMG submission 203678) | Salt marsh sediment microbial communities from the Plum Island Ecosystem LTER, Massachusetts, United States - Salt Marsh Sediment SW1602-90 ...
ATCTATTCCCGCCCGGCCGCCCTTTAAGGAAACGGGCTAACGCCCTTTTTACCCCACCTCCCAAGGAGAGAGATTATCCTCTCTTTATTCCCCCACCCTTAATGAGAAAAGGCTAACCTAGCGGGGTGTTTAAGAGGGGCGCTAGCCCCTCTTCTTAAAAAAACCTTCCCCCTCCCTTGTAAGGGAGGGGGATAAAGGGGGTGGGTTGCTACGATTAGAAAACTATCTTTTTAATGTTTGCTTCGTTATACTAGATGCACAGGATAACCGTTTCTGTACATTCGGGGGTTGTCAGGTGCAAGACGAGGAAAGCCTGGTACGCCGGGCGCAGAAGAATGACCAGGAAGCTTTTGCTCAGCTGTACGAGGAGTATTTCGACAGGATTTATCGCTACATAACCCTGAAGATAGGAGATGCGGTGGAGGCAGAAGACTTGACTCAGCAGGTCTTTCTAAACACACTCCGGTCCATCTCTTCCTTCAAGTGGAGGGGCAGGCCCTTCTCCGCCTGGCTCTACCGTATCGCCCACAATCAGGTGGTTGATTATTTGAGAAAGAAAAAGAGGACTGACCTGCCGCTGGAGGAAAATCTGGCCAGCGGTGGCGACAACCCCCAGACGGCCGCCGAGCGCAAGCTGGATATCGAGCGGGTGCTCTCGGCTACCCGGCAGCTGACCGATGCCCAGCGCGAGGTGATTTCGCTCCGTTTTACCAGCGAGCTGTCCATCGCCCAGGTAGCCGAGGTCATGGGCAAGAGTCAGGGAGCGGTAAAGGCGCTGCAGCACAGCGGCATAGTCGCCCTGCGCAGGGCGCTGACGGTTCAAGGAAAATGAAGAATAAAGAGTTCGATAATATCTTAAACGATTGTCTGGAGCGGCTGCTGGTCAAGGGCGAGAGCCTGGAGCAGTGCCTTGAGCGTTACCCCGCCCAGGCCGCGGAACTCGGGCCGCTGCTGGAGACGGCTCTGGCGGCCAGGGAGGCTTCGGCTATCCAGCCCCGCCCCGATTTCAGAGCCAGGGCCAGGTACCAGTTCCACTCGGCGCTAAAGGAAACTGCCTCCCGCAGGAGCCGTTCCTCCTGGGGCTGGTTCCCGCGCTGGGCAACGGTGGCGGCTATAGTTCTGGTCCTGGTGCTGGCCGGGGGAGGCACGGTGGTCGCCGCCGATAGCAGCATGCCCGATAGCCCGCTTTATTCGGTGAAGCTGGCCACCGAGCAGGCGCGGCTGACGCTGACCCCGTCGCAGATGGGCAAGGCCAGGCTGTGTGCCGAGCTGGCCGACCGGCGTGTGGCCGAGATAGCCTATATGGCCGAAAAGGGCGACGCCGAGCAGGTGGTGATAATCACCGGGCGCCTCGATGATAAACTGGACTTGCTGGTGGTTCTGATTGAGGGGAGGGGAGGGGTGAGCCTGCCGGGGATACTGCCAGCGGCGTCTCCTCCGGAAGAGGCTGGAGCCCCGCCGGCGCCAACGACGACACCGCCGCCTCCCGATGAAGAACCGCCCCCGGAAGCCGCACCGCCGGTAGCGATACCGCCGCCGGAAAAGGGCTGGGGTGGCCGTGATGACACTGCCCAGAACGGTAGTCGGGTTCAACTGTGGAACACGGTAGTCCATGATGCCGCCAGCAACCAGGCAACGCTGCGCCAGGCGCTGGATAAAGCGCCGGAGCGGGCCAGGGAGGCGCTGCGCCGGGCGCTGGCCGTATCGGAAGAAGGCTATGAGGAGGCCCTTGAGGCTTTAGAGTAGTCGCAGCCTTTTTTGAAATTCCATTAAGTCGCCGCTAACCATTCGGCGGCTTTTTCGTTATATATAGGTGGAGTAAAAAATTTCAAGGAGGCAAGCGATGAAAAAGCATTGGTTGGTGGCGGTAAGCCTGGTTCTAATGCTGGCGGTGGTCGGCTTTTCCGGCTGCAGTGCCGGCCCGACTACTATCGGCACGGTGGATATCAACAGCCAGCAGTCGGGGATCTGGGTCAACGGCACCGGCGAGGTCACCGTCACCCCGGATATCGCCACGCTTTCGCTGGGCATTGAGGCTCAGGCGGCAACAGTAGCCGAGGCCCAGGCTCAGGCGGCTGTAGCCATGGCTGCGGTGATGACGGCACTGGCTGAAAACGGCGTGGCTGAGAAGGATATCCAGACCCAGTATTTCAGCATTTATCAGGTGACCCGGTGGGATGATTTTAAGGACCAGCAGGTTGTGATTGGCTACCGGGTGACTAACATGGTGACGGCTAAGATAAGGGATATAGAGCAGGCCGGCCCCATCATTGATGCCGTGGCCGCCGCCGGTGGAGACTACACCCGCATCAATAATGTAAGTTTCTCCGTGGATGACCCCACCCCCTACTACGCGGATGCCCGCCAGAAGGCGATGGCCGATGCCAGGGCCAAGGCCGAGCAGCTGGCCGACCTGGCCGGGTTGAATCTGGGCAAGCCGACCTACATCTCCGAGGGCACCATATATCCCCCCGTTGTCTATCGGGACGCCGGGATGGAAGCAATGGCACCAGTCCCAGCCCCCACCACCCCCATCAGCCCCGGGGAGATAGAACTCAGCCTTACCGTTCAGGTGGCTTACGCCATCGCTGACTGATGATAGTCTTTAAACAGGAGGTTATAGATGAACAAACTGTTGGACATTCTCCGGCGGATTCTAGCCCCCGGAAGGGAACCTAAATTACAGGAGGTAAAAGTAAGATGTCGGTTTTAAAAGTAGCTGTAGCTTCGGTGCTGGCACTGAGTCTGGTTCTGGGCCTGGCCCTTCCCGCACTGGCCGCCCCGGATGAGCCTCTACCCTGGACTGAAGATTTCCAGGCCAGGATAGTGAAGGGCGAGGTAACCGAGGTTGACGAGGCAAATCAGGGATACTTCGTGGTCCAGTCCGGTGAAGACGAGATAAGCATAAGAGTGGACGAGAATACCCGGTACTTTGTTCTGGGTGCGCCGGGGCGGATTGTGCCTCTACTTCAGCAGTTCAGGCTCCGCAATCAGGCAGAGGTTGTAACTCCGGGTGAGCAGGGTCTCAGGTTAAGGCTGCAAAATCAGGCAGAGGTCGGTGCTCAAGAAGAACAGTGTATGGGCCTGTGCCCGCAAAACCAGGTAAGGGCAGGGGCTTTAGTCCAGAATAAGGCAAGGCTAAGGGTTCAGAGCCAGGTGGCTCAAACGGAAACTGTATCCATAGAGCTCCAGCCGGCCAGGTTGAGACTTCAGAACCAGATAGCTCAGACGGAAACTGTGCCTGTAGTTGAGCCCCAGCAGGCGAGGGTGAGGGCTCAGAATCAGCTGGTTCAGATGGTGACCTTTCCCCTCCCCGAACCCCAGCCGGCGGTTAGCCGTCCCCTTGGTGGAAAGGCCGAGTTCAGCGATATTGAGGTCGGCGACAGGGTGGCGGTCTGGCTGGCCGATGGTGAGAACCTGGCCAGGTGGGTATTGATTATAAAACCGGCCACCCGCGCCCATGTCGGCGGCACCATCACCGGGCTTACTTCGGAAACCATTACCATAGCTCCTGATGGTGGTGAGGCGGTTACCCTGGGCTATAACGAGGACACGGTGTTTGCCCTCAACGGCTTTACCTCTGTAGAGGTGAGACAGCTGGCCCGCGCCGTCTATTACAGTGAGAATATGCTGGCCAAGAGGGTGGTTGTATATCTGCCCGATTAATCCAGTAGTTATAGTTTTATAAGGGGGGTCTCTTAAAGGCCCCCCTTATTTTATGGTGAAATTAGCGTAGCGCTCCCACTCGCTGTAGACACAGCCGCAGTACTGCTGGCGGTAGAGGTCTAGGGGCTTGGTGATGTGGCGGCTGTCCGAGTAGCGCTTGCGCAGGTCGGCGTATAGGAATTCAACCCCGGTTTCTCTGGCCAGTTTTTCGCCGATTTCTTTAATCAGCTCGTGCTTTTGCTGGGGGCTGATGAGCAGGGTGGTGGTGAAGGCGTCAAATCCCTTCTCTTTAGCGGTCTCGGCCGTTTTTGATAAGCGCAGCCTGAAGCAGTGCCGGCAGCGGTCGGCCTCGTGCCCCACCACCCCCCGGAAGTATTCAATGATGTCATAGCCTTCAGCTATTATCAAGGGCAGGCTCATCTTTTCGGCTAAAGACTTCATCGCCTCCAGGCGGTGCTGGTGCTCCAGGTAAGGGTGGATATTGGGGTTGTACCAGAGGGCGCTGACATCGTAGTCCTGCTCCTGCCAGTATTCTACGGTATAGGCGGCGCAGTGGGCGCAGCAGCTGTGGATTAGCAGTTTCACTTTGTAATTCTAGCTTTATAAGGAGGTGTTTATCAAGGGCTTGAACCCCGCCCCGTTTTGTATCTATTCCCGCCCACCAGCCCTTTTAAGGTAAACCCCCCTTAGGGTATTGGTAAAAAGGCATAGCCTTTGAGGGTGGGAGGGTGGGAAATAAAACGACTTTAAAGTAATGTCCCCTGCGGGGGTCTTTTGTTGTAGGGCAGACCAAGATGCTCATAGGCTGCCTCGGTGGCCAGTCGCCCGCGCGGAGTCCGCTCCAGGAAGCCCAGCTGCAAAAGGTAGGGCTCGTAGACATCCATGATGGTGTCGGCCTCCTCGCTGATGGAGGCGGCGATGGTATCCAGCCCCACCGGCCCCCCTCCGAACTTCTCCACGATGGTTCGCAGCAGCTTGTGGTCTATCTCGTCCAGGCCTATTTTATCCACCTCAAGCTTGGACAGTGCCTCGACGGCCACCTCTTTAGTGGCCACGCCGTCAGCTATCACCTGGGCGTAGTCCCGCACCCTCTTCCAGAGCCGGTTGGCCACCCGCGGCGTGCCCCGGGCGCGGCGGGCTATCTCTTTAAGCCCTTCTTTTTCCGCCTTCACTTTGAGGATTTTGGCCGAACGCTGCAGTATTTTCTCTATGGCCTCCGCTTCGTAGAAGTCCAGGCGGTAGACGGCGCCGAAGCGGTCTCTCAAGGGCGGGCTGAGCAGGGCGAAGCGGGTGGTGGCGCCAATCAGGGTGAAGGCGGGCAGGTTCAAACGCAGGCTGCGGGCGCCGGGCCCCTTACCGATGACGATGTCCAGGGCGAAGTCCTCCATGGCGGGGTAGAGCACCTCTTCCACTGCCCGGTTCAGGCGGTGAATCTCGTCGATAAAGAGTATGTCGTGACTGCGCAGGTTGGTCAGGATGGCGGCCAGGTCTCCGGTGCGCTCCACCGCCGGGCCGGAGGTAATCCGGATGTTGACCCCCATCTCAGCGGCGATGATATAGGCCAGGGTGGTCTTGCCCAGCCCGGGCGGGCCGTAGAGCAGGACGTGGTCCAGCGCCTCCTCCCTGCCCCTGGCGGCGGTGATGGCTATCTTGATATTATCCTTAATCTTGTCCTGGCCGATGAAGTCGTTGAAGAGCCGGGGGCGGAGGCTGGTATCCAGGGTTACGTCCTCGGTGTCGGGCTTGCCGGAAATGATGCGCTCTATTTTGACTTACCCCCTTGGCACCCAGAAAAATCTTTGATTTTTCCGGGGACCCGCCTGTTAGGTTAGCCTATTATAGCACATCATAACTGCAGAAAAAGGAAAAGCCGCCCGCTTTTTATATTTATAAGGGGCGACTTTTAAGTCTGTATTGCCTGATATTTAGTCTTCGGTCTCTTCTTCCTTAGATTCCTCGGACGGCTCATCTGTAATATCCGGCGCCTCTTCGGCAGCCGGAGACAGTGTTTCCTCAGCGGCTGGTGCCTCTTCGGTTGGCAGAGCTGGCATCTTAATAGGGGCAAAGCCCAGCGTTTCCTCCCCCGCCGCCCTCGGCACCTCCCCGATTACCCAGCTCGGCATCTCCTCGCCTTCCTCGACTGGCGGAGGTGTCGGCTCCTCGGGAAGCGGGTAGCAGGCTGGAATCAGCTTGCCGATAATTACGTTCTCTTTAAGCCCCACCAGCCGGTCAATCTCGCCCTTGACGGCGGCCTCGGTGAGCACCCTGGTGGTCTCCTGGAAGGAAGCAGCCGCCAGCCAGCTGTCGGTATTCAGCGAGGCCCTGGTGATGCCCATCAGCACGGCATGGGCGGTAGCCGGCTCGCCGCCTTCGGCCAGTACCTTGGCGTTGATATCCTCGTAGCGGAAGATATCAATCAGCTCACCGGGCACTAAATCGGTATCGCCCGAAGAATCGATGCGGACTTTAGAAAGCATCCTGTGGACGATAACCTCGATGTGTTTATCGTTGATGGTCACCCCCTGGGAGCGGTAAACTTTTTGCACCTCGTCCACCAGGTACTGCTGGGTGGCCTCTTTGCCCAGTATGCGCAGGATATCCTGCGGGTTAATGGAGCCTTCGGTAAGCTGCTGCCCCGCCTTTACCTTATCCCCGGTCTGGACCCTTATGTGGGCGCTGGCGGGGATGGTGTACTCCTGCTGTTCCTCTTCCATATAGTTAATAAACAGCTTGTCTTTTTCGATGATTACCTCACCGGCGACCGAGGCGATTACCGGTTTAGCCTCGGTGGCCAGGGCTACTGTCTTCTTGGAATCTTCCTTTTCGGCGGGCGGGCTGGCTAACTCGGCACCGATTTCCACCCACTGGCCCTTCTTGACCAGGGCCTTCCAGCCGGCCGGCAGCGGATACTCGTCACGGTACATCTCGGCGCTGGTGATTCTTATAGTTTTACCCTCATCACTCTCGCTTACCTCGGCCTCGCCGTCTATCTCCGAGATAATGGCCTGACCCTTGGGCGGCCTGGCTTCAAAGAGCTCCTCCACCCTGGGCAGACCGCTGGTGATATCCAGCCCCACCACGCCGCCGGTGTGGAAGGTACGCAGGGTCAACTGGGTACCCGGCTCGCCGATGCTCTGGGCGGCGATAATGCCGACGGCGGTATTAAGGTCAATCATATGCCTTCGGGCCAGGTCCCGGCCGTAGCAGCGCTGGCAGGCGCCGTGCCGGGAGCGGCAGCTTAAGGGTGAGCGGACATAGACCTTGGTTATGCCGGCGGCGATGATCTCGTTGGCCTTCTGCTCGTCGATTTCCTCGTTGCGGTCGACGATGATGACCTTCTTGGTTTTGGGTTTAACTATTTTAGCTGCGGCCAGCCGGCCGATGATGCGCTCGGCAAACGAAGGCAATAGTTCTTTTTCCTTTGGCTCCGATATCCACATTCCCTCGGTGGTGCCGCAGTCCTCTTCGCGGGTGATAACATCCTGGGCGACGTCAATCAGGCGCCGGGTAAGGTAGCCTGAGTCGGAAGTCCTTAAGGCGGTATCGGCCAGCCCTTTACGAGCGCCGTGGGTGGAGATAAAATACTCCAGGACGCTCAGGCCCTCGCGCAGCCCCGATTTAATCGGGAAGTCAATAATCTTACCGGCGGGGTCGGTCATCAGGCCCCTCATTCCGGCCATCTGCCTTATCTGGGAGATGTTACCCTTGGCTCCCGAGGTGGCCATCATGTAGATGCCGCCGTAGCGGTCGAGGGTCTTGGAGATAATGTCGGTGATGCGGTCGGTGGTCTCCATCCATATCCCGATGGTGTTGTTGTATTTTTCGTCCTCGGTGATTAATCCCTTATTATACTGGTTTTCGATAATGGCAATCCTCTCCGCGGCCTCTTCCAGCAGCTTGGGCTTGCTCGGGGGCACCTGGATGTCACCCATGGCGATGGTCGTCCCCGATTTAGTGGCGTAGCGGAAGCCCAGATGCTTAATGCTGTCGACCACCCTGGTGGTATCTTCGCCGCTCAGGAGCTGGTAGCAGTCAGTCACTATCTGCTTTAAGATTGATTTATCGATGGACTCATTGTAGAAGCCGAGTTCGGCGGGCAGGACATCGTTGAACATGATGCGCCCCACGCTGGTCTTTATCCTCTGGCCGTTTTCCTGCTGCTTCCTGACCTCGATCTCGGCCCTGAGGTCGATATGCCCCAGCTCGTAGGCCAGCTTGGCCTCTTCAAAGCTGCCGAAAATCAGGCTCTCACCCTTGGCGCCGGGTATGACGCTGGTCAGGTAGTAGCAACCCAGGACCATATCCAGGGTCGGCGTTACTATCGGCTCACCGGAGCTGGGCAAAAGCATGTTCTGGCTGCTGAGCATAATATTCCTAGATTCGGTGACCGCCGATTTGGACAGGGGAACGTGGATGGCCATCTGGTCGCCGTCGAAATCGGCGTTGAAAGCGGAGCAGACCAGGGGGTGTATCTGGATGGCGCTGCCGTCAATGAGCACCGGCTCGAAGGCCTGTATGCTTAAGCGGTGCAGGGTGGGGGCGCGGTTGAGCAGCACCGGCCGCTCCTTGACCACCTCCTCCAGTATGGCGAATACCTCGGGCTTGTTTCTCTCCACCAGCCGGCGGGCGCTTTTGATGTTGTGGGCCAGCCCCTGCTCCACCAGGCGGCGCATGATAAAGGGCTTAAACAGCTCCACCGCCATTCTTCTGGGCAGTCCGCACTGGTTGAGTTTTAGCTCGGGACCGACCACGATAACCGAGCGTCCGCTGTAGTCGACGCGCTTGCCCAGCAGGTTCTGGCGGAAGCGCCCCTGCTTGCCCCGCAGCATATCAGATAGAGACTTTAATTTATGATTACCGCTTATTGATACCGCCCGTCCCCTCCGTCCGTTATCGATGAGGGAATCAACGGCTTCCTGTAACATTCTCTTCTCGTTGCGGATTATAATCTCCGGCGCCCCTATCTCCAGCAGGTGGCGCAGGCGGTTGTTACGGTTAATTACCCGCCGGTAGAGGTCGTTGAGGTCGCTGGTGGCGAACCTCCCCCCGTCGAGCTGGACCATGGGCCGCAGGTCGGGGGGCAGCACCGGCAGCACCGTCATGATCATCCACTCCGGCTTGTTGCCGCTGCGGCGGAAGGCCTCCACCACCTGCAGCTGCTTGGCCGCCCGGCGGCGGCGCTGCCCGGAGGCGGAGCGGGTCTCCTGGAGCAGCCCGTTGCGCGTTTCATCTAAATTCAGGTCTTTTAATAGTTGTAGAATGGCCTCGGCGCCCATCCCGGCCTCGAATACCTGGCCGTATCTCTGTTTCAGTTCGTAGTACTGGTTCTCGGTGAGCAGGGCAAACCGGCGCAGGTCCTGCAGCAGTTCTATATCAGCGGCCAGCTTCTCCTGGCACTGTGTTTTTTCCTCGGCGAAGTCCCCCCGTACCTTGTTTATCTCCTCTACCGTCGCCTCCGCCTGCTCCATCTCACCTACTTTAGCTTCCAGGGCGCTTTCCCTTTCGGCTATCTGCTGTGAGTTGCTTTCTTTCAGCTGCTCGATGGCTTCCTGGCGCGCCGGCTCGTCTATTGAGGTAATGATATAGTGAGAGAAATAAAGGACTCGCTCCAGGCTCCGGGGGGATAAGTCGAGTAGTAGCCCCATCCGGCTGGGTATCCCCTTGGCGAACCAGATATGGCTCACCGGGCAGGCCAGCTCAATGTGCCCCATGCGCTCCCGGCGCACTTTAGCCCGGGCGACCTCGACACCGCACTTATCGCAGATAATGCCCTTGTAGCGTATCCGCTTATACTTGCCGCAGTAGCATTCAAAGTCCTTGGTGGGACCGAAAATACGCTCGCAGAAAAGCCCGTCCCGCTCCGGTTTCAGGGTGCGGTAGTTAATAGTTTCGGGCTTGGTTACCTCCCCGTAGGACCAGCTTCTTATCTGTTCCGGAGAGGCCAGTGAGATACGAATAGCATCAAAATCATTAACCTCAAGCATCTTCTTTTTCTACCTTTTCCTCTGGCTCAGTTGAATCCTGGCTGGTTTCGGCCTCAGCTTTGGGGGCCTCGGCGACTTCTTCTGCGGTCTCAGCCTCTGCCTCAGCTTTAGGGGCTTCGGTGACCTCTTCGGCAGTCTCGGCCTCCGTTTCTAATTTAGGCGGTTCAGCCGCTTCTTCGGTGACCTCAACCTCTGCTTCGGGGAGTTCAGCAACTTCTTCTCCAGCCTCAAGCTCGGCCTTCGGTTCGGCGGTTTCTTTAGTCTCCTCGGTCAGTGTTACCTTTTCTTCTTCGTTAATCACCTCGATGGCCAGCCCCAGGCTCTGCAGCTCTTTGACCAGCACCCGGAATGACTCCGGCACGCCCGGCTGTAGTATATCCTCGTTCTTAACTATGGCCTCGTAGGTCTTGGCCCGGCCGGTGACATCGTCCGACTTGATGGTCAGGATTTCCTGCAGGTTGTGGGCGGCGCCGTAGGCTTCCAGCGCCCATACCTCCATCTCACCGAAGCGCTGTCCGCCGAACTGGGCTTTACCCCCCAGGGGTTGCTGGGTAATCAGGGAGTAGGGTCCGGTGGAGCGGGCATGGACCTTGTCCTCAACGAGGTGGATTAGCTTCATCATGTAGATGCTGCCCACCGTTACCGGCTGGTCAAAGGGCTGACCGCTGCGCCCGTCGCGGAGGAGAGCCTTGCCCACCACCGGTGGGACCAGCTTCCGTTCCATTCTTATCTTATCCACCGCCTCTTCCAGCTTCTCCCGGTCGAGTTTCTGGCTGTCTACGCCCAGCTCTGCCAGCCAGAGGCGAAGGCAGGCTTCTTTAGCCTCCCCGGGGTAGTCATCGCTGAAAATCTTTTCCCCGTCGTAGCCCTGGTTCTCCAGCCAGGCCTTAGCCTTCTCCGGCTGCAGAGTGGGGTGGTCGTTGGCGGGGTCGAGGTCGATAGCGCCGGCTTTTCGGGCTATCCAGGCTCTGGCTAAAGCGTCTTCAATAGCAACGTCGCTGGCGCCATCGAAGACAGGGGTGAGCACCTTCATGCCCATCATCTCGGCGGCCCAGCCCAGGTGGGTCTCCAGGACCTGCCCCAGGTTCATCCTTGAGGGCACGCCTATGGGGTTGAGGATAATATCTACCGGCGTGCCGTCGGGAAGGAAGGGCATATCCTCGGCCGGGGCTATCAGGGAGATAACTCCCTTGTTACCGTGCCGCCCGGCCAGCTTATCACCGACGGAAACTCTTCGCTTCTGGGCAATCCAGACCTGCACCCACTGGTTAACGCCGGCGGGCAGGTCGTCACCGTTCTCACGGGAGAAAACTCTTACATTGATTATCTTGCCCCACTCGCCGTGAGGCACTCGCAGCGAGGTGTCTTTAACCTCGCGGGCCTTCTCACCGAAGATGGCCCGCAGCAGTTTCTCCTCGGCGGACAGCTCGGTCTCACCCTTGGGGGTAATCTTACCCACCAGTATGTCGTCCGAGCCGACCTCGGCGCCGATGCGGACGATGCCTTCATCGTCCAGTTCGCGCAGGCTTTCCTCGCCGACGTTGGGTATATCGCGGGTAATCTCTTCCGGTCCCAGCTTGGTGTCGCGGGCTTCTATCTCGTGCTTCTCGATGTGAATGGAGGCGAACTTGTCCTGCTCCACCAGGCGGTTAGAGATGATAATGGCGTCCTCAAAGTTATAGCCTTCCCAGCTCATAAAGGCGCAGATTACGTTCTGCCCCAGGGCCAGCTCGCCGTATTCGGTAGACGAGCTGTCGACCAGAACCTGCCCCGCCTCCACACGGTTGCCCCTGCTTACTATCGCTTTCTGGCTGATGCAGGTCCCCTGGTTGGTGCGGACGAATTTCATCAGCGGGTAGATGTCCTTATCGCCGTTATCCCGGGTAATCACAATCTGGGAGCCGGTAACAGAAGTTACCACCCCGCCGCTGCGGGCGAAGATAACCTGCCCGCTATGCTTGGCGACTTCGGCTTCCATGCCGGTGGCGACCACCGGCGCCTCGGGGCGGAGCAGTGGTACCGCCTGCCGCTGCATGTTGGAGCCCATCAGGGCGCGGTTGGCGTCGTTGTGTTCCAGGAAGGGTATCAACGAGGTGGCCACGCTGACTATCTGCTTGGGGGAAACATCCATATATTGTATCTCGTCGGGGGTTACCCTCACGTAGCGCTCGGCGTACCTGGCTTCGACCTTCTCATCGGCGAACTGGTTGTTGGGGTCGAGCCGGGCATTAGCCTGGGCAATAATATAATCGTCCTCTTTGTCGGCGGACAGGTAGTTGACCTCGCTGGAGACAAAGGGAATTACCTTTATTTTGATCTTGGATAATCTGGCCAGCCTGGCGGCCAGCTGGGGGGTAACGGTGGTTCCGGCCTTGGCTACGGTCTTGCCCTCTTTGTTGGTCACCACCTCCCTGATTGTCCGGCCAACCAGCTCATCGGATTTATTGTTAATCTCGCTGATAACCTTGCGGTAGGGCGTCTCGATAAATCCGTAGCGGTTAATCTGCCCGTAGGTAGCCAGGCTACCGATGAGGCCGATATTGGGCCCTTCCGGCGTCTCGATGGGGCAGATTCGGCCGTAGTGGGAAAAATGCACATCCCTGACCTCAAAGCCGGCCCGCTCTCTTGATAGCCCACCCGGCCCCATGGCCGAAAGGCGCCGCTTGTGGGTCAGCTCGGCCAGCGGGTTGGTCTGGTCCATGAACTGGGAGAGCTGTGAGCCGCCGAAGAATTCCCTGACGGCGGCCATTACCGGGCGGATATTGACCAGCACGCTGGGGCTGATTACCTCGGCGCTTAAGATACTCATCCGTTCCCGGACCACCCGCTCCAGGCGCAGCAGCCCGATGCGGAACTGGTTCTGAATCAGCTCGCCGACGGTGCGTACCCGGCGGTTGCCCAGGTGGTCGACGTCATCGGGGGTATCGTTGCCGTTATTAATCATGATGATGTGTCTTACTATCTCGACGATGTCTTCCTTGGTCAGCGCCCGCTGGCTCTCGGGAATGTCAATCCCCAGCCGCTTATTGAGCTTATACCGCCCCACATCCCCCAGGTCGTAGCGCATGGGGTCGAAGAACAGGTTCTTGACCAGCTTGCGGGCGTTATCGATGTTGGGCGGGTCTCCGGGGCGCAGCTTGCGGTAGATGTCAAGCAGTGCCTCCGGCTCATCCTTGACCAGGGGCTCGCGCTCCACGGTGGCCTTCATATACTGGTGGTCGGGGTGGTTATCCTCCTGGTTGAACAGCTCGAGCAGCTGCTCTTCACCGCTGTAGCCGATAGCCAGCAGCAGGGTAGAGATGGGTATCTTACGCTTGCCGTCTATCTTGGCTGAGATTACATTCCGGTTGCTGGTCTCAAACTCCAGCCAGGCCCCGCGTATGGGGATTAGCTTGGCATGGCATAAGGGGCGGCCGCTGGTGGCATCTTCTTCCACGGAGAAATAGACGCCCGGCGAGCGCAGCAGCTGGCTGACGGCCACTCTTTCGGCGCCGCTGGTGATAAAGGTGCCTTTGGCCGTCATCAGGGGGATATCACCGAAGAACAGCTCCTGTTCCTTGATTTCCCCGGTTTCCTTGACCAGCAGCTGTGTCCTGACGTAGAGGGGAGCGGCGTAGGTCAGGTCTTTCTGCCGGCACTCGTACTCGGTGTGGTGGGGCTCGCGGAACTCGTAGTCGATGAAGCTGAGCGAAAGTCGGTTACCGGTAAAGTCATCGATGGGGGATATTTCCCCCAGCAGCTGCCTCAGTCCCTCTTCCTGAAACCAGCGGAAGGAATCGGTCTGGACCTTGAGTAGATTGGGTACTTCTAGTATCTGGGGTAACCTGGCGTAAGATTTCCTGGAGACAAATGGCATGTTTGGTTGACTGTTTTCTGGCAACATAAAAGCTATCTCTCACCTATTCTTTAAATTGAGTGATAAATAAATTTGTACAAATGCAGCACTTAGCCAAAAGTCGAACTGGTGGTGGGTAAAGGGGTATGATAAGGTGAAATTTGAAGTGGCATTATAACAAACTTAAATGATACCACTATTTCTGCTTTTTGTCAATACCCCTTGGGGGTATTTTCAGAAAAAGTAGTTGATTGTCCTTTAGTTTATTCTTGCAGTGGGATGAGGCAGATGAAGCGGAGGGTCTCGCCGCCGCTATTGATAAAGCAGTGGTGCTCGTTGGGGGCGACGAAAACCACGCTCCCCCTGCCTATCGGGGTTTCGCCTTCGGCTCCCTGTACCACCCCCTCGCCGGCCAGGACGAATACCTCGTGTTCCCAGTCGTGGGCATGAGATGGGGTGGTGCTGCCCGGCTCCACATCAAAGACCCGCATGCAGAAGTTGGGCGCCCCGTCGTCGGCGGTGATGACCTCGCGCTTGAAAACACCGGGTAGCTCTTCGGTGGGCTGGGTATCGGTATAGTTAGCTATCTTCATGGCGATAAGTCTCCTCTTTAGTGGGGAAGGGGGGATTTGAACCCCCACGCCTTGCGGCACATGATCCTAAATCATGCTCGTCTGCCAATTCCGACACTTCCCCGTATTGTCTATCTTCCCATACCCACCCGCCCAAAAGGCATAGCCTCTTAGACTTTCTTTACCCCACCCCCCAGAGGGGAGATTAGTTCACGTTATCCCCCTTTTTTATGGGGGAGAAATTAGCCCCTTCTCCCCCCAAAAGAAGTTGATAGAAGTATCACTTCTGTAGGGTGGGAGGGTGGGAAACAAAACAAACGCTAAAAACCAGCCAGTCCCCCTATTTACGTCTTTTCCCCCTGCCCTTTGGGGCTTCTTAATTATTATATCCCATCGGCTAGACCTCCACCACTCCCCGGTCGGTAAGCCGGATTTCGGGGATTACCGGCAGCGCCAGGAAGGAAAGGGTGGCGAAGGGTGAATCCAGCCTGGTTCCCATTTCGGCGGCGGTCCGCTCCAGCTTTTCCAGCTGGCTGACCACCACCTCTAATGGCTGGTTGGACAGCAGGCCGGCAACGGGAAGCGCCAGGCTGGCCAGCACTTTACCTCCTCCCGCCACCACCAGCCCGCCTTTTAACCGTTCAATCTCCTTGATAGCGGCGAATATGTCCCCGTCGCTGGTGCCGACGGCGATGATATTATGGGAATCATGGGCTATCGATGAAGCCAGCGCCCCTCTTTTAAGGCCGAAGCCGCCGACCAGCCCCACCCCGATATTCCCCGTAGCCTTGTGCCTCTCCACCACCACCAGCTTCAGGATGTCCCTCTCCAGGTCGGGGACAGCCCTGATTTTCTCCATTCTCTTTCTGGTGATTATCTGGCCGGGGACAATCTCAATCACCGGCTCGGTTCCCCCTGATGCCGTAAGTTTCAGCCTGTCTATAGTAAATGGTTTTATCCTGACGGTATCGTCCAGCCCCCTGCTGGCTTTAGGCGTGGGGAACAGCGGCTTCCCCTCTCTGGCTACCAGTTTGCCCTGGTAGAAGACCTGCTCAATCTCTAGCTTTGATAAGTCATTGAGCACGATTAAATTAGCCATATAGCCGGGGGCTATTGCCCCCAGTCCCTGCCGCCGGAAGTACTCGGCGGGGTTGATGGTGGCCAGCTGGATGGCCCGAACCGGGTCAAGCCCCAGCCGGATGGCTTTGCGCACCACCCCGTCGATATCGCCGTCTTTGAGCAGGTCGGCGCAGCTGCGGTCGTCAACGACAAATATACACCGCTGCCAGGTCTTATCGGTGACCAGGGGCAGCAGGGCTTCCAGGTTTTTCTCGGAAGAGCCTTCTCGGAGCATCAGCCACATGCCCCGCCCCAGCTTTTCTCTGGCTTCGCCGAGTGCGACCGACTCGTGGTCGGAGTAAATGCCGGCGGCGATGTAGGCGCTTAAATTCCTGCCGTCCAGTCCCGGGGCGTGCCCGTCGATAATCTTTTCTTGAGCCAGGCCTATTTTCTTTAATACTGTCTTATCTCCCCCGATGACGCCGGGGAAGTTCATTACCTCCCCCAGCCCCAGGCACTCTTTAAGCCTTAGAATCTTACGGATTTCATCCGGGCCTAGATTTGCCCCCGAGGTCTCCCGGTCGGTGGCGGGAACGCAGGAGGGGGCCATGAGGAAGAGGTCAAGGGGCAGGCGGCGGGCGCGGTTCAATATATACCTTATCCCCGCCATCCCGCTGACGTTGGCTATCTCGTGGAGGTCGGTGACCAGACTGGTAGTGCCGCGGGGCACCACCGCCCGGGCGTACTGGGCGATATCCAGCATGGAGCTTTCGGGGTGGATGTGGCCGTTGATAAGGCCGGGGGCGATGTATCTGTCCCCCACGTCCACCACCTCTTTAGCTTTATGGTAGTCTCCCACCCCGGCAATCTTATCGCCGCAGATGGCCACGTTGCCCGGCTCGATTTTGCCGGTGAAGATGTTGATTACTCGGGCGTTGGCCAGAAGCAGGTCGGCGGGAAGCTCGCCCTTAGCTATCCGGATTAAACGATTTTTGATTATCCCCACCCCCTTTTTATATCTTTTCCCGCCCACCGCCCTTTAAGGAAGGGCTAAAGCCCTTTTTACCCCACCCCCTGAAGAAGGGGAAGTTATCCCCTTTTTGAGGGGTTATCCCTTTTTCCCCTCCGAGTGGAGTTTAGTTTTCCTTATCCCTCTCTTTTAAGGGGTGTTAAAGAGGTATAACCTCTGTGGGTGGGAGGGTGGGAAGCATAACTAACGATAAAAACCAGCCACTTCCCCATTCTCTATTGCTCCACGACATATATATCGGGGAGGTGGCGGTACCTCTCATCACAATCAATGCCATAGCCGACGATGAATTTATCGGGGACGGCCAGTCCCCGGTAGTCGATATTGACCACAACCCGGCGCCGGGCTTCTTTATCGGTCAGGCTGCAGAGCTTCAGCGAGGCCGGCTTTTTCCGCCTCAGGTAATCGAGCAGAAAGGCAGCGGTAAGGCCGGTATCTATGATGTCCTCAATGACCAGGACGTGCCGGCCCTTGATTTTAGGCGCAGCCCCCGGCGCCATCCTGACCCTCCCCGAGCTCTCGGTGCCTTTTCCGTAGCTGGAAAGCCGGATGAACTCTATTTCCAGGGGGAAGTCGAGCTGGCGTACCAGGTCGGCCAGGAAGACAAAGGAGCCTTTTAGGACGGCTATCAGGAGGGGATGTTTACCCCGGTAGTCGTGGCTGATTTCGGCCGCCAGCCGGCTGACGGCGGCGGCTATTTCGTCTCTGGTGAAGAGGATATTGAGTTTATCTTCCATAGCTAACTGGGATTATAAACCCTGCCTCCCCAATTCTCAACCTGTTGTTTTGTTTCCCATACCCACCCTCCCAAAAGGTTTCACCTCTTAAACTCTCTTTACCCAACCCCCAGAAGAGAGAAAAACCCTCCTTTCCCACCATCCCCAAAAGCGAGGGATTGGGAGCAAAGCTCCCGTAGGGTGGGAGGGTGGGAAATAATACAACCGCTAAAAGGGGGCGGAGGGAAAAATAAGAGGAATTTAGAGGCCTAGCCTTTGAGGGTGGGAAGTAAAACGTACTCTAAAAACAGGGGGACCCCCCCTTTGGGGGTTGACAAATAACAAATAATAGTGTATGTTAGAAATAGATAACGTTAGAAATATATAACAAAAGGTGGTAAAACAAAATGAAAAAGCTCATATGGACGATTTTCATTTTGACGCTGGTAGCAATCGTCGTCCTCATTGCCGCCGAGCAGTACTACGTGTCCGTGGCCCTGTTAGTCGGCCTGGTTATTTTGAGACACCGCGAAATCTGGTCCCTGCTTAAGTACAGGAAATTGCCCCCGGTAGATGAAAGGGTCAGGGAAATTACAGGAAAAGCCGTGCGCAACGGTTTTATCTATTTCGCGGCGGCTACCGCCCTCCTGATTCTGCCGTTTACTGAGATTATCACGGACAACGTGAAGACTGTTCACATCCTGGCCGGCCTCTTCCTCTCCGCCGGACTGGTCTACCTCCTGTCTTACCTCTATTACGACCGCGCTGAGCCGAAGATGAACGGGAGGCTCTTGAAGCTGCTGAAGACTTTCCTGCTTATCATCGGGCTATCCATCGGCACTTTCATCGTCAGCGTCTTCCTGCATAATGCCCTGAGCGCCCTTTTCGGCATAGAAGATCCTGTGTTCTTTATCATCGCCGTCATTATCTCACCCGCGGCGCTGGCGGCGGGTATCATCGGCAGTCTGGTGCTCTTTATCATGGGGCTGGCCCGCCGGTCTTCTTAAACTTTTAAATCACCTCATAGAAAAGACTTTTAAAATACGATGAAAACAAGAATCAAGGAATACCGGGCCAAGTATAACCTGACTCAGGAAAAACTGGCCGAGGTGGTGGGGGTCAGGCGGGAGACTATAATTTTTCTGGAGCAGGGGAAGTATAACCCTTCCCTGAAGCTGGCTCATAACGTGGCCCGGGCTTTGCGGGCAACCATAGATGAGATATTTACCTTTGACGATTAGTATTACCGGCCGGAGATAATCTGGCTTAAGCGGCTGGCGGCTATCCTGCTGACCTTTACCTTTGGCAGCAGTTCCACCGCGTCCGACCGGCGGGCCAGTTCGGTGCCCGGGGTTAAGACGGCGGCCGTTCCCAGGGCCACCGCTAACCGGCAGGCTTTTAATAGCGATTCCTCGTTAGCCAGCTTCAGGGCGAGGCCGGCGATGGTGCAGTCACCGGCGCCAACGGCGCTTTTCACCTTTACCTCGGGCGGTACTGCCTTCAGGACCTCTTTATCGGTGGCGGCGATGATGCCCTCTTTGCCCCGGGAGATAACGGCTATCTCAACGCCCATGTCGACTATATCCAGCGCCCCCTTGATGATGGCATCTTCGTCGGGGAGTTCACGCCCCAGCAGTCCCTCCGCCTCCCTGACGTTGGGCTTGATCAGGTAGGGCTTGGCTTTTATGCCCTCGACCAGCCACTGGCCTTCTGAGTCCAGGATGGCCCTGACCCCGAAGGTTTTAGCCTCCATAATTATGGAGTAGTAAACGTTGCCGGGTATGCCCGGGGGCAGACTGCCGCCCATCACGATTAAATCCGGGCTGGGACGCATCCGCAGCATTTTTCTCTGGAACCTTTCAAACTCGCTTTTGGAGATATGGGGGCCGGGAGCGTCAATCCTGGTCTGCCGCCCGCTTTTACTGTCGGTAATAATGAAGTTGGTCCTGGTTTCCCGCTCGATGGGGGTAAAGCTGAAGGGCACGCCCTCTTCATCGAGCAGTATTTCCACCGCCCGGCCCACCGGGCCGCCGATGAATCCGTAGGCGATGGTTCTCCCCCCCATCTCGTGGACAGCCCGTGACACGTCTATCCCCTTGCCGCCGGCGTAGCGGTGCAGCCGCGACCAGCGGTTGGTGCCGTCCAGCACCATCCCGTCTACAGTAATGTGCTGGTCGAGGCTGGGGTTAATGGTTATGGTGGCAATCAGGGCGTCTTTCATTTCTCGTATTCCTGGTACCAGCTTTCTGAGGTAGGGGCCAGTTCGCCGCTGGTCAGCCCCAGCTTCTTATACCAGGGGGTGGCGTATTTGGCGGCAGTCTCATTCAGCTTTTTCAATCTATCCGCCCCCACCGTGGCCAGAAATTTGGTCCTTTCTTTGGCTTTATCGATACGCATCGCCTCCTGCCAGATAGCCCGCCCGGCCAGAAAGCCGGAGGCACCGCTCTGGCAGGCTATCTCTACCTGCTGGCAGAAAGCCTCAAAGTCCACGGCGGCGCTCAAGACCACCCAGGGTACGGCTGAGGCTTTATCCAGCTGGCGGCAGAGTTCGGCGGCTTCGGCCTTGTCCTTATTATAGCGCAGGTCGGTGGGGAACTCGGTTTTTAGTACATCTATGGGCGATTCGGTGATTTGTCGGGCGGTTTTGGGCACCAGCTGCTCTTTGACCTTGGCGAAGTGGGCCGGGTTTCTTACTTCCTCGCCGACGGGATAGCTCAGCGGCTCCACCACGAAGGTGAGGTCGTGGCTTTTACATTCCAGGCCGATGGCATCGATCATATCCAGCAGCTTGGCCGCCAGCTCGATTAAGTCGGGGCGGTAGTAGACCAGGAGCTTGGCCGCCGAGGCGCCCATCCGCTTTATCTTGCCCGCATCCCAGCCGTCCAGCAGTTCGGTCAGGCGGAATTCGCTGCCCCCGCCGTAGCCCGAGGCCTCGATGCTGACCACCAGCCCGGTGCTCTTGGGCAGGACGCCGCGCCCGATGCACTGGGCGGCGCCGAAGGTGGGGTCGAGCAGCACGGCGCTGGCATGGGGGGCAAGTTGAGAGCACAATTCCAGCTTGCGCTCGACCATTTCCTCGTAGCTGGCCTCTTTCTCCCCCCCCATTAGCTGGCGCAGTGAGCCACGGTGGTCCATGGCGCACATGGTAAAGATGCCGTCTGGGCTGGCAATCTGCTGCAGTCCTCTTAACTTACCGATGGTTAAAGTTTTCATACCTGTCTGGTTATTATGGTATAAAAGGCTGGTTTAATCAAGGTGGGGTTTCCCCCTCTGTATCTTTCCCCACCCTATGGGGTATAATTGTTAAACGCTTTATTGGAGTTAGACTATTGCCCTGGTTCTACTATATAGCCAGAGGGCTGCTCATCGGGCTGTTCAAGCTGCTCACCCGCTGGCAGGTCAAGGGTAGAGAGAATGTCCCCAAAGAGGGGCCGGTGCTGGTGGTGGCCAATCACCTTAATCTGGCCGACCCGCCCCTGCTCGGGGTCAGCCTTAACCGAAAGGTCATCTTTATGGCCAAGGAGGAGCTGTTCCGCTCTCGGATAACGGCTTACTTCCTGGGCGGTTTCGGTTCCTTTCCGGTGCACCGGGGCAAGCTGGACCGGCAGGCGCTGCGCAGTTCCCAGCAGGTACTGGCTGACGGTCTGGCCCTGGCCATGTTCCCGGAGGCATCAAGGAGCCGCAGCGCCAGGCTGAAGAAGGCCATGCCCGGCTCGGCTTTAATCGCCTGCCGCAGCGGCGTGCCCATCCTGCCGGTGGGCATTATCGGCACCGAGCAGCTCAGGGGGGTGGGCTTTCTCTTTCGCCGCCCCCGCGTTACTATTAATATCGGCCAGCCCTTCTCTCTGCCGCCGGTGGAGGGTAAACTGACCCGGGAAAAGCTGGTTGAGTATACCGATTTAATCATGCGGCGCATAGCCGAGCTGCTGCCCCCTCAGTATCATGGAGTTTATGCCGGGAAAAAGCGGTGAAGATTGAAAAGACCGAGGAAATAGGCTTCTGCTTCGGGGTCAAGCGGGCCATCGACATGCTGGAGAAGGTGGTCGCCGGGCGCGGTGGGGTGGAGACGCTGGGGGCGGTGGTGCACAACCAGCAGGTTCTGCAGAGGCTGGCCGAAATCGGGGTCAGGGTGGCTAAAAGCGTTGACGATATCAGGGGTGATACGGTGGCCATCAGCTCTCACGGAGTAGCCCCGGAGGTAGGGGAGCGGCTTAAGGCCCGGAACATCGGCATCGTCGATACCACCTGCCCCTTCGTCAACCGCCTTCAGAACGCCGCCCGCCGGCTGGCCCAGAGTGGTTTCTTTATCGTTATCTACGGTGACGCTGGCCATACCGAAGTCAAGGGTGTCCTGGGCTGGGCCGAGGGCAAGGGTCTGGCCACGCTGGACGAAAAGGATATCTTCAAGCTCTCGCCCCTCCCCCGCCGCCTGGGGGTTTTATCCCAGACCACCCAGATACCGGCCCATTTCGTCGAGTTCGTTAAAAGGCTGATTGACGGCGCCTTTGCCCGGGACTCGGAGATGCGCATCATCGATACCATCTGCCACGATATTAGAAAACGGCAGGCTCAGGCACTGGAGCTGGCGGGCAGGGTGGACCTGATGCTGGTTATCGGGGGAAAGGGCAGTGCCAACACCAATCGCCTGGCCGAGCTGTGTTCGGCGGTTACAGAGACGTACCTCATCGAGACGGCGGCGGAGATAGAACCCGCCTGGTTCGAGGGCAAGCAGACGATAGGAGTGACCTCGGGAGCCTCCACCGCCGAGGCGACCATAGATGAAGTGCTGGCCAGGCTGGAGTCTCTGGCCTAGATTACAGCCCCATCTCTTTGGCCACCACCTCCCGGTGGAAACCGGCGTCACCGAAGCTCACCTCGGCGGCTTTAGCCCGCCGTGTGTAGTACTGCAGGTCGTGGTCTATGGTCACGCCGATGGCCCCGTGAATCTGGTGGGCCAGGGCCATTACCCGCTGGCAGGCCTCTCCGGCCCAGGCCTTGGCGATAGCCACTTCCTGGGTGCAGGGCAGCCCCTCGCTGAGCATCCAGGCCGCCTGGTAAGCCGAGAGTCGGGTGCCGTCGACATCGGTGGCCATGTCGGCGCAGTAGTGCTGGATAACCTGGAAGCTGCCGATGGGACGCCCGTACTGCTTTCTGTCTTTGGCGTATTCGACGGTCATGTCCAGCGCCTGCTGGATGCAGCCGGTCATCTCACAGCACTTGCCTACCGCCGCCCGCTGGATTATCCTCTCTATCTCCGGCCAGCCCTGGTCTGGTTTCCCCAGTATATTGTCTTTGGGCACTTTTACCTTGTCGAAGACCACCTCGCAGAGCTTGTCGTTGGCGATTGTCTTTAATACGGTGGTGCTTATCCCCGGGCTCTTGGCATCTACTATGAATAAGGTAACCCCTTTGCCGGTCTTGGCCGCCACCAGCATGTAGTCGGCGACGTTGGCGTCGGGGACGAAGAGCTTGGTGCCGCTGATAACGTAGTTATCGCCCTCGGCGGAGGCTTTAGTCTCGATGCCGCTTTGTTCATAGCTGGCGCTGGGTTCGGTCAGGGCTAAAGTGAAGATGGCCTCGCCGCTGGAGATCTTGGGCAGGTAGGCCGCTTTCTGCTCCTCGCTGCCGATATCGAGAATGGTAAAGCCGCTTAATACCACCGTGGAAAAATAGGGCCCCGGCAGGCAGGCCCGGCCCATCTCCTCTATCAATATAGCCAGGTCGAGGAAGCTCATATCGCTGCCGCCGTACTTTTCGGGGAAGGCCAGCCCCATCCAGCCCAGCCCGGCCATCTCCTTCCACATTTCCGGCGAATAGCCTTGCTCGCTTTCCTCTATCTCTTTGACCGTTGCCTTGGGCAGCTTATCGGCCAGAAAATCGCTGGCCATCTTTTTTAACATTTCCTGTTCTTCAGAGAGAGCTAAGTTCATCGTTGCCTCCTAATTCAATGCTAATAAATTCTACTGGCTGGGCATTTCCAGCTTTCTCAGTGCCAGTATATTCTTCAGGACTTCCGAGCTGCCGGCCTGCAGGCTGTAGCCCTTGGAGGATAGATAAGAATGATAGGCCATGCCGTGCATCGGCACCCGCTTGGATTCCGGCGAAAGCTGTCCGTAAAGCCCCGCTATCTCGATGGCGGCCCCGGCCAGGCGCTGCTCGAAGGCGGTGCCGTAGATCTTGGACATGGACGATTCCCAGTTGGGGGCGCGGCCCTCGTCCATAACCATAGCCACCCGGTACATATGCAGCCGCCCTATTTCAAACTCAATCTTGAGCTGGGCCAGCTTTGAGCGTACCAGCGGGTTCTGAGATAGCGTCTTGCCGTTCCGCTTGGTCTCTTTGCTGTAGTTGATGACGGCCTCGAACAGCGGGTAGTTGGCCATCAGCCGCTCCATGCCGCTCCGCTCGTAGTCGAGCTGGTTTAAAATCTGGTAAAAGCCCTTGTTTCTCTCGCCGATGAGGGCTGTCTTGGGGATGCGCACGTTCTCAAAAAAGACCTCGTTGAAGTGCACCCCGCCGGTGATATCTTCTATAGGGGCGACGCTGATTCCGGGCAGATCGGTGCTGAAGAAGAACTCGCTGATGCCGCGGTGCTTGGGGGCGTCGGGGTCGGTTCTGGCCACCAGGTAAATCCAGTTCATGTTGCCGCCGCCGCTGGTCCAGGTCTTCTGCCCGTCGATGATAAAATCGTCGCCGTCCTCGGTGGCTTTGGTCTTCAGTGAAGCCAGGTCGCTGCCGGCGTCGGGCTCACTCATGCCCAGACCGACGTAGGCCTCCCCCTTTAGAATCATGGGCAGCAGCTCTTTTTTCTGCTGGTCGGTGCCGTAGTGGACGACGGCGCCGCCAATCTGGCGGTCGGCGAACCAGTGGCAGGCGGCCGGCGCCCCGTATCGCAGCATCTCCTCGGTCAGGATGAGCCTATCGATATAGGAG
>Ga0315551_10000860_pt1 | contig 23791 bp, 21 predicted proteins | sample SalMarSW160290MG_FD_203678 | JGI IMG/M metagenome (GOLD analysis project Ga0315551, IMG submission 203678) | Salt marsh sediment microbial communities from the Plum Island Ecosystem LTER, Massachusetts, United States - Salt Marsh Sediment SW1602-90 ...
CCGGCCTCGTTGGTGAGGGCGAGGAGCTGATCGCCGGCCGCCATCCGGTCGAGGAAGCTTTCGCCGCCCGACGCAAGGCGGTCCGGCTGCTGGTCGTTCCACAGCGCCGCCAGGCGCTTGAGAAGCTCGTTCTGCACGCCACCAACCTCCGCCTCCCGATCGTCGAGGTGGAGGGCGGGACGCTGACTCAGCTGGCGGGCTTCGACGGCCACCAGGGGATCGCCCTGGTGACGGACCAGCGTCGCTTCGCCGGCCTGGACGACCTCGTAGCCAGGGCCCTGGAGCGACACCAGCCGGCCTTCGTGCTGGCCCTGGATTCACTGGAGGATCCGCAGAACTTCGGTTCGCTGCTGCGGACGGCCGAGGCCTCCGGAGTTCACGGCGTTGTCTTTCCCACGCGTCGCCAGGCGCCGCTCTCGCCGTCTGCGGTCAAAGCTTCGGCCGGGGCCGTGGAGCATCTCCTGCTCGTTCCGGTCGACGACCTGGCCGACGCTCTGACCGATCTCCATGTGCGGGGGTTGCGGATCGTCGGCACCGACGCCTCGGCCCAGCTGACCGCCCGCCAGTCGGACCTGCGGGGGCCCGTGGTGGTGGTCGTGGGCAGCGAAGGCCAGGGCCTGGGGCCGGCCGTGCGGCGGCGCTGTGACGCCGTGGTGCGCATCCCGATGCATGGCCGAATCGAATCCCTCAACGCCGCGGTCGCGGGCTCCATCCTGCTCTACGAGGCCGCTTCCCAGCGTGGCGGCGAGCGCTCCGAACCGCCCGCGCCGGCCGAGCCCGGACCGCCCGCGCCGGCCGAGCCCGAACCGCCCGCGCCGGCCGAGCCCGAACCGCCCGCGCCGGCCGCGGAACAGGCTGCCGCCCCTCGCCGGCGGGCGTCGCGCAAGCCCTCCGCGCCGGCTGCGACAGGAGCAGAGGAGCCCGCTTCCGATGCCTCGCCGGATGGCGGTTTGCTGCCCTGAGGGTGCGCTTGACCGCCAAGGCAGCCAGCCCATATCATTCGCGGGCGCCCAAGGGACTTAGCGTCAGCATGCCCTTGTGCCTGCCGACGTAGCTCAATTGGCAGAGCAGCGGTTTTGTAAACCGCCGGTTCCGGGTTCGAGTCCCAGCGTCGGCTCCAACTGAAGATGTCAGCCGGCGACCGAGGGAATCCCGCGGCATATGGCTGGCGGTGCACGTGGGTAGGTTGAGCAGGTGGTGAGCTCAGCTGACTGTAAATCAGCCGCCTTCGGCTGTAGAGGTTCGATTCCTCTCCTGCCCACCAGTTCCCTTGGAGTATCGGCTCCACATCGGTCTCGGGCCCACATAGCTCAGCAGGCAGAGCACTTCCTTGGTAAGGAAGAGGTCATCGGTTCGAACCCGATTGTGGGCTCCACCATTCCAGCGGCGATGGCCGCCCCAGATGGAGTAGCGCGCACGTGGCGAAGAAGAAGTTCGAGCGGACCAAGCCGCACGTCAACATCGGCACGATCGGTCACATCGACCACGGCAAGACCACTCTGACCGCGGCGATCACCAAGTACCTGGCTCTAAAGGGCGAGGCCGAGTTCCGCGCCTTCGACTCGATCGACAACGCTCCCGAAGAGCGCGAGCGCGGCATCACCATCGCCATCGCCCACGTCGAGTACGAGACGGACAAGCGCCACTACGCGCACGTCGACTGCCCCGGTCACGCCGACTACATCAAGAACATGATCACCGGCGCCGCCCAGATGGACGGCGCGATCCTGGTCGTGGCGGCCACCGACGGCCCCATGCCCCAGACCCGGGAGCACATCCTCCTGGCCCGCCAGGTAGAGGTGCCCTACATCGTCGTCTTCCTCAACAAGTGCGACGCGGTGGACGATCCCGAACTGCTCGATCTGGTCGAGCTCGAGGTCCGCGAGCTGCTCACCCGCTACGAGTTCCCCGGTGACAGCCTGCCCATCGTCCGCGGGTCTGCTCTCAAAGCCCTCGAGGCCGGCGACAACACCGAAGACCCGGCCTATGAGTGCATCCAGCAGCTCATGGACGCGGTCGACGAGTACATCCCGACTCCCGTGCGCGCCGTCGACAAGCCCTTCCTGATGCCCGTCGAGGACGTCTTCGGCATCAAGGGCCGCGGCACCGTGGCCACCGGCCGCATCGAGCGCGGCATCGTGAAAGTCAGCGACGAGGTCGAGATCGTCGGCATCCGCGAGACCCGCAAGGTCGTGGTCACCGGCGTCGAGATGTTCAAGAAGCTTCTCGACGAGGGCCAGGCCGGCGACAACGTCGGCTGCCTGCTGCGCGGCATCGAGCGCGACGACATCGAGCGCGGCCAGGTCCTGGCCAAGGCAGGCTCGATCAAGCCCCATACCAAGTTCGTGGCACGCGTCTACGTCCTGTCCCGCGAGGAAGGCGGGCGCCACACCCCCTTCTACAACGGCTATCGACCCCAGTTCTACCTGCGCACCACCGACGTGACCGGCGCCATCGGCCTGCCCGAGGGCTCCGAGATGGTCATGCCCGGTGACCACGTCGACATGAAGGTCGAGCTGATCACCCCCATCGCTCTCGAAGTCGGCCAGCGCTTCGCCATCCGCGAGGGTGGCCGCACCGTCGGCGCCGGGGCGATCACCTCGATCACCGAGTAGGTAGAAGATGGCGAAAGCAGAAGCCCGGCCGGTCATTCAGCTGGCTTGCACCGAGTGCAAGGTTCGGACCTACGCGACGCGCAAGAATAAGAAGAACGACCCCAGCCGTCTCGAGTTGCGGAAGTACTGCCCGCGCGAGCGGAGGCATACTCTCCACCGCGAGGCCAAGTAGAGGAAACAGAAAGGGATACGCCGAGCCTCTGCCGATGCGGCCGAGGCGAAGGCACCGCAGGCGCCTAGCTCAATTTGGCAGAGCACTGGTCTCCAAAACCAGGGGTTGTGGGTTCGAGTCCCGCGGCGCCTGCCAGCCTCATCGAATCAACCAGCTAGAGAGCAGCCCGTGCGTCGCATCATCAGCTTCCTCCGAGAAGCCTGGCAAGAACTCAAGAAGGTGAACTGGCCCACGCCTGAGCAGGCCCGCAACCTGACCGTCCTGGTCGTCGCGGTGAGCGCGGTCGTCGGGGTCTACATCGTCATCTTCGACTATGCCTTTGGCGCCGTCGCCAAGGCGTTGGGGGCTGGGTGACCCAAGGTATGACGACGGAGCAGGCTGGCGAGACGGCTCGGCCGCCCGAGAAGCGGTGGTACGTGATCCACACGTACTCAGGCTACGAGAACAAGGTCAAGGCCAACCTCGAGCACCGCATCGAATCGATGGGCATGGACGACAAGATCTTCCAGGTCCTCGTGCCGATGGAGGACGAGATCGAGATCCGCCAGGGTCAGCGCCACACCGTTCAGAAGAAGGTGTACCCGGGCTACGTCCTGGTTGAGATGATCCTCGACCCCGACTCGTGGTACGTGGTCCGCAACACGCCGGGCGTCACCAGCTTCGTCGGGGGCGGCAACATCCCGGGCGTCCGCAGCGAGCCGATCCCGCTCGACGAGCAGGAAGTCCGGCAGATCCTGCGCCAGATGGGCGTCGAGACGCCGCGCTACAGAGTGGCCTTCACCAAGGGCCAGAACGTGCGCGTCACGGACGGCCCCTTCGCCGAGTTCGTCGGCACGGTGGACGAGGTCAATCCCGAGCGCAACAAGGTCAAGGTGCTCGTCAGCATCTTCGGCCGGGAGACGCCGGTCGAGCTCGACTTCCTTCAGGTCGAGAAGCTCTAGGGCGGGAGGCATTGGAATGAAGCTTGCTCCTGCGCGCGCCCTGGCCCTGTTGGGCGCCCTGGCTTTGGCTGTCTCCGCCTGCACTAGCTCGGGTGCGACCGCCTCGCCGGTCCCGCCCAGCGCTACTCCCGCAGCCACGGCGAGCCCCACGCCAGGCCCCACGCCAAGCCCCACGCCCACCGAGGAGCCGTCGGTCACGCTGGCCGACGTGACGCCGCCGGCCAACCTGGGCATAGCCCACACCGGGCTGATCTTCGTCGAAGGTCAATGCTGGGATCTGGACATGTACGGCATGGTCGACCCGTCCGATCCGCGATGCGACATCCGCCTGGATCCTGTCCTGATCTTCCAGCCCATGAACGGGGCGCTGGTCTCGGGCAGCGGGCGCCTGGAGGCCCCATCGCTGGCGACCTGCATGGCCGATAGCGGGCTCCTGCCCGATCGGCTGGCGCCCAACACGGACATATACCTCTGCCTCAAGACGAACGAAGACGTCTACGGCTTCGTCGTCCAGAGGCCCGACGCGCCCGGCGCTCCTCTCAACCGACTGATCGTCGACTACTGGCTGTACAAGTAAAGGAAGCTTCGCCCTGTGGCCAAGAAGATCCGCTCCGTCCTGACCCTGCAGCTGCCCGCCGGTAAGGCGACACCGGCACCGCCGGTCGGCACCGCGTTGGGCCCGCACGGCATCAACATCGTCGAGTTCACCAAGTCATACAACGAAAAGACAGCCGACAAGGTCGGCCAGGTGATCCCGGCGCAAATCACGATCTTCGAAGATCGCTCGTTCACCTTCGTGCTGCGCACCCCGCCCGCCACGGATCTGCTCCGCAAGGCGGCCGGGATCGAGAAGGGGACCTCCACCGCCGGCCGCGAGGTCGCCGGTCAGGTGACCCGCGACCAGGTGCGCGAGATCGCCACTATCAAGATGCCGGACCTCAACGCCAACTCGATCGAGGCCGCCATGGCCCAGATCGAGGGCACGGCCCGCAGCATGGGAATAGAAGTGGTCGGATAGCACTGGGCCTCAACGCCCGATCGCGGTCGCCGCGGCTTGCTCGATCCGCCCTTTCGGCGCGAGCTCGCTCGCCGGCGCGGCCGCTCCCGGCACCGAGGCAAGTTGATCCCGACGCGAGAGCGTAGGGCGCAAGACCCCGCGACAAGGGGGAGGCAAGCCGAGAGATCGGCAGGCCGAAGGAAGGAGAAGCAGGAATGCCGGACCGCGGCAAGAAGTACCAGGAAGCGGCCAAGCTCGTCGAGCGAGGCAAGAGTTACGATCCGGCGACTGCCGCCGAGCTCGTCAAGAAGACCAGCTACGCGTCCTTCGACGCCAGCATCGAGGCCCACCTGCGCCTGGGAGTGGACCCGCGCCACGCCGACCAGATGGTCCGAGGCACGGTCGTGCTGCCCCACGGTACCGGCAAGGTGGTTCGCGTCGTGGTCTTCGCCCAGGGCGACAAGGCCCAGGAGGCGATGCGCGCCGGGGCGGACGAGGTCGGCGCCGAGGACCTTGTCAAGAAGGTCGAGGGCGGCTGGGTCGATTTCGATGTCGCGCTCGCCGCTCCCGACGTGATGGGCATGGTCGGCCGCCTGGGTCGCATCCTCGGCCGGCGCGGTCTCATGCCGAACCCCAAGTCCGGCACGATCACCTTCGACCTGGAGCGGGCCATCAAGGAAGTCAAGTCGGGGCGAGTGGAGTTCAAGGTCGACAAGGCCGGTATCATCCACGTCCCGTTCGGCAAGGCGGGCTTCGAGGCGCAGCAGCTGGTGGACAACCTGGCTACGCTGGTGGACGCCATCAACCGTGCCCGCCCGGCCGGCGCCAAGGGCCACTACCTGCGGACTCTGACGATCACCGCTACGATGGGCCCCGGCATCCGGGTCGATATCCCGGCCGTGCTCGCGGTGGCCGCGGCCTCCTAGGCCCGTCCCGCGGCTCGCGCCGCACTACATGAGGCCCGGCCGCGGCGACGCGGACCGTGCCACAACCGAATACGACGGACCGCCGCAGACAGCATGGGCCCCCGGGCTCAATCGCCGGCGCCACAGGCGCCGCGCCATGCCGAGGCAGGGACCAAGCCTCCGCCCTTCGTTGGGCGGGAGCGCCCCTGTGGCGAAGACCGTCGCAGGGGCGTCGCGATTCTCGGTCCAATCCGAGAACGCGCAGCCGAACCGTCCGCCGGGCTCGCCCGATCGGCCGTGCCGGCTCCCCGCCGTAGCGCGCCGGCCGCGCGCAGAAGCAATCGCGAGTTCGGCGAGCCGACGCTCCGCCGAGTCCAGATCGGGGCGCCGCCGAGCACCCGAGCGAGTGCACTTGGACGTGCATGAGCGAGGGAGCACAGGCGGCGACGAAGAGATGGACCGGCCGAGCGGCGGCCATCGGGCTTCGGGAGGTACAAATGCCGACAGAGGCCAAGCGGGAGACCGTCGCCAGTCTGGCCGAGGAAGCTCGGGCAGCCACGGCGATGATCGTCTCCCAGTACCGCGGCCTCAAGGTCTCCGAGCTCGGCGAGATCCGTCGTAGCCTGCGCAAGCAGAACGTCACCTACCACGTCGTCAAGAACCGGCTGATGAAGATCGCCGCCGCCCAGGCAGGGACAGAGGCAATCGCGCCTATGCTGCAGGGGCCCACCGCGGTGGCCTTCATCCAGGGCGACGAGGCGGCAGCCGCCAAGGTGATCCTCGACACGTTCCGTCCGTACAAGGTGATCAAGATCACCGGCGCGGTCTTCGGGAACGCGGTCATGGACACCGACAGCCTGACCCGCCTTGCCCAGTTGCCGCCTCGCGACGTCCTCCTGGCCCAGCTGGCCGGGGCATTCGCGGCCCCGATGGCCACGATGGCCGGTCTGTTCGACGCCCCCGCCCGAGACGTCGCCGGCCTGGTCCAGGCTCTCGCCGACAAGTCCTCAAGCGCAGCTTGAGTCAGGGCGCCTGAGCGCGCCCGACACGAGGTCGATCCACCCGGGGCCGGTGGCCCCGCTACCCAGGGAGTGAACAAAGACATGGCTAAGGTTACGCAGGCCGATCTGCTCGAAGCGTTCGCGAACATGAGCGTCATGGAGCTGGCCGACTTCAAGAAGGCCTTTGAGGACAAGTTCGGCGTTACCGCAGCCGCCCCGGTGGCGGTTGCCGCCGTCGGCGCTGCCGCTGCCGCCCCCGCGGCCGCCGCCGGCTCCGACGAGGAGCAGAGCGAGTTCAGCGCCGTCCTCACAGACGTGGGGCCCAACAAGATCCCTGTCATCAAGGTCGTCCGCGAGCTCACCGGGCTGGGCCTCAAGGAGGCCAAGGACCTGGTCGACGGCGCGCCCAAGCCGATCAAGGAAGGCGTCGGCAAGGACGAGGCCGCCAAGATCAAGGCCGCCCTCGAGGAGCAGGGCGCCAAGGTCGACATCAAGTAGTTCTGCCAACCGGCAGGGTGGGGCGGCTCGACCGCCCCACTTCGGCCGGTCCGCGGGCCCCCGCTCGCGCGCGCGAATGGGGTTGTGGACGCGCGCCCAGTTGACAAGCTGGAATCACGCGGTATCCTACTCCTTCTGTGAGCGCGGCCCTTCCCTTCGTCCTCCGTCAAGGAGCGGTTCATGCTGTCTGTCGCTGAGTCCTCTCGCGCGTCCGCAGTCGCCTCTCGCCGGCGTTTTGCGCGGATTCCCGAGGTCCTGGAGATCCCCAACCTGATCGAACTGCAGCTCGGCTCGTTCGGCTGGTTCGTCGAGAAGGGCCTGCGGGAGCTGTTCGACGAGATCAGCCCGATCAAGGACTTCACCGGCAAGGTGATGGAGCTCCACTTCCTGGACTACGAGTTCGGCACGCCCAAGTACACCGAGCTCGAGTGCCGAACCAAGGACCTCACCTTCAGCCGGCCCCTCTACGTGAACGTGGAGCTGGTCATCAAGGAGACCGGCGAGATCCAGCGCCAGCGGGTCTACATGGGCGACTTCCCGTTCATGACGGACCAGGGCACCTTCATCATCAACGGCGCCGAGCGTGTCGTCGTCAGCCAGCTCGTCCGCTCGCCGGGCGTCTACTACAGCGCCGCCGAGGACCCCAGCAGCGGCCGGACGCTCTACAGCGCCAAGGTCATCCCCAACCGCGGCGCCTGGCTGGAATTCGAGACCAGCAACAAGGATCTGCTCTCGGTCAAGGTCGACCGCAAGCGCAAGATCGCCGCTACCACGCTGCTGCGCGCCGTCGGCTATGAGACGAACGACGAGATCGCCGCCCTCTTTGCCACGGTGGACGCCGACCCCGAGCATCAGTACGTCGCCTCCACGCTGGACAAGGACCTCACCCGCAACCAGCAGGAGGCCCTGATCGAGGTCTACAAGAAGCTGCGCCCGGGCGACCCGCCCACCGGCGACAACGCCCGCCAGCTGGTGGAGAGCCTCTTCTTCAACTTCCGCCGCTACGACCTGGGCCGCGTCGGTCGCTACAAGTTCAACAAGAAGCTCGGGCCGGTCGTGGACCGGATGGGCATCGAGCTGGACCGCGAGCAGCGGATCATCACCCGCGAGGATATCGCCGCCATCGTCGCTCACCTCATCGAGCTGAACCGCGGCCTGGGCATCCCGGACGACATCGACCACCTCGGCAACCGCCGCATCCGGGCCAACGGCGAGCTGATCCAGAATGCCTTCCGGGTCGGCCTGCTGCGCATGGAGCGCGTGGTTCGTGAGCGGATGACGATCCAGGAGATCGACAAGGCCACGCCCAACGCCCTCATCAACATCCGCCCCGTCGTGGCGGCGATGAAGGAGTTCTTCGGCGGCAGCCAGCTGTCCCAGTTCATGGACCAGACCAACCCCCTGGCCGAGCTGACCAGCAAGCGGCGCCTTTCGGCCCTGGGCCCGGGCGGCCTGTCCCGCGAGCGCGCCGGGTTCGACGTCCGCGACGTCCACCACAGCCATTACGGCCGCATCTGCCCCATCGAGACTCCCGAGGGCCCGAACATCGGCCTGATCGGGTCTCTGGCCACGTATGGCCGCATCAACAGCTACGGCTTCATCGAGACCCCGTACCGCAAGGTCAAGCGGACCGTTGCCTACAACGAGCCCGAGATCGCCAAGCGCGAGGCCGGGGCGGACGTCGTCGCCAAGGACGGCAGGGTGGTCCTGAAGGCCGGCCAGCGCTTCACTTCCGAGGCCATCGCCGAGCTCAAGCGCCAGAAGGCTCACGCATTCCCGATCCGGCCCATCGTGACCGACGAGATCGAGTACCTGGCGGCCGACGAGGAAGAGGAGCACTACGTCGCCCAGGCCAACGCCGAGCTGGACGGCGACCGCCACTTCGTGGGCGAGCGCGTCCCGTGCCGCTACCGCGACCAGTTCCCCGAGGCCCGGCCCGGGCAGATCGAGTACATGGACGTCTCGCCCAAGCAGGTCGTCTCGGTGGCCACGGCCCTGATCCCGTTCCTGGAGCACGACGACGCCAACCGCGCCCTCATGGGCTCGAACATGCAGCGTCAGGCTGTGCCGCTCCTGGAGCCGGAGGCGCCCATCGTGGGCACCGGCATGGAGTGGCGTGCCGCCCTGGACTCGGGCCAGGTCGTCGTCGCCCGTCGCGAGGGCGTCGTCACCAGTGTCACTGCCGATCGGATCCAGGTCGAGACCGACGCCGGCGAGCTGGACGAGTACCGCCTCCAGAAGTACGTCCGCTCCAACCAGGGCACGTGCATCAACCAGCGCCCAACCTTGGACGTGGGCCATCGAGTTGCGGTGGGGGAGCCCATCGCCGACTCGAGCTCCACCGACCACGGCGAGCTGGCCCTGGGCCGCAACGTCCTGGTGGCCTTCATGAGCTGGGAAGGCGGCAACTACGAGGACGCCATCGTGATCAGCGAGCGCCTCGTCAAGGAAGACCTCTTCACCAGCATCCACATCGAGAAGCACGAGCTGGAGTCGCGCGACACCAAGCTCGGGCCCGAAGAGATCACCCGCGACATCCCCAACGTCGGCGAGGAGTCCCTCAAGGACCTCGACGAGGAGGGCATCGTCTACATCGGCGCCGAGGTCCAGCCCGGCGACATCCTGGTCGGCAAGATCACGCCCAAGGGCGAGACCGAGCTGACCGCGGAGGAGCGCCTGCTGCGCGCGATCTTCGGCGAGAAGGCGCGCGAGGTGAAGGACTCCAGCCTGCGCCTGCCTCACGGCGAGCGCGGCAAGGTCGTGGACGTGCGGATCTTCAGCCGCGAGGAAGGCGACGAGCTGATGCCGGGCGTGAACCGTCTGGTCCGGGTCAGCGTCGCCCAGAAGCGCAAGATCAGCGTCGGCGACAAGATGGCCGGCCGCCACGGCAACAAGGGCGTCATCGCCAAGGTGTTGCCCGTCGAGGACATGCCCTACCTGCCCGACGGCACCCCGGTCGACATCGTCCTCAACCCGCTCGGCGTGCCGAGCCGAATGAACATCGGCCAGATCCTCGAGACCCACCTCGGCTGGGCTCTCCACGAGCGCGGTCTGAAGGCTGCCACGGCGGTCTTCGACGGCGCCAGCGAGATCCAGATCCGCGAGGAGCTGACGGCCGCGGACCTGCCGGAGAACGGCAAGATCGTCCTGCGCGACGGGCGCAGCGGCGAGCCGTTCGACCGGCCGATCACCGTCGGCTTCATCTACATGCTCAAGCTCCACCACCTCGTGGAGGACAAGATCCACGCCCGGTCCACCGGACCCTACAGCCTGATCACGCAGCAGCCCCTGGGCGGCAAAGCCCAGTTCGGCGGCCAGCGCTTCGGCGAGATGGAGGTCTGGGCGCTCGAGGCCTACGGCGCGGCGAACATCCTGCAGGAGCTGCTCACCGTCAAGTCGGACGACGTCATGGGTCGAGTCCAGACCTATGAGGCGATCGTCAAGGGCGAGGAGATCCAGCAGCCGGGCGTTCCCGAGTCGTTCAAGGTCCTCATCAAGGAGCTCCAAAGCCTGGGGCTCAACGTCGAGATCCTCAACGAGAACGACGAAGAGATCCGCTTCGCGGAAGACTCCGGAACGTACCCGATGCCAGATCTGGGCGGCATCAACCTCGCAGGATTCGAGGACTGACCCGAACGAACGCTTGAAGCGGCGCCTGTGCCCGGCCAGCCAGGCGACGCCGATCCACGGTCCGAACTGCGTCACCGAGCCAGGCGGCGGCGCGGAGGAGAGCAATGCTCGAAGTCAACAACTTCAACGCCATCCGGATCTCGCTCGCGAGTCCGGAGCAGATCCGCGACTGGTCGTCGGGCGAGGTCACCAAGCCCGAGACGATCAACTACCGGACGCTCAAGCCCGAGAAGGACGGTCTCTTCGACGAGCGCATATTCGGTCCCACCAAGGACTGGGAGTGCTACTGCGGCAAGTACAAGAGGATTCGCTACAAGGGCATCATCTGCGACAAGTGTGGCGTTGAGGTCACGCGCTCCAAGGTCCGCCGCGAGCGCATGGGCCACATCCAGCTGGCCAGCCCGGTCAGCCACATCTGGTACTTCAAGGGCACGCCGAGCCGTCTGGGCATCCTGCTCGACATCAGCCCCCGCAACCTGGAGCGCATCCTCTACTTCGCCCTGTTCATCGTCACCCACATCGACGAGGACGCCAGGCGCCGCGCTCTGACCGCGCTGGAGGACGAGGCCGAGGGCAGGGGCAAGGGGGGCAAGGTCCTGGGCGAGCTCGAGGACGAGCTGAAGAGCCGCTTCCACCGCCAGAAGGACGAATTGACGGCCACGCTCGAGGCCGCCCGCAAGGACCTCGAGCAGCAGCGCACCGTCCGCACCGAGGAGATCGTCGAGGCCGCCCAGGCCGTGGAGAAGCAGCTCAAGGCCCTGGGCAAGAACGAAGCCGCGGAGGCGATCGCCTTCCCCATCACCGGCGAGATCGTGCTCGCGGCCGGCGGCAAGGCCGGCAAGGAGGCCACGGCCGCCCTGCGCAAGATCGTGGCCGCGGAGACCGAGCGGGTCAACAGCGAGCTGCAGCAGCGCGAGGCCGACGAAGCCAGCAGCGTCGCCCAGAAGATCGAGGACCTGCAGCTGGCCGTCGACGCCGAGCTCGAGGCCGAGCGCGAGCGCCTGCGCCGCGACGCGGAAGGGGCCAAGGACGAGTTCCGCAAGCAGAAGGACGAGATCGAGTCGATCAAGGCCTTCATGACCCTGACCGAGAACGACTACCGCTACCTGGACGAGCGGTACGGATCGGGCAGCCGCAACGGCCGCATCTTCCATGCCGGCATGGGCGCCGAGGCCGTGCGCGACATCATCACCCGCATGGACCTGGAAGAGCTGGCCCGCTCGCTGCACGTGGAGGTCCGGACCACCAGCGGCCAGCGCCGCAAGAAGGCCATCAAGCGGCTGCGCCTCATCGAAGCCTTCCGCCGCTCGGGGACCCGGCCGGAGTGGATGATCCTGTCGGTCATCCCGGTCATCCCCCCGGACCTGCGGCCGATGGTCCAGCTCGACGGCGGCCGCTTCGCCACCAGCGACCTGAACGATCTCTACCGCCGCGTGATCAACCGCAACAACCGCCTCAAGAGGCTGCTGGAGCTGGGCGCGCCCGAGATCATCATCCGCAACGAGAAGCGAATGCTGCAGGAGGCCTGCGACGCCCTTATCGACAACGGGCGCCGCGGCCGGGCCATCGCCGGCACCGGCAACCACCGCCTCAAGAGCCTGTCCGACATGCTCAAGGGCAAGCAGGGCCGGTTCCGCCAGAACCTGCTCGGCAAGCGCGTGGACTACTCCGGCCGCTCGGTCATCGTCGTCGGCCCGGAGTTGAAGCTCCACCAATGCGGCTTGCCCAAGAAGATGGCCCTCGAGCTGTTCAAGCCGTTCGTCATGCGGCTGCTGGTGGAAAAGGGCCACGCCCACAACATCAAGAGCGCCAAGCGCATCGTGGAGCGCGTCCGCCCGGAGGTCTGGGACGTCCTGGAAGAGGTCATCGAGGACCACCCGGTGCTGCTCAACCGAGCCCCCACGCTGCACCGCCTGGGCATCCAGGCCTTCATGCCGGTCCTGGTCGAGGGCTCGGCCATCCAGATCCACCCGTTGGTCTGCACCGCCTTCAACGCCGACTTCGACGGCGACCAGATGGCCGTCCACGTCCCGCTGTCGACCGCGGCCCAGCAGGAGGCGCGCGAGATGATGCTCTCGACCGCCAACCTGCTCAGCCCCGCCGACGGCGCGCCGGTCGTGGCGCCCACCCAGGACATGGTCCTGGGCTGCTTCTACCTGACCATGGAGCGGCCGCCGGCCGATGGCCGGAAGATGCGCCTCTTCTCCAGCGAGGCTGAGGCCATCCTGACCTACCAGCTGCGCGAGGTCGGTCTCCACGAGCCGGTCGAGGCCATCGTCCGGGCCTGGGACGAGGAGGCCGAGGAGGCCGTCGAGACCCGGATCCAGACCACCGTGGGCCGGATCATCTTCAACCAGATCGTCCCGGATCGGCTGCGCTTCCGGAACCTCAACATGAAGCGGGCCGAGCTGCGCAGGCTGGTCGACGAGTGCTACCGCATCCTCGGTCCCGAGGAGACGGCCCACGTCGTCGACGGCATCAAGCACGTCGGTTTCGAGTACTCGACCCGCGGCGGCGTGACCATCGCCGTCGCCGACATCGTCATCCCGCCCGACAAGGGCAAGCGCCTGGCCGAGGCGGATGCGCAGGTCGACCAGATCGACAAGCAGTTCCAGCGCGGCCTGATCACCGACGACGAGCGCTACGAGCAGGTCGTCGAGGTCTGGCAGAAGACGACCAACGACCTCTCGACGGCGATGATGGACGGCCTGGACGGCTTCGGCTCGGTGCGGATGATGTCCGACTCCGGCGCCCGAGGTAACAAGGGCCAGATCAGCCAGCTGGGCGGCATGCGCGGCCTCATGGCCGACCCGTCGGGCCGGATCATCGACGTGCCGGTGCGGAGCAACTTCCGCGAAGGCATGAGCGTTCTGGAGTACTTCATCTCCACCCACGGCGCCCGCAAGGGCCTGGCCGACACCGCTCTGCGGACCGCCGACTCGGGCTACCTGACCCGGCGCCTGGTGGACGTGGCCCAGGACGTGATCACTCGCGAAGAGGACTGCGGCACCACGGAAGGCTCGTGGATCACCCGCGCCGAATCGGCGGAGATCACCAGCAACGAGAAGGGCGCCTACCAGAAGCGGATGGTCGGCCGGCTCTCGGCTGCCGACATGACCCACCCCGAGACGGGTGAGGTCCTGGTCGAGCGCAACCAGGAGATCACCGAGGCCATCGCCTCGGCCATCGACGAGAGCGGGATCGACGAGGTCCTGGTCCGCTCGCCGCTGTCCTGCGAGGCCCGCCAGGGCGTCTGCCGCCTGTGCTACGGCCGCAACCTGGCCACCGGCCTGCTGGTGGGGATCGGCGAGGCCGTGGGCATCATCGCCGCCCAGTCGATCGGCGAGCCGGGCACCCAGCTGACGATGCGGACGTTCCACACCGGCGGCGTGGCGGGCCTGGACATCACCGCAGGCCTGCCGCGAGTCGAGGAGCTGTTCGAGGGCCGCGTCCCCAAGGGCAAGGCCGAGATCAGCCACATCGACGGCATCGTCGAGATCCTCCGCGCCGACACCGGCACCCGGGTCAAGGTCACCAGCCGCGAGCAGTACGACACCCACGTCGCCCTGCCCGCCGGGGCCGAGATGCTGGCCGCCGAAGGCGACATGGTGGAGGCCAACCAGGTCATCGCTCGCGCCGAGGGCGACGACAAGTCGGCCGACGTGGTCTCACCGGCCAAGGGCATGCTGGCCCGCTCGGGCGACGATCTGCTCGTCCAGTCGGAGGATGTCGTCGAGCGCGAGTACGCCATCCCTCACAACGCCAAGCTGATGATCGAGGACAGCCAGGAGATCCGGGCCGGCGATGCCATCACCGACGGTCCCATCAACCCCCAGGAGTACCTGGAGACGCGGGGCAAGGACGCGGTCCAGCGCTACCTGGTCAAGGAAGTCCAGAAGGTCTACCGCAGCCAGGGCGTGACCATCAACGACAAGCACATCGAGATCATCGTCCGGCAGATGCTGCGCAAGGTCCGCATCGACCAGCCGGGCGACACGGACCTGCTGCCCACCGAGCTGATCGACCGCCTCGACTTCGAGGAGGTCAACGACCGCGTTCTGGCCGAGGGCGGCGAGCCGGCCACGGCCCAGACCGTTCTGCTGGGCGTGACCAAGGCTTCGCTCAACACCTCCAGCTTCCTGGCGGCCGCCTCCTTCCAGGAGACGACCCGGGTGCTCACCGAGGCGGCCATCAACGGCTCCAAGGACCACCTGATCGGCCTCAAGGAGAACGTCATCATCGGCAAGCTCATCCCCGCTGGGACGGGCGCGCCGGCCAACATCGCCGCCGCTCGGGAGCGCGCCCGCCGTCTGGCCCAGGAGGCCCTGGCCGGCGAAGCCATCGACAGGGTGCGCGGGCCCGAGTACGAGTACAACCCGTTCCTCGAGGAGGCCGGCCAGCTGCCGTCCGACGAGACCTCCGATCTGGCTTCGATACTGGTTTCCAGCGGCGGCGGTGGCGGCGAGCCCGCGGACGAGGACCAGGACATGGTCAGCTCGTTCCTGGGCGCGCTGGGCGCGGCTGCCGAAGGCGGAGCTGCTCCCAGCGACGTCGATCTGGCTGCCGTCTCGGGCGGCGAGGCCGGCGGGGAGAAGGCCGAGGCCGAGACTGCCGAGCCCGCGGCGGAGCCGGCTGCCGAGCCTGCGCCCGAGGCCGAGGCCCCCAAGAAGACCCGCAAGAAGAAGGAGTAGCCCGCGCCCGGCACGCGGTTGCGGCTGGCACGATTTCCACGTTTGACCTACACGCGCGGGCGCTGCTACACTCCGCGCTTGTGGCTTCGCGAGAGGCTGCGGTCGGCGTGTGCCGGTCGCAGAATCAAGAGGCCATCCGTAAGGCGGAGACTGAATCGCCGGGACTGCCCAAGGCCCGACGGCCGGCCCGCCCTAACATCGAAGCGATCCGCGCCTGACAGATCGCCTCCGGTCGCGAGTGAGCCGCCGCGGCGGACAACGCACCAGAGAGGCCACCGAAGGCAGCGCAGGTCCCCGTCGATCGGAACGACCCTAGGGATCGTCCGGCCCAATCGGCCCCCGGACGGCCCCGGAAGCGATCTTGAGCGAGCAACAGAAGGAAAGGAGCAGCGTCTCAGTGCCGACGATCAGCCAGCTCGTGCGGCATGGCCGCCAGCCGAAGATCCGCAAGATCAAGGCCCCGGCTATGCGCAAGAACTGGAACAGCTTGCGCCAGCGCCAGGTGCCCATTCCCGGTGCACCCCAGAAGCGCGGCGTCTGCCTGCAGGTGCGCACGATGACGCCGAAGAAGCCGAACTCGGCTCTTCGCAAGATCGCCCGTGTCCGGCTCACGAACCAGATGGAGGTCACGGCCTACATCCCGGGTATCGGCCACAACCTCCAGGAGCACTCGGTAGTCCTCGTCCGCGGCGGCCGGGTGAAGGACCTGCCATCGGTCAAGTACCACATCATCCGCGGCACGCTCGACGCCGCCGGCGTCAAAGACCGCCAGCAGGGCCGCTCCAAGTACGGAGCCAAGTCAGAGAAGAAGGGCAAGTAGCCGATGCCGCGCCGTCCGACCATCGCCCGCAAGACGAAGTACCAGGGCGCGCCGACCCCCCGTCTGACCGACCGCTTCGCGGCCAAGCTGATGACGGCCGGCAAGCGCCACCTTTCCGAGCGCATCCTGCGCGAGGCCCTGGCCCGGGCCGAGGCGCAGGCCGGCCGGCCCGGGATCGAGGTCCTGGAGACGGCCATGCGCAACGCCACGCCGATCATCGAGGTCAAGCCTCGCCGCGTGGGTGGCGCCACGTATCAGGTCCCGGTCGAGATCCGGGGCGAGCGCCGAATGTCGCTTGGGGTCCGCTGGCTCGTCCAGGCCGCCCGCAAGCGCAGTGGCAAGAGCATGTCGGAGAAGCTGTCCGCGGAGCTGGTCGATGCCATGAACGGCCTCGGCGCCGCGGTCAAGCGCCGTGAAGACACTCACAAGATGGCCGAGGCGAACCGCGCCTTCAGCCATTTCAAGTGGTAACGGCCCGCTAGGGAGTACGTAGCAGCAGTGGCACGTCAGGTTCCGGCTTCCAAGACCCGGAACATCGGAATCATCGCCCATATCGACGCTGGCAAGACCACCGTCACCGAGCGGGTCCTCTTCTACACGAAGAAGATCTACAAGATCGGTGAGGTGCATGAAGGCGCGGCCACGATGGACTGGATGCCCCAGGAGCAGGAGCGCGGCATCACCATCACGGCCGCGGCTACGACGTGCTTCTGGGGCGATCATCGAATCAACATCATCGATACGCCCGGGCACGTGGACTTCACTGTCGAGGTGGAGCGCAGCCTGCGCGTCCTGGACGGCGCGGTTGTCGTCTTCGACGGCGTGGCCGGCGTGGAGCCCCAGTCGGAGACGGTCTGGCGCCAGGCGGACCGCTATCGCGTGCCGCGCATCTGCTTCATCAACAAGCTGGATCGGACCGGGGCCGACTTCTGGCGCTGCGTGGAGATGATCCGCGACCGGCTCGGCGCCACGCCCGTGCCGATCCAGATCCCCATCGGCTCGGAAAGCAAGTTCCGCGGCGTCGTGGATCTGGTCACCATGAAGGCGATCATCTACAAGGACGACGACCAGGGCACCTCGATGTCGATCGAGGAGATCCCGGCCGATCTGGCAGCCGAGGCCAGGGCCCACCACGAGAAGATGGTCGAGGCCGTCGCCGAGATGGACGACGAGCTGACTCACAAGTTCCTGGAGGGGCACGACCTTTCCCTCGAGGACATCAAGCGCGGCCTGCGCCTGGGCACCCTGGAGTACCGCATCGTCCCGGTCCTGTGCGGCTCGGCCCTCAAGAACAAGGGCGTGCAGCCCGTCCTGGACGCGGTGGTGGACTACCTGCCCGGCCCCCAGGACGTGCCGCCGGTCATCGGCGAGCACCCGGTCACTCACGCCGAGCTGCTGCGCACCGCCGACGACAAGGAGCCCTTCAGCGCTCTGGCCTTCAAGATCGCGGCCGACCCGTACGTCGGCAAGCTGGCCTACTTCCGGGTCTACTCCGGCACGCTCAAGTCCGGCTCCTACGTCCTCAATGCCACCAAGGGCAAGAAGGAGCGGATCGGCCGCATCCTGCAGATGCACGCCAACCACCGCGAGGAGATCGAAGAGGTCTACGCCGGCGACATCGCCGCCGCGGTCGGCCTCAAGGAGACCTACACCGGCGACACCCTGACCGACCCGGATCATCCGGTCGTGTTGGAGTCGATCATCTTCCCCGAGCCGGTGATCGAGGTCGCCATCGAGCCCAAGACCAAGGCCGACCAGGACAAGCTGGCCCTGGCCCTGCAGCGCCTGGCCGAGGAAGACCCGACCTTCCGGGTCCACACCGACGAGGAGTCCGGCCAGACCCGAATCGCGGGCATGGGCGAGCTACACCTGGACGTCCTGGTGGACCGCATGGTCCGCGAGTTCAAGGTCGCCGCCAACGTCGGCCGGCCGCGGGTCTCCTATCGCGAGACCATCCGCGCCCAGGCCGAGGGAGTCGGCCGCCACGTCAAGCAGACCGGCGGCAAGGGCCAGTACGGCCACGCGATCATCAAGGTCGAGCCGAACGAGCACGGCAAAGGCTACGAGTTCATAGACAAGATCGTGGGCGGAGCCATTCCCCGCGAGTTCGTCAAGTCGGTCGACCAGGGCATCCGCGAGACGCTCGACACCGGGCCCTACGCGGGCTACCCCATGATCGACGTGAAGGTCACCCTGCACGACGGGTCCTTTCACGAGGTCGACTCCAGCGAGATGGCGTTCAGGATCGCCGGCTCGCTGGCCATCAAGGACGCGGTAGCCAGGGCCAAGCCGGTCGTCCTCGAGCCGCTGATGCGCGTCGAGGTCACGATGCCGGAGCAGTTCCTGGGCGACGTCATCGGAGATCTCAACGCCCGGCGCGGCCATGTCGAAGCGATGGAATCGCGCAGTTCTACCCAGGTGGTGCGAGCGCGGGTCCCGCTGGCGACGATGTTCGGCTACGCCACGGACCTGCGGTCCATGACGCAGGGTCGCGCCAGCTACTCCATGGAGCTGTCCCACTACGCCGAGGTCCCCGCCAGCGTGGCGGCCGAGCTCGTCGCGAAATCCAAGGTCTAGTCAGTCAACCCGTTTCGTTAGGAGCGAGGGAGCAACCCGCGATGGCGAAGAAGAAGTTCGAGCGGACCAAGCCGCACGTCAACATCGGCACGATCGGTCACATCGACCACGGCAAGACCACTCTGACCGCGGCGATCACCAAGTACCTGGCTCTAAAGGGCGAGGCCGAGTTCCGCGCCTTCGACTCGATCGACAACGCTCCCGAAGAGCGCGAGCGCGGCATCACCATCGCCATCGCCCACGTCGAGTACGAGACGGACAAGCGCCACTACGCGCACGTCGACTGCCCCGGTCACGCCGACTACATCAAGAACATGATCACCGGCGCCGCCCAGATGGACGGCGCGATCCTGGTCGTGGCGGCCACCGACGGCCCCATGCCCCAGACCCGGGAGCACATCCTCCTGGCCCGCCAGGTAGAGGTGCCCTACATCGTCGTCTTCCTCAACAAGTGCGACGCGGTGGACGATCCCGAACTGCTCGATCTGGTCGAGCTCGAGGTCCGCGAGCTGCTCACCCGCTACGAGTTCCCCGGTGACAGCCTGCCCATCGTCCGCGGGTCTGCTCTCAAAGCCCTCGAGGCCGGCGACAACACCGAAGACCCGGCCTATGAGTGCATCCAGCAGCTCATGGACGCGGTCGACGAGTACATCCCGACTCCCGTGCGCGCCGTCGACAAGCCCTTCCTGATGCCCGTCGAGGACGTCTTCGGCATCAAGGGCCGCGGCACCGTGGCCACCGGCCGCATCGAGCGCGGCATCGTGAAAGTCAGCGACGAGGTCGAGATCGTCGGCATCCGCGAGACCCGCAAGGTCGTGGTCACCGGCGTCGAGATGTTCAAGAAGCTTCTCGACGAGGGCCAGGCCGGCGACAACGTCGGCTGCCTGCTGCGCGGCATCGAGCGCGACGACATCGAGCGCGGCCAGGTCCTGGCCAAGGCAGGCTCGATCAAGCCCCATACCAAGTTCGTGGCACGCGTCTACGTCCTGTCCCGCGAGGAAGGCGGGCGCCACACCCCCTTCTACAACGGCTATCGACCCCAGTTCTACCTGCGCACCACCGACGTGACCGGCGCCATCGGCCTGCCCGAGGGCTCCGAGATGGTCATGCCCGGTGACCACGTCGACATGAAGGTCGAGCTGATCACCCCCATCGCTCTCGAAGTCGGCCAGCGCTTCGCCATCCGCGAGGGTGGCCGCACCGTCGGCGCCGGGGCGATCACCTCGATCACCGAGTAGCGGAGCTAACGATGGCAAGGCAGCGGATCAGGATCCGCCTCAAGGCATACGACCACCGGCTGCTCGATCAGTCGGCGGCGCAGATCGTGGAGACGGCCCAACGGACCGGCGCGGACGTCGTCGGTCCCGTTCCGCTGCCGACCCGCATCGAGAAGTTCACCGTCCTGCGTTCTCCGTTCATCGACAAGGACAGCCGGGAGCAGTTCGAGATCCGGACCCACAAGCGGATCGTCGACATCCTGGAGCCCAGCTCGAAGACGGTGGACGCCCTGATGCGGCTCTCGCTGGCGGCGGGCGTCGATATCGAAATCAAGATGTAGTGCTGTGATGAGCGAAGTATTCCGCCACCAGCATCTCGCCGCTGCGCCGAGCGCAGGCCAAGGCGGCGCCGAGCACGAGAGCGAGCGCACTTCTGTGCGTGAGCGAACGCGCGCAGAAGCCAACGCCGGCATGAGCCGGCCCAGCGAGCGAGTGCGTCAATGACAATCGGATTGATCGGCCGCAAGGTCGGCATGACACAGCTCTTCGCGGAAGACGGGACGATGGTCCCCGTGAGCGTCGTTTCCGTCGAGCCGAACACTGTGACCCGCGTCCGCACCCCCGAGCGCGACGGCTACGCGGCCGTGCAGCTCGGGATCGAGGAGTCGGAACGGCTCTCCATGCCCGAGCTGGGCCAGCTCAAGGACCTGCCCAAGCTGTCCGTCCTGCGCGAGTTCCGCCTGGACGAGGGCTCGGAGGCCTACACCGTCGGCCAACGGCTGGACGTTAGCCTCTTCTCGCCCGGGGACGTCGTGGACGTGACGGGCGTCAGCAAGGGCAAGGGCTTCGCCGGCCACATCAAGCGCCATCACTTCAAGCGCGGTCCCCAGACCCACGGCTCGGACCACCACCGCGCGCCCGGCTCGATCGGCCCCGGCACCACGCCGGGCCGCGTCTACAAGGGCATGCGCATGGCCGGCCACATGGGCAACGCCCGGGCCACCGTCAAGAAGCTGCGGGTCGTCCGCGCGGACGCCGAGCGCAACCTGCTGCTCGTCAAGGGGTCCATTCCCGGCTCCCTCAACGGGCTGATCCTCGTGAAGAAGGTCTAGAGATGCCGAAGACGACCCTTTACGCGAGGACGGGCGAGGCGATCGGCGAGGTCGAGCTCTCCGACGAGCTCTTTGCCGCACCGGTCAACACCGCAGTCCTCCACCAGGTGGCCACGGCCCAGCTGGCCGGCCGCCACCTGGGCACTCACGACACCAAGAAGCGCGACGAGGTCGCCGGCGGCGGCAGGAAGCCGTACCGCCAGAAGGGCACCGGCCGCGCCCGCCAGGGCTCCATCCGGGCCCCGCACTACAACGGCGGCGGCGTGGTCTTCGGACCGCACCCCCGCAGCTACGCCCAGCGCCTGCCCCGGCAGATGAAGCGCCTGGCCCTGTGCGGAGCCCTGACCGCCAAGCTGGCCGACGGAGCGATTCGCGTCGTCGACAACCTGGGCCTCAAGTCCCCCAAGACGCGCGACCTGTTCGGGGTCATGGACCTGCTGGGCGTGGGTGACGGCCGCGTTCTGATCGTCGCTCCGGCGACGGACGAGGTGCTGGTCCTCTCCGCTCGCAACCTGCCGGACGTGGAGGTCATCCGCGCCGACTCGCTCAACGTGCTGGCCCTGCTCAATGCCGACGCCATCGTCATCGAGCAGCCGGCCTTGAGCCGGATGGAGGAGGTGTACTCATGAGCCTCACCGCTCACGACATCATCATCCGCCCGGTCATCAGCGAGAAGTCGATGGACGAGGCGCAGCACGGCAAGTACACGTTCCAGGTCCACAGGGACGCCAACAAGCTCCAGATCGCGGACGCGGTGGCGGAGCTGTTCAAGGTCGAGGTGCTCGGGGTTAACGTCCTGACCACGAAGTCCAAGGTGTTGCGCGGCCGGTTCATCCGCAACCGCGTCGGCGGCCACTCGACCCCCTGGCGCAAGGCCATCGTGACGCTGGCCCCGGGCCAGAAGATCGAACTCTTCGAGGCTGTCTGAGATGCCGCTGCGTAGCTACAAGCCGACCTCGGCGGGCCGCCGGTTCATGACCCGGTCCACGTTCGAGGAGGTCACCACCGACAAGCCCTACAAGCCGCTCCTGGAGCCGCAGAAGCGTGGCTCGGGCCGCAACTCCCAGGGTCGCCGCACGGTCCGCCATCGCGGCGGCGGCGAGAAGCGCCACTACCGGATCATCGATTTCCGGCGTGACAAGCTGGGTGTCCCGGCGAAGCTGGCCACGATCGAGTACGACCCCAACCGATCGGCTCGCATCGGCCTGCTCCACTACGCCGACGGCGAGAAGCGCTACATGCTTCTGCCCAACGGCCTGAAGGTCGGGGACGTCGTGCTGGCCGGTCCCGGCGCCGAGGCCCGGGTGGGCAACGCTCTGCCGCTGGCCAAGATGCCGCTCGGCACCACGATCCACAACATCGAGCTGGTGCCCGGCAAGGGCGGCCAGATCGTTCGTTCCGCGGGCACATCGGCCCAGCTCCTCGCCAAAGAGGGTGCATTCGCCGCTGTGCGGCTGCCCTCCGGCGAGGTTCGGCGGGTCAGCCTGCGGTGCATGGCGACCGTGGGCCAGGTCTCCAACCTGGAGCACGAGAACCAGAGCCTCGGCAAGGCCGGCCGGGCCCGCCACATGGGCCAGCGGCCTGAAGTCCGCGGCGTAGTCATGAACCCCCGAGACCATCCGCACGGCGGCGGTGAGGGCAAGTCGCCCACCGGCATGCCGCCCAAGACACCCTGGGGCAAGCCCGCCATGGGGTATCGGACACGCCTCGGTAAGAAGTCGACGAGCAGACTCATCATCCGCTCGCGGACTCGCAAGGCATAGGCGGAGGAGAGAAGCATGTCGCGTTCGGTCAAGAAGGGACCGTTCGTCGAGCCGCGGCTCCTCGGCCGCGTCCAGGCGATGAACAAGCACAACGAGAAGAAGGTCGTCAAGACCTGGTCTCGGGCGTCGGTGATCTTCCCCGACTTCATCGGGCACACGGTCGCCGTCTACAACGGCAGGAAACACGTTCCGGTCTACGTGACCGAGAACATGGTCGGCCACCGGCTCGGTGAGTTCGCCCCGACCCGCACCTATCGCGGCCACGGGAAGCACACCGACCGGTCGACGGCACTCAGGTAGGAGCTCCCAAGTGCGCGTATCCGCCACAGCGAAATACGTCCGGGGCTCCACTCGGAGGGCCCGGCTCATCACTCAAGCGATCAAGGGCAAGCGAGTCGAAGAGGCCACCGCCCTGCTGCAGTTCATGCCGCAGGCGGCCGCCCGCGACGTGGCGCTCGTCCTCAAGAGCGCAACCGCCAACGCCGAGAACAACCACAACCTGTCCGCCGAGGACCTGGTCGTGGCCGATGCTCAGGCCGACGAGGCCCCGACCATCAAGCGCTGGCGAGCCCGGGCGCGTGGGGCGGCATTCCACATCCACAAGCCCATGACCCACATCACCATCGTCGTCGAAGACCGGGAGGCCTAGATGGGTCACAAGGTTCACCCGTACGGCTTCCGGCTGGGTGTCTCGCGCACCTGGACGGCGAAGTGGTACGCAGACAAGGACTACACCGATCTCCTGCGCGAGGACATCGCCATCCGGGATCTGGTGGGCAAGCGCCTGGCCAACGCCAGCGTCAGCGGCGTCGAGATCGAGCGCGGCATCAACCACGTCACGGTCACGATCCA
>Ga0315551_10000861_pt1 | contig 23783 bp, 21 predicted proteins | sample SalMarSW160290MG_FD_203678 | JGI IMG/M metagenome (GOLD analysis project Ga0315551, IMG submission 203678) | Salt marsh sediment microbial communities from the Plum Island Ecosystem LTER, Massachusetts, United States - Salt Marsh Sediment SW1602-90 ...
TAAAAAGCGCAAACCAGAAATGTCGGAAAATGACCTATTGAATCGCCTTATAGTTTCAAGGATTGAAGCTCCACCAAGAGTTGCTCCCAAAGAAGAAGAATATGAGCACTACAGACCGCTCCTTGAAAATGCCGATAAGACGCTTGAAGATGTAATATGGGCAATAATTGAATATGAGAATATTTTAAGTCGTGAAGAATATGTTTTTAACCGACTTTCTAAAATGGGCAGTTCACCTGTTGAGGTGTTAGGAGAGATAGAAAATTTCAAGGCACAGGTCGTAAAAGAAATAGAAGAGAGTATTGAAAAGAGGGTTAAAAAAAGAAGCTGAAAATGATTTGCTTGGGAGGGAGGAAACAGGTGCCATGAAAGGTCTATTATGGGTTTCCATAGTAATCGCCGCTATCGTGGCTATTTACGAACTGACCTGGCTGGGCAGGAGTGAGTTAGCTTTGGTTATACTTGGTCTTGCCATAGCTATGGTTTTGCAAGCCGTTTATCTTTTGAAGAAAAAATAAGGCGGTTTGTTCAAAAGGGGAGGTGCAAGAGATGGGACTGATCAAAAAAGCCAGGACAGGTTTTGGGCGTGCGATACAAATTATTGGTATGATTCTTTGGTTGGGTACTGGACTGGTGGTATTTATCTGGACTCTGTATGTATTATTCTCCGTCTTCGGCATTTGGACTATCTTTGTAGGATTAATCTTCGCTCCTATTACTTACATAGCGTCTATCTTTATCGTGTGGTTCTCTACTGGCATTTTTCCTTTAATTATGCTTATCCCTTATGTGGCATCGTGGCTAGGGATAGGAGTTATAGCTATTGGTGGAGCCATAAGCGGGGAGGATTAAAAAATAAAGAGTCATAGAGAGGCGCAGCCTCTCTTATAAAAAATAATTCCCCTTCCCATCAATTAAGGGGAAGGGGACACAGGGGATAGGGTCACTAAAATAAAAGTCTAAAGGGAGGTTTAAGAAAATGGGGTCTAAAGGCAGAAAAAACGTAAAGAAGCCCAAGAAGGCCAAGGATAAGAAAGAGGCCAAGAAGACATAAGACTTTTAATGACTAAATACCAGTGGTGTTTAATTTTAGGGCTGGTATTCCTGCTCATTATCTCGGTGGGGGGTTGTAAGGACCCCCGGTACACCTATGAAGACGGCAAGGTGCTGGTGGGTGGGGACGGCGAGCCGATTATACTGACAGACAACCCCGACGCCACCAATCCCACCTACGCCGAGCTGGTTGCCTTCATCCAGCAGGATACCACCGACGCCAATGACTACCTGGAGCACTCGCTCATCGGCTATGTCTGCGCTGACTTTGCCGAGGACGTGCACAACAACGCCGAAGCCGCCGGTATCAGGGCGGCCTCGGTGAGCGTGGACTTTGAGGGGGGTGGGGAGGGGCACGCCCTGAACGCCTTTGACACAATAGACATGGGGCTGGTCTATATCGATTGCACCGGTCAGAGCTTTAACGATAAATTAAACATTCACCTGGAATATACCGAAGAAGGCGTTAATTACGTGTACGATAATCCCACCAGCTGGGATGCCGTCGCCTATATTAAGATAGGCGACGAATACGGCCTCATACCGCTAGCTCAAGCCAGAGTGTTATACTATAATTTCTACGAGGAATATAAACAGAAGTGGCGGGCATACCAGCAGATATTGGCCGATTTCAACGATAGTGTCGCCCTGTTTAACCTGGAGGTCAAGGGCAGGACCTTCTACGAAGGCTCTCCGGAGCTGGCCAGAGTTGAAGCCTGGCAGGCAGACCTGGAGGAGATGGAGGAATTGCTGGACGATTTAAGCGAAGAGCTGGGCAATATCTGGTTTGAGCCCAAGGGAATCGTCAAGGATGTAAGGGTGCACTGGGGGCCAGAATAAAATAGGTGGAGGAAGCTATGCCGAATGAATATGAAATCAACGAGCTGGCCAAGGAAGAATCCTGGCGCATGTTCCGCATCATGGGGGAGCTGGTGGAGGGCTTTGATACCCTCACCGGCATCGAGCCGGCGGTAACCATATACGGCTCCGCCCGTCTCAAGGCCGATGATAAGCTCTACGCCCAGACCGAGGAGATTGCCAACAAGCTGGGAAAGCTGGGCTTTTCCATCGTAACCGGCGGCGGGCCGGGGGTGATGGAGGCGGCCAACAAGGGGGCGTTTGAGGCCGGGGTTACCTCGGTGGGGCTGAATATAGAGCTGCCCGTGGAGCAGGCCTGCAATGTCTATGCCAACAAGACGCTGAACTTTCACCACTTCTTCGCCCGCAAGGTCATGCTGGTCAAGTATGCCAGCGCCTTTGTCATCATGCCCGGCGGACTGGGCACCCTCGACGAGCTGACCGAGGTGCTGACCCTGATACAGACCCACAAGATAAGGCCCTTCCCGGTGATAATCTTCGATAGCCGGTACTGGAAGGGGCTTCTGGACTGGCTGAGAAGCACCGTCCTGTCTAAGGGCTGTGTCTCTCAGGAAGACCTCGACCTGCTGATAGTCTGCGACCACCCTGACGAGGTGGTTGAGGCTGTCCAGAGGTGGCACACCAAGCACGAGGTGGTTGGCAAGAGGGCGCTGCCCAAGTAAGATGAAGGGAAGTAAAATGGCTGAAACAGAGAGAGTCGGCGAGGTTATAGAAGCCAGCACTACCGGATTTACCGCCCAGTGCTACGAGCTGTACCAGATGCCGCCGCTGGGCAGTCTGGTAAAGACCGGGGACTTAACGGCGGAGCTTTACGGCATCGTCTGTAACGCCGAAACCACCAGCCTGGAGCCGGGGCGCCGTCCCATCGCCCGGGGCAGGGACGAGGACAGCGAGGAGGCAATCTACCGCTCAAGTCCCCAGCTGGCCAAGCTGCTCCGCAGCCAGTTCGGGGTGCTGGTGGTGGGGCACAGAGAAGGGGAGAGGCTCTATCAACACCTGCCCCCCCGGCCCGCCCGCATCCACGGCTTCGTCTATCAGTGCTCTACGGATGAGGTCAAAGATTTCGGCCAGTCCTTCGATTTTCTTAACATAATATTAAACGCCCACCTGCCCGTGCCGGCTGAGGAACTGGTTGCCGCCTCGCTGCGCCGGATGAGCCAGGCCCACGAAGACCAGCGGGCTTTCCTGGTGGCGGCGGGCAGGGAGCTAGCTATCCTGCTCAGCGGCAACCTTAACCAGCTAAACGCCATTCTGGGGAGGATTAAATTATGACTGAGCGCCTGGGTATCGTCGTCTCCGGCTCGTTAAACAAGGGGGTGGAGGTCAGGCTGGACAGCTCAACCTCAATAGAGGACATGGTGGTGGGGCGGTACGTCACCATTGAGGGGGAAAAGCGGCGCTTCTTCGGCATGATAACCGATGTCAGCCTGGGCGTGACCGACCAGGCGCTGACGGTTGTTCCGCCCGACGTCTCCGACCCCTTTATCGCCGAGGTCTTGGCCGGCACCAGCACCTTCGGCACTCTCCATGTCTCCCCATGGCTGGTCATCGGCGGCGATGCTGCCGCCATACTGGAAGGCCCCCAGCCGGTAAAGACCATCCCCGGCCATTTTTCGGCGGTCAAGCTGGCCACCCAGGAGGATGTGGAACTGGTCTTCGGCCCCGAAGATGAAAAGCGGTTTTTCATCGGCAACCCGCTGGATATGGAGGTCAAGCTCTGTCTTGACCTGGAGGAGCTGGTCAAGCGCTCCAACGGCATCTTCGGCAAGAGCGGCACCGGCAAGACCTTCCTCACCCGGATTCTGCTTATCGGCATGCTGCAAAAGAGCCGGGCGGTCAACCTGGTCTTCGATATGCACAACGAGTACGGCTGGGCCGGGACCAGGGAGGGTGGTCCCCCGGTCAAGGCCTTAAAACAGCTTTTCGCCTCCCGCGTGGCCGTCTTTACCCTGGACGAGGAGAACTCGCGGCACCGCGGGGTGAGCACCGACGGCGTGGTCAAAATCGGCTACGACGAGATAGAGCCGGAAGATATCACTCTGCTGCGCCAGACGCTAAATCTCACCGACCTGGCCGTTGAGGCCGTCTACCAGCTGTACCGGAAATTCGGCAGGAACTGGATACAGGATACCCTTGACCTGAAAGTTGACCAGGGGTTGCCCGAGGGCCTGAGCGTACATGAGGGCACTTTGCTCAACCTGCAGCGGGGGCTGGCTACCATCCGGCGCCTGCCCTTTATCGAACCCCACTCCCCGGCCAACGCCGTCAAGGCTATTCTGGAGCACCTTGACCGCGGCACCAACGTCGTCCTGGAGTTCGGCCGCTACCGCGATATTACCGCCTATATTCTGGTGGCCAACATGCTCAGCCGGCGCATCTACGCCCAGTACCAGTCGATGATGGAGAAGGCCGATGCCGCTGGAAATGAGAGCATGAGACCGCGGCCACTGGTAATTACCATTGAAGAAGCCCACAAGTTTCTTAACCCCGAGGTCGCCGGGCAGACCATCTTCGGCACCATCGCCCGCGAGATGAGAAAGTATAATGTCACCCTGCTGGTGATTGACCAGCGCCCCAGCGGCATTGACAGCGAGGTCATGTCCCAGATGGGCACCAAGATAACCTGCCTGCTGGATAACGACCGCGATATAGACAGCGTGCTTGCCGGCGTATCGGGCCGCAACGAGCTTAAATCGGTCCTGGCCAAGCTGGCCGCCAAGCAGCAGGCGCTCATCTTCGGCCATGCCGTGCCCATGCCGGTGGCCTTCCAGCCCCGCGAGTACGGCTCCGCTCAGTCCTACCGGGACTTTGCCCCCAAGAAGGACGCTGAAAAAGATATTGAAAAGCTGTGGGATTAGAGAGGTGCTAACGGAGTGAAAAAGGTTGGACTGGCCCTGGGCGGCGGCGCCGCCCGCGGACTGGCTCACATCGGGGTGCTGGAAGTATTAGAGAAAGAGGGCATTCCGGTTGATATGATTGCCGGCACCAGCGCCGGCGCCGCTGTCGGCGCCCTTTATGCTCAGGGCAATTCGGCTGCCCGGGTAAAAGAGCTGGCGCTGGACACGGGGTGGCGGCGGCTGGTCTCCCTGATTGACCTGGCTCTGCCCAGAAGCGGTTTTATCGAGGGCACCAAGATTAAAAACCTGCTCAGGTCAATTATGGGCGATATAAACTTCAGCCAATTAAAGATTCCCCTCTCCTGCGTGGCTACCGATATCCGCAGCGGCGAGGAGGTGGTCATCAGTGACGGCCCGGTGCTGGAGGCAGTCAGGGCCAGCATCTCGATACCGGTAATCTTTACCGCGGTCAAGCGGGGGGACAGGTATTTAGTCGATGGGGGGCTGGTCAACCCGGTGCCGGTGAGCACGGTGCGCAAGATGGGTGCTGAACTGGTTATCGCCGTCAATGTCATCCCGCCGATGGGGGTCAGGCTTCAGCTGGCTAAAGAAACTAAACCCCCCGGTATTTTCCAGTCCATGCTGCACTCTTTCTATATCGCCACCTATTCGCTGGTCCGGTCTAATCTGGCCGGGGCCGATATCGTCATTGAGCCCAAGCTTCCCCACATCGGCTACGGGGATTTCCACCGCATCAGCGATTCTATCGCCCAGGGTGAAATAGCGGCTCAAGAATTGATAGAAAAAATCAAGCAGCAGCTTTAAGCCTGGAGGGATTCAAGTCCCTTTATCACATCGTGGAGGTCATTGAAGGGCTGGCAGGGCAGGTTCTTCTCTTTACAGTAGTCCAGAAGGCCGTCCCGGGCGAAGATATGCTGTGATAGAGACGCCGGGTTAGCGTCCGAAGGGCCGTTGCCTACATAAACCACTTGATAACCTTCCTTCAGGAACAACCGGGTATAGGCCGCCTTGAAGTCGCTGTCCAGCGGCACGCCGTCGGGCCCGATATACTGGACTTTGAGCCCGCCGGGGTGGAACCGGCTGGTGGCGGCGTGGGTTTCAACATCCCCCAGGCCGGCGTCATTCAGGATTGAGGCTATATAGAAATCAAGCCCGTTGCTGACAACGGCCAGGCGGAAGCCCTTCTCCCGGCAGTAGTCCACCAGCTCACGGAAGCCGTCGCGCAGTTTAGCCCGGCTCAGGGTGGCCGCCAGCATCTCCTCTTTAGCCGCCCTGACGGTGGCAAAGGCTCTGGAGTTAAAGTCGCCAACCGTTATCTTGTTCTCCCGGTACTGCTCCAGCAACTGCCGCCAGTCCCCCCGGGCAAAGGTATCGAGCAAATAGAAACCGATGTCCTCTACGGTAAGGGTGCCGTCAAAATCACACTGGATCATCATCGTCATCGGGTGCTTACTCCTCTATTACTTTCAGAATGCCCTTGTCCAGCGCGGGGAACTGGGAAAGCCAGTCCACTCTCTGCTGTTTCAGCTCGGCGGACAATCTTTCCATCTGCTCGTCGCTGTAGTAGCTCTCGGGCTGGAAGCGCTCCAGTTCCACGCCGGGGATCTCAGTTGGCACCTCATAGCCCCAGTAATCGTCTTTTTGCCAGCTAATCTTGTCCCTGGCAATCATCTCGATTATCTTTACCGAGTCCCGCACCTTGATTTTTTGCCCCCGCTCCATGCCCCCCACGTTGCCGGTATTGAGGATAAAGCACTGGATATGGGGGTTGTGGCGCAGGATATCTAAAAACATGTTGCCCTCTTCGGTGTGGGAGCCGACGATAAAGGGGTTGGTGCCCACCACCCTCAGCGGTTTGCCTGCCGCCGACGGGTCGCCGGCCGATGTCTCCACCGATTCGCCGAGCATAAAGGCAGCCGCCGCCCACTCCGGGGTGAGGCGCACCACCGGCGGTAGAATATCGTGTCGGCGGGTGATAAACAGGATAAAGTCAATCTTACCCATATCTACCTGGTCATCGGTGAAGGCGATGTCCCTTCTCTTGACCATGGCCCGCCCGTTGGAGGTCAGGTCGTCATTGAAGAAATCGACCTTACCCGTCTTGGGGTTAACGCAGACATTCTCCAGTATCGCCCTGGGGCTCAGGGCGGCGGCGTAGAGCAGGGGCTGTGAGCTTGGTTCCAGACCATCGGTCTTGATATAGAAGGAGTCTTCAGTACCGACGGCGGTGCCGTCTTTCCTTAAGATAACCACATCGTCCTGGCGGATGACCACTGTTTCCGGAAAACCCAGCCAGTGCGAGTGACAGGATAGCGAGGTTTTGCCGGTACCGCTCAAGCCGAAGAGCAGAAAGCCGAAGTCCTTTAGCTTTCCGTCTCTCTTTACCCTCAGTATCTTACCGGCGGCGTGCAGCCCCAGGTTGCCTTCGGTCTTGGCCCAGTACATTACCTGGCGCAGCATGGCTTTTTTCTGCTCCCCCTTGTAGTCGCTGCCGAGGACGATGGTCAGCCCCATCTCGGGGAAGACCAGTACTTTCTTCTCCGGCCACTCGGGGATGGCGATAGTGACAAAGTCGGGCTCCTTCCCCTCCGGCGGGAACAGGGTATTGCCCCACATCAAAGGCAGGCGGGCGTACTGGTCGGTGACATAGAGACGGCAGCCCTTCTTGAAGCCCGGCGCCATGCACATGGTGCGGTCGAGCATTATCATCTCTTTATCTTTGAGGTAGCTGAGGATATTATCGACAAGCTCCAGGTCATTCTTCTCCGGCTCGCCCATTATCACCTCGGTCAGCGCGGCCATCCGGTGGCGCACGCTGGTAACCACCGATAGGTTGCCGAACTCGGTAATGACCCCTCCGTGCTCCAGCGCCCAGGCCCGGAGGCTTTCATCCGAGGGGTTATCCATGATTTTCTTGGGTTGGAACGGTCTTCCGAATATCTTGTTCATATATATAATTGTATCAAGAATGGGCTCTGGCTGACAACCGCGGTCATTGGCATGAAAGCACCGAAATTTATTCATACCTGTGAATGTGTAGGGTCAGCAGCCTGCCCCTGCGGTGACAAATAGTTGCCGGTGTTGTACCCGGAGAGTTGACCTGGTGGTAGGGGGGGAGTAGGATACAACCAGGGGAATTCCCGGTGGCTTGTGGAGGCTAGACCCGAGAGATTGTTAAAAGTGCGCAAACTACTATTTACAGTATACAAAAGGGCTGCCAGACTCCTTTCTGGGCGGGGGTTGGGGAGATGGTATCCGGTCACGGCTGTCAATAGCTTCTTAATCTCCCGCCTGAGGCCACCTTTAATCGAGGTTGACGGGCATAAAATGCTCTGGGGCTCAGAAGGTATTACCAGTGCTTTAACCCTTGGTATTTATGAGCCGCTTGAAACGGAAATCGTTAAAAGAGAAATCAAAAAGGGTGATATCGTTTTAGACCTCGGGGCCAACATTGGCTATTACACGCTGATTTTGGCCAGGCTGGTCGGTGAAGAGGGGAAAGTTTTTGCTTTTGAACCGGACCCGACTAATTTTTCATGGCTTGAGAAGAACGTGGAGATGAACGGCTATAAAAATGTGGTATTGATACCAAAGGCGGTTTCAAACAAAACCGGGAAAATCAGGCTATATTTAAGTCAGAGGAATAGGGCAGACCACAGAATATATGATTCGCAGGATGGCCGCCAGTCCATTGAGATTGAAACCATACGCCTGGACGATTATTTCAAAGATTACGGCGGGAAGATTGATTTCATTAAAATGGATATACAGGGAGCGGAGGGTGCGGCGCTCCAGGGGATGTCCGGGCTTTTGAAGGATAATAATGTAAAAATGCTAATGGAATTTTCGCCCGGCGGATTAAAAATTTCCGGCATGGAGCCTGAAGAATGTCTGAAATTACTTACCGGGTTTGGTTTCAGACTATATGATATAGTCGGGCGGGAAAAGAAAATGAAACCGGTCAGTATTCCTGAATTGCTGGGAAAATATACCCCCGGGAAAAAGAATCGCACCAACCTTTGGTGCCTGATAGAGGAATCGGTAACGGTACCCCCGGGGTAGCACGGCGGGCGGCTCCTTTAAAGATAGCTGCCTGGATAAATTCAATCTTCTTTCTTTATTTTTTCCCACCCTCTCTGACTATAGTTCTTGCCTCCTCGGGGATGGGGGGAGGAACCGGCTCAGCAAGAATCTTTTGTACCGCGCCAAAGCGAGGGGGACAACTTTGAGAGCAAATTCCACACCCTATGCATTTCTCCTGGTCAATGACATGGATCTGATTCTTGCCACCTATGATCGCCTCTACAGGGCATTTCTTAAGGCAAATCATGCAGGCCTGGCACTTCTCCGGGTCAATATAGTATGAGGTTAGCTTCTTACGGGCATAACTTTCAGCTGCTTCAAGATCTAGTTTTAACTGCTCCAGGTCTATTCCTTCGCCTATCCCGAGAGGCCCTAACTCCTTTAGCTGCTTGGTGAAGTTGGTAACAATTTCGGCAAAACGAATTCCTTCAGAAGCAGACACCCATTCAATCCGCAATCTTTCCGGGTTCAGCCCTATCTGTTCCATTAATTTTTTACACCGGTTTGTCATCTTTTCTGCTTCGTAATTCCCCTCCGTGACATAATGGCATTCACCAAGCCAACAACCGCCGATAAGCACTCCGTCGGCCCCTCTTGAGAAAGCCCGGAAAATGAATTTCGGGTCGACTCTGCCCGAGCACATCACCCTTATCACCCTTATATTAGTGGGGTATTGGTATCGAGAGACTCCGGCAAGGTCCGCCCCCGCGTAGCAACACCAATTACATAAAAACCCTAAAATCTTTGGTTCAAAACCGTGTCTTACAACCATTTTCTAGCTCGCTCCTAAAGAGTAACCCTACTTTGTTCATTATTGGACTTCTACAAGGGCGGGAAAGGCTGCGTCAATTTCAGTAAGGATCTGCTCATCAGTATAGTGTTTCGAGGTAATAGCCCCTGTCGGACACTTTGTATTACAGAGACCATCTCCCTTACAGAGGACGGGAATAACCCTGGCCTTTTTGCCTTGTGGTGTATCATAAAGCTCTATAGCACCGTATTTACAAACTGCCTGACATTGACCGCACCCCACGCACTCGCTCTCATTTACCACACAAATAGCCCCGGAGGCTGTGACTGAATCCTTGGAAAGAATGGTTACAGCCCGGCCGGCAGCTCCGTAAGCCTGGGCAATCGATTCCGTTATATGCTTGGGATAGTGAGCCGTCCCACACAGAAAAACGCCATCCGCGGCAAAATCAACAGGCCGTAGCTTTACATGGGCTTCCATGAAGAAACCGTCCGGGTTCAGAGGCACCTTGAATAATTTGGATATTTCACTGCTTGTTGCTGAAGGAATAACGGCGGCAGCTAAAGCGAGTGAATCGGCGTCTATAGCAATCTTCTTGCCTAAAATAGGATCGGTCACGGTAACCCTTAGAATACGCTTGCCGCCCTCTTGGGCAGCTTCCACCTGGGGTTTATCATCCGGCTCATAGCGGATGAACTTCACCTCTTTGTTGGCCGCTTCTCGGTAATAATCCTCAGCAAACCCATAAGTTCTAATATCTCGATAGATAATGTAGATATCCATCTGGGGGTTTATCTCTTTTAGTTTCAAAGCGCATGTTATAGCATTGTTACAACATACCCGGCTGCAGTAATTTCTGTCTTCCTGTCGGCAACCTACACATTGGATCATCACCAGGCTCTCGGAGTTAGTCACCTTTGCTTCTCCTTTGGCGATTTGCTCCTCCAGCTCCAGCAAGGTAAATACCCTATCATCTTTCCCATAAAGGTATTCGGTGGGTTTATATTCTTCAGCACCAGTAGCGATGATGGTTATTCCGTGTTTTATCTCCTTGACCCTTCCTCCAGATGTCACCTTGGTTATGAAATTCCCCACATAACCGGAAGCCTCTGTGATGGTAGCATCAGTAGATACATGAATTAAGGGGTGCTGGTAAACTTTGCCTGTAATATCACTCAAATATGCCTGAACATCCATCCCTTCCAGTGTGTAATGGATTCTTCGAGCTATTCCCCCCAGCTCTGTATCCTTTTCCACCAGGTAAACCTCAAATCCCTGGTTGGCTAAGCTCAGGGCACTGGTCATCCCGGCTATACCTCCTCCGACCACTAACCCCCTTTTGTCGACCGGCAGCTCAAATTCCTGTAAAGGCTGTAAAAGGACAGTTCGGGCTACCGACATCCGAACTATATCCTTTGCCTTTTCGGTGGCGGCTTCCTTTTCTTTAGAGTGGACCCAAGAGCAATGTTCCCTTATATTGGCAAATTCAAAGTAATATGGATTAATTCCCCCTTCACGAACCGTGTCCCGGAATAGCGGTTCATGTGTCCTGGGGGTACAGGCGGCGACAACCACGCGATTGAGTCCCTTTTCTATGATTGCGTCTGATATCCTCCGGGCCGCATCAGTAGAACAGGTAAAGAGGTCTTCTTGAGCGTGGACAACATTGGGCAGGGTCAAGGCATATTCAACTACCGAAGGAACATCTACCACTCTTCCGATGTTGGCCCCACAGTGACATACAAAGACCCCCACCCTCGGTTCCTCACCTGAGACATCCCTTTCCGGTGGATATGTCCTTTCTCTGGCCAGCTTGCCTCGCTGGTAGGCAAGGAGTTGACTGCAAAGGGCATCAGCCCCGCTGGCGGTCACCACCGACTCGGGGATATCTATAGGACCCTGGAAGGCTCCGCTGACAAAAATTCCCGGGCGGGAGGTCTCAATAGGATTAACCGGATTGGTTTTACAGAATCCGTGAGAATTGAGTTCGATGCCGAACTTCTTAGCCAATCCTTCCACATCATAAGGAGGGTTCAACCCAACGGATAATACCACCAGATCGAATTCCTCTTCCTTTACTCCGTCATCGGTAGTAGAGTATTTTATGGTTACATTCTTGCTTTCCGGCAGCTCTTTCCCTATTGATACGTAGCTCCTTATAAATCGAACCCCGGGAAGGTCCTCTGTTCTTTGGTAAAATCGCTCGAAATCCTTGCCAAATGACCGGATATCGTTATGGAATATAGTAGCCTTGATATCAGCGTCATGGTCTTTTGCCAGAATCACCTGCTTCTGGGTATACGTACAGCATACGGCTGAACAATAGCTGTTACCGCCCGGTATAACCTGTCTGGAACCGACGCAGTGAATCCAGGCCATATTCTTGGGGTGCTGCCCGTCAGAGGGGCGCCTTATCTCACCTTCGTAAGGCCCGGTGGAACATAATATTCGCTCAAAGTCGAGACTGGTTATCACGTTCTCCATCTTTCCGTAGCCATAGTCGCCCCTCAGCTTGGGGTCGAATATCTCATAGCCCGGAGACAGAACTATCGCCCCTACCTCTACTTCTACCCTCTCCTCCTTTTGGTGAAGGTCTATGGCGTTATTCTTGCAGACTCCTACGCAAATGTTACATTTCTCGTCTTGGAGGTAAAGGCAGGTATCAGGGTCTATATAGGTGACCAGCGGAACTGCCTGAGAGAAGTATATATGGGTGCATTTATTAAAAGACAGGTTTTGATTATATTTATCGGGGATCTGGACCGGGCAGTACTCGGTACAGGTGGTACAACCCCGGCATTTATCATCTAAAATGTATCTGGGCTTCTTAATCAGGGTTACCTTGAAGTTGCCTGCTTCCCCTTCTACCCTGTCAACCTCAGTATAGGTAAGTATCTCTATATTGGGATGCCTGCTGCATTCAATAAACTTGGGAGATTCGATGCACATGGAGCAGTCGTTGGTGGGAAAGGTCTTATCAAGCTGGGCCATCTTGCCGCCAATAGTCGGTGAGCTTTCAACCAGGTAAACCTTGAAACCCGTCTCAGCCAGATCAAGGGAGGCTTGAATACCGCTGATCCCCCCACCGACAACCATAACATCGCCGATATTACTTTCTGCGGGACTATCAGCAAACAATTCTTCAATCGGTTCTTTTTCCACTGTTATCCGTCCTTATCAGGTTTATCAGGTTCCCCAATCGCTTCCTGGATAATTTCTGTGATGTCCTTAATCTCTATGACTTCACTATCCTTCAGGGTTAACCGGCTCTCCTCAAAATTGGTGATGCAATATGGGCAGGAAGTAACCAGCACCTCAGCCCCGACCCTGGTAGCCTGTTCTACTCTGAGGTCGGAGAATCTTTCACTCTTTGGAGTTTCCATCCAGATCCTGCCCCCTCCCCCTCCGCAGCAGAGGCTATCTTCCCGCGAATCAGCCATCTCAATCAGTTCTAAACCGGGTACCTTCCTCAAGACCTCCCGGGGTTCGTCATATATGCCGTTATGCCTGCCCAGGTAACATGGGTCATGATAGGTGATTTTCTTACCGTACTCCTTGCTGAGCTTGAGCCTTCCCTCATTAATAAGCTCTAGTAAATACTGGGAGATATGAACCACCTCAAAGTTGGCATTAAATTGGGTATATTCGTTTTTGAAGGTGTGGTAGCAATGAGGAGAAGAAACAAGAATTTTATGCACCCCGTTATCTATAAAAGTTTTAATGTTTTCCTTGGCTAAGCGTTTGTATAATTCCTCATCGCCCGCCTTGCGGATGCTTTCTCCGCAGCAATTCTCCTTGGCGCCCAGTATCCCAAAATCTACCCCTGCCCGGTTAAGGATAGCGGCTGTGGCAACAGCTACTTTTCTTAATCTTGGGTCATAGCTGGGGTAGCAGCCGGGGAAGTATAGAATTTCCATCCCCTCGGTGAACGTTTTTACCGACAGACCTTCCGCCCAATCTGCCCTCTTACTTCGCTCTTCACGCAAGGGGTTGCCTTCGGCACCGAGGCTGGCACTTACGGTGTGGATTGGAGCCGGAGAAATCCCTGCTTCCGAGGCAATCCTGCGAAAAGATACACTAACGTCTATCGTTCCTACTCCCCTGGGGCACTGCTGAGGGCATGCTCCGCAGGTAGTGCAGCGCCATATATCTTCGCCTTCTATCTCAGGCAAACCGAAGGCAGCCTGTCGGACTATGTTGCGCATACTAAAGTTTCTAACCCTGTTCCAGGGACAAACAGTGTCACATAATCCGCATTGATAGCATAATTTGTAGGCTTCTCCACCAGCCTCTTTTATGGCATCTATTGCCTCTTTGAAGGGTGCTACAGTCTCCACTATCTTTTTCCCCTCTTCTTTCGCCTTAATGTTTTAGTCCTTGGCTAATCGGGCAACGGTATCCTTTACCTTCTTGGCCCCGTGTTTTTTTATTAATGATTCTAGTCCTATCTCCATCTCCCCCGGCTTCTCTTCTTCTTCCCCTTCCTCTTCCCTTTCTTCGTAAGTCAGGGCATCAGATAAGCACCACTGAACACATAACGGCTCTGGTAGTGGCGGTTCGTCTTCACACATATCACATTTTAGAGGGAGGTCGGAATCGGGGTCTTTGAAAAGCTTCCTGGACGGGCAGGAAGCCCTGCAGAAGCTGCACTCGTCATATTCCTTTCCGTCAATCGTATAAATGTCTCTGCCGTTACATTCGGCTTCAGTATACTCACCGGCCAATACCGGAAGATAAACATCTTTTAGCGGATCCCAAAGCACCCGAATCCGAGACCTCTCCGGATTAGTGCTGCTGTATTTTGGCTCAGAGTGAAAGGCGGAGCAGATTACCTCACATGCCCGGCAGCCGTTGCATTTGTCAACATCGATCTTGATTACCTTGACTTTTTTCATTTTTTAGAATCCCTCTTAGTTGCAGGTTTCCGCTGACTTTTTGCTTTTTTTGAATCACTCTTAGCTGCCTGTTTAGCTACCTTGGCCTTTTTCTCTTTATAAACCCCTCTTTGTTCTAAGTCCTGGCCAACGTAATCCAAACCGAGTTCGTCTAAAGTCTCTTTGGTAGGGATGCCTTCATTATTCCATCCCTTAAATTTATAATACTCGTCAAGCAGTTTAGCTTCCATCTCAGGGAATCTCTTCCTCCAGTGGTCTTCAGGCGGCTTCTCATCAATTCTCCTCATGCCTCTTCTTACATTAATGGCCCTAATTAAAGTCCGGTTCCTACTGGCTATTTGCCATAGTTTAGCTTCATCGATATCCATCCCGGTGGCAAATGAGATTAAACTCGGTAAATTGTGTATATGATAGGGAGGCTTAATAGGAAATGATGACAGACCGGCGCATACCCCGGTGGCGTCGTCAATGTAATGCATAGTCTCCTGCCATTCAACAAGTTCACAACTTGCTTCAATAGTCGGGTAATATGGCAGTGTGCGCGGCTCCCAGTTCAGGACAAATTCCTTAAACTTTTCATTAGGAACCTGGACCCAATCCTTTACAAACTCCTCTCTCTCCTCTTTAGTAAGAAAAGGCGCCTGGGGTATCTGCCCTTCAATCTGGGTAATGTTAATTTTCTCACCTGTGGCCCACATGATATAGTAAATAGGGTTCAGCACCCCTAGTTTGATAGGGATCTGCTCGTGTTTTTTAATAGTATTATGGTCGTAGGCCTCTGCCCCCTTGCCAATCTTACGGGCCGCCCAATAAACACCATCGGCCAGAACATCTCCAATCCCTTCTCGCCGAACGATTTTTTCAAGCAACCAGAAGAACCTCTCCTCATTATCGGAGGGAAATCCCGGCATGTCCTTGTCGGTCAAAATGCCGGCTTCATAAAGCTCAAGGGCAAAGGCCATAACCTGCGGGGTGGTGTATCCGTCCACTCCATACTCCTGAGCCAGGCCGGCGATTTTAAAACCAAAATCCAGGTCTGACATGGCCGCCATTGTATAAGTAAGTTTGGAGTAGCATTTCATCATGTATCTTTCAAGTTTGGGGTGGGTAATTATTCCCCCGCATTTCATCGGACAGTTATAGCAGCTTATTAGACGCTCCACCGCTCTGTCCTGAATCTCCTTCCACTGCTCTTCGATTTCCTTGTTCCAAAAGTCCTTTCTCCGGTGGCGCGCATTTCCCCAGGCGAAACTGGCAGTGTGCCACTGCTCATCATGTATTGACATCTCCTGGGGTGACCCAAGCCCGGCTAAAATGGGCGGTACTCCCTTAATTGGATTTTCTGCCCGGTTTTGTATATATTGCAGTACTTCGTTGCAAAGCTCCATAAATTCAGCCGCTTGGGCAATATTGACGTCCTTTGTTCCGCGAACAGCTATCGCCTTTAACCCTTTGTCTCCCATAACGGCGCCTATTCCGCCCCGGCTGGCACTGGACCTTCCCTGCTCGATAGAAGCAAAATAGACCCTGTTTTCACCGGCCAGGCCGATAGTCGCCACCTGGGCTTTCGGCTCCTTTAACTCCTGTTTAATAAGTTCGGCAGTTTCAAGAGCGCCTTTACCCTGCAAATGGGAGGCGTCACGTATTTCCACTTTATCATTGTTTATCCACAAATAAACCAGATTGGGTGACTTGCCACGAATGATTACTTTGTCATAACCGGCAAACTTCAGTTCTGGTGCCCAAAATCCTCCCATTATTGAATATGCCATTAACAAGGTCTGAGGAGAAAAGGTAGAAACAATGGTACGATTGGCACCAGGAGCCGGTGTGCCAGCTAAAAGACCGGCGCTGAATATTAGCAGATTGTCAGGAGAAAAGGGTTCAATTTCAGGGGGAACCCTGTCCCATAATATCTTGGCGTTAGTGCCTAGACCCCCCAGGTGGAGTTCAGTTAACCCCGGGTCAGATTCTTCCCTCTCAATGTTTCCTCGGGATAGATCAATTTCTAAATTAACCCCTGTCTCTGCGTACCTCATTTTTACCCCCTCAGGTTATTTAGCCTCTAAATAACCCCTCCGATTAGGTGTTTTAGCCTTCCTTGCGCTTCGGTATTTCTTGGACACTGAGTCAAAGTATTCATTGGCTTTCTCGGTGCAAGAATCGTGGTATTTGCCAAATAGAGCCGCTGCCTGGGGACGCAGCCAGTTCTCGGGGAGCAACTCCAGCGGCAGGTCCGGGTCAAAGAAGGGCAACTTGCGGTATTCGTGGATAAGGTTAAAACGTGCCACAAAACACTCGCTGGGTTTAATAGTTTCACCGGCCTGTAATCGTTTCAGGTGCTCTTCCAGCTTCGGGCGATACTCAGCCAGGAAATCGGCATACTTCTGGTGTATCTTGCCCAGGTCCCAGCAGCGGGAGACGATATTCCTTGGGTCGGTACTGCCCTGATGTTGGGCACTGAAGATATTAACATATTCCTCAATATTGAGTTTCTGCAACAGGTTCTTCACCTCTCTGGACCGGTCATAGGGGGAAATCCAGGTGGCCTCGCCTAGAGCCCCGTAGCCCATCCAGCCCAGCTCAAGGCGCAACCTGTCCCTTGCCTGCCGCATGGTTTCCGGTATGGAGTAGGTAACAATATTCCAGTTGCCGTCCCAGTGGGATTTCTTGCGCTGGAAAATGCGCTGTGCTCCCTCGGTCAGCAAGCTATGCCCCTCACTGGTCAGGGAGTAGTAGCTTTTACGGTTGATACGCTTTGCCTTCAGGAGACCGGAACGGCACATCCTTGAAACCGCTGACCTGATAGCCTGTTCCGACAGGCCAAAATTGCCCAGCAGTATGACCAGGCTGCCAATCCCGATCTCACCATCCCTATACAGCACGTAATCACCGTAAAGGGTGAGCATGGCTGACTGGGGACGTAATGTATATGCTTTATATGTCATAATTTTCATATGGCGTTATTTTTACGCTATACCAATATTATCATATACCTACTGACTTGTCAATCCCCCCAAAAGCTAGCCAGCCAGCCTTAAAGCTGTTATATTTAGAGAAAGCCGGAGGCCCTATAAATAAAATGTCAAAAGATAGAAGCGTGGAGTGGGTTGAATACACCAGGGTAAATGCCGAGGTTGCTAAGGCTAAGGAGAGAGTAGTAACCGAACTTGGTTTATCAATTATCATAAACGGCGAGCATTTTGCCACGGCGATGATAACGCCTATGATGGAGAAGGAGTTTATCATCGGGCACCTATTTGGGCGGGGAATTATAGAAAATATCGCCGATATAGAATCAGTAACAGTAAAAGAGAATATAGCTGAGGTAACTTTGCTTAAGGAAGAAGGTAAGGCAAGTCGGTCTCCGGAAATACATTCTGATTTTAAGGTTAGTAGAGAAGATATATTCGATGGGGTCAACGCGATTCTAAAATCTAAAATATATGCCGAAACCGAAGCCATACATTCAGCTGGACTGTTTAAACAGGGGGCAGAGCCAGTTTGCATAGCCGAAGACGTTGGCAGGCACAATGCACTGGACAAAGTTATAGGCTATGCATTGATTAATAAGATTGATTTTAGAAATACATTTGCGGCCTCAACCGGAAGGATGGTCTCTGACATGGTGTCAAAGATTTGCCGGGCCAATATTCCAGTTGTGGCGACAAAGACTGCGGTAACAAAATTGGGGGTCGAAATTGGCCAAAGGTGCGGACTGACAATTATAGGATTTGTAAGGGATAAAGGGATGAAGGTCGCCACAGATACGGGTGTAAGAATTACAACTGAGAGGGGAATGAAAATTTACACGAATCCCCAAAGAATACTTTGTTGATACAGGAGTAGCTCTTGACGAAAATTGGCTCCCAGGCTTTAGACCTTATTCTGAGTAACAATTCGATGGTTCGTTACTTCGTTATACAGTCTAGTGGATTGTTGCTTCAGCAGGGCGCACTCCTGTCAACTTCGCAGAGCAGCAGGCTTTCCACCAGATCGAGGAGCTTTATGGTGGCCACCCCGATTACCGTATCCGCTCCCCCGTAGTAGACAAACAGCTGGTCGTGGATAATCACTGCCCCACAGGGGAAGACGACGTTGGCTACCTGCCCTTCTATTTCGTATGACATCTCCGGCTCAAGCAGAGGCGTTCTCCGTCTGGCGATGATGCGCGTCGGGTCATCGATATCGAGCAGGGCGGCACCCACATCATAATGCAATTGCGGCTCGTTCGGTTTTATTCTGGAGACGATATGATAGAGCAGTAGCCACCCCTCCTTGGTTTCAATCGGCGGTACCGATACACCTACTTTTTCCACCGGTAGTGGCTCCTGCTGCGAGCTCAAGATAACGGTTCCTCCCAGCCATTCATCCTTATCGAAACTCAAGCTATCCTTGAAGTCCAGCCAGATACTGGTGCCGAGGCGGTGGAGGAAAGCGTACTTGCCCTTGATTTTTCGGGGGAAGAGGGCGGCATTTTTATCCATAGTGCGGGGGCGTGAAATCAGGACCGGTTTAGCCCACTTCTTCCAGTTCTTGGCCAGAAAATCATCCAGAGCGATAGAGGTCAGTGCCACCCGAGGTATGTCCTTGCCGTTGAAGGCGGTATAGCATATGTAGACCGTGTCCTCGATTCTGGTCAGCCTGGGATCTTCGCACCCCGAATTGCCGCCAGGCACCAGCTTCTGTTCAAAGTCCTCCCGGGGCACATAAATCGGCTTATTATAGCGCTCGTTAAAGTTGAACCCGTCAGTACTGGCGGCATACCCCAGCACCGAGGTATTATCCTCTGACATCGCCCGGTATATCAGGTGGACCTTGTTATCTTCATAGATGGCGGCGGGATTGAAAACCGCTTTAGACTCCCAGGGGTGCTTCGGTTCCGGCTGGATGACGGGGTTAGCGAAGAAACGCTCCATTTTTACCGTCTCCATTTCGGTTAAAAGCATTTTTTCGATAAGCTTGCTCACCCTGGCGGTGGCCAGGGCGCAGGTGGTGTCAGCGGCGCCGTAATACAGGTGCAGGCTTTTGCCTCTTAATAAAACCCCCGAGGGGAAGATAACATTGGGCACTTTACCGTATTCCTCATATACTGCCTGCGGCACCAGCCACGGCTCTTCGGTCTGGGCTAAAATCCGGCTGGGATTTTCCATGTCAAGCAGGGCCCCCTCAATGCCGAAGGTGGCCGGCGGCGAGAAATAATTCTGGATGTAGGCATAGATTAAAAGCCAGCCTTGCGGGGTACGTATGGGCGGCGCGCCGACCTCAACCTGGTCCTGGGGCGAGCGCTGTAAGGGCAGTACATGGTCATCCAGGAAAGAGTACCAGCCCTCCCAGTACTCAGGGGCCCAGATCTGGTCTTCGCGGTCAAAAAAGGCGAGCCCGATTTTAGCCGGCGGTTTGTCGGTATTGACCGAAAGCACGGCGGCCAGCTTGCCCCTGATTTTCCCCGGGAAGAGGGCCATTGCTTTAGAATTGAAGGTAGTAACGGGGTACTTAGCCTCAATCTTCTGGCAGTCCGGGCTTATAGCCAGGCCAACCCTGATGCTATCGGCAGTGAAGGGATATGCCGAGAGTGCGGTGTAAAAAATATAGAACTTCTTACCGACCCTGGTCACCCGCGGGTCCTCGCAGCCAAAACGCTCCCACTGATACTGTGGCTTGATAAACTGCCGGCGGTGTTTGAAGTGGGTACCATCGGTACTCAGCGCATGGCCGATGGTGGAGAGGTTCATATCTACCCCATGGACTTTCTGGCGCTTTGCCACGGCGCGATAGAAGAAATGGAGGCGCTTGCTGTGAATTATGGGGCAGCCGTTAAAGGTTGCCTCGGCTTCCCAGTCGCTCTCCTCATTGGGCAAAAGGACGGGATTATCTTCGGAACGTTTAAACTCATTCATAGGTTATTACTGGCTTATCTACCCGCCCCCTTTTTCCGCTTTCCGCGGCGATATTGGCGGCGGCTATCTCTTACGGAGGGTGCCGGGATTTCAGCTGTCGCCCCGGTGTGGATAAGCTGCTCCAGCAGCCCGTCAAGATTTACTGAGGCGGCGCAGACCACTCTATCGGCGCCTCCATAATAGATAAGCAGGCGCTCCCCAACTACGGCAGCGCCGCAGGGATAGACCACGTTTGACTTCAGGCCCTCTCTTTCATACCACGCCTGGGGTTCCAGAATCGGCTTTGGCGACCGTGCCAGGACTCGAGTCGGGTCTTGGCTATCGAGGAGCATAGCACCTATCTTGTAGCTATCCGGAGCCCGCTCACCGATGGCATGGTAGATAAGCAGCCACCCTTTCTCTGTCTTAATCGGCGGCGGCCCGGCGGCTACCTTCAGGCTGTCCCAGTAGTCAGCCCGCGTCCCAATCTTGAACTCACCCTTAAGCCATTTTGTTTTGCCGTCAAAGTTCAGGTCATCCAGGAAATCAATCAGGATATCGGGGAAAACGCGGTGGAAGATGACGTATTTACCGTTTACCTTCTCCGGAAAAATACAGGCGTTCTTATCGATAACCCCTGGTGGTGAGATGAGCACGGGCTTCTGCCACCGCCAGTTCTTGGCCAGAAAATCATGGTAAGCTATTGAGCTCAGGGCGGTGCGAGGGTGGCTGTAGCCATCATAGGCGACATAGGTCATAAACACTCTATCCTCAATCCGGGTGAGCCTCGGGTCTTCGCATCCCCCCATCCCCCCTCCCCCGGAGACATAACTGCTGCCATAAGAAACAGGGTGGGGTGAGGTCTGGCTAACGCCTTCAAAAGACTCTCTGGGCACATAAGCTGGTTCCTCAAGCCGTTCATCGAAATTAAGACCGTCGGGGCTTGAGGCGTAGCCGAGAACCGAGGTATCGGTGTCGCCGATGGCCCGGTATAACAGGTGCACCCGGCCTGCCTCATATAAGGCAGCGGGGTTAAAGACGGCTTTGGATTCCCACCAGTGCCCTGGTTTCGGCTCGAGGATAGGATTACCATCAAACCTTTCTACTGTCCACCGAGGTTGTGCCATTGCCTCGCCTCTTAAGCACGTTTGCCGCCTTATTAAATATGTTAATATCCCGAAGGGTGCTTTGTCAATCACTGCCAGTGAGTTGCACAATCCAGCATTATTAGCTGGCTGCCTTCTTTACCCTCTTGCGCCGCTTTACCCAGCCCAGCACCTCCAGCAGGTCGCCCACCGCCTTGTCCTCCTGCATCTCGTGGCGGAGGGGCAGCTCCGGGTCAATGCCGTAGCGGATACGCCTTCCCTCTTTAGTCTTATCGACGTAGCCGTCAGCCTCAAGGTCGTTGATGATATTGCGCGTTGTCTTCTCGGTAATACCCACCGTGGCGGCAATCTCCCGGGCGGTAATTCGCGGCTGCTGGGCAATCAGGCAGAACACCAGGGCGTGATTGGTGACGAATTTCCATTCCCCCATTCTGTCACCTCCTTGTCGGCGCTTCTTTAATGACTTGCCAGAAATAACTAAAAGACTATTGACAATTTGCCTAGAATATGTATAATTTATTTAGGAAATAAAATTCATAAATATTATAACAGGAATAGAAGGTTAGGACAAGTACTTCTGGTTATTGGAGGAAAAAACTGGAGATGTAACCTGATAAGCGAGTCAGATTTAACAGAAATATAACACTAGAGGAGAAAAAAAACAAGGTGAAAGCGCCTTCAATGATGAAAAACCAATCCGCCCGGGGGGCGGAAAAATGCTTTATAGAGACTACCGCCGAGGTCGAAGAGGAACCTCCTGGTGCTACTGCTATATTAAATCTTGAGGAAGAGCCCCCCAGTACCAGCGCCCAGAGACGGTTCTTTGGGCACATCCCCGATAGCCTCTGGAACGACTGGAAGTGGCACTTCCGCCACCGCATTACCACCGTCGAACAGCTGGCCAGATATATACCACTGACTGCTGAAGAGCAGGTCAGGCTCAAGCTGGTCACCATCAAGTACCCGCTGGCGATAACCCCCTATTACCTCTCCCTGGTTGACCCCGCCGACCCCAACGACCCCATCCGGCGGCAGGCAGTGCCCGCCTTTGACGAGATAGCCCTGTCCGGTATCGGCTCGGAGGACCCCCTTGAGGAGAGGCGGGACTCGGTTGTCCCCGGCCTGGTGCACCGCTACCCCGACCGCGTCTTAATGGTGCTGACCGATATCTGCCCCATGCTCTGCCGTCACTGCACCCGCAAGCGGGAGTGGCGACATGGTAGCTGGGTGCGCACCCCGGCCCAGGTTGAAGCCATGCTGGACTACATACGCAATCATAAAGAGGTCAGGGATGTGGTTATCTCCGGCGGTGACCCCTTAACTTTATATACCCCCCACCTGGAGAGCGTTATCTCCCGGCTGAGGAAGATAGAGCATGTAGAAATCATCCGTATCGGCAGCCGCTTCCCGGTGGTGCTGCCCCAGCGTATTGATGATGAACTTTGCGCCATGCTGTCTAAATACGGGCCGATATGGTTCAATACCCACTTCAACCACTACCGCGAGCTCACCCCGGAGGCCGCCGCCGCCTGCGACAGGCTGGTGCGGAGCGGCGTGCCGGTTAACAACCAGAGCGTTCTGCTGCGAGATATCAATGATACCGTGGAAATACAGTCTAAGCTGTGCCAGGGGCTGCTAAAGATTAAGGTGCGCCCCTACTACCTCTTCCAGTGCGACGAGGTGGAGGGGACGGAGCACCTGCGCACGCCGCTGGAGACAGGCCTGAAGATAATTGAGGGCATGCGCGGCTATACCTCAGGGTTGGCCGTGCCGACTTTTGTTATCGACCTGCCCCAGGGTGGGGGCAAAGTGTCGGTACAGCCAAACTATGTCCTGGCGCAGAACGGTGACGAACTTCTGGTTAGGAACTACCGCGGCCATATCTACCACTGCCATAACCCTCGAACTAAGGCCAGAGCCAGGCCGGTGCCTGTATCAGCCCCGGTTAAGGTGGCCGTACCCGTTAAAGCTGTACTTGTTAAAAAGGAAGGAGCCAGAGATGCGGATAGGGTTAGCCTACGATCTTAAATCAGCCGTGCCCCTTGATGCCGCCGACCCCGAAGACGCCCTGGAGGAGTATGACTCTAAGGAGACGGTGGAGTTTATCGCTGCCGCCCTTACTGCTGCCGGACACCCGGTGGTGATGCTGGGCGGGGGCAGTGAGTTTCTGGATAATATCCGGCGGGAGAAGGTTGACATCGTTTTCAATATCGCCGAGGGGCGGGGTAACTCCCGCAGCCGCGAGTCCCAGGTGCCCGCTATTTTAGAGATGCTGGGCG
>Ga0315551_10000863_pt1 | contig 23765 bp, 15 predicted proteins | sample SalMarSW160290MG_FD_203678 | JGI IMG/M metagenome (GOLD analysis project Ga0315551, IMG submission 203678) | Salt marsh sediment microbial communities from the Plum Island Ecosystem LTER, Massachusetts, United States - Salt Marsh Sediment SW1602-90 ...
CAATTGGTGGGGCGATATCAGCGGGCCCAACGACCCCAACGGCGAAGTCGAGACCGACGGCAGCACTATCTGCCCTGCCGTTGAAGAAATCAAGAACGCTAATGGCGCCGGAAACAAGGTTACTGAGAACGTACTCTACTGCCCGTGGCTGCTGGCGCCGATTTCGAGCTCTGCCTATCCGTGTCCAGCTGGTGACCTTGATTTTGATTGTGATGTTGACTTCGTGGACCTGGCACTTTTCGCCAACAACTGGCTTGTCGGCACTGAGGAGTAGTTAATTTACGAAAGCGTTAAGTTTACTATGAATACGAATTTTACATTACTAAATAACGGGACGCCGGTATTTATATCGGCGTCCCTGTTTGGAAAAATGCGTGGACAAAAAATTTAGGAGGAATATTATAATGAAAAAGCTATACACACTCATTATTTTTACAATTCTTTTATTTCTTGTAAGCAGCCCGGCACTGGCGGAGAGGCCAGAAGGTTTTATAGGGCCGCTGTCGCCGGGAGGTCCTAAAATCTGGGTACTTGACCCCGGAACAGGTATGTGGACCGGGTACGAAACTATCCAGTTGGCCTTGGATAATGTAGTTGATGGAGGAACCATTTTTCTTGAAGACAAGGATAACCCTACAGTCCATACGGAGTCGCTCTCAATCACTCGTGCGGTGAGTTTTCTCATCGAGGGTGAAAGTGAGACCGGTATCATTCTGCAGGCCAACGCCAGCGGTCCCGTCAATGGCAAGAACACCTTCACAATTAACGCACCGGGACAGAACATAATCATCCAGGATATGACCATTCGCTACGGAGATTATGGTATTCGCTCATCCGCTGGCGATGTCAGCGTCCTACACTGCACTTTTTACAACAACGGCTGGGATGGAGCGGGGCTTCCCGACCCGGAAACTGATCCTATGGAAGATTTCGTGTACTTCTGGAATAGTAGCGGGCATGTGACCGATGGTGGGGCTATGCGCATTGAGAATTCCACCGGCAGCGAAATCGCCTACTGCACCGTTTATAATAATGACCGTGGAATCCGCTTTCAGAATGGCGACAACGGCAATATCCACAACAACGTCTCACACGACAATATCGAGTCCGGTATCTATCTTGCCTCCTCGAGTTACAGCGGAGCGACCGGCTGTACGAATACAGACGTTAACGACAACGAGTGCTATGCAAATATGAATAATGGAATCCTGAGCCTCGGCGGTCATACCAACACTATCTGTAACAACGATGTTTATGACAACTGGACATCGGGAATAGCATCTGATTATCCATCAGAAATCACAATCCAGGGCAATACAATAAACAACAATAACGTGTACGGATTTACCGGCGAGGGAACGCAGGGTGAGAACCATGGCGGAATTTTTATGAGCGGAAGTACAGATGTCGTTTCTCGAACTTTCACCGCGGATGTTCTCAACAATATCATCTCCAACAATAATTGTGGAACCGGCACCGATGCCGAAGGAATACGGATAACTTCATCGGTCTTTTCTGACGGTATTGAGATAGCTTACAATGAATTCAGCAATCACGATATTGACATCCTCGTTCAAGGCCAGGCCGATACAGTTGTAATCCATCACAACAAGCTGGATGGCGGCAGTATCGGCGTCCAGAATGACGATGTTGGCAACTTGCTCGTCGCTACCTACAACTGGTGGGGCGACGCCTCGGGACCCGGCCCTGTAGGACCAGGAACCGGCGATGAGGTCTCTGACTATGTTGATTATAGCCCGTACTATACTTGTATTGAAATGACACCCGAATGTGTAGAGTATGACGAGCCGGTCTACAATGTCGACAAAGACACTTACTACTATACTATTCAGGCTGCCGTCGACGATGCAGATGAATACAACACCATCATCGTTTCGGCCGGAACCTATAACGAGTATGTTCATATCACAACAGACGGACTAACAATCGAAGGTGACGGGATCGACGCCAGTATCATTGATATGAATGGCCTTGAACCGTACTGGCACTATGACTGCTCCTCTTCTTATGCTTCCAGAGCCGGTGTCCTGATTAGCGGATATGGAAGTGACGATCAGGTTGTTGAAGATATTACATTCAGAGGCTTTACAGTAAAGAATGTAGGTCTCAATCCGCCAATTATCGCAACCGGCACTCATACAGGCCCGAACGACGTAGCTACACTTACGGATTCTGGTGCCTCTTGGACGACCGGTGAGTTAGTCGGAATGTGGGTACATAACTATGGCGACAGGGACACAGATTACAGCCCCGTTCGCAGTTATGGACAGATCACAGCTAATACCGCAACTACAGTAACTGCCGCGCTCTCGGGTGGCCTTGAGAACGACTGGGATATTGGCGACACCTACATAATCACCTCATATAAACACTACTATATAGGCGTTAATGGCATGGGTGACGGCCGAGAGCAGATAATCGGCATATGTGTTGCCAACTCCAAGAACGTCCTAATCGAGAATTGCAAGGCGGAAAATTGCGGTAAGTCCGGAATATCTGCTACAAAGGCGCGTTGTGTTAGCTCGCATCAGTACAGCGAAGGCCTGACCGTTAACAACTGTATCTCTCAGAATAATGCCGATGACGGAATCCAGGTCGGTGACTATTCAGGGCCGGTAACGATAACCAATAACACGTGTTCAAACAATGGATGCCCACACGTAGCCGATCCCACTCGTGAGTACACGGGAGTCGGCGTCAATGTGCAAAGCACTGAGGATACTGTATCAGGTACCATCTTTAACAACACGTGCACCGATAACGGCTTTGAGGGTATTATTGTGCGAGGCAACGATGATGGTGTTATTGAGGATGTCAACGTCTCGAACAACACCATCACCGGACACAACTCTGATCAGGATGGTGCAGGAATCTTCCTGTACTCTTCTGACTGGTATGGTGGTTATGACAAGTGCCAAAACATCATTGTAAAGAACAATACGGTTACAGGAAATATACGAGGGCTTGTTGCATACAACGCACAACAATGTACATTCGAAGATAATACAATCACAACTGATTCCGGAAGTTTTAACAGCGGCCAGCCCGCTATTAAGGTCGACGGCGGAAATAACATGGTCGTTATAAACAACTCTATCAGCAGCTGTGACGGTGTAGGAATCCTGGTTCAGAATATGTGGGATGGTGTTGCGAAGTCGTATGATAATACCTTCACTGGTAATACTATTTCAGACGCTAAATTTGCTGGTATTGCCATATGGAGTGGTGCTTACGACAACACATTTACTGATAATACCATCACTGGCGTAACTGAGCTGACATTTTGGGAAGGTGAGAGCTATGAGGAAACACAGGCTGACGGCGTGTTTATTGATGATGATGCCGGCTCGGGTAACGTCTTTAATTGCAATAGAATATCCGAGAATGACGGTGACGCTATGGAAAACCAGACAGCTTACATGGTCGATGCCGAAAACAACTGGTGGGGTAGTGACACAGGCCCCGGTGGCGTTGGAGGCGGCTCAGGCGATGAGGTCTCTGCAAATGTCGATTACTTCCCGTGGTTATTGTCTCCGGATGACTGCGAAGATTACACACAAATCGCCCCTGATTTCATTGTTGATGACGACTTCTCAGAACTGCCCGACTTTACCCAGATATTAATCGGCGAGACATATTACTACATAAGTATTAACGCATTTGATGAAATTCAGGAGGCCGTCGATGCAACAACGGACGGCAATAGCATCTACGTTTATGACGGTAACTACAGCCCGTTTACGGTTGATAGTAAAACTAACCTTACCATCACTGCCGGCAGTAATCCTGTTGTTACAGGCGTTCAGTCGGTAAACACAAACTATGGCGCCAGGGACTGTGTGGTATTTGTCAATAATTCCGTGAATATCGTGCTCAATATGCTCGATATTCAGGGAAATGGTTTAGGCACTATCAATCCCAAAAATTATGGCGTTATCTACCAGAACTCCAGCGGTGCCGTAAAAGACTGTACCGTTTCTCCGAACAACGTCGGTGATATGGCCGGTATTGCGATTGGAATTTGGGATGACTCGGTTGTTTCGGTCCTGACAACACTGGTAGAAAATTACGGCAGAATAGGTGTCTTCGTTTACAATGGTACCGACGCTCGGATATTGGACAATGTGATAGTTGGACAGGTTTACGCTGATGAGGGCGAGGTATGCTATGGTATTGAAGTTGAAGCTATGTCGGGAACCGACGACCCGGCTACCGCTTCAAGTGCCATAATCAAACGCAATGAGATTTACAATTGCGATAATACCTTCGAGCCCGAGCCAAGCTGGGGTTCCGATGCAATTTTAATCAACGGCTGGAAGGAGTACGGCGTAGAAGCCGAATCTGTCGTGACTATCGTTGACAATCTCATTCACGACAACTATGAGGGTATTTACGCCATCGATAGTCCGTCATCGAGGGCCAACTTCAATAGTATCTACGACAATCGAACCGCTGGCGTAGCCTCTGCCGATGCAGCCGATGATTCGAACTCAGTGTTTGACGCTAAGTACAATTGGTGGGGAGATATCAGCGGGCCCAATGACCCCAACGGCACAGTCGAGACCGACGGCGGCACTATCTGCCCTGCCGTTGAAGAAATCAAAAACGCTGATGGCGCCGGAAACAAGGTTACTGAGAACGTACTCTACTGCCCGTGGCTGCTGGCGCCGATTTCGAGCTCTGCCTATCCGTGTCCAGCTGGTGACCTTGATTTTGATTGTGATGTTGACTTCGTGGACCTGGCACTTTTCGCCAACAACTGGCTTGTCGGCACTGAGGAGTAATTGATTTTCGGGAACGTTGAGTTTGTAAGGATGCGAATTTGACGTTGCTCAATAACGGGACGCCGGTATTTATATCGGCGTCCCTTGTTTTATAAACGGTTTGCAGATGCTTCACCTGTAAAATCCGTATTCGTAGGCTGCATCAAAAAGGACCGCAATATTCTCTGCCGGTACACCGACCTGAATATTATGAACGTTACTGAAAACATAGCCGCCGCCGTGCTTGAATATCTCTATATTCCTGCGAACCTGCTCTCTTACTTCGTCCTTGGTGGCGAAGGGTAGAATGTGCTGAGCATCTATTCCGCTGCCCCACAATACTATATCTTTACCGAACCGAGACTTTAGCTCTTTGGGGTCCATTCTGTCCGCGCTTATCTGAACGGGATTGAGAATATCTATGCCGTTGTCAATCAAATCCGGTATATAATCGGTGCACGAGCCGCACGTATGATACCATATCTTCGCCTTCGTCAGGCTCTTGATGTGTTCGACTAACTTTTTTTGGCGCGGCTTGACGACCTGCCGGTAAAAGGCAGGCGAAAACAGAGGCCCGTGCTGGCCGGCAAGGTCATCGCCTGTCATCACGATGTCGGCGATGTCACCAATCTCAGCCATAAAGGGCGTATAATAATCAAGCCAGAACGCAAGCATCTTATCGAGCAGTGCCTCGCAAAACTTGGGGTTCTCAACCATATCCATATACCACCGCTCCAGGCCGCGCATATGCCAGCAGGTTTCATAAATCACACCGCCTATGCCTGTTGATATCGCACAGCCGCTTTCCTCGCGAACACGCAGGGCCTCTTCTCTTACTCCGGTGAACCTTGTCTTGTCACCGCCGTCTGGAAAAGGGTAATCTTCGATATCTTTAATGGTAGCGTTAGCGAGCGGGTGATGCGAAATGTCCATATAGAGCTGCTGCTCGTCCGGCATCGACCAGGTGACGCCGAATTCATCTTTCAGGTCGTGCCATTTTTTGCCGTCCCGAACATTTTGCTCGACTCCGCCCTTGAAGCTGTCAGGCCCATGGGCGCAAACATACCTGATATCGACTCTGAATCGCTGCAGAATCTTTTCCGAAGGCACAGCTAACTGCTGAACAGGGTCAAGCGTCTTTATTTGCTCTTTTTTACCGAGAAACTTAAGCAGCTCTTCGTATGCTCTTTTATGTATCCCCGTTTGGAATCCTCCGAAGTCGATTGGCACCCTGTCGGGCTCCTCGTGGTTTAAAGACATCAAAACACGCTCTCTTGAGCTCATTGTTTCTTTTATTTTCATTTTTTAGTTCACCGTTGGGAAGGTTACAGAGTATTCGAAGAGCATCAAATGGTAATTAAAAGGCGGCGGTGGGATTCGAACCCACGAATAACGGTTTTGCAAACCGTCGCCTTAGTCCACTTGGCCACGCCGCCAATCCACGTTTCTGCAGTAATTTAGCAGCATTATTACTTTTTTGCAATAAGTTTTGGCCATCTTTTCTTCCGTAGCCAAATCTCGGATTTCGGTTTTTTGAAATATTTTTTAATAACAGAGCGTCTTATAAGGGGTGAAGCACTGTAAATATGTCGGACTGTATTTCATTGTATTGCTTTAACTTGTTGTTTTTGATGACTTTATTGGAACTTCTCCTGTTGGGCCGGGCCGAGATTTCGGCAACCCGGGCGCTTATGGGAGGCGAAGGATTTTTTCCTTTAATTTTGTAAGCCTTTATAGTATAATAAGATAAACATAACTGAGGATGGTGTGCAGAAAAAGGAGGTTCATTGGGAAAGGGGTTTATCTGTGCTTTGCAGTCTTAAACCGCGGTTAGTGTGTTTGTTGTTACTCTTTATCGCTATGGCTTTCGGTCTGACCGCTTCCTGCGCCTCACCGGAACAGTATAAAAAAGAGGCCGACGAGGAAGTCTATAACATCATCGATGGCAAATGGCAGGAGAAATTTGGTTACAAAGCCAACTACAAAGTCAGCGATGCCGAACCAAACGATGGCCGGATATCTCAGATGATACCTCCCGACGGTGTTTTAAGTCTAAGAGATGCCCTTGCAATAGCCACAAAATGTAGCAGGGATTATAAAAATCAAAAAGAGTCACTTTTTCTCGCTGCTCTCGATTTAACCCTGACCCGGCACGAATACGCCTGGAAATGGCTCGGGACAATTGACCTTGAATATACAAGGACATACAATGATAAGACAAAATCCGAGGACGATGTAACCATTAGTTCATCGTCCAGTCTTGAAAAAAATACCTTGCTCGCAGACGGAATACAAATCAGCACAGGCCTGGCTGTTGACTGGGCAAGATTTCTTACAGGTGACCCCCAGACTTCATTGGCTTCGGTTTTATATGCAACTGTCACCGCTCCAATAATGGGAGCAGGTGCGGGCAGAGCGGCTTTGGAGAACCTCACACAGGCCGAGAGGGATGTTTTATACGATATACGCTCCTTTAACCGATACCGGCAGACCTTTGTAACTTCAATCGTTGATGCATATTATAATGTTTTGCTCCAGAAAGAGCGGGTTAACATTAACCAAGCCAGTTACAGACGGCTCATACAGTCAACTAACCAGTTGAGAATGGAGGTTGATGTTGGTCAAAGGCCACAATACGATGCCGACGAAGCAGAGCAGAGATTGCTTAGTGCAGAAAACGACTTGATTTCTTCTCGGCAGCGTTATGAGCAGGCCCTCGACAGCTTCAAAATCAGGTTGGCTCTGCCCACCGATGCGAACATAACATTAGACCAGAAAGAGCTGACAGCGCTGGAAAACATAGGGATAAGCCAGCCTGATTATACCGAAGAGGATGCAATTGCAGCGGCATTGGAGAATCGCCTTGACCTTATCAATACCAGAGACCAGCTTGACGATTCGGTTCGTAAGCTCGAGCTGGCCGCTGACAGCCTCGGGACACAGTTGAACCTGACCGCCGGCGTAAATACCGAGTCACCGGAAGGCACTGACTTCACAAGGTTGCAGTTTCAGGAAAGTGAATACTCACTTACGCTTAATGCAGATCTGCCATTTGACCAGAAAGCCGAGCGCAATGCCTATAGAAGAGCTTTGATAAATTTGCAGAGGGACAAAAGAGGCTATGATGAATCTGTTGACCAGATAAAGCTCTCTGTCAGGCAGGCTTATAGAGACCTCGCCGAGACCGCAGAGAGCTACCGCATCCAGAAAGTCGGCCTCGAATTGGCATTAAAGCGGCTTGACCGCGAAAAATTGTTGTTGGAATACGGTCAGGGAACTGTCAGACTTTTGCTCGAATCGGAAGATGCTATTGTTTCTGCCCAAAATAGTGTTACGACCGCTTTGGTTGACCACACTATTACAAAACTGAACTTTTTCCGTGATATTGGTGTATTACAGGTAAAGCCTGATGGAATGTGGGAGTAAGGAAAAATATTATGAATAAGCAGAAAAAACCCAAAAAGAGGAATTTGAGAAATCAATGCAGAAATATGCCGGGCTTCATACTTAATAAAAAACGAATTTTTATTATCCTGATTTTTGTGGCTGTTGTTCTGACGGCACTGGGGCTCGTGGCGACGACCGCAAATACAAAATCTGCCGCTTCTGATGCGAGCAGTACATATACAGCCAAGCTGAGCGATTTAACCGTTTCGGTTACCGAGGGCGGAAGCATCCGGGCACGAAATTCAATCGAATATAAATGCCAGGTCGAGCGAAGGTCCCAGACAATGATACTCAAAATTGTCCCTGCCGGTACTTATATCACGCAACAGGACGTGGATAACGGTATGGTTCTGATAGATCTGGACTCTTCGACGTTGAAAGACGATTTGTCCCGGCAGGAAATGGAGCTTTCGGGCGACGAGGAATCCTATACTGCCGCAAAAGAAGGTTATCAGATAAGGGTAAAGCAAAATGAAAGCGATATTGCCGACGCCGAGATGAGAGTAAGGTTCGCAAAAATGGACCTCCAGAAGTATCTGGGCTCGGAAATATCGGAAAGGCTCATCAGGGATGTCAATCAGGCTTCAAATCTGTCGGAATATATTGCTCCTATTATTGGAAAAGTCGGAGATGACCCGAACGTGTTATTGGGCTCTGCCGCTTCTCAGCAGCTCAAAAGACTGCAGGATGATATAGTCCTGGCAAAGGGTAACCTGGCAAACGCAGAGGCTACCCTGGCAGGAACCGTCAAGCTTCATGATTCAAATTATGTCTCCGACCTTGACCTCGAAAGAGACAAACTCACCGTAATGAATCGGCGTTTTTCTGCGGAAAGTTCCGAAGTAGCTCTTGATTTGTTCCTTCGCTACGATTTGCCTAAAGATGCTGAGCAGTACTTGAGTAATTATATTGAAACAAGACGCTCCCTCGACAGAACCTATGCTGAGTGCCGTTCAAGACTCGCACAGGCGCAGGCAACACTTAGTATGGCTGAACAAAGACTTAAAAGACAGCAGGAATATGTTGATGACCTGAATAAACAGATTGAATATTGCACAATAAGAGCAAAAGCACCGGGCCTTGTTATTTATGGCGAGGGCGGAAGCGGTGATATGTTTAGAGCAATGCGCGGAAGGGGAACCACAAGCGGAATAATTGCGGAGGGTGAGCAGGTTTCAGAGGGACAGACACTTATTTCAATGCCTAATACCGCTGAAATGGTTGCTGAAATCGGTGTCCACGAGACCGAGGTTGACAAGGTTCGCCCAGGTCAGCCCGCAACTATCGTTATGGATGCTTTCCCGGATACAATATTGCGTGGAAGAGTCCTTGAAGTGGCGCCACTGCCGGACGAGCAAAGAGGTTGGTTGAATCCAGACCTTAAGGTTTATAAAACACTCGTCCTATTAGATGGAACTCATGATTTTCTTAAAACAAGAATGTCATGCAGGGTAACTGTATTTGTCGAGCAGCTAAAGAACGTCCTGACTGTGCCGATTCAGGTGGTGGCCAATCGCGGCGGTGGAAAAATGTGTTATGTTATGACGCCCAGCGGCCCTGAGGAACGGCAGGTGAAAACAGGGATTTTTAACGATATGTTTGTCCAGATTGTAAGCGGCGTCGAAGAAGGCGAGCAGGTTATGATGAATCCTCCGCTGTTCAGTGATTCGTCAGCTGCTGTTGTAATGTCCGCCGAGCAGCAGGAGCTCTTGGCAAGTGCTGCTCAGACTCAGAACGGAGGCAGGCTTAACCCGGCGGCGGAAGGTGAATCCGCAGGCCAGGGAAGAATGGGACGCCAAAGAGGACAAATGGGGATGGGTATGCCGGACGTAAATAATATGCCCGCCGAGATGCTCGACAGGGCGATGTCAATGTTGTCGCAGAATAATCCGGAAAAATATCAGGAGCTTGTAAAGCTTCGCTCTGAAGATGAGGCAAAATTTAAAGCTGAGCTCCAAAAAGAGATGCAAAACGTGATGAGAAGATTTCAGCAGGGCGGCCTCCCGGGAGGACAAGGAGGACAAGGAGGACAAGGAGGACAGGAGGGTGACCAGCAGCAGAGAAGGTCTCGCCGACAGGATGGTCAGCAGCAGGAATCCCAGTCTCAGAGCAACTCAGATAATCAGGGGTGAAAAGAGAGATGATAGCTCCAGCCGAAAATATGGATTTCGCCGGCAGCGGCCCGATTCTCGTATTTGAGGATTTATGCAAAAGCTATCAAATGGGCTCATCTGAGCTTAAGGTCCTCAAAAACATAAATCTCATAGTCAAAAGGGGTGAGTATATTGCTATTATGGGGCCGAGCGGCTCCGGTAAATCAACTCTTCTGAATATGATTGGATGCCTCGACAGACCTACAAGTGGAAAATATTACCTCGGCGACAAAGAGGTAGGACAGCTCGATGATGATGGCCTGTCAACAATCAGGGGCTCCAGAGTCGGTTTTGTATTTCAGTCTTTTAATCTTATAAGTCAGCTAAATATAATCGAAAATATTGAAGTCCCGATGTTTTATCAGGGCATTTCAGAGCATGAAAGTGTCGCCAAGGCCAAAAAACTGGCTGATATGATTGGACTTGGAGACAGAGTGAAGCATCGACCCACAGAGCTGTCGGGGGGGCAGCAGCAGAGGGTCGCTATTGCAAGGGCACTCGCAAATGACCCCCTGCTTGTCCTCGCGGACGAGCCAACCGGAAATCTCGACTCACAAAGCGGAAGGGACATCCTCGATTTACTTGACCGTCTTCACGAGCAGGGAAAAACACTTATCGTTGTTACGCACGATGAACATATCGGCTCGCACGCACAAAGGTGTATTCACCTTTTTGATGGTCAGATTGACAGAGAAGTGTATAAGGAACAAAATTAATAGTGTCTTATGATTTTATTTCGTCTTAAAAGAACGGTTAAGCTGGGAGTAAAAAGCCTTTGGATGCATCGGCTGCGCTCGACACTGACGATGCTCGGTATTATTTTCGGCGTTTCTTCGGTCATCGCAATGCTGGCAATCGGCGAAGGTGCAAGTCGAAATGCACAGGAAAAAATCTCGCAGCTTGGCAGTAGAAATATTATCATAAAAACAGTCCAGCCGCCCGAAGACCAGTCTGCTATGGGCCAGCAGCAGTTGCTCAAAGAATATGGTCTTACCTACGATGATGCCGAGCGTTTCCGCAACAGCATACCGAACGTTCGGGTTATTGTGCCGAACCGCCTTATTTCACAGCAGGCGCAGTATCGGACGAGAAGGATTTCTATCGAAGTAGTTGGTACCGTACCCTGGTATCCTGATATATCACCGGTAAGGATAAAATTCGGCAGGTTCATCACAACCACGGATATGCACTACAAGCAGGGCGTATGTATTGTTGATGAGAAGGTGGTCAGGGACCTGTTTGGTTTTGACGACCCGTTAGGACAGGCCGTCAAAATTTCAAGTGATTATTATCGTGTTGTCGGTGTTGCTACAGAACATGCTGAGGTTCAAACATCTTCCTCAAGTGCTTTTGAAGCAAAGCAGCCGCAGGCAGAAGCAAAAAAGGGCGGTGCAAAGCAGGGAAATATCTATATCCCTTTAACGACCAGCAAGGACCGTTTCGGTGAAATGTCTTTGCAGATTACAGGCGGAAGCAGGAACATAGAAAGAGTTGAATTGCAGGAAATAATCGTTCAGGTCGCCACAATTGATGAAGTTATGGGAACACGTCAGAGTGTACATACCATCTTATCAAGGTTCCACAAGAAAAATGATTATGAAATAACGGTTCCTCTCGAGCTTATGAAGCAGGCCAGGGAGATACAGCGGATTTTTACTATCGTGCTTGGCTCCATAGCAGCCATCTCGCTTTTGGTCGGTGGTATAGGTATTATGAACATTATGCTTGCCACTGTTAGTGAAAGGACAAGGGAAATCGGCATAAGAAGGGCGCTTGGCGCGAGAAAAAAGGATATCGTAATGCAGTTTCTTTCGGAGACGCTCTTGCTGACCTTTCTCGGAGGCCTTCTCGGTATTGTTCTCGGGCTGCTTATTCCGGATGTGGTCGCTCGTTTTACAAATATGCCCACAGCTATAACAATCAGCTCGCTGGTACTGGCTTTCGGCATAAGTGCTGTCGTCGGTATAACTTTCGGCCTGTACCCGGCTTACCGTGCTGCAAATATGGACCCCATCGAGTCACTCCGCCACGAATAAAAGCTTTTACTTTTTTTGCCTTTTACCAATGCACTAATCTGCTCTTCTTTCAATCAGCTTCATCCGTGTTGCCAATGTTCTTGAGGATACCCAATTCTACAAGAGCGTTAAATGCCGCTTTTTGTTCTGCTTCTTTTTTGTTTGTCCCCCATGCACTCGCAAAACACCGTCCATTTACAATCCCCTGTACCTCGAAGCACTTGTCGTGGTCGGGTCCCTTTTCATCTAAAAGCTCATAAACAGGCGTCTTATTAAAACGCTGCTGAGAATATTGCTGCAAAAGTGACTTGAAGTTACCGTGGTATTGTTCTACCTGTGCCTGCTTTATTGCCTCCGCGAAAACCCTGAGGATAAAGTCTCTCGACGCCTCGAAGCCGCCGTCGATATAAATAGCGCCTATAATCGCCTCGAGCAGACCCGCCGACAGAGAGCCCGTTAGTGCCCGGCTCGAAATCATACCTTTGCCTACCTTCAAATATTCATTTAGCCCGAGCTGTCTGGCTATCCGGGCGCAGTTCCTCCGCGATACGAGCATACTCTTGGCTTTTGTCAGGTCGCCTTCGAGGTAGTCGCTGAACGTCTCGAAAAGATTATGGCAGATAACCATACCAAGAATCGCATCGCCGAAAAATTCCAGCCTTTCGTTGCTTAAAATGCGGTCCGTAACTGCTGAGGAATGGGTAAAAGCACGAGCTAAAAGCTCACGGTTGCTGAATTGGTAACCTAATTTCTGCTCGACCTCAAGCAATACTTTTTCATTCATTAGGCTGTTTCCTGAAAAATGCTGCGAGCAGATTACGAATTCCGCTTTGAAAAGTGGCCTTCGTAGCCGGCTCCACAGGCTTAAACTTTACCATATCGCAATTAAGCCGGTTGTCAAGCCTTTTCTGTTACTTTCCTTTACTAACAAGTTGCAGCCCAGCCAGTGCAGTGAATTTATCTTCCGAAAATTCAAAAATCTCTTTTATACCTGTTGTTGAAAAAACATTCTTCGTGCCTGCCGGAACGTTGCAGAAGACAAGCCGCTGTCCGCAGTCTATCAAAAGCTTGCGAAGTCTCAACAATGCCGAAATGCTCGATGAAGTTATTATATCAACTCTCGAAAAGTCTATCACAACATCGCAGTCACCTCTGTTGCGAACCATCTCTAAGACCTCTTTCAGCTCGTCTGCTATTTCCGGCTCCGCTGCCAAATCTACAAGTATGATATTTTCAGACCAGTCCTGTATGCTCATCTTGGTTCTCCTAAACTTCAATTGTTTTTCTCTTTTCTTAATTGTTTATCGGCTTATGTCTGCTTAGGGTTAATCAGAAAAAGACGCTTTACGGTTCCGTCGAAGACCTATAAAAATTCCCCTGACTTATTATTCCGGCTGGTTCTTTTACACTTGCCTGCAGGCCGACTATTTCGTATTATATTGATTGAACGATGGACGAAATAATTGTCGGGATTATACCGTGAAAAAACTCATCAGAGCGTCGATAATACTTACCCTAACAATCTTATCAACGTTGGTTGTATCCTGCGGCGAAAAAGGCACGTCACCGCTTGAGGCTGCAAAAATGAAAGCCGCTCAGGAAGGTAAAGACATCCTTCTGAAGTTCACCGGCTCCGATTGGTGTCCCTGGTGCAAAAGGCTTGATAGCGAGGTATTCGGTACCGAGTTATTTAAACAGGAGGTTACAAAGAATTTTGTTATCCTGGTTCTCGATTTCCCGCAGGACAAATCCTTGCTCTCACAGAAGGCCTATAGGTGGAACATAAAATTATACAAGGAGTATGGCGTACCTGGTTTACCGACCGTCATCCTCGCTGATGCCGATGGCAGAGAGTATGCGAGGACCGGTTATCGCCAGGGTGGCCCCAAAGAATATCTCGAACATCTCCAGGTGCTCAGAAAACTAAAACTATAAAATCTATTTTTTGGTTACCCCCGCACCTATTTGTATCGCATAAATTTCGGCAAATGTTGCAAATTACCAATCATTCATCTTCTTTTTTACCTGTCCTGAGCGCATTTATCCTGAGCTTGTCGAAGGAGTCGAAGGATTTACCCTGGAATGAGTCAAATAGGTGCGTGGGTTCGTTTAGCCCCCAGGTTTATCCTGGGGGTTTTTAAAAATATATAGCCCCGCAATTTATTGCAGGGTTTTTCCCCTCCCCTTTCACCGCAGGTTTTTGTTTATGTTCATCCGGCGGGTTTAACTCACAATCCTCAAGCCCCCAGGTTTATCCTGGGAGTTACATTTTGGTACAAACCAACTTTACGTTTGTGGTATTTTCGATTAGTCTCTCCACCCTCTGGCTATTTTCGCAAAATCCTTAAAATTCACAATACCGTCCGCAAAAGTATCCTCCGCAATCTCACCCGCCTGTCCCGTCCATAACCACATCTCTGCCAATCTCCACAAATCCTCAAAATCAACCTTCCCATCTCCCGAAATGTCACCAGTTACCTCAATCGGTACTGCGGCACTCATCATTTGCATCTGTGAGCTGTCTGTTCGGGTGTAATCAACTTGCCATGTAAGTCGGCCGGGAGTTATCAATTCAGACCTGTCAACTTCAATTATGAAGTAATCTTCGGAACTGCTGCTGTCAACCGTGCTGTTAGCTTCAATCAACGGATAAAATATCTCATCATCTATAGCATTGATAACTTGGCCTGATGCATCGATTAGCTCAACATATACATCTGTCATATTATCTTCTGTTATATTGGATAGCGACAGGCTCAGGACGTACCTGAAAATAGTTCGGTCAATACGGCTCTTTTCTATAATGTTGAATTCCGCAAATTGCAACCCGTCTCTGCTTCTTGTTGCTTCCGGCGTATTGCCGTACGCACCCATATTTACTCTTGCCCCGTTTGGCCACGGCTCGAGCTCCCACGGTGAGCATGGGTCTCCCGCATCTATACACGGCGAATCAGGCAGTAAATGAAAATCATTGCTGTCAGCAGCGACAAAAAATGGATCGCAGTCTATATTACCCATACCGGTGTATCCCCCTTGAATGTCACTGTAAGTGACTACTACTGATGACGATGCTTCAGGTATTTGCGGTGTAGGATTATTGCCCCACATAATGCAGTTATTTATAACCACGTCGCTGCTGTAGTTAGACATTCCACTACCATAACACGCGGAATTATTTACGATATTGCAATTATTTATACTTGAAGTGCTGTTTAACATGTTATAAATTCCGCCGCCTTCTTCTACTGCTGAATTACCGCTGATAGTACAATTGCTTACCGCCGGATTACTGCTGGAATTGTAAAACCCACCACCATAACAAGATGCCGAATTATTGCTGATGATGCAATTACTTATCTTCGGACTGCTTAAGCTGTTGGAAATTCCACCACCCAAAGCTGCTGAATTACCCTTGATAATGCAGTTGCTTATAATTGCATTGTCGGGATAATCGCGTACATTGTAGATTCCCCCACCGTAAGAAGAGCTTGAATTATTAATTATATTGCAGTTATTTATAATAGGTGCGCTGCCTTCGTGAGTAGAAATCCCGCCGCCTGAAGATGCAGAGTTATTGTTAATGATGCAATTGCTTATATTTGGGCTGCTGTTGTTACAATAAACGGCGCCACCGATGGAATACAATTGCCCCGTTCCCAGAATATCTTCTTGTGGTCCATATCCGTTTGTTATCGCAACTGCCTCAAGGATGGTTTTTTCGTCTTCTTCGCTTACAAATTTGAATCCACGATGAGGGGTAGCTTCTGTTCCCTGGCAGTTGATAATACAATCGTCCGGGTCTCCCGTTGCCCCGCGAACTGTAATCGCCTTACCGAGAAACTCTATATCGCGATTACCATTGCCTGTATATGTGCCCGGAGCAACAACAACTGTATCACCATCAACTGCAGCGTCAATCGCCGCCTGAATCGTCGGATAATAGCCGGGCACGTATAGTATGTTCTCTTCCCACCATAACCGTGGATAATCGTTATCTTCGATTGTCCAGATAGGCGTTGTAAAATTCCAGCCTGCTGACGTAAAAGTGCTTTTCGTTTGCATCTGGCTGGTCGTCTTACCCGTCCCTCCCACGCTCGAGGTATTGCCGCTCGTTTGCCTGTCCCAGAATGAGCCGATAGTAACTCCGCCTTCTGAGCCTCCCACCAGCCCGCCGACCGATGATGACCCTATTGCTCTGCCTGTGGAGTAGCATCTGTAAACGTAACCGGCATTGCCTCCTAACAGACCCCCTATCCACATAACTCCGTAAGCATTGCCTGTAGCATAGCAGTCGCTTATCCGGCCATAGCTTACTCCGACCAGCCCGCCAACGAGATAACGTTCAGATACGTCAGATGTCGAATAGCTGTGGGTAATTATTCCATCATCACTGTTAACACCCACTAATCCGCCGGTACCTTCGTAATAATCATAAGTTACTCCCATAACGCTTCCGGCAGAATAGCAGGCCGTTATCATACCGTCGTTAAGTCCGACAAGTCCGCCAATGTAGCCATTTGCTCCTGAAACACTGCCTGAAAAATTGCATCTGATGATTCTTGCTTTAAAATCATTAAGGCCAACCAGTCCCCCAACAGCGCTAAAACCTGATACGTCGCATGTTGAGTAGCAGTCGGTCATTGTTCCATTGCTGAAAACTCCCGCTAATCCTCCCACTTCATAGTTTCCTGAAACGCTTCCGCCATCAATATAACAACCGGATATATTTCCTCCATCTGAATAGCCGATAAGCGCGCCAATAAAAAAACCTCCATCCCAATTAGGATCACTTGTGGATGTATCAATATCAGGTGATATTAGCCCCAGATTTTTCACAGTACCACTAAACCACCCGAAAATACCTATCATATAGCCATCCGGCTCGTAGTAGTTAAAGTTATAGATTTTATGACCGTTGCCGTCAAACGTACCGCTGAAATAACTAATGATATTGAAATCCATGCCCGTGTAGGCGGATAAGTCAATATCAGCCATCAGCTTGAAATATTTGTCAGAATCCTCATAATACAGACCAATGCTGTTCATTTGCTCTGCTGTATAAATCAGATATGGGTCTTCTGCTGTCCCGCTGCCTCCGCCGTATTTCCCCCACGCTTGCCTGGTTATCAGGCTCAATGTCGTTATGATAACCAGTGTTATGCAAACTTTCAGGCTTCCTGTCCTACGCATTTTAACCTCTCCTTTGCCTCCTGTGCATAGCTAAAGCACCAAAGCCGAGAAGTATCACTGTCAACGGTTCAGGTATCGTGTTGCCTGAATCAATCGTCTCGAAAGTCACAGGGTCGATTATTTCATAAAACTGGCTGCCAGGTTCATCCTCACCGAGCCAGTTGAAGCTTACCTTAAATCCGCTCACCTTCTCTCCAATCTCGATACCTGCCACCAGAGCCAGAGCATCATATAATCCGTCATCACCTATCACAGGTTCCGGCTGAATCACTATCTCGTCCCATTCTAAACTAAGCGGCTCGGATGTTTCAATTACAATATCTTCATAAAGCCCGTAGTCGAACCAGATACTGAACTGCTCAATCGGCACCTCTAAATCCAGGTTGATTACTTCGTAATTATATTCCCACCGCCCCTCTATTATTTCATTTGTAGTATAGACTATATTCGTTTTAAGACTGCCGAACGCGATTGACACAAGCAGCAATTGAATTATCACTCCCGCTCCGATTTTCTTTCTCATCACTCACTCCCTCAGGCTTCCGAAAGATAGCCTGAAAACGCTCTTCCAGGTACAAAAAATAACTGATTTAATTATGGCCTATTTAACATTTTATGTCAAGATAAATTGCAATAAAATTATAGTAAGATTTTGCTTTTATTTTCTCTGCATTCTTAATTCCCGACCCTGCGTTGTGAAAAAATCTTAAATTTTTATTGAAAAAACGGCCTTAATTTGTATAATACCCTCGTGTGTTAGAAAACACACGTAGGGAGGAAAGCATGCCCGACCGTAGCTTCGAGAGAAGCGTAGGTGGGCTCCTCAAGCATCTTGCCTCGCCGAAGGCGGGCAGCCAGCAGGCCAAGTCAAAAATCAATTGCAAGTTCTTATTTTTTAAGGATTTATCAATGTCCCAGACACAATACGCATCACGCAATATCCAATACTGTATTTTTAATACGCAATACGCATCACGCGATGAAAAATCAGGATATTAATGGTTTTATAAATTATCGTAATAATTGCAATATTTTGTCATTTTTTTGTTGACAAAGCATATTTGTTGTTTTAATATTATAATATAGACAGACGGGTTTTATAGTATTTATTATAATTAAATAAAGTCATCATAATTTAACTATTTTTCATATCACAAACCCATCTGCCAAAAAAGCTTATTTTTAGTTTATATATCGGCCATAAAAAGTGTTGATAAAAAGCAACACGCGTGACGGGATTTGCCGAAAAGTTGTCACTTTAAGGGTAAAATAAGGTAATAAAAGATAGTAAATTAGCAACTTTTGGCTTGAAATTATGGACTTGTTTTTGGTATAATATATTTTAAGACTTCGAGAGATTATTTTATGAGGATTGAAGGTTATAAAGGGATGAGGGGCGGAGAATACACGAGCGTAATAATCCCCACCTATAAAGCTGGAAGATGTCATATTTTAATATTTTCTAATCACACAAGACTTGTCCACCATAGCTTTAGCGAAGGTGGATTTGAAAGGAGAAAAAAATGAAAACCAAAGTAATTATAACAATTCTGGTAATTTCAATACTGTACGGAGCAAATATAGCACAGGCAGGAATTGTCAATCCTAATTCTGTGGTCGTAGACGACATTGAATATTATATACAAACGGATAAGTCAGTTTATAACTTGGGAGAAAACGTTGAAATGCTTTATAAAGTCACAAATTTGAGAGATGTAAGCGTAACATTCGACTTTCCAGTTGACCCCGTTTATCAATTTGAGGTTGAACAGGGTGGAGAGCAAATTTGGAACGCACCAAAATTTGTATATTTTATTGAGACTTCGATAACGTTATTGCCCGGTGAATATAAAGAATTTCCCCTTAGTCCGCCCTTGGTATGGAATATGCGAGATAACGAGGATAATTTAGTGGATATAGGAACTTATAATGTTATAGGTAGACTATATGGATATGATTTTTCTGAAGTTTCCGTACCAATAAATATTGTTCCTGAGCCAATAACCATAAGTTTATTGGGTGCAGGTATCCTGCTTTTGAGAAAGGCTGTGTGAACTACTATGCAAGTTATAATAAATCATAAAATCTTTTGTTTAAGAGAAAGGAGAAAAAAATGAAAACTAAAGTATTTATAACATTTCTATTTTTGTTGGCCGGTGGTGGAGTGGCGGGGGCTGATATTGTTGAGCTTGATTTGTTCAGCCTTGGCTGCCCTACGAACTTCGATTCCAATTCACATTCCTGGTCAAGTGAATTTGATTTGGGCGTTCAATTTTCTGAAATAACCAGTGTCTATATTGACTGGTCGGGAGAAATTACTGCAGGATTAGCTGTCGAGGTTGACAATCCTGATGATCCATTCCCTATTGATGTTGGTGTATTTTCTTCTTTAGGTATCCCATTTGATGGCCACTTAACAGATGCTTTATGGGGTGGTGAAGAAACCTATCCTGCTCCTGAGTCTTTTAGCTGCTTGTCTGAATTCCTAAATGGCTCTGATCCATTTTCATATCTTTATGATGGGCAAAGTGTAATTACGATTGATTATACCGAAAAGATCTTTTGGTTTGGTTCGGATATTATTTATATCGAACATGGTTCTGTTGTGCTAAACAGTGCGAAATTGGTTGTCGAAGGAACTATAATTCCTGAACCTTCAACAATTGTATTTTTAGGTTTTGGCATTCTCGGAATAAAAATAAAAACCCCAAAAAACTAAAAGAGTTTTTCAATTTATTTTTGGAGGAAACAAAAATGTCCCGGAAAGTTCTCATAGGAAAACTGTTCGTATTTACAGCAATTTTTATCCAGTTTAGTTACTCTTTATATGGTGCGCCGCACGAAGGACCCAGCCTCGGTTATGTAGAGGGTGAAATGCTTGTACGTTTTGCTCCAAAACCGGATGGTGAACATCAAAGTTTAATAGAAAAAAATCAGATTGTAAGCTCCCTCGGTGGTGGTTATATAGAGCGTAATTACAGACTTGTTCCAGGTTTGACTCTTGTTAAACTACCAGAGGACTTAAATGTCAAAGATATTCTTGGAACATTCAACACAGATGATAGAATTCTATATGCAGAACCTGTTTACAAGATTCAATGGTTCTCTAACGTACCTGATGACCCCTGCTTTCCCTGGCAGTGGGGATTGAACAATACAGGCCAGTCACATCCTACAGAACCTTTAGGACAAGGGGAATTTTCTTCAGGAACTCCCGATGCCGATATAGATGCCCCGGAAGCCTGGGATATTCATACAGCAACAGATATAATCGTGGCTGTTATTGATTCAGGTGTTGATTATACACATCCGGACTTAGCTGCAAATATGTGGATAAATCAGGCCGAATATTCAGGGTCCACTAATATTGATGATGACGGCAATGGGTATGTTGATGATATTTATGGTTACGATTTCTTTAATAACGATGCAGACCCTATCGATGACCGTTATCACGGAACCCACTGTGCAGGGATAATAGGTTCGGTCGGTAATAATAATGTTGGTATTACAGGCGTCTGCTGGAATGTGAAAATTATGGTATTAAAATGTGGCGGTCCGATCAGCCTCGACGTTGATGCTGTGATTAATGCTATTGAGTATGCTGTTGAAAATGGGGCAAAGGTGTTGAGCAATTCCGGGGGTACTTATAATAATCCAGGTCAAGCATTAGAAGATTACATAGAGGCAGCCAATGCAGCCGGTGTTCTTTTTGTTGCTGCTGCTGGAAATTACTATCTTTCTTGGCCGTCTTATCCGGCGTTGTATGAATGTGAAAATATAATTTCCGTTCTTGCTACGGACCATAATGACCAGAGATGCATAGTGTCAAGCTGGGGAGAAAACAGTGTTGACCTTGGTGCACCCGGTGAAGATATTCTGAGCACCTTTCCAACTTATCAGACTCAGGTAATGAGCGAAAATGGTCTCTCAACATATTATGAGGTAATAGGCGGGACATCAATGGCCACGCCTTTTGTTGCGGGGGCCTGTGCGCTCGCCTGGTCGATGAATCCGCAGCTTAGCCATTTACAGGTAAAACAGATTATTCTTGATACGGTCGATAAGCTCGATTCTTTGGAAAACGACCCCGAGTATTGTCAGCTTTGAGTTACAGGCGGAAGGCTTAACCTTCACAAAGCGCTTATCGAGGCAGCTAAGGGCAGACAATCTCTCAGCGTAGTTGCCGTCGTCAATAACGGATGTGTCGCACCATTTGACGTGAACGAGCAAAATTATCTTGTGTATGACATCTACTGGGATGCAAATGGTTTTGCTGATACGAACAGTTTTATAATAGATTATCTTCCGGAAGACGTTAATTATTATTCGTCAGAACCGGACGGCGATTATAATTCAACTGAGCATACTGTTACGTGGTCTCTTGATGATATAGACGAATATGAGTCTGGCTATGTTACTGTTTCAACAAAGCTCAATAAAGTACTATGTCCCTGCAGTAAGGTTGAAAACAAAGTGATATTCAAAGGTGATAGCTGCTACAACCAACAATCGGAAGAAGTGACGGTTTGCCATTGGGGTCTGGATATAATTTTTGTTAATGATGATGTAAACGACCCGAACAGTTCATATCGGGGAACGAACTGGGAAGATGCTTATGAAAGTATTCAGGACGCACTCAACATAGTATCTAACTGTCCGAACTTCTTTAATGGAATATGGGTGGCTTCTGGCACATATAAGCCTTTAAACAAAGCTGATTGTCACTGGTATTATAAAGAAAAATCATTTGAGCTTGTAAATAACCTTGCGCTTATCGGCCATTTCGCAGGGAATGAGACAAGCCCAAACCAGCGCGACCTCGCCGATACTAATAACCAAACCATCCTTGACGGCGAAATCGAAACCGATAAAAAAGTCGACAAAATAGTAACAGCAGAAGGTATTGACGATGCTTTTCTTGACGGTTTTACAATTAAATCAGCTTTTCATAAAGGCATTTATATCGATGACAGCAACGTCGCAATCGTAAACTGCGAATTCTGGTATAATCCTGATGGTATTTATTGTGAGAATTCCTGTGAGCTGGATATACACAACTGCCTGTTATTTGATAACATAATAGTGGTTTAAGTGTTTACAACAACGACAGCAATACCATAGTCACCAACTGCATTTTTGATGACAGTGACATTTCCCAAGACACTTCGGAATATGGAGCGTATATTGAAAATTCGTCTGTGGAATTGAATCACTGTCTCTTTAAGAACCTTTTTCAAAACAGCATATATGGTGAAAATGGTAATTTGAAGATAATAGATTGTAATGTACAATCAACTTATGGGGCAAACTTTCCATACGGAATTGGAATTTATTCTAATTACTGCAATCTTCTCTTGGAACGAAATAGAATTCATCATAATTCCCTTGACGGCCTATATATTTTCAGCAATTATCAAGCTGCGATAATTAACAACTGGATTTATAGTAACGCAGACTCTGGTATATATATGTGGAGTCCTAAATCGGATTATCTCATTAGAAATAATACTATCTATGGTAATACCTCGAACGGTATAGAGCGTGGCGTAGGTAGTAATCCGCAGATTCTAAATTGCATTATCTGGGATAATGGAGACGACCTTGTCAATTGCAGTGCCACATTTAGCTGTATAAAAGATGGGGATTCTGGCGACCATAATATATACACTGACCCTTGTTTTATGAATATCGAAACAAACCCAAACGATTTTCACATAAGCGCAGTCTCACCCTGTAAAGATAAAGGTGATGCTAATGATATCCCTTCCGGCGAAACTGATATTGATGGTGAAGCTCGAATTATGTACGGCAAAGTCGATATGGGTGCCGATGAATATTACTGGAGTCCCGCTGACTTTGACCTCAGCGGTCTTGTCGACTTTATTGATTATGCTATCCTCGCAAATGTTTTTAGACGTTGTGATACAAACGTCGAAAAATACAACCTCGATGATAATAACTTTATTGATTTGGCTGATTTTAAATTATTCTGTGATGACTGGCTGTGGGAGCCATCCTGGGAATCCGGCTGGATGATGTCTATGGGCGGCGGCTCGGGCGTCGGTTTAATGTTCGATTTGGACGCAAGACACCAGAAACTGGCTGACCGAAGTGACAAATTTTATTCTGTTAATGTCAATGTCTCTAAAACCGCAGCAGAAATTACACCCCTT
>Ga0315551_10000868_pt1 | contig 23671 bp, 21 predicted proteins | sample SalMarSW160290MG_FD_203678 | JGI IMG/M metagenome (GOLD analysis project Ga0315551, IMG submission 203678) | Salt marsh sediment microbial communities from the Plum Island Ecosystem LTER, Massachusetts, United States - Salt Marsh Sediment SW1602-90 ...
GTACTTTAAGCCGGGTGGTGCTGGGCTTGATTTTAGGCGGCACCATCGGCAACCTGATTGAACGCCTGCAGTACCTGATGGGTCGGTCGGGCGGCGTCACCGACTTCATCCATGTCGGCTGGTGGCCGCCGTTTAACCTGGCTGATGCGTCGGTGGTGGTCGGCGTTATCCTGTTTATCTATTCCCTTTTACCCCTCACCCAGAAGCGTGATTAATCGGCTTGGTGATGGACAAGGCAGAAAATCTTATCGCCGACGAAGAGGATGTCCGCCTCGATAAATACGTCTGCCGGCATTTCCCCGAGCTTTCCCGCGCCCGGGCGCAGAAGCTGATTGCCGATGGCCATATCACGGTAAACGGCCAGCCGGCAAAGCCGGGGCTTAAGCTAAATACCGGCGATAGGCTTGAGATTGCTATACCCCCCGCCCCTTCTGAACAGCTGCTGCCGGAATCCATACCCATCAATATCATCTATGAAGACGATGACCTTCTGGTCGTCGATAAACCGGCGGGCTTAACCGTTCACCCCGCCCCGGGGCATACCAGCCATACTTTAGTTAATGCCCTGCTGTCCCACCTCCCCCACCTGGCTGACACCGGCGATTCACTGCGCCCCGGTATCGTTCACCGCCTGGATAAGGATACCTCGGGGCTGATGCTGGTGGCTAAGAACAGTAAAGCCCAGGAGCACCTTATCGGCCAGTTCAAGTTACGCTCGGTGACCAAGGCGTATATGGTGCTGGTAAAAGGGCATTTGACGCCGGAAACCGGCGTTATCGAGGCTAATATCGGCCGCGACCCCCGCAATCGTAAGAAAATGGCGGTGGTTGAAGGCGGTCGGGAAGCCAGCACCGAATATAAGGTGGTTAAGTATATCGGTGACTATACTTTGGTTGAGGTCAGGCTCCGGACGGGGCGCACCCACCAGATAAGGGTGCACCTTTCCGCCATTGGCTTTCCCGTGGTCGGCGATAAGGTCTACGGGGTCAGGTCCCCAATTTTGTCCCGCCAGTTCCTGCACGCCTGCCGGCTGGGCTTTAGCCTCCCCTCCACCGGGGAGTATATTGAGTTTAAGTCGGAGTTGCCTGCGGATTTAGAGCAGGCGCTTAAGGATATAGAATAGATTATTTGCCCCACCCCCATATTTATCTATTCCCGCCCGCCGCCCTTTATGGTAGGGCTAAAGCCCTTATCCCCACCCTAGAATGTCGCTAAATTAGGTGGTAGAATGGTGAAAAGAGAGTTTTGATTTCAGAAGGATAATTTTGGATGAAGCATGCACCAGTTAAGGAGCTGTATTATATAACGCATATTAATAATGTGCCTTCTATATTAAGACGAGGGATCTTGTCTCATGAGCTTATTGAAGAAGGAAATGTTCCATTCACACCAATATATGATGCTGAGATTGTTTCTAGACGGCATAACATAAAGGCTCCTGATGGTAGGACTCTGTGGAGCTTTGCCAATCTTTATTTTCAACCTAGAAATCCGATGCTCTTCCGAGTGTTGTTATCCGCTGATAAAACTGATGTCGTTGTCCTTGGTGTGCAAATGAGTATCCTGAACAAGCCTGACATCTTCATATCTACAGGTAACGCTGCGCATTCGCTCTCGGACATCTTACCCGCTCGAGAGGGGAAAAAAGCCATTCCACAAATTAGGAAGGACATTGATAAGGAGTATTGGACGCAAGAAGTTGGTTCAAAAAGAAAGATTATGGCTGAGTGTTTGATTCCAGGCATAATACCCCCAGAGCTTATTACGGAAATTTATGTAGCAAACCAGGACGTAGTAGATAAGCTTAAAGCCATGCTTCAGCAATCCGATATTCCGATTATTCCTGAGCCCAAAATGTTTTTCCAACCTTTCCGGGAAATTGACCTTACTTCATCTCTTTCTCTAGTTGAGGGAGATATGTTCTTTTCTAGGATGCAGACGGTTACAGTAAGTGTAAATTGTGTGGGGGTTATGGGGAAAGGACTTGCTTCAAGGGCTAAATACCAGTTTTCAGATGTATACGTATTCTATCAAGATTTATGTCGCAGGCGTACTCTACAAATGGGCAAGCCATATCTTTACAAACGCGAAACTTCCTTTGACTATCAGTTGGCAGACGAACCAGAGACTTTATTAAATGCCAATTCGGAGACATGGTTCCTTCTTTTTCCCACAAAACGGCACTGGAGAGAGCGCGCAGATATAGATGGAATTGAGAAGGGGCTACAATGGCTTCGCGACAATTATGAGAAGGAAGAGATAAAATCTTTAGCCATCCCAGCGCTTGGGTGTGGGCTTGGCAGGTTGGATTGGCGCGACGTTGGGCCCCTAATGTGTAAGTACTTGGTTACTCTGAAGATTCCTGTCTGGATATATCTGCCTGCAGAGACAAAGATTTCCGAGGAATTTCTTTCAAAAGAGTTTTTACTGAGGCAAGACTCGTAAATGACCACACCCGTTAGAGTCCGCTTTGCCCCCAGCCCCACCGGCTTTCCCCATGTCGGCAATATACGCACGGCAATGTTTAACTGGCTGCTGGCGCGGCACACCGGCGGCAAGCTGATTTTGCGCATTGAGGATACCGATGTCGCCCGCAAAGTGGAGGGTGCGGTAAAGGCAATCATGGAGGGGTTGAGCTGGCTGGGTCTGGACTGGGACGAGGGCCCCGATGTCGGCGGCGACTACGGCCCCTACTATCAGTCGGAGCGGCTGGAGCTTTATAAGGCAGCTGCCGAAAAGCTTATCGAGCAGGGGGACGCCTACTACTGCTACTGCTCGCCGGAGCGCCTTGCGGAGGTTCGCGCCGAACAGGCAAGGCGTAAGCAGCCCCCCGGCTACGACCGCCTCTGCCGCGATTTAACCAGAGAAGAGCGCGCCCGCAAAGAGGCCGAGGGCATCAAGCCGGTGGTGCGCTTTAAGACCCCGCTGGACGGGCAGACCAGCTATGAAGATGTCATCTGGGGTAAAGTCGTCGTTGAAAACGGCACCCTGGACGACTTCGTTTTGCTTAAATCGGACGGCTACCCGACCTATCACCTGGCTAATGTCGTCGATGATAATGCCATGAAAATCAGCCATGTCATCCGCGCCGAGGAGTGGATTCCGTCCACCCCCCGCCACCTCCTCATCTATAAGGCGCTCAAGCTGGAGCCGCCGCTTTACGTCCACCACCCCATGATTTTGGGCCCCGACCGCGCCAAGCTGAGCAAGCGCCACGGCGCCGTCTCCATCATCGACTACCGGGATATGGGCTACCTGCCCCAGACCATGTTCAACTTCCTCTCCCTCATCGGCTGGTCGCTGGACGATAAGACCGAGTTGATGACCCGCCAGGAGCTGGTCGATAATTTCTCGCTGGAGCGCATCGGCAAGACGGGGGCTATCTTCAACCGGGAGAAGCTCGACTGGATGAACGGCGTCTATATCCGCAAATTGACCGCCGAGGAGTTCTTCGAGGCCGTCCAGCCCTACCTGATGGAGGATTTAGACGCCGGCAAGGCGGTAATCGCCGAAGAAAGCTATGTCAGGGCCGTCCTGCCCCTGGTTCAGGAGCGGGCTAAGACCCTGCTCGAGGTCGCCGAGCTGACCCGTTTCTTCTTCGTTGAAGAGCTTACCTACGATGCCGGCCTGCTCATCGGTAAAAACATGGATAAAGCCGCCACGGTCAAGGCGTTAAAGGCGGCTCAGGATAAGCTTAAGCCCCTATCCGCTTTTGACACCGATTCCCTGGAAGCAGTTCTGCGCCCCCTGGCGCCGGAGCTGGGCTTGAAGACCGGCCAGCTTTTCTCGGTGCTCAGGGTGGCTGTTACCGGCCGTACCGCCGCCCCGCCCCTCTTCGCTACTATGGCGGTGCTGGGCAAAGAGCGCTGCATGAAGCGGATTGAAGTTGCCCTTAAAATGCTATGAACGGTCAGGGTTCCATCCTCTCCGGGTGTCGCCTCCTTGATTTAACCGATGATAAAGGCAGCCTCTGCTCCCGCCTGCTGGCTGATATGGGGGCGGAGGTTATCCGCATTGAAAAGCCGGCAGAGAGCGCCGACTTTCACTGGGAGAATCTGGGCAAGCGCTCGGTAACCTTGGATATAGGGCTTAAGCAGGGGCAGGAGGTATTCCGGCGCTTGCTGGAAACCGCCGACGTACTGGTGGAAAGCCACCCCCCCGGCTACCTTGATACACTCGGACTTGGCTACCCCCAACTTTGCAAACTTCACCCCCGCCTCGTTATGGCTTCTATAACCCCCTTCGGGCAGAGCGGCCCTTACAGTAACTATAAGTCCGCTGATATCGTCGCCGGCGCTATGGGCGGCCAGCTTTACCTCAACGGTCAGCCCGGTTCGCCGCCGCTCAAACCCTTCGGTAACCAGAGCTACTACCTCGCCTCTCTCTTTGCCGCCATCGGCGTCATGCTGGCGCTGTGGCACCGCCATAGTTCGGGCAGGGGCCAGCATATCGATATCTCTCTGCAGGAATGTACCGCCGCCGCCCTCGACCACGCCCTGGTGCGTTATTTTTACCGGGGGGAGGTGGCTGAAAGGCAGGGCAGCCTCCACTGGAACAACGCCTTCCGCGTTTTCCCCTGTAAAGACGGCTATGTGCTGCTCTCCCTGCTTTACCAGTGGCAGACGCTGGTGGAGTGGCTTGATTCCGAGGGCATGGCCGAGGACTTAACTGCTGCAAAATGGCGGGATAGGAATTACCGCCTTGAGCATATTGACCATGTCATTGAGGTTTTAGAACGCTGGACTGTAAAGCACCCCGCCGCCGGGCTGGTGGAAAAGGGGCAGGCGATGCGCTTCCCCTGGGCGGGAGTGGCTTCAATACCGCAGCTTTTAGCCAGCCCCCAGCTAAAGGCGAGGGGCTTCTGGACTGAGATAGGGCACCCGGCAACGGGCGAGAAATTTAAGTTCCCCGCCCCCATTTTGAGCCGGTGTTTTTCGTCCCATACCCACCCGCCCAATAGGGGGCTTCAGCCATGAATGATATTGTGCCGGGCTATATCGCCCTCTACCGTTCCGGGGAGCTGGAGCGCCGGGCGGAGGCGCTTGAGGCGCGGCTGGCTGCCTGCGATATCTGCCCCCGGGAGTGCGGGGTCAACCGTCTGGAGGGGAAAAGGGGCTTCTGCCACTCAGGCATCCTCCCGATGGTGGCTTCGGTCGGCGCCCACCACGGCGAGGAGCCGGTGCTTTCCGGGAGGCGGGGTTCGGGGACAATATTCCTGGGCAACTGCAATATGCGCTGCGCCTACTGCCAGAACTACCAGATAAGCCAGGACTATAAGGCTCAGAAGCGTAACGAGGTTGAGATTCGTGTTCTGGCGGAGAATATGCTCTTTCTTCAGGACGAGCTCGGCTGCCACAATATCAATTTTGTCTCCCCGTCGCACTTCGTGCCCCAGCTCGTCCGCGCCGTGCTGGAGGCGGTGCCCCTGGGGCTTAATCTGCCGCTGGTCTACAATACCAGCAGCTATGATTCCGTGGCTACTCTGCGGGAGCTTGACGGCATTATAAGCATTTACCTGGCGGACTTGAGGTACGCCTCTAATAAATGGGGCAGGCGGTTTTCCAAAGCCCCCGATTATGTGGAACGTTCCCGGGCGGCTATCAGGGAGATGTACCGGCAGGTGGGTAACCTGGTGGTGGATGAGGAAAATATCGCCCAAAAGGGGTTGATTGTCCGCCACCTGATACTGCCCAACGGCATTGCCGGCAGCCGGGACTCGCTGGGCTGGCTGGTCAGGGAGGTTTCCCCCCGGGTTACGGTGAGCCTGATGTCCCAGTACTTTCCGGCGCACCGGGCACCCCGCCTCCCCCTGCTGTCGAGGGTAATCACACCGGAGGAATATAATGAGGTTGTGGAGCTGGTCGAAGAGCTGGGGATAGAGAACGGCTGGCTGCAGGGAATGGATGCTTCAGGGAATTATCTGCCTGATTTCTCCGGGGATGGTGCTCCGTTTCCGGCGGTGGAGGATGCTAAGCGATGAGGTTCTGTGCCGGCTATTTCCGCTTGCGCTTGGTAAAGGCAAAGCGTATCTTCTTGCCGTTGAGCTTGTCTTTCTTGTTGACATTCTCAATAAAGGTCTTGAGGTCGAGCATGGGTTTCTCAGCCACTTTGGGTTCTTTTTTGTTTAGTTTAGCAGACACGGGGTTGATTATAGCATATGTTCGGGGGCTAGGCCAAATATAGTGGGTTAAAGACGATGGAATCAGATTTAGGCGGTCTAATACGCTTGGATAGAAGTCAGGCAGGGCAAACCGGCGAGGTACTGGCCCGCGCCTTTAATGACGACCCGGCGCTTATCCGCTTCGTTACCGAGCCTCGCAAGAGGGCGGAGTTGCTGCGCTCCATGTTCCGTATGGTGCTTTACCACGCCGTCGGTCGCGGCGAGGTGTACGCCGTCTCCCCCAGGCTGGAGGGTATCGCCATCTGGCTTCCCTCCGGGGTTTCCGATATCGGCTTCTGGGAGATGCTCCGCGGCGGCGGGCTGACACTCCTTTTCAAGGGAGGCCGGGAGTTTCTGATCAAGATGAAACAGGACGAGGATTTCGCCCACCAGCTGCGCCGGCGTTTGGCTCCCACCCCCCACTGGTATCTGGCGGTTCTGGGCGTTGCCCCCGAATTTCAGGGCAAGGGCTTTGCCAGCCGCCTGCTCAAGCCCATGCTGGCAAGGCTGGATGCGGAAAAGCTGCCTGCCTATTTGGAAACCCCAACCGAAGGCTATGTCGCCCTGTACCGGCACTTTGGCTTTAAGCTGCTTCAGGAGGCGATGATGCCCGGCAGCGGCACTAAAATGTGGGTAATGTTGAGGGATAATGACTGACACCGTCTTAAAAGGCATAAGAATCCTGGACTTCACCTGGGTGCTGGTGGGCCCCTATGCCACCCGCCTGCTGGCTGATTTCGGTGCCGAGGTGATTAAGGTCCAGCCCCTCCTCCCCCAAGAAGAAGACGACTTTGCCCGCGGCTACTATAACACCTGGAACCGCAATAAGCGGGGCATTACCCTGGACATGAGCCAACCCGATGGCGTGGCTTTAGCCAGAAAGCTGGTGCTTTCCAGCGACGCCGTGGTGGAAAACTTTACCCCCCGCGTCATGGCTAACTGGGGACTGGACTACCAAAATCTCAAAAAATTAAAGCCCGATGTCATCATGCTCAGCCTGTCCACGATGGGTGCTACTGGTCCCCTCCGGGACTATACCGGCTTTGGCCCCACCATCCAGGCTTTTTCCGGGCTGACTCACCTCACCGCCTGCCCCGGCGGGCCGCCGCTGGGCCTGGGCACGGCCTATGCCGACCATGTCGGCGCTCTTTTCGCCTGCCTGGTGCTGCTCGGCGCTCTGGAGTACCGGCGGCAAACGGGCGAAGGGCAGTATATCGATATCTCTCAGGTGGAGGCGATGGCTAGCCTGCTGGGCGATGCCTTTGTTCCCGGAAAAAAGACGGGTTCGGCGCCTCACGGTGTCTATCGCTGTAAGGGCGAAGACCGCTGGTGCGCCCTGGCTGTCTTTACCGACGAGGAATGGCGGGGTTTTAAAGAGGCTCTGGGCAGCCCCCCCTGGGTTGAGGCTAAAAGGTTTGCCACTTTAGCCGGCCGTCTCAAGAATAAGCAAGCGCTGGACGGCCTGATAGAAGACTGGACAAAAAAACACCCCCCCGAAGAGGTTATGGCTCAGCTTCAGGCGCAGGGGGTAGCCGCCGGCGCGGTTCGGGATGCCCGCGATCTGGCTCAAGACCCCCAGCTTAGGGAGCGCGGCTTTTTTATTGAAATTACCCACCCCGAAACAGGCAAGACGGTATCAGACGCCACCCCGGTAAGGCTCTCGGCTACCCCGCCCCAGTATAGCCGCCCTGCCCCCCTTCCCGGCAGGGACAACGACTATGTCTACGGTCAGCTTCTGGGGTTGAGTAAAGGTGAACTGGCTAAACTCAAGAAGCGGGGGGTAATTTGACGGGTGGAACTTCTATCGGTTAAAGTCGTTACGTATTAACTCATCTATAGCCGCCGGTTCCGGGTAGGACACGATATTGCCCCAAGATAAGTTATATAAGGATAGAAACCTTCAGATTGTATTCGGCGTTACCCTGATGGCGGTATTGGGGGTATCCAGCATTACCCCCGCCTTCCCCCGGATTGTAGAAGAGTTAAACATATCCGCGACCGATGTGGGCATGCTGATAACCGCCTTTACCATCCCGGGTGTAGTTCTAACTCCGTTTATCGGCATTCTCGCCGACAGGTTAGGCAGAAAGCGGATACTGGTGCCGGCCCTTTTCCTGTTCGGGCTGGCTGGCGGTGCCTGCGCTCTGGTAACAGATTTCAACACGCTCATCGCTCTCAGAGTAGTACAGGGGATTGGCGCCGCTTCTCTGGGCTCTCTTAATATGACCATTATCGGCGACCTGTTTACCGGCAGGCGGAGAGCGGCGGCGGTAGGGCTGAATGCCAGCGTGCTGAACATAGGAGTTACTGCCTATCCGCTAATTGGCGGAGCCCTGGCGATATTCGCCTGGGGCTACCCCTTTCTCCTGCCGCTGGTTGCCATACCCGTTGGCATTATCGTCATTTTCTGGTTAAAAAACCCCGAACCCCGGAGCAGTGAAAGCCTGCGGGAATATCTGGGCGGTGCCTGGAGCTATCTTAAGGATATAAAGGTTGCCGGCGCTTTTGTTGCCGGCGTGATTTACTTCGTAGTTCTGTATGGTTCTTATCTAACTTACTTCAGCCTTTACCTGGGGGCATCTTTCCGGGCAAACCCCTTTATTATAGGTGTTCTTCTTGCCAGCGCGTCACTTACTTCGGCCCTGGTCTCTTCACAGCTGGGGCGGATAGTGAAGCTAATATCGCTAATAAATCTAGTCTGGCTGGGTTTCGCCCTGCAGGCGGTATCTCTAGCCCTGCTCCCCTTTCTGCCCGGTTTGTGGTTTACTTTGATAGCCACCCTTATTTTCGGGCTTGCCAGCGGCGTAATACTCCCCGGCTTGCAGACTTACCTCACCGGAGTGGCGCCCCCCGAATACCGGGCTGCCGTGATGTCGATAAACTCGACGGTGCTGCGGTTGGGGCAGACTCTGGGGCCGCTGGTTTTCGGGCTGGTCTACATCTATGCCAGCTTTGAGGGTGCATTCCTTTACGGTGCCGGTTTATCACTGACTACGGCTATTGTTGCCTTTGTCGGTGGGAGGATGGTCAAGTAGGGCTCTGGCATTTGGGGCAGAAGTAGCTGCCCCGGTTGCGGACCGGGATACGCTGTAAGGGGGTGCCGCAGATTGAGCAGGACTCCCCCCGCCGGTGAGCCACCCGGAACTGGAAGTGGGCGGTGCCGATATCGCCGCTGGGGCGGAAGTAGGTATCGGTGCTGGCTCCCTTGTCGTTGATGCCGTTGGTTAAGACCTGCCGGATAGCCTGGTAGAGGCGCTTAATTTCTGGCTTTGACAGGCTCCCCCCCGGTCTCAGCGGGTGGATTTTAGCCAGAAACAGGGCTTCGTCGGCGTACATATTGCCGATGCCGGCAATCAGGCTCTGGTCGAAGAGCAGGGCTTTTATCGGCGCCTTGCGCTGGCTTAAGGCTTTAGCCAGCGTTTTGGCGGTAAAGCCGGCCTCCAGCGGCTCGGGACCGAGCTTATCGCTGATAGTATTCTCATCGGCAACCAGCCACATCACCCCGAACTTGCGCGGGTCGCGGAAGTAGATTTTAGTATCGCCGTCGAGGTGAATTACCGCCCGGGTAAACCTGTCCGGCGGCGTCAGCCACAGCGAGCCGGTCATCTTGAGGTGAATAATCAGCGACTCGTTACCGGTCAGGCTGAAGATGAGGTACTTCCCCCGCCGCCCTATCCCGGTTACGGTTTCCCCGATGAGGCGGGAGTTGAATTCTTCTACTGTGGGCTGGCGCACTATCCTCTCGTCGAAGAGGGTGACGGCGGTAATGGTGTGGCCGATAATATGGGGAGCCAACTCGTTTTTAATGGTTTCAACTTCAGGTAACTCAGGCATTTATAGTTACTCCATATCCCCCCAGTTCCGCCCGGTCTTGACGTCCACCTTCAAGGGCACGCTTAGCTCTATGGCCGAGGACATCAGCTCGGCAGCCAGCTTTCCCATCTCTTTTTCCTCGGCTTGGGGCACCTCAAAGATAAGCTCGTCGTGAACCTGGAGTAGCATCTTGCTGGTGAGCTTGCGTCTGGCTATCTCGCTGTCGAGGTTTATCATGGCAACCTTAATAATATCGGCTGATGTTCCCTGCACCGGCATATTTATAGCCATTCTCTCGGCGGCTTCCCGCACCTGCCGGTTGGAGTGATTGATTTCGGGGATGGTGCGCCTTCGCCCCAGGATGGTCTGGACATAGCCTTTTTGCCGGGCTTCCTCTTTGGTCGATTCCAGGTACTGCTTGACGCCGGGGTACTTCTCGAAGTAGGCGTTGATGAAGGCGGCAGCTTCCTCCCGGGACAGCCCGGTGGCCTGCTCCAGACCGTAGTCGCTCATGCCGTAGATAACGCCGAAGTTCACCGTCTTGGCCGTCCGGCGCATCTCCGGGGTAACTTTTGCCGGGTCGACGCCGAAGACCTGGGCGGCGGTGGTGCTATGAATATCCTCGTCGTGGCGGAAGGCGTCGAGCAGGCTCTTATCCTGGGACAGGTGAGCCAGGGCGCGAAGGTCAATCTGCGAGTAATCGGCGGACAGAAGATAGCAGCCCTCCGCGGCGATAAAGGCTTGCCTGACCTCTTTGCCTATCTCCCCCCGCACCGGTATGTTCTGCAAATTTGGCTCGCTGGAAGAGAGCCGCCCGGTTGTCGTCCGCGTCTGATTAAAGCTGGTGTGCACCCGTCCCGTCTTGGGATTGATTAAATTAGGCAGGGCGTCGATATAGGTCGACTTAATCTTGCTCAGCTGGCGGTAGTCGAGGATAAGGCCGGCTATAGTGTACTCGCCGCGCAGTTCCTCTAAAATGTTGGCGCTGGTGGAGTAGCCGCCCTTGGTCTTGCGGGCGGTGGGCAGTCCAAGGTCTTCAAACAGTACCTTGCTCAACTGCTGTGGCGAGTTTATATTGAACTGGTGCCCGACACTATCGTATATATCACTTTCCAGCTTTGCCAGCTGCTCACCTAGGCGCCCGGACATCTGCGTCAACAGCCCGGCGTCCAGGGCTACGCCGTTCCTTTCCATGTTCATCAGCACCGGCGTCAGCGGCATCTCGACCTCGGTGAATAGCTGCCACAGCCCCTGCTCTTTAAGCTCCGGCTCGAATACTTTGGCCAGCCTCAGCGTCATGTCGGCGTCGGCGCTGGCGTAGCCGGCGGCGCGGGCAATTTCCACCTGGGACATGGGAATCTGCTTGGCCCCCGCCCCGATAAGCTCGGCGATGGGCGTCATCTCGATAGCCAGCCGGGCGAAGGCGAGGTTCTTTAAGCCCATAGACTTCTCCCCCAGCAGGTAGGCGGCTATCATACTATCAAAGCTCAGGTTCTTAACAGTTACCCCGTGTTCGGCCAGCACCGTCATGTCGTACTTGCCGTTGTGGGCCAGCTTGGCTAATTTAGCGTCTTCCAGAACTGGCTTGAGCTTATCTATGACCTCTTCCCGGGGCAGCTGACTGATTGGGTCCAGCCCCACGTGCCCCACCGGCACGTAGTAGGCTTCGCCCGGCGCTGGTGAAAAAGACAGCCCCACCAGACCGGCGGCCATCGGGTTGAGGCTGGTGGTCTCGGTGTCAAAGGCAAAAGATTTAGCCTGGGAAAGGCGTTTTATTAGCTTTTCCAGATCTTTTCCGTCACTGACGATTTTATAGTCGCCCTGCGGCGGTTTGGCTTCAAGGCCGGCAGCTTCCCCGGTTTCTATCTGGGGCAGCCGGGGCAGCAGGCTGGCGAACTCAAGCTCGCGGAAGAGCTCGGCAACCTTGTTGCGGTCGTAGTGGCTCACCCGGCAGTCTGCCGGTTTTAGCTCCACCGGCATGTCAGTAACGATTGTAGCCAGCTCTTTGCTCTGGCGGGCAATGGCTTCGTTCTCTTTGAGCAGGCTCTGGAGGCGGGGCGGTGTTACTTGGTCAATATTCTGGTAAATTTTCTCTATAGAGCCGAACTCCTGGATAAGCTTGACCGCCGTCTTGGCGCCGATGCCGGCTACCCCGGGGATATTGTCCGACGAGTCGCCCGCCAGCCCTTTCAGGTCGGTAATCTGCTCCGGCTTGACGCCGTACTTTTCGCTTACCGCCGCCGCGTCGTAGAGCATGGTATTGCTGAATCCCCCCTTGGGCTTGGGGTAGAGCACCTTTACCCGCGGCGCAACTAGTTGCATGGTGTCGGCATCGCCGGTAACGATGATGGTATCGATGTCCTGCCGGCTGGCCTGCTGGCTCAAAGCCCCCAGGAGGTCGTCGGCTTCGTAGCCCTGCAGCTCAAAGATGGGTATATTAAAGGCTTCCACCAGCTGTCTTACCCGCCCCAGCTGCCCCACCAGCTCCTGGGGGGTCTCGGGACGCTGCGCCTTGTACTGGTCGAAGAGTTGGTGCCGGAAGGTGGGCCCCTTCATGTCGAAGGCGATAGCGCAGTGGCTGGGCTTTATCTCATTGATGACTTTAAGCAGCATCAGGGCGAAGCCGTAGACGGCGCCGACGGTCTCGCCGGTCTGGCGCACGGTTAGCGGGGGCAGGGCGTGGAAGGCACGGTGGAGCAGGGCGTTGCCGTCGAACAGCACCAGCAGCGGCGTTTTCATGAGTATATTATAGCAGAGCGGAGGGTAAAAAGCTGGCTTTAATCGACGGCAATCATCACGTTGGAGGCTTTGACAATGGCGTAGACCTCCATGCCCGGGACCAGCCCCAGCCTTTCGGCGGAGCCTCTGGTGATAACCGATACTATCTCATCGCCGCCACCGTCCAGCGTCACGGTGACCTCGGTATTGATGGCACCGGGCATGACCTGTTTTACCTTGCCTTTGAGCGCATTGCGGGTGCTTATTTTCATCCTGCACCTCCCCTGTTTATATTATACCCCTCCCCTTAATTTTAACATAACTCTGGCTTGCCCCGCCCCGCTTTTTAACGGTTCTTTTTCTTCCCATACCCGCCCGCCCAAAAAGGCTCCGCCTCTTTACACTCTCTTACCCCGCCCCCCTTAAGGGGTGACGATATCCCCTTATCCCCCCCAAAAAAGAAACTGATAGAAGCATCACTTCTATAGGGTGGGAGGGTGGGAAGACAAACACCCTCTAACAGGGGGGCTAAAGAAGCGTTTGAGAGAGGTGGGAAGAACAACATCTACTAAAAGAAGGAGGGGCTAGCCTTGTAGTGGCTTCGCCCCCCCCAAACTCCCGGTGTCATTGTAAACCCGCCAGTTACGCCCGCAGCTGCCTTTCCGCCACCAGTATGGCGCCAAAGCCAAAGAGCACCGCCGCCAGCCCGATGAAGAAGCCTGCGTAAGGAATCATGGTGAGCAGGTGCAGGATAAACAGCCCCAGCGCCAGGGAGCCGATTAGGATACCCCGGCCCTCGGCTCCCTCCATCCTGCGGAGAGTGCCGATAATCAACCGCCCGATAAGCAGGCTGGTGAAAATGTGGGCGATATAAACGGCTATCCCGTAGAGCGCCAGACCAATCAGGCCGATGGGTATGCCGACGATGGTCATGCAAACAATCAAAGCGGCGATTGGGGTGACAAACAGCAGCACCGCCCCCCACCCCAGGCTGGGCCAGGGGTGATGGCGGATAGCGTCGGTGATAGCCAGCATCCGTCCCGGCGCCAGCACGATGAGAACAATACCCAGCGCCAGCGCCATCAGAAAGCCGATGATTTTACCCCCTATTCCCATCCCCCCGTCCCGCTCTTCGGGCGGGGGTAGTTTGTGGGTGGTGGCGCCGGTAATATTGGCGCCGGATTGAATATCAGCCTCGTTCGGGCTGGTGTAGACCAGGTCGCCCCCGATGCTGGCAGTGTACCGCAGAGTCAGGCTGTCCACACCGAGCTTGACGTTGCCGCCCACGCTGTTAGACAGGACAATCTCCCCGCCCCCGCCGAAGATATCGCCGCCAACCGGGCTGTCGATGCTGGCATCTCCTACCCCCACCACCAGGTCGTTGCCGATGTTGGCGGTGCTGGACAGGCTTAAGCTGGCGCCGGCAGCGACGACATCACCGCCCACGTTGCCGTTAACCTCCAGGGTGGCGCCGGCAATCCGCACCGCCCCGGTGACCTCGCCGTTAACGATGACACTGGACCCGGCGGCGATGAGGTCGCCGTTAATCAGTCCGTTTACTATAATTTCACTGCCCACCGCCAGTACGTCGCCGTTGACCGTGCCGTCAATGGAAATGGTGCTGCCGCCGATGTAGAGGTCGTCGTCCACCACCTCCCCACTGCCGATAACTACCGTGTCTCCGGTACGGCCGTCAAAAGCCAGTACTGGGGTAGCCGCCATTGCCGTCAGCAGTATGGCCAGCAGGCAGACAGCCAGTCCTCTATAGATATGTCTTAACATTTCCCGCCTCCTTTATGACTCTTCTATCTTCTCCACCTCGATGGTGCACTCGGTGACCAGGACGGCAAAAGCGCCCAGGACTGCCAGCCCTCCTATAGAATATTAGGTGGTTGGGTATAGGGGTGTCAAGACTTAATTTTATGAACTTTATCAACCTCACCCCCTGTATCCCCCTCTCCATTCTTGGAGAGGGGGAATGAGAAGAAAGAGGGGGCTCTGCCCCCTCTTGGGCTTCCCCTTTTCCCTAAGAGTGTTAGAGGCGCAGCCTATTAGGGTGGGAGGGTGGGAAGAAAAACCAACGCTAAAAACCGGGCAATCCCCCTCTTTTTCGTCCCCGTAATCTATATTGAATAATTCCCTTTTCGTGATATACTGAAGTCAATGAAGAAAGATTTACTCTCGATAGCTGACCTCGGTGTTGAGGACATCCGCCTGCTCATCTCGGACGCCATCGATATGAAAGCGCAGGGCTGGGTGTCGACCCTAAGCGGCAAGACGCTGGCGATAATGTTCGAAAAGCCCTCGCTGCGCACCCGCGTCAGCTTTGAGCTGGCTATGCGCCAGCTGGGCGGTCAGACGGTTTATCTCTCCCCGGCCGAGGTCGGGCTGGGAGAGCGGGAATCGGTGGCTGATGTCGCCCGGGTGCTCAGCCGCTATGTTGATGCCATCGCCGCCCGCACCTTTTCCCACCAGACCCTGGAAGCTCTGGCAAGCTACGCCGAGGTGCCGGTGATAAACGCCCTCTCCGACCGCGAGCACCCCTGCCAGGCGCTGGCTGACCTGCTCACCGTCTGCGAAAAGAAGGGTGAGCTGGGCGGCTTGACCTTGGCTTATATCGGCGACGGCAACAACGTGGCTCGCAGCCTGATGCTGGCGGCTTCGCTTGCCGGCATGAATTTCCGCATCGCCACCCCGGCCGGCTACGCTATTGAGGACGAGGTGGTCAATCTGGCGCAGAGCAACGCCGTCGGCACCGGCGCCCAGATATTCTGCACCGAAGACCCCCGCCAGGCGGTCACCGATGCCGATGTTATCTACACCGATGTCTGGACCAGTATGGGGCAGGAGAAAGAAGCCAAATCCCGGCGCAAGGCATTTGCCAATTACCAGGTGGATGCCGGGTTGCTTTCCCTGGCCCGGGATAATGCCCTATTTATGCACCCCTTACCGGCTCATCACGGGGAGGAGGTAGCGGAGGGGATTATAGATAGCCCCGCTTCAGTGGTTTTTGATCAGGCGGAAAACCGGCTGCACCTGCAGAAAGCATTGCTGGCAGCGATGCTGGGCGGCCTGGAGATTCCGCTGGCGGGCTATCGTTAGGAGGCGGCTGATATGTTTAGAAAAATAGTCAGCTGGGGCTGGAGCCCCTTCCTGATTACGGCGCTGGCGGTGATCGGTGCTATCTTTGAGTGGCCGGTCGAGGTCGTAGGCCCGGTGCTGGTGGTTATCCTGATTATCGGCCTGGTGGTGGTGGCTACCGCCGCCAGGGAAAAGCGCCTGGAACAGCTGGCGCTCCGGCTGAACGAGCAGGGCGGGCATTTCCACCGCCGCTTTATGGGCGATTCCTCACTGTCTATCTTCGTCATTATCCGCACCCTGCTCACCACCGATAATGCCCGGGTCTGGGCTTGGGCGCGGGAGTGCGAGGTAGCCCAGCGCATTTTCAATACCTGGAGCAGCAGCTTTGCCACCCGCCTGGAAAGCGATATCCGCGGCCAGTGCTTTAAAACCTATTTGCGCACCAGTTTAAACGAGCTCTGGCTGCTCAACACCCACTACTACGAGTTCGTCGAGCAGTTCGCCGAGGTGGCGGAAAAGACTGAGCTGCCGCCGGAAACCATGGACCTTTATAATCGGTTTGTTGTGGAATACAACGCCTTTATCCAGGACTTCCGGGACAGTATTGCCGAGTTGAGGGAGTTTGCCCGCACCGAAATAGAACCCCCCAGCGTCAACTTTGCCAAAGAGCTGCGGGGTAAGCCTGTTCCGCCTGAACCGAAAAGGGAGGAAAGAAAACCTCCCCCGCCCCGACACGGAGGCGGCTTTATCACCGGTTAAGCGGAGGGCATTATGCGCCGAGCAGCCTTAGCCTGTGGTATAGCCGGTGGAGTCTGGGCTCTTCTGGCTCCGCTGGCGGTGTTCTTGCCTGTCTGCAGGGTGGGGGTTACGTCCCCATTTCCTGGCGGGGTGGGTGAGGAGAGCTTGGTGAGCATGGTGGAGGCGGGTACCGCCGGTGATGCCCTGTCTATTCTGTCTTTCATAGCTCTGATAGGTGCGCTGGGACTTTCAGCCATGGTATTGAACCGGAGGAAGCTCCGCCTGGCGAGGATATTCGTCTGGGTAAGTGCGCCGGCTGTGCTGGTGGTCAGCCTGGTTAGTATATTCAGTATAGGGTTATTTTTCCTCCCCGCTGCAGCGTTATTGCTGGTGGCGGCTATCGGTCTGGAAGTGGAGTCCAAGAGGGGCTTCGCCCCTCTTTTAGAATAATCTTCCCCCTTCCCCTTTGAAGGGGAAGGGGGATAATAGGGGGATGGGGTTAGTAAGAGTATATGAGCAAACCGATTGTAGCTATAATCGGCCGTCAGAACGTGGGCAAGTCCACCCTGTTAAATCACCTGGCTGGCCAGCGGGTGGCTATTGTCGAAGATATGCCCGGCACCACCCGCGACCGCATCTTCGCCGATGTCGCCTGGGCTGGGTCTGCCTTCACCCTGGTTGATACCGGCGGCCTGGAAATTAACCCCCGTACCTCCATCGCCCGCGGCATCAAGGGGCAGGTAGAGGCGGCTATAGCCGAAGCCGATGCCATCATCTTCATGGTCAATATCAGGGACGGAGTCTTGCCCGCCGACCTGGAGATAGCCGAAATGCTGCGCAGCTCGGCTAAGACGGTGGTGCTGGCAGCAAACAAGGCGGACAGCCCCAAACTGGAAAGCGGGGCGGCTGAATTTTATAAGCTGGGCTTGGGCGAACCCTATATCATCAGCGCCTACCACGGGCGGGGCACCGCCGAATTACTGGACAAGATTATCTCCCTCCTCCCCACCCCGGCGGCGGCGGAGCCGGCGGTAGAGATGCTCAAATTAGCCATTGTCGGCCGTCCCAATGTAGGCAAATCCACCCTGCTCAACGCCCTGCTCGGCGAAGAGCGGGCCATCGTTGATGACACCCCCGGTACCACCCATGATGCGGTCAATACCCTACTTGACTTTGATGGCCAAAATGTGTTACTTATTGATACCGCCGGTATCAGGCGGCGAGGGCGATGGGGAGCCGGAGTGGAACGTTACGGCATAATCCGTGCCCTGAGGGCCATTGACCAGGCCGACGTAGTTTTACTGGTGCTGGATGCTGCCGAGATGGTCACCACTCAGGATAAACATATCGCCGGCTACGTTCAGGAGGCGGTTAAAGGAGTGGTGCTGGTGGTCAATAAGTGGGATTTAGTGGAAAATAAGAGCGTAACTGAATATAATCGATATATCCGGAGCCAGCTGAGATTTGTCTCCCATGCGCCGATAGTATATACTTCGGCCATGCTGGAACAGGGCACCGACCGGGTAATGCTAGAGGCGTTTCAGGTATATCAGGAACGGCTCAAGCGCCTGCCCACCACGGTGGTCAACAGCGTGGTGCAGGAGGCGGTAGCCGCCCACCACCCCCCCCGCAAGGGCGCCCGGCGGCTCAAGATTCTCTACGCCACCCAGGCCGAGGTCAATCCCCCCACCTTTGTCTTTTTCGTCAACGACGCCAAATTAATGTCATCTTCCTACCGCAACTATCTGGAAAACAAACTGCGAAAGGCGCAGGGCTTCAACGGCACGCCGCTTCGTTTTATCTTTAAAAACAGAGGTGAGCAGCCATGATGTTCGCCAAGTTTGCCGCCGTGGTGATAATGGGTTACCTCATCGGCGCTATTCCCATCGGTTACCTGCTAGCCCGGCGTCAGGCTAAGGTAGACGTCACCGCCTACGGCAGCGGCAAGGTGGGGGCGACCAACGTGCTCCGCACCGCCGGCCGCAAATCGGCTGCCATGGTGGCGGGCATGGACATACTAAAAGGGGTGCTGGCGGTAGTCCTGGCTGGCCTTGTAGTGGGCAAAGGCTACCTGGTAGTGGGCAACTTCGGCTTCGGCACGCTGGTGGCTCAGGTTCTGGCGGCTCTGGCTGCCGTCGTCGGCCATAACTGGTCGGTATTCCTCGGATTTCGCGGGGGCCGGGGTGTGGCTACCTTCTTCGGCGGGCTGGTTGCCCTCTGTCCGATAGCGGCTATAGTCGGCGGCGAGATTATCGTCATCGGCGCCGGCTTAACCAGTTACGTATCTCTGGGCTCCATTGCCGGGGTGGTAGGCGCTTACGCTATACTGGTGCCGCTGACCATTATGAACGGCTTCCCCCTGGAGTACCTGTTCTACACTCTGGTGGGGTCGGTAATAATCATCGTTATGCACCGGGACAACATCAGTCGCCTGATGAAGGGCAAAGAGCGCAAGCTTGGCGAGAAGGGGAAGAAACGAAGCTCATCCGAGGGTCTGGGATAGGGCATGCCCAAGGTTGCCATTATGGGGACCACCACCTGGGGGCTCACCCTGGGGGTGGCTCTGGCGTTTAAGGGGGCGGGGGTCAGGCTTTGGGCGCGGACCGAGCCGGAGGCGGCTAACTTAAGAAACTCCCAATTTCCCTCGGGATTATTCGCCGATATTACTTTACCCAAGCACTTATCCATTACCAGCTCTCTGGACGAAGCCCTGGCCGGTATCAAGGTAGTCATCATGGCGGTGCCCTCCCAGAGCATGCGGACCAACATAAAGGCGGTAGCTCCCCACCTGGATAGCTCCATGCTGGTAGTCAGCGCCGCCAAGGGCCTGGAGCTGAAAACCAGACTGCGTATGTCGCAGGTAATCGCCGAGGAGTTGCCCCCCGATTTTCTGCTCAACATCTGTGTTCTCTCCGGCCCCAACCTCGCCCAGGAGATTTTACACGACTTGCCGGCGGCGGCGGTGGTAGCCGCCCACGACGAGGCGGTGGCTAAAAAGGCGCAAAAGCTGTTAAACACCCCCAACCTCTGCATCTACACCAATACCGATGTCATCGGCGTTGAGCTGGGGGGGGCCTTAAAGAATATCATCGCCCTGGGCGCCGGCATCGTTGACGGGCTGGGCTACGGCGACAATGCCAAGGCGGCTTTCATCACCCGCGGCCTTACCGAAATAACGGCGCTGGGGGTGGCGATGGGGGCTAACCCGCTAACTTTTTCCGGCTTAACCGGCCTGGGCGACCTGGTAGCTACCTGCTCCAGCAATTTGAGCCGCAATCACCACGTGGGGGTGGAGTTGACCAAGGAACAGCCGCTCAAGGAGATAACCGAATCAATGACCGGCGTGGCGGAGGGGGTAGCCACCACTAAGGCGGCTTACAACCTGGCTCAGCAGTTAAGGCTGGAGATGCCCATTACCGAAAAGCTCTACCGGGTACTCTACAAGGGACTCAGCCCCAAGCAGGCGGCACTGGAATTGATGGAAGCTAATGTCAAGCACGAGCTGGCGGGTCGGCGGTGGCGGCTGTTCTCCCTTTTCAAGCGCCGCAAGTAGCTGTTACCGGCTTTAAGATTTCTAGAAACCGCTCTGGGAAAATCCCTGCCACTTTTTGGGCTTGGGCATATTCTTTTTCCCCAGGCTTTCCCCCAGTTCCTCCATCAGCTGGCGCTGTTTTTTGGTCAGCGAATCGGGGGTAGCCACGAACAGGGTCACCATCTGGTCGCCCCGCCCCCCGCCCCTCAGGTGGGGGACCCCCTGCCCTTTGAGCTTGAATAACTGCCCGGTCTGAGAGCCGGCCGGTATCTTGAGCTTGGCTTTGCCGTTGAGGGTGGGCACCTCTACCTCGGTGCCCAGCGCCGCCTGGGCGAAATTTATCGGCAGCTCGTAGAGGAGGTCATAGTTATGGCGGGTGAAGAGTTCGTGCTCTTTGACCGATAGACTGATATAGATATCGCCCGCCGGCCCGCCCCTTCTCCCCGCTTCCCCCTCACCGCCGAGGCGTATCTGGGCGGCGTTATCGACGCCGGCGGGTATGTTAACCACGATGTTGCGCTTTTGCCTCTCCCGGCCGCTGCCCCGGCACTGAGGGCAGGGCTCGGTGATTATTTGCCCCTCGCCCCGGCACTGGGGACAGGGGACGGTGTGGGCAAAGCGCCCGAACAGGCTCTGTTGAACGCGGCGCACCTGCCCGCTGCCGTCACAGTTGGGGCATCGCGTGGGTGAGCTGCCCGGCTTGCTGCCGGTGCCCTGGCACATCGAGCAGTGCTCGGTGCGGGTGATGGTTATCTCCTTTTCACAGCCGAGGGCGGCTTCCTCAAAGGTGATGGTCATCCTATATCTGAGGTGGTTACCGTGCTGTGGTGCCTGGCGGGCGGTAGCCGCCCCGCCGAAGAAGGCGTCGAAGATATCGCCGAAGCCGCCGAAGTCAAAGCCCTCAAAGCCGCGCCCGAAAGGCCCCTCGGCGCCCCCGTGCCCGAAGCGGTCGTAGGCCGCCCGTTTTTCGGAATCGGAAAGCACCTCGTAGGCTTCGTTGACCTCTTTAAATTTCTCACCGGTCTTGTCTTCCTGGTTGTGGTCGGGGTGATACTTAAAGGCCAGCTTGCGGAAGGCTTTTCTTATCTCCTCGTCGGTGGCGTTTCTCTCCACGCCGAGGACTTCGTAATAATCACGTTTGGTTGGCATATTAAATTATTTCTTCACCGACTTAATGGCGTCGCAGAGCCTTTCCGGCGTCCGTGACGAAATTACATAGGTCTTCCCGGCCGTTTCCAGCTTTATGGCATCGTTAATAAAGGCCTGGGTGACGGCAAAGGTGCCGTCCCGCCCTTTTCTGATACCCCAACCCCCGTAGTTCTTCATGGGGTGAGCTATCTTATAGGGGGCGTAGTCCTCTATCTGGTCTACCCTGATGGTCTTGCGGTAGATTAAGCCGAATCTGATGGTCAGCCTGTCCTCGTAGAGCGCTACCTTCATCTGGAAGAAGCAGGCGATGATGGCTACGGTCAGGGCGATATAAAGGGCGGCGTACCACCATACCCCGCCGAGGAGAATACCCGGCACCAGGCCTACGGCAATCGCCCACAGCAGGAGGCCGCCGGCAAAGGGGTAATTTTCGTTTATCTTTTCCTGGTAAATCGGCATTCTACCCCACCCCCTTTTTTATATCTATTCCCGCCCGCCGCCCTTAGTGGAAGCGGGCTTTAAGCCCTTTTGCCCCACCCCCCACTTGGGGAGGGGAATTGCTTTTTCTCCTGACTCCCCCTTAAAAGAAGTTGATAGAGGTCTGACCTCTATCGGGTGGGAGGGTGGGAAGCAAGACATTTTCTAAACCTCTCTAAACTCACCCTCCACGGTGCCTTCATCGCCGCCCTCACCGCCCTGTCCTCCTTCTCCCCCCTGTTCTCCCTCACCGCCCGGAGGCGCTTCGCCGCTCGGCGGGGGTGGGGGCTGTTGCTGATATACGGCGGAGCCGACTTTTTGCATCGTCTCGTTCAGCTCCTGGGTGGCTTTGCGTATAGCTTCGATATCGGCGCCCTGCAGGGCGTCCTTGACCGCTTTAACCTTTTCCTCTACCTCTTTATTGAGGTCTTCGGATATCTTGTCCTTGTTGTCGCGCAGCGTCTTTTCGGCGGTATAGGCAAGGTTATCTGCCATATTGCGGGTTTCCACCTCATCCTTGCGCTTGGTGTCTTCAGCGGCGTGCTGCTCGGCTTCGTGCTGCATCTTCTCCACCTCTTCTTTAGCCAGCCCGGAAGAGGCGGTGATGGTGATTTTCTGCTCCTTGCCGGTGCCCTTGTCGTGAGCCTTGACGTTGAGGATGCCGTTGGCGTCGATGTCAAAGGTGACCTCAATCTGGGGCAACCCTCTCGGTGCCGGCAGGATGCCGTCGAGCATAAACCGCCCCAGGGTTCTATTGTCGGCGGCCATCGGCCGCTCCCCCTGCAGGACGTGAATCTCAACACTGGGCTGGTTGTCGGCGGCGGTGCTGAAAATCTGGCTCTTGGCGGTGGGGATGGTGGTGTTGCGCGGAATCAGCGGGGTAGCTACGCCGCCCAGGGTTTCGATGCCCAGCGTCAGCGGGGTAACATCGAGCAGTAAAACGTCTTTAACCTCCCCTTTAAGCACCCCGGCCTGGATAGCCGCCCCCACGGCGACCACCTCGTCGGGGTTGACCCCCTTGTGCGGTTCCTTGCCGAAGAACTGCTTCACCTTCTCCTGGACCAGGGGCATTCTGGTCTGCCCGCCGACCATGACCACCTCGTCAATCTGGGCGGTGGTCTTCTCGGCGTCAGCCAGCGCCTGTTTGCAGGGCTCGATTGTCTTTTCCACCAGCTCGCCCACCAGCTGTTCCAGCTTGGCTCGGGTCAGGGTGATATTCAGGTGCTTGGGGCCGCTGGCATCGGCGGTAACAAAGGGCAGGTTGACCTCGGTCTGCTGGACGGTGGAAAGCTCGGTTTTTGCCTTTTCGGCGGCTTCCTTCAGCCGCTGCAAAGCCATCTTGTCCTGCCGCAGGTCTATTCCCTGGTCCTTCTTGAACTCGTCGCAGAGCCAGTCCATGACCCGCTGGTCGAAGTCATCGCCGCCCAGGTGGGTGTCGCCGTTGGTCGACTTGACCTGGAAGGTGCCCTCGCCCAGCTCCAGGATGGATATATCAAATGTACCACCGCCCAGGTCGTAGACGGCGATGGTCTCCTCCTTTTTCTTGTCCAGCCCGTAGGCAAGCGAGGCAGCCGTCGGCTCGTTGATTATCCGCAGCACTTCCAGACCGGCTATCTTGCCGGCATCCTTAGTCGCCTGCCGCTGGGAGTCGTTGAAGTAGGCGGGCACGGTGATGACCGCCTCGGTAACCTTCTCCCCCAGGTAGGCTTCGGCGTCCGCCTTCAGCTTCTGCAGAATCATGCCCGATATTTCCGGCGGGCTGTAATCTTTATCGCCCATCTTCACCCAGGCGTCGCCGTTTTCCGCCTTGACTATCTTATAGGGCAGCATTTTGCGGTCATACTCCACGGTGGACTCTTCGTACTTGCGCCCCATCAGCCGCTTGATACTGGATATAGTATTATCGGGGTTGGTGATAGCCTGGCGCTTGGCAACCTGTCCCACCAGCCGCTCCCCGGTCTTGCTCATAGCCACCACCGAAGGTGTGATGCGCCCCCCTTCGG
>Ga0315551_10000872_pt1 | contig 23656 bp, 22 predicted proteins | sample SalMarSW160290MG_FD_203678 | JGI IMG/M metagenome (GOLD analysis project Ga0315551, IMG submission 203678) | Salt marsh sediment microbial communities from the Plum Island Ecosystem LTER, Massachusetts, United States - Salt Marsh Sediment SW1602-90 ...
GGCTGGAGCACGCACGAGATGTGCGTGGAAACCAATGACTATATCCTGGAGTCGCTCGCGAAATATCCCCAACGAATAATCGGGTTCTGCGCCGTATCATCGTTCACGGATGATGCCTCCCTCAATGAGATAGAGCGCTGCGTTAAGGCGGGCGTTAAGGGAGTCGGCGAACTAAGACCCGATACGCAGTCGGCAACCTTTACCAGCAAAGAGGCCATGGGGCCTTTTATCGCTCTATTACGGAAACACAACCTGATTCTGCTGGCGCATTCCTCCGAGCCGGTAGGGCATATCTATCCCGGCAAAGGTGCGGCCACGCCCGAATTATTGTACGAATTTATTACCAGCTTCCCGGACTTGCCCATGGTATGCGCCCACTGGGGCGGCGGTCTGCCATTCTATACACTGATGCCGGAAGTGCGGCAGGCGATGGAGAACGTTTATTTCGATACCGCGGCCTCTCCGTTCCTCTATCGTCCCGAGATATACCGTCAGGTTAGCCGGCTCATCGGCGCGGACAGGATTCTATTCGGCAGCGATTACCCCGTAATAACACAGCGCAGACTGCTCGATGAAATTAACAATGCCGGCCTGACGGATGAAGAGAGAAACATGATTTTATCCGTCAACGCGCGACGGCTGCTGGGCATATAGCGATGGAGCAAATCCGTTCGTTTATTGCCATCGAACTCTCCGGGGCACTAAAACAGGCCCTGGCCAGCCTCCAGGACAGGCTTAAAGAAGGCAGCCGGACGCCGGTAAGGTGGGTAGCGCCGAATAGTATTCACCTGACGCTCAAGTTTCTGGGCAATATTGACGCAGGTGTAACCGGTGATATCGTCGATGTGCTGAAAGCGGCCGCCAGCGGTGTGCCGACCTTTCAGATTGAGTTAAGCGGACTCGGCGTTTTCCCCAACCCGAGGCGTGTGCAGGTGGTCTGGGTTGGAATGACCGGAGAGGTCGAGAGACTTGACCGACTTCAAAGAAACATCGAGGCCGGGCTTAAGCCGCTGGGTTTTGCCGCGGAGTCGCGCCCTTTCCGTCCCCACCTCACTCTCGGACGCGTAAGAGACCAGGCCGGGCCTGAAGAACGCGAGGACCTCGGGCGGCTTATCACGAACATGACCTTCGATTCCGGCAGCAAACTAGCAGTGCAGTCGGTCAACCTGATGAAGAGCCAGCTGACCAGGGAAGGCCCTGTTTACAGTCGGATAGGCGCGGTTGAGTTGAAGTAGAGATGCGGGACTCCCGTAGCTGATAAAGTCATCCCTTAGGCGGTCTGAACATCGCCGGAAGGGTAAAAGGCAACTCTTCACGTGATTTACCCCTCGTTAGCGTCTCCGGCATGGCCGCGGCGAGTTCTTCCGGAGTCCAGCGGCCGTCTTTCCGGAGCGTCTGCGTCACGGGCGGCGGGTCCGCGAATATACCCACGTGACCGTGCCAGACTTCAAAGATGCACCCGTTGATATGGCCGGCAGCCTCACTGGCAAGATAGACTACCAGGGCTGCCACATCTTCCGGGCGGTTTGCCTCCACCAGCTCGTTCTTGACCTCGGCGCCGCGCCAGGCGGCTATGGGCCGGATTACGTTGCAGGTGACGCCATGACCGGCCATTTCCCGCGCTACCGAGCGTGAAAATCCCACTATCCCTTCCTTTACCGCGGAATAGGTGGATTGTCCCGGAAAACCCAGTCCTATGTGGGAAGAGGTATTGATAAGCCTGCCGTAGCCCTGCTGTTTCATGATGGCGCTAGCGCCGCGGGTACAGTAAAAATTACCGTAAAGGTGTGTCCTGACCATTGCCTCCCAGTCCTCCGTGGGGGTTTCATAGACCGGATGGTTGCGGATGATACCCGCGTTATTAACCAGGATATCGATGCGCCCGTAGCTATCGATGGCGGTCTGGATGATGTTGTTCGCTCCCTCCTCTATGGCCACGCTGTCATAGCAGGCGACGGCATTACCGCCGGCATTCCTGATTTCCTCCGCCACAAGGTCGGCCGGCGTGCACGAGGAGCCCCGGCCATCGTGGGAAGTGCCCAGGTCGTTGACTACAACGCTGGCTCCCTGTGCGGCCATGGCTATAGCCTCGGCGCGGCCCAGGCCGTTGCCGGCGCCGGTAATAACCGCCGCTCTATCTTTAAGCATTTCTCCCACTACAATCTCCTTGTCGCGGTTTATAACGGATTGTTTGTAAACGCAGCAAGCGCGCCCGCTATTGATTGTACAACACGGGCTGTGTCTATTCAAAGAGCCGGGTTTTAATGAAATTTTTACTAAATATTTATGCCCAGGTGATTGATATTCATATCTTGTTTAGCATCCGCCGTTTAAAATGAATCTAGTAAAAGCGAGAAGCGGCAGGAGGCGCAATATGACTATTCCGAAAGAGAGCATACTGCTGGTTGATGATGAGGAAGCTATCAGATGTATTCTGACTAAGGGTCTGGAAATGCGCGGCTACGCCTGCGATGAAGCCGAAAGCGGTGAGCAGGCTTTAGCAAAGTTGGAAATAAACCCCTCTGACCTTGTGATAATGGATATTAATATGCCCGGCAGACTCGGCAGCGAGGTGTTGCCGGATATAACGTCGCGTTTTCCGGAGACGGCGGTTATCATGGCCAGCGGCGTGACCGATAATAAAATAATTGCACAATGCATCAGGGACGGCGCTCAAGACTATATAAGCAAGCCTTTCAGATTTGAGCAGGTTCTTCAGAGCGTCAACGGTACTCTGGATAAACGCCGGGTAGTGCTTGAGATACAGCGTTATTTCCAGGACATGGGGAAGAAAGCCGATGGGCAGCTGGAACCCAGGAAGCTATTTTTGGGCGCTATAGAGACACTCGTAAATACCCTGGAGGCCTGCGATGCCTATACGAATGGTCATTCGCAGGTGGTAGCTGAAATCGCCGCCGATATAGGCAGACAGATGAAACTCACCCCGCAGGAGATGGAAGACCTGCACTGGGCCGCCCTGCTTCACGATGTCGGAAAAATAGCCGTGGACCCTGACATTCTCAACAAACCCGGTGAACTAACTTCCACAGAGTACCGCCACATCATGACCCACGCCGTAATCGGCCCCAGTCTCGTCAAGCCCTTCGTCAACGATAACGTGGTAGATATTATATCTCACCATCATGACCATTATGACGGCGGCGGGCTGGACCAGACCGTACGCGGCAACAATATCCCTGTAGGAGCCAGGATTGTAGCGGTGGCCGATGCTTACCAGGCCATGGTTTCCGACCGGCCTTACCGGAAGGCCCTGTCTACCCTGGATGCGATTGAGGAAATGTTATGGTACAGCGGCTCGCAGTTTGACCCCATTATCGCTAATATCCTCATTAAGGCTATCAGGCAGAAGCAGCTGCAGAGTAGATACAAAAATTAAGATACTTTTACAGGAACGACCTGAATTAGATTGACATAAAGGGGAGGCGCCTTGAGCGCCTCCCCTTTTTATTTTCGCCGATAGCAATATTTTTAATCAGAGGTACGCTGAATCGGCCTTATGGACACTTGTCAAACGCAGTCATTTTAAGTTATAATTATACGGTTTAACTTATTTATTATCGGTTGGGAGGAGGACCCCATGGAACAGTTTAATTTCCCCAAGTGTCAAAAATGCAATTCCGGCGACCTCGTGCCCCTATCAGATTTCGGCAGCCAGGGGGCATCTATCCAGTTTAAAGCCTGGGTTTGTACTAATCCTGATTGCGGTTATAATCTAAAAATCAGGAACGGTGACGTCTATATCAACGAGCCCATCATGAGCGGCTCGATGCACAACTCCCGCCCCCGATAGTTGTGAGGGAGTCACTTTTACAATAGAAAATTACGGATGCTAAATGTGCTTCCTCCGTTAATCGGTCTCAAGAAGGCAGCACTTGACCTGCTCTTCCCACGGTGGTGTATCGGCTGTGGCAGGGAAGGTGATTATATCTGCGACTCATGTCGCCAGATGCTATCGGTAATTTCCCCTCCTATTTGTCCCAGGTGCGGACGCCCCCAATCAGAGGGGGAACTGTGTCCCGGATGCGTTGACTGGCAGGCCGGGATAGACGGCATTCGTTCCCCGTTTTTATTCGATGGGCTAATACGCCAGGCTGTTCATGAGCTGAAGTACCGTAATCTACGGGCGCTGGCATCGCCTCTGGCGGAATTGATGTACGATTATCTTATCAAGAACCCGCTTCCCGGGGAAGTCCTGGTACCGGTGCCGCTGCACCGGAAAAGGTACCGGGAGCGCGGCTATAATCAGTCCGCCTTGCTGGCACTCGAACTGGGTAAATTAACCGGTCTGCCGGTGATTGAAAATTGCCTCGTTCGTCAGAGTTATGTGCTGCCGCAGGCGAGGGCGGCCAGTGTCGGCGAGAGGCATGAAAATGTGGCTGGCGCATTTGCCTGCCGGGACGGGCGATTACGGGGTAAAGGTGTTATCCTGGTGGATGATGTATCCACATCCGGGGCTACTCTGGACGCCTGCGCCGGGGTGCTGAAGTCCGCCGGGGCCGCGGAAATCCGTGGTCTGACATTAGCTCTGGAATTATAAGGTGATGTGAAAAGAGAAACGCTGGTATCAGGAGTGTGCGAAGATGGAATTGCAGTTATCCGGGACTAACATAGAGATAAAATCTGAAGTACAGCTATATGTTGAACGTAAACTGGGTAAGATAAACAAGCACCTCCCCGACATTATCGACACTAAAGTAGAAATATCCGAGGAAAAGACGAAATCGCCGCAGGAACGCTACCTGGTAAGGGTGACTGTCAACAGCGGCATCGGCAGAGCTGTCTTCCACGGTGAAGAGAGGGCTGAAGACCTGTTTAAAGCCGTTGATAAGGTCGTCGCTGTCATGAACCGTCAGCTCGAAAAACACAAGGGCAAGCTATACGATAAGGGCAGGGGTAACCCGCTGGCCAGGGGTAAGTTCAATCAGACGGAGCCTCTCCAGACGGAGAGAAAAGTGGTCAAGACCAAGCGTTTCCTCATCGAGCCGATGTCCCTGGAAGAGGCGATTGAGCAAATGGAACGACTCGGCCACAGCTTCTTTTTATTCTTCGACGCCGATGCCGGTGAGGTAAAGCTGCTGTACGGGCGTAACGATGGCAATTACGGAATCATCGAGCCGGAACTGCGTTAGCCGGTATTGACAGCCGGATTATACGTTATATACTGTAACTATAAGAGATTGATTGCATGAAAAGAAAACATAGAAATTTATATCTCTATTTGACGCTGGCCTGTTTTGTGGGTATTATCCTCATATTCATCTTCGATGGCTTTATGGGGGTTTATGATAGTCTTGAGATAACCAGCGGGGAATTTCCGCAGACAATCGAGCCCGACCGCTGGCCCGAGGACGAGAAATACCCGTATTACTCCACGGTGAATGTCCAGCAGGGCGGCAGCATCGCTTTTACCTACGAGGTACAAAACCGCACCTTTTCGGCATATTCGGCCGAACTGGAAGTAACGGCATGGCATGAGCAGCAGCAGCTTGCCGTTTTACTATCTCAAGCTGTTAAGGTGGGTTCTTTTAACGAGGGACAGATGGATTGGACGCTGGATACCGCCGAGTTTGTCCCCGCCGAACTACCGGAAAACCAGCGTTACGATTTATCGGTGCGAATCACAAGAGGGGATATAGAGAGAAATATCGTCGTCTATATCAGGGGTTCTTCATATCCGCCCCCGGATATAGTTGTGCCGCGCCCGAGTAACTGAAGAGGCTGAAAGAATAAAGAAATATGAAGCTTGAGTATGTATTATACGGTTTCGGGATTCTGTTCTGCATCGCCGGTGTGGGCTACCTGGCGGCGGAGTATGTCAGATACCTCTCCGATATCGGCAAGATATGCTCGCTGCTGCTCACGGTAGGGCTTTTTGCCTTCCTGGGCAAATATTTTGAAGGACTGGGGTGGTAGTTAAATGGCAACGGTAGTAGCAGTACTGGCTTCCCTGGCTTTCATCGGCTGGCTTATCTACCGGGCGGTCAAGGATAAGTCGGTCAAGGCGCACTTTATCAGCTATGGTATAGCCATCGTGGCGGGGGTGTTTACCTATGTCTATTTCTTAAGCCTGGATTTCCCGCAGCTCATCAAAATCGTCGCCAGCATTATCCTCGGCATCGTACTGATAATCGTCGGCGCCCTTTACCAGAGGCGCGCCGCGGGCAGGTCTTAAAGCCGTTTCCCAATGGACCGCGATTTGTTTTACACCACCTTCAATACCAGCGCCGGCTGGATAGGAATCATCGGCTCGCCGGTTGGATTAGTCCGCGTCACATTGCCTCAAAGCTCGGAGCAGGTAGCCAGCCGATTGCTGGGAGACCTTGAAGGAGCCGCTTTAGCTCCGCAGCGTTTTGAGAACGCGATTAAACGTTTCCGCGATTACTTTGACGGCCGGGGAGTGGATTTCACCGATGCATTAGACCTCTCCGGAGCGACAACCTTTCAGCGCAAAGTATGGCGGGCAGCCAGGCTTATTCCCTATGGCGAGACGCGGAGCTACGCCTGGGTGGCCGCTGAAACAGGCAGCCCGAAAGCGGCGAGGGCTGTGGGGCAGGCGCTGGGCAAGAACCCGCTGCCCGTGATAATACCCTGCCATCGCGTGGTGGCGGCGGATGGCGGAATCGGGGGGTTCAGCGGGGGTATTAAGACTAAAAGGTTCCTGCTTTCGCTGGAAGGCGTCGTTATCGACGATTAGCGACGGGGTTTTTCGGTATCGTCTCTGGCTTTGTAAATTCTCCGCCGGGCCTCGGAGGTGCCTCTAAGCATGAGGTTCAGGTAATCGCTCTCGTACTCTTCAATAAGCCCTTCACCGGCAAAGCTGTAGTAGCGGTTGTCGCCGATGATGATATGGTCCAGCACTTTGAGTCGCGTGATTCTGCCGGCGTAGACCAGCTCGCGGGTCAGCGATTTGTCGCTGGCGCTCGGCTCGGGATTTCCCGAGGGATGGTTATGGACAAAAATCAGGGCGGCGGCGTTGTGCTTAATCGCCCCTTCGATAACCTCGCGGGGGGAGACGGAACTGCTGTTGACCGTCCCCGATGACAGGTCAATTGTATCGATTATCTGGTTCTGGCCGTTCAGGTAGATTACCTTGAAGACCTCTTTCTTGAGTCCGCGTAATGAGTGATAGAGATAATCAAAGACCTCCCGGGAGGATTTATAGAAAGGTTTCTCCATTATTTTTGCCTTGAGGAACTCCCGCGACACTTCCTGCACCAGCTTAATGCCGAAGGCGCTGTGAGCGCCGATACCTTCTATATTTTGCAGCTCTTCTAACGGGGCTTCCAGAACGCCGCGCAACGTCTGGAAACGCTTGATGGCTTCTTTGGCGGGCAGCTTGCAGTCCTTACGCGGCGTGCCCAGACTTAACATTAGCTCCACGATTTCATAGTCGTGAAAGCCTGCCACTCCCGACTTCAGGAACTTATCCCGCAGTCTCTTTCTGTGCCCTCTGTGCGTATCTTCCGCAGACATACCAGTCGCCTCTATTTGACTTTGGAGAAATTATATACCTTTTCGCCTTTTCTTAACAGCTTAAAATGACCGGAACCCGTCATCCTGGAGGTGATTTCTTCTTCTGTCATATGGTGGTCGCTCATGGAGAGGAAACCCGCGGGTTTCAAGACGCGGTGCAATTCTCCCAGGACTTCAGCCGGTTTATGGAGATGATGGAATACATCGTAAAATAAAACGGCATCCAGGTTTGCGTCAGCCAGTCCTGTGACGCCATCGGAGATGATCGTCTCCACATTGGAGAGTCCGTTTTTTACGGCTAAAGCTTTGACCGACTGTATTGCCTGCAGATTAACATCCAGGGCATAAATTTTACCGGCTCTGCCTATTATTTTCGCCAGCGGCAGGATGTAGCCTCCCGGCCCGCAGCCGAAGTCCAGCACGTGAAAGCCCGGTTTAATACCCGCGTCTTTGAGGATATTCTTACGCGGCCTGATAATATCGCGGAACTTGAACCCGAGGGACATGACTTTAAAGCTGAAACCGGACTGTTTTCTTTCCGTATGTTTAGCCTGCCTTTCAATTACCATCAACCCGCCTCAACCTTGAGTCCGTCTTCTCCTACCAGTTCCACCAGTTGTTGCTTGAGTTCCGGGCAGTAATCGGACTGTATATTGGGGAGCTTGAGGGGGATGGCATCACCGCCGTTTATCACGTTAAGTAGCACCTCATCACGCCCGGAGAAGTCTTTCAGGACTTCTATGATTTTGTTAAGACGGGCGATATCGCCTTCCGCATCTTTGGTCTGGCGGATATTGATTATCAGCCGCTGCTTTTGCGGCGGTTGAGTGGTGGCGGGTTTCTCTGCCGGAGCCACGGCTGCTGGTTCAGCTAAGGTCACAGCTTCTTCGCCTTCCTGGGGCGGCTCATAGAACCTGACGTTATCGCATACAACGCTTATCTGGTCGTCTCTTACCCGCACCTTGCCCTGTACGATAAGCTCGTAACCTTCCTGCCAGAATTCTTCCGTCTGATTATACACCTGCGGCCAGGCAATTACTTCAACCTGCCCGCTAACATCCTCGATGACGACGATGGCGAAAGACTCGCTTTTCTTGGTAAATGAATAACGTGCCGATATCACGCGTCCGGCGGTAACGATAACCTGTTTATCCAGCTCGGCATCGATATTGCCGCAAAAGACGGCGTTGCCGTACCTTTTACTGAATACCGGACTGAACGGTTTTTCGGAGAAACTTACCCCCAGCAGCTCCTTTTCCCAGAAAGCTTTTTCCCGGTCGGTAGTCTCTGAAGGGGGAAGCTCAAGGTCGGGCAGCGGCACCGGCGTGGTCTCTCCGAAGAGATCGAACATCGTTGTTTGTCCCGTCTCCCGCAGACGTTGTTCACGTTGTGCCAGCGACAGGATACGGGCGACGCTGTTGAGCAGGGTGCCGCGATTTTCAAGTTCGTCGAACGCCCCCGCTTTTATCAGGCTCTCCATGACGCGCCGGTTGACCGACTGTAAATCGCTGCGGCGGCAGAGGTCTTCGATGGACTTGAACTCGCCGTTTTTATTGCGTTCGCTGATAATAGGCTCGATAGCTCCGGTGCCGACGTTTTTAATAGAACCCAGGCCGAAACGGATAGACGGCTCTCCGTCTACAGCGTTTTCTATGGAGAAATCCAGCTGGCTACGGTTGATATCCGGTGGAAGCACCTCGATTTCCAGTCGGCGGCATTCGGCGACGGCGTTGCCTATCTTCTCGGTTTCTCCGGCGTGGATGGTCAGGAACGCGGTGATATATTCCGCGGGGTAGTTCGCCTTGAGGTAGGCGGTCTGGTAGGCAATCAGCGCGTAGCTAACGGAGTGGGCCTTGTTGAAGGCATAGCCGGCAAAAGGCTCGATAAGGGAGAAAACATCCTCCGCAAGGTCGGCGGGGTATTCCAATTTTTTAGCGCCGCTGATAAAGCTACGTTTTTCCTTCCGCATTACCTCGGCGATTTTCTTGCCCATCGCCTTGCGGAAGATATCCGCCTGTCCCAGGCTGTAACCGGCGAACTCCCGAACGATGAACAGTACCTGGTCCTGGTAGACGATAACGCCGTACGTCTCTTTGAGTATATTCTCCAGAGCCGGGTGGGGATAGGTAATCGGCGTTTTACCGTGCTTGGAATCGATAAACCGGGGGATATGCTCCATGGGGCCGGGACGATACAGGGCCACCATGGCTGCGATATCGCTGAAGGTGGTCGGCTTGAGATCCTTGATATAACGGCGCATTCCGGCGCCTTCCAGCTGGAAAACGCCGGCAGTCTCTCCCGACGAGAGAAGCTCGAAGGTCTTTTTATCATCCATCGGAAGGTTATTAAGGTCGATGTCTATTCCGTGTTTCTTGAGGATGATATCCCTTGCTTTTCCCAGGATGGTAAGGTTGGCCAGCCCGAGGAAGTCCATTTTCAGCAGGCCGATGCTGGCGATATCCCCCATGGAAAACTGGGTCATTACCGCTTCCTGGCTGTCTACCCTGGCGCCCCGCTGGAGCGGCACGTATTTTGTTAACGATTCCCGGGAAATAACGACTCCGGCAGCATGGGTGCTGGCGTGACGGGAAATGCCCTCCACTCTTCTCGCCGAATTCACCAGGTTGCGCACGATTTCGTCTTCCTGGTAGATGGCCTTGAGTTCGGGGTTCTCGTCCATGGCGCGTCCCAGCGTCATACCCGGAGTGCCGGGCACCAGCCTGGCGACACGGTCGACTTCTCCATAGGGCATGCCCAAGGCCCGCCCTACGTCCCGGATAGCCGCCCGCGCCCCCAGCGTACCGAAGGTAATTATCTGGGCGACGTGGTCCTGCCCGTATTTATGGGAGACGTAATTGATGACCTCGTCACGGCGGTCGTCCTGGAAGTCCATATCGATATCCGGCATCTCCTTGCGTTCGATGTTGAGGAAGCGTTCGAAGACCAGACCGTGTTCAATGGGGTCGAGGGGGGTGATGCCGAGGCAATGCAGGACGATGCTGGCGGCGGCGCTGCCCCTGACGCCGAACAGGATATTTTGCTCTTTTACGAACGAAATGATATCCCAGACGACCAGGAAATAGTTGGCGAACTGCGTCTTCTCTATAACGTCAAGCTCGTATTCCAGGCGTTGCTCTATCTCCGGAGCAGGGTCGGGGTAATGCTGCCTTAGTTTGGTACGGCAAAGGTCGGCCAGGAACTGGTCAGGGGTTTTTCCTTCCGGCAGCTCGATTACCGGCAGGTGCAGACGCCCGAACTCAAGTTCCAGATTACATTTATCAGCAATAATCCCGGTATTTTCCAGAGCCTGGGGAGTGTCTTTAAAAAGCTCCGCCATTTCCTGCGGACTGCGCAGGTAGAAGGTGTCTCCCGCCATCTTGAGGCGTTTTTCGTCATGAATGGTGGTATTTGTGCCGATGCAAAGTAGCAGGTCGTGCGCGGAGGCATCCTCTTTATTGATATAGTGAGTATCGTTGGTGGCCACCAGGGGGATATCGAGCTCCCGGCTCATCTGTATAAGGTAGTTGTTTACCCCTTCCAGTTCCGCGACGGGGTGTTTCATAAGCTCCAGGTAGAAATCGCCGAAGGTCTGCTTATACCAGAGGGCAGCCTGCCTGGCGTCATCGTACCGGCGGCTAAGCACCAGCCGGGGAATTTCTCCGGCAAGGCAGGCGCTAAGGGCGATGAGTCCTTCTTTGTGTTGTTCCAGGAGCTCTTTATCAACCCTCGGCTTATAGTAAAAACCTTCCAGGTGGGCTTTGGTGGTCAACTGAATGAGGTTCTGATAGCCCGTAATGTCTTTGGCAAGGAGGACGAGGTGATAGTTATATTTATCCCCGGCGTTGCGATTGAGCCGGCCGTTCGGGGCGATGTAAATCTCGCAGCCGATAATCGGTTTGATGCCGGCTCCCCTGGCGGCCTGGTAAAACTCGATTACCCCGTACATGACGCCGTGGTCGGTGATGGCCAGACTGTCCATGCCGAGCTCTTTAGCCCTGGCTACCAGCTGATGGATGCGGCACATCCCGTCGAGCAGGCTGTATTCGGTGTGAACGTGAAGGTGGGTAAACATATTACTTCCGGTTTAAATTATTATAGCACAGCGCCGAAAACGGAGAAAATGCCGTTAGAGTCAGGTATAAACGGATTCGCTTTGGTTGCGGTAAATTAGCCGTTAGAAGTATAATTAATCATCGGTTTATTCGCAGAGATTCCTCACCAATTGCCCTGGAGTCATTTATGTTTATTGTGAAAGGCTCACAGGGTTAAGCCCCGATTGATTACAGATAGTGTAAATATGATAGGGATGGAGTTTTGATGCCGCCGGAAGCTGTAACCGGAAGAACAGGCAAAATATTTTACGGGTGGTTTGCGCTGGCCGGCGTGATGCTCGTGATATTTGTCGTCGGCGGGGCTTTTGTAAATTCGTTCGGGGTTCTACTGCCCGTGATAACCACCGAGTTCGGCTGGAGCCGGGCGGTCGTAGCGGGAGCGCTGGCATCGGGTATTATCGCCTTCGGGCTGCCGAGTCCTCTTTATGGCGTCCTCGTGGCCAAACTGGGGCCGAGATTTACCATCATACTGGGTAATCTGCTGGCAGGTCTGGGAATGGCCGGGGTCTGTCTGGTACAGGAAATCTGGCATCTTTATGCTTTATACATCATCATCGGGATAGGGGGTGGCTTCGGGGGATATATTTCCGCCGCCACGGTAGCCAATAACTGGTTCATCAAGAAGCGTTCTCTGGCGCTGGGTGCCTTCGTTGCCTGCGCCGGCCTGGGCGGTTTCGTTTTCCCGCCGTTGACCACGTCGCTTATCGCCGCTATAGGATGGCGCATGGCCTGGCTCGTACTGGCGGGAATAATAATGGTAATTCCGGTGCTGATTGGCGGAGTGGTTCTGACCAGGAACCGCCCCGAGGATATGGGACAGACGCCGGACGGTATGCCGGCGGACGCCTTTACGGAAATAGAGGTGGCGGAATCTAAAGAGGCCGCCGATGAAAAAGCCGGCGGCTGGAGTATCAGGCAGGTGATGAAGGGTCCCACGGCCTGGCTGATAGGGGGCTTTTCGGCCGCAAACACCTTTACCATGGGGACAATGGTATCACACCAGATAGCCTACCTCCAGGATATCGATTTCAGTCCGATGACCGCCGCCACGACGATGAGCTTTATGTCTATATTCAGTATTGCCGGCAGCCTTATCTTCGGGGCTCTGGCCATGAAGTTGAAGGTAAGATATCTTTCCTGCGTGTTTTTTGCCATACAGCTTATGGGTCTGGTGATTTTATTATCATCCAGGGAGCTGGGGCTTATTTACGTTTATGCGGCTTTCCAGGGAATGAGCAACGGCGCCCTGACGGCGGCTATGCCGACATTGGTGGGTATTTATTATCCGCGCCGTCGCTATTCTCAAGTCATGGGCATAGTCCTTCCGTTTCAGGTGTGCGGTAACGCTGTCGCCACCATCGTCGCCGGGGCGATTTATGACGCCACGTTGACCTATACCCCCGCCTTTATCACCGCCGCGGTATTCAGCCTGGCGGGGCTTATCTTTGTCTTATTAGCCCGCAGGCCGAAGCAGGTATAATCGCCCGGCCGGTTGTTCGTTATTATCCGCCGGGTGCGTTTTACGTTATATTAATGTAAAATCTGTTTATCAGTGATAGTGTTATGAGAAACTTGGCCCAATGGCTCTTTATATTGTGTCTGCCCGTATTACTGCTGACGGCGAGTTTGAGCGCGGCCGCCAACAGCCCCCGGCTGTACCATTATGGCTTCGATAAGTACGATATCAGCCGTGTAACGGGACTGGATACATCCGAGCTTGACAGGGTTGCCGAGGGACTGATTGGCTATTTTAACTCCGGCGAAGAGTATATCAGCCTTACCGTAACTAAAAACGGCGAATCGTTCGAGCTTTTCAACGAGCGCGAGGTCGGGCATCTCAAGGATGTTAAGGGGCTGTTCCGGCTGGGTTATTATGCCCTTCTGGGCGCGCTGGTTTACGCCCTGGCTTACTTTTGCATCGTCTTTTTCTGGCGGAGGGACCGGCGGCGACTTGCCTTCGGGATGGTCGGCGGGGGAGGTCTGACGCTGGTGGTGATGCTGGCGCTGGGACTGTTTATCGCTATCGACTTCGACCGTTTCTTTTTACAGTTTCACCTGTTGAGCTTTGCCAACGACCTCTGGATGCTGGACCCGGCCACGGACTACCTCATCATGCTCTTTCCGCGCGGATTCTGGTTCGATGCGGCGCTGTTCTGCGCCTTGGCGACGGCCGTGGGGGCTTTTATTATTGGTGGGGTAGGGTGGTGGCGACTAAGAAAATCCGGGTCGTCAGAATCTCCCTGAACTCGTTCCGGTGGTAGCCTTAATTTCGCAGCTGGCAGCATCGCAGCAGCGTTCGCCCCGGCACGTAATCTCGAATTCCCAGGTCTCATCCGGCCCCAGGTTCATAACGCTGTCGCTGGCGCTGCCGACAAGGTTCTTCCTGGCATCGTAGAAGTCTACCGCGACCTCGGCCAGTTCGGCCACGGAACGGCTGGTATTTTTTACCGTTATTCTGGCAACTACCGCGCCGGTATCATCTCTGGCCATTTCCTTGTTTAAGATGGCGAGCGTGGCCCGGGGAGCGGAGCCCGACCCCATGCAGGATGATACAGCAAGGAGCAGTATGGCAATAAGAATAAAACTTGAAACAAGTCGTTTAGTCATCGACCGGCGCCCCGGATGCTTTACGCTTGAAGACGATGCCAAGCACGAGCAGAACTATGCCGGCGCCGAGTACCACGAGACTGTATGTCAGCATAACACCGAGGACGTCGTTATATGCCGATGTCAAAGTCGGCCGTATAAATTCGGGTATATCTTGCATCAGCCCGGACAGGCTCAAGTTCATGGCGAAAATAATCCCCGCAGTTTCCAGGATGCCGAAAACGAGCAGGTCTATGGAAAGCGCGATAGCGGCCTTGCTGATGTTCCAGTTAATAAGGAAAATACCCGCGGCGAGTAACACCATGAAGACGATAAACCAGTAGTAGCCGGTCTGGAAATAGCTGATATACTCCCTGGCCGTTATTAGCTGGTCCATGATGTCCGGTGAGATGTTACTCTCGTTATAGATTATCTCGGATGGTATCTCCGCGACGAACTCATCGTAATACTGGTCATAATACGGTCTTATAATGGCTTCGAGGAGTCCGGTGACCTGTGGCATCAGGCCTTCGCTCGTTATCTGTTCGTCGATTTCCTCTAAATACTGGTCGAGGAACTCCAGCAGCAGTTCATCGGATAGTCCGGTAATTTCCGCCGGCAGGTATTCATCAGGTATCGCCCGGTTATATTCTTCCAGATTCTCGGCAAGATAGCCCCTCAACTCGTTTTTGATAATATCGGGGAGCCAGGTGGCTATTTGTTCGTTCATGGCTTCCCAGAGGCTTTCCCTCAAGCCTTCTTTAAGCTCTTCCAGATTGATGCTTATTTCAAGCGCATCGCTCTTACCCAGCAGATAGTCGTACCCGGTATAGATGGCGTCGTGAAACTGCTCCTTAAGCCAGGGTTCCTGGTCGTCGATGACGTCGTACACGGCATCCTGAATGAATTGCGCCTCTTCCGGTATCACGCCGACGATGTTATCTTCAGCGAAGTCGCGTACCAGTTCGGATAAATCGACCCTTTCCACCTGGTTATAAACGAAGTCGGGATTGAGCAGGGTGCTTTGCAGCAAAAATGCCACGCCGAAGACGGTGAGTGAAAGAAAAAGCAGGAAACTTAAAATAAAGGTTCCCAGCCCTTTGAGAATATTCAATTATATAAGCCTCCGTATATCTTGCGCCAATCATTAATATGTATGTAAATATACGCAGTATTTTATCATATCAGGCCGGGAATTACACCTGTTTACATACGGTGAGTGTTGACTGTAGTGCGGGTATTTAGTAGAATGACAATAGTCGTGGGCGGTTAGCTCAGTTGGTTAGAGCGCCGCGTTGACATCGCGGAGGTCAGTGGTTCAAGTCCTCTACCGCCCACCATAATCTAACGTCGCAAACAAAAACACACTGCCTGTTTAAGATATCAGACTGTATTTCTTCCCCTCTCACTCATATCTTCTCCCGTTATCATAAGCTGATGACAGATCTTTCACTAACATGTTTGACAAGACACGTATTTTTTCTATAGGCTAGTTGCAACAAGATAATCACCGGACAATATCATTTGGGAGGAATGCCGGCGAAATGAACTCTTCCGGGTCGCACAGACCCAAAGTGAAAAAAGGCGGGGAGCAGTCCGAGCTTCTGGTATTAAGCAGAATATCAGCGGCGTTAAGCGGCCTGTGGGACCTTGATGCCATTCTTGGCGTAGGTCTTGATGCCACCCTGGATATCATGGACGGTACGATCGGGGAAATATTGCTTATCGACGAGTTTACCCAGGAGCTTTCCCACATTGTGCATCGTGGTTTGAGTAAGGAATTTGTGGAGAATGTGCGTCTAAGCCTGGGTGTAGGTATTACCGGCAGCGTGGCCAAGAGCGGCAAGGCTATTCTCCTCGAAGACATATCTGTAGACCCGCGAGTGGCGCACCGCGAGCTGGTCACCGCGGAAGGGTTAAAGGCATATATATGCGTGCCTCTCCGCGCCAGGGATAAAGTCCTGGGTGTTCTGAACGTGGCCAGCCGTATGCCCCGGAAATTCACTACCAGTGATATGCATTTGCTTTATGCCATCGGCGACCAGCTTGGCATAGCCGTGGAACACGCCAGACTGTACGAACGCTTGAGGAAAGCCCGGGAGAGGTTGCGCAAGCTCGCGCGACAAAATCTGATGGCGGAGGAAGATGAGAGGAGAAGGATAGCCCGCGAGCTGCATGACGAGACCAGCCAATCGCTTTCCGGAATAGCCCTTCAGCTGCAGGCCCTGATTGAATTATCCGCTATGTCCGGGAAACAGGAGCCTGAATTTGCCGCCGGTTTAAAAAAGGTACAGGCATTGACGGTGCAGGTACATAATGAAGTCAGCCGGCTGATATCAAATCTGCACCCGGCTTTGCTGGATACGCTGGGACTGGTGCCGGCGATTCGCCAGAACGTGGAATCGAGGCTGCATTTACTTGAAATCAACGTGACCGTAGAGGTAAAAGGCACCGAGATGAGGTTTCCGCCTGATGTAGAAGCAGCCCTTTTCCGCTTCGTTCAGGGCGCCGTCGGTAACATTGTCCAGCATTCTAAAGCAAAAAATGCCGCAGTATTACTCAAATACAGGTCGGATGACTTCATGTTAACCATTACCGATGACGGGCAGGGATTTAACGTTTCCGAGATTACCGATGTTGAGGAGAGCGGCCGGGGGCGCGGTCTATTCAGTATGAGAGAGAGAATCGGGTTTCTCGGCGGCACCAGCGGAATCGAGTCTGAAATAGGGAAGGGAACCAGGGTCTGGGCCAGGATTCCAATCGGACAGGAAATAGAATATGCAGAAAATAAAAGTACTGGTAGTTGATGACCATACCATAATACGCGACGGTATCTGTGCCCTGCTTGACTTATCCGGCGATATCGAGGTGGTGGGGGAAGCTACCAATGGCAGCGAGGCCTTAGACAAGGTAAAGGAGCTTGACCCCGACGTGGTGCTCATGGATATCGCCATGCCGGTAATGGGAGGCCTGGAGGCCACGCGCCGGATAAGCAAAGATTTCCCAAGGACAAAAGTGCTCGTTCTCACACAGTACGATGATAAGGAGTATTTCTTTCCGGTTATCGAATCCGGCGCTTCAGGATTTATCAGCAAGGCGGCAGCATCTTCGGAGCTTACGGTGGGGATACGCTCGGTCTACCGGGGGGATTCTTACCTTTCACCGTCGGTTACCAAGCTCATGGTGGACAACTACCGGTATTCCGCCGGCGAACGTGCCATGCAGGACCCGTATAATCGATTGACCACGCGCGAACGCGAGATATTCAAGTTACTCGCAGAGGGCCACAGCACGCAGGAAATAGCGGATATTCTCGTCATCACCCCGAAGACCGTGGAGGGGCACAAGACCAACCTCATGTTAAAACTGGGTGTCCATAACCGGGTTGACTTAGTTAAGGCCGCCCTGCGTAAGGGTATCATAACCCTCTAGTCTTTGCTTCGTCCGTAATTATTGAAGCCGTTTCTTCTCCATGAAGCAGTCCAATTGCTCTATTTATCCCCATATCAGGGTGAATTTTCGTAAATTCAGGGGTTTAGCTGCCCTTTATCGGGGTATATTCCCTATTTCCTGTTTGGTGTCCGCATCATATAGTGGTACTTAAAGGCGCTCCCGGTGAAAGGAGGCTTGGAATGGAAAAGAACCAGACGATACTGATTGTAGATGACGAAGCAGAGTTTGTAGAAGAAATAAAGAGAACTCTGGAAAAAGAAGGCTATACCATTGTTACCGCCGGTGACCAGGAAGAAGCTAAAAGTTCGGTACGCTCTCACGAGCCCGATGCCATTATCTTGGGCACGATTATGCCCCGCGGGGATGCCTTTCTGTTCCACAAGTGGATGAAGCAGACTCTAGGGTTTGGGAATCTGCCTATCATGGTTATCAATGCCCCGCCGGAAAAACAGCTGCTTAAAGGCTGGAGAATGGACGAAGGCATGCAGATAGATGCAGAAGATTTTCTTGCCAAGCCTGTTGAATCCCTTGCCCTGATACCCCGTATCCAGGCCCTGCTGGACAGGGCAACCAAGAAAATCAGAATACTGATTGTTGATGACCACGCGGTGGTAAGGGACGGTATAAGGTCGGTGCTTACCCTGCAGCGGGATATGCAGGTCGTCGGCGAAGCTGTCAACGGGAAAGAAGCGGTGGATAAGACCATGGAGCTTATTCCCGATGTCGTGGTGATGGACATTATTATGCCGGTGATGAACGGCCTGGACGCTGCCCGGGAGATATGCCAGAAGCAGAAGACTGCCAAGGTCTTGATGCTGACGCAATACGACGACGAAGAGAATGTCCTGGCCAGTAAAAAGGTAGGGGCGGTGGGGTTTATCCCTAAAGCCGCTGCCAGTTCCCGGCTGTTGACCGGCATCCGTTCCGTGGCAAGGGGCGACCAGTCATGGATTGAATCCCTCCAGCCACGCGCACAGGATGGGGAGACGGCTTGAGTGGAAGCCATTACGATTGTCCTGAATGGCGTCGAGGTAAGCGGTTACCCGGGCACTACTATCCTGGACCTGGCCCGGGAATCCGGGGTATATATTCCCACTCTCTGTCACGACCCGAATCTGGCTTCGGTTGGCGCCTGCCGTCTCTGCCTGGTGGAGAATGAACGTAACGGTGCCTTGCTGGCTTCCTGCGTGACGCCTATATCGCCGGGAATGGTCATCAAGACAAATTCACCCAGGGTAGTGGAGCACCGCAAGAAAATCCTCAAGCTATTGCTGGCCAGCCATCCCGATTCCTGTCTTGTCTGCGATAAAGGGAACCGCTGTCAACTGCGCAAGCTGGCTTCCGAGATGGGTATCGGCCTTGTCGAGTTCCAGAGAATTCCGCAGCTGGACGTGATTGAGGAGGTTAATGCGTTCATCGAGCGCGACCTCTCCAAGTGTATCATGTGCGGCAAGTGCATCAGGGCCGACCAGGAACTGGTCGTGGAGGGCGCTATCGACTATATCGACCGCGGAACTGCGGTCAGGCCGGCGACGTTGAACGATATGCCGCTGGAGAAATCGGAATGCACTTTCTGCGGCACCTGCGTGGCTATCTGCCCGACAGGCGCTTTGATGGAGAAGGAGAGGGCTTACACCGGCACGGTGACGGAAGTGGTCACCACGGTGTGTCCTTATTGCGGCTGCGGCTGTACCGTTTGCCTGGGGGTTAAGGACGGCAGAGTAATAAATTCCAGGCCGCCCCCGGAGGGGCAGGTCAACAGCGGAACACTGTGTGTGCGGGGGAGTTACGGATACGATTTTATTCACAGTCCGGAGCGACTGCTCCATCCCCTGATTAAAATAGACGGCCAGTTCCAGGAAGCTACCTGGGAGGAAGCGCTGTCGCGGGTGGCCGATGAACTCAACCGGACAAAAGAGAATCATGGCGCCGATGCTATAGCCGTCTTCGGCTCTTCCAAGTGCACCAACGAGGAAAATTACCTGCTGCAGAAATTCACTCGCGTTGTCCTGGGTACCAATAACATTGATAACGGCAGTCGCCTCTACAGCGCGGCAAGCCGGGTGGGACTCGGCACATCCATCGGCTATGCCGGCACTACCGGCACTCTCGGTTCTCTGGAAAAATCACGGACGATAATGGTCATCGGGGCCGACCCGGAAATTTCGGCCCCCGCAGTAGCTTATGCCATCAAACGGGCTGTCAGGTTTAAAGGGGCTGATTTAATCGTCGTCGACCCCCGCCATACACCGCTGGCACAGTTCGCCCGTATGTGGCTCAAGCCCCGGGTGGGTACCGATGTAGCTCTGCTTAATGAACTGGCCAGGGTGATTATCAGCGAAGGGAAAATGGATATAGAATTCGTTACCCGCATGACGGATAACTCTGCCCGGTGGGCCGATAGCCTGAAAAAGCATACGTCCGGATACGCGGAAGAAATTACCGGCATACCGAAGAAGGAAATGCAGAAGGCCGCACGTATCCTTGCCGGCGCCGAGCAAACCTCTATCGTCTACGGGAACGGTATTACCCAGCATGTCAGCGGGACCGATGCCGTTATTGCCATCGCCAATCTGATCATGCTCACCGGGAATGCAGGGAGGCACGGCGGAATATTTGCCCTGCAGCGGGAGAATAATGCCCTCGGGGCCTGCGATGTGGGCTCCCTGCCTGATTTTCTTCCCGGTTATCAGAATATTAATAACGCTCAAGACAGAAAAAGGTTCGAGGAACGCTGGTGCTGCGCTCTACCGGATAACGCCGGATTAACAGCCTGGGAGATGATAGAAGCGGCGGGGAATGGAAAAGTAAAGGCGATGTTCATCATGGGAGAAAACCCGGCGGCGAGCTTCCCTCAAACATCTCTGGTTAAGGAAGCTCTGGCAAAGCTCGACTTTCTGGTGGTCACGGAAATGTTCATGACGGAAACCGCAGAGCTGGCTTCGGTGGTATTGCCGGCTGCCAGCTTCGCCGAAAAGTCCGGCACTTTTACCAATTTCGAGGGGAGGGTCCAGCCGTTAACCAGGGCCATCGAGCCTTTCGGCGAAAGCCTGCCCGATGCAGAAATAATACTGGAACTGTCCGGTAAAATGAATTCCCCGCTGCCGTATAAATCTCAACAGGAAGTGTGGAATGAAATCGAAGAAATGGTCCCGTTCTACCATCATGTTACCCGTGTCGAGAGCGATGCCATAGAATCGGACTGGGCTGAAGAGGAAGAAAACTATTATGGAAACAGGCGTTTACATAAAGGCCTTTTCCCCAGCGGTTTCGGTCGGTTTTTACCCGTGGAATATACTCCGCATGAAGCGGGAAGCAACGGGTATCCCTTTACTTTAATAGTTGGCTCCAGCCGATATCACTTTGGCGCCGGTACGCGCAGTACACGGTCAGCCCGGTTAGCCCGGTTCTCTCCGGAAGCGTTCCTGGAGATAAGCAACGACGACGCCGCCGACATGGGCATAGGTGACGGCGATACCGTAAAGGCCGTCTCGGCAGAGGGAGAACTTACCGCAACCGCCAAAATCAGTAACGCGTTGTCGCGCGGCCTGCTCTTTATGCCGATATCCTACCCGGATAGTCCTGTTTATAGCCTGTTTCCGGTTGTACTTGACCAGAAGGTTAAAACCCCGGCGCTCAAATCATGTGCGGTAAGGCTGGAAAGGATTGCCGATAATGGCTAAAGCGAAGAAAGCACCCCGGGTAAACTTGAAGCAAATAGAGAAGATTATCGCGGGTTATCAGGGAAGAAAATGGGCGCTGATACCCCTGATGCAGGAGATTCAGGAGAAGGTCGGCTATATCCCCCCCGAGGTTATACCGCGTATCGCCGGCGCCCTGGGGTTGTTCCCCTGCCAGGTGCAGGGAGTGATTACCTTCTATTCCCAGCTGTACACGAAGCCGAGGGGCCGGAATATCGTCAGGGTCTGCCGGGGCACCGCCTGCCACGTACGCGGCGGCAAGACTATCCTGAAGCTGGTCAGGCAGCACCTGGGCTTAGAAGAAGGTCAGACCTCCGATGATATGCAGTATACGCTGGAGACGGTTGCCTGTATAGGGGTTTGCGCCCTGGCGCCAAACCTCGTAGTGAATAAAAACATCCATGGTAATATGAATCCTAAAAAAGTAGCCGCAATCTTCGGCCATTACGGAGGGAGCAAACATGCCGAAGCGGAGAGCTAAGATATCGCCCAACGGCCACCGGGAAGTCCTCGTCTGCTGCGGGTCGGGCTGCCCCGGCTCGGAGGAGGTGCGCAAGCGCCTCGAGGAAGAGATAGAGCGGCTGGGGCTTGAGGTCAGCGTTAAGCCGACCGGTTGCCACGGCTTTTGCCAGCAGGGACCCACGGTGCTCGTGGAACCGGAAGACATCATGTACTGCAAGGTATCCGAAGACGATGTTCCCGAGATTGTCCGCAGTCACCTGAAGGAAAACCGGCTGGTGGACCGGCTGCTGTATGTCGACCCGTCGTCCGGCCAGACCATCCCGCGTTACGCCGATATTAAATTTTTCCGGGAGCAGAGCAGGGTTGTCCTGCGAAACTGCGGCCAGATTAACCCGGAGCGGATTGACGATTATCTTGAGCGGGGCGGTTATGAATCGCTGAAAAAAGCCGTCTTCACCATGAAGCCGGAAGCAGTAATTGAAGAAATTAAGCGTTCGGGTCTGCGGGGAAGGGGCGGCGCCGGTTTCTCCACCGGCACCAAGTGGGAATTTTGCCATAATGCACCCGGCGATAAAAAGTACATGATTTGTAACGCCGATGAAGGCGACCCCGGTGCCTTCATGGACCGTTCCATACTGGAAGCCGACCCTCATGCCGTCCTGGAAGGCCTGGCGATAGCAGCCTACGCCATCGGCGCCGACGAGAGCTATGTCTATGTCCGCGCCGAGTACCCGCTGGCGGTAAAACGACTGCATACGGCGCTGGAACAGGCGCAGGAGAGGAATTACCTTGGTAAGAATATACTCGGTTCGGATTTTAATTTAACGGTGCATATCAAGGAAGGCGCCGGGGCTTTTGTCTGCGGAGAGGAAACGGCGCTGATAGCCTCAATCGAAAGCAAGCGCGGCATGCCCCGTCCCCGCCCCCCCTTCCCGGCTAATTCAGGCCTGGACGGCAAACCGACTATTATAAATAATACCAAGACCCTGGCTACGGTTCCGGTTATCGTCGAGAGAGGCGCCGACTGGTTTGCCGGAATCGGCACGGAGAAGAGCCGGGGCACGGCGGTGTTCGCTCTATCCGGTAAAATAGAAAACAGCGGGCTGGTCGAGGTGCCCATGGGCACGCCGCTGTCCCATATCATCTATAAAATCGGCGGCGGCATCCCCCGCGGCAGGCAGCTTAAAGCGGTGCAGACCGGCGGGCCTTCCGGCGGTTGCATTCCCGCCCGCTTCATTGAGACACCCATAGAATACGAGACGCTCGCCGCGCTTGGCTCAATCATGGGCTCCGGCGGCATGGTCGTCATGGACGAGGCTACCTGCATGGTGGAAGTGGCCAGGTTCTTCATAAGTTTTACCCAGAGCGAGTCCTGCGGAAAATGCACTCCCTGTAGACTGGGCACCCGCCAGATGCTGGAAATTCTTACCAGGATTACCGAGGGCAGGGGACGCGACGAGGATATAGAGTCACTGCTTTCGATAGCTAAAACGGTTAAAGAGTGCTCTCTCTGCGGGCTGGGGCAGACGGCCCCCAATCCGATACTTTCCACCATTAACTACTTCCGTGACGAATACGAGGCGCATATACGGGAGAAGAAATGCCCGGCGGCGGTCTGTGAAACCCTGATGATATCGCCGTGCCAGCATACCTGCCCGGCGGGTATCAATATCCCCAAATACGTCGCCCATATCGCCGATGGCGAATATAAGGAAGCCATTGAGACCATCCGGGAGCGTAATCCCTTCGCCGCCGTGTGCGGTCGTATCTGTCACCATCCCTGCGAGGGACGGTGCCGTCGCGGCGAACTGGATGAGCCTGTGGCTATCAGGACGCTGAAGCGCTTCG
>Ga0315551_10000877_pt1 | contig 23590 bp, 20 predicted proteins | sample SalMarSW160290MG_FD_203678 | JGI IMG/M metagenome (GOLD analysis project Ga0315551, IMG submission 203678) | Salt marsh sediment microbial communities from the Plum Island Ecosystem LTER, Massachusetts, United States - Salt Marsh Sediment SW1602-90 ...
ACGGTTGCTTCTGTCCACACCGTGATAAATCTCAAGCCAGCCCTGGTCGATTTTGAAAGGAACGGCACTTGCACCGATTTTTAACTCGTCCCAACAGCCAGCTTGAGGCCCCATTAGATAACGATGGTTTCCCCAACAGTGCAGGTCGGGCGATTCTGCAATCCAGATGTCGTGTTTTCCAAACAGAGGCGAATCCGGCCTGTGCAGAGCATAATATTTGCCACCAACTTTTTCAGGCAAAAGCACCACATCTTTGTTTTCGGGGCAAAAGATAACATTGTGACGCTCAAAGGAACTAAAATCTTTCGTAGATGCCATGCAAGTTGTTACCCCGAAGGGGCAAACCGCAACATAAGTAATATAGTATAAGCCATCAATAAGAGTAATCCTGGGGTCTTCGATGCCAAAGCTTTCTACATCATTTGCCGGGGCAACAGCAGGGGCATCGGCAATCTGAAAGTTGATACCATCGGAGCTTCGTGCAAGCCGCAAGTGTGAAATCGATGTCAGATATGTCTGGTGTGGTGTTATTATTAATCTGGGGTCTGAAAAATCGTTTTCAGGGTCATCTCTTGAAAACTGCTTTGTGATTAGCTTACCACTATCAGCATCATAAACAGCAGTTAGCATGATATCCGGATTCCTGCTAATCGGTCTTTCCGCCACCCGAAGAAGTAAAATGACCTCATTTTGGAAGCGAGTAGCGCCTGCGTTAAAAACGCCGATAGTTTCAAAGCCGTCTCTGGAGGGTTTAACATCCTTTGGCTCAATTATAGGATTGTACGGCGAACGAAATACTTGCACCTGTAAGCTCCTTTAACCGGGTACTTTCCCAGTGTCAGTCGAATTTCCCTTATGATAGCGGTTCGTATACAGCCCTGCAAGAATTTTCAGTCACTCTGGCAGCCTGTCCGAAGGGACAGATTTTGGTGGATTTTCTCGGATTTTTGCTGTATAGTAATATCTTAAGTTAAGAAATTTGTGCAACTTACGCATTGGCAAGTAAGGAACCAGAATAGATGAGTGATAAAAAGGGCACTTACAATTTTAATAAAATAGAAAAGAAGTGGCAGCAATTTTGGCAAATTAACAAAACGTTCAAGGCAAACGACTGTGATAATTCCAGGCCCAAATACTATGTGCTGGATATGTTTCCTTATCCAAGCGGTGAAGGTCTGCATGTTGGCCATCCAGAGGGCTATACAGCAAGCGATATAATCGCTCGATGTAAACGAATGAAGGGTTTTAATGTCCTGCACCCCATGGGTTGGGATGCATTCGGTCTGCCGGCTGAACAGTATGCGGTTTCGACCGGCACACATCCCGCTCAAACAACAAAGAAAAATATTGATAGAATGCGCCAGCAAATCAAGGCATTGGGATTTAGCTACGATTGGAACCGTGAAGTAAATACAACCGACCCGAATTACTATAAGTGGACACAATGGATATTTCTGAAATTTTTTAATAGCTACTTTGATGAAACCGAACAAAAAGCCATGCCAATCGAACAGCTGCGCACTCCGGAAGGATTGAGCGAGCAGGACAAACAAAAATTTATAGATAACCATCGACTTGCTTATGAAGCGGAGGCGATGGTGAACTGGTGTCCGGCACTCGGGACGGTTCTGGCTAATGAGGAAGTAGTAGGGGGGGTCAGTGAACGTGGTGGGCACCCGGTAATAAGACGGCCGATGCGCCAGTGGATGTTGCGAATAACAAAATATGCTGAGCGGCTGCTGAAAGATTTGGTAGAAGTTGACTGGCCGGAGTCGATAAAGAAATTACAAACAGACTGGATAGGAAAAAGTATCGGAGCTGATGTCGATTTCAAGGTTGATGGTTTTGATGAAACCATCCGCGTTTTTACTACTCGGCCTGATACTTTATTCGGGGCGACATATATGGTAATGGCTCCCGAACATCCGCTCGTTAATAAGATTACAAGTAACGATAAAAAGGCAAACGTAGAAAAATATCGCGAAGAAGCCGCTCGCAAAAGCGACTTGGATAGAACCGACCTGGCAAAAGAAAAAACCGGTGTCTTTATCGGTGCTTATGCAATAAATCCTGTCAATAACGATAAGATTCCAATCTGGATTAGCGATTACGTTTTGATAAGTTACGGCACCGGTGCTATTATGGCTGTCCCCGCCCACGACGAGCGCGACTTCGAGTTCGCTACCAAATTCTCAATACCGATTATACCTGTTGTAGAACCATCGGATACCGAACAAGCCGAACTTGTCAGGCAGGGCAAGCTATGCTTCGTGGGAGATGGTAAGGCAATAAACAGCGGGAAGTTCAGCGGTTTGCCAACCGCCGAATTCAAAGAGCAGATTACAAACTGGCTTAGTGAAAGAGGTCTTGGCAAAAAAGCGGTAAATTACAAGCTGCGTGACTGGCTTTTCAGCAGGCAGCGTTACTGGGGTGAGCCGTTCCCAATTTTGCATACTGAAGGTGGCCGGGTTGCAGGGCTCTCAGAAGACGAATTGCCTTTGACCTTGCCGGAAATAAAAGATTACAAGCCCTCCGGGACAGGGGAATCACCATTAGCCAATATTGATAATTGGGTCAATGTCACAATGCCTGATGGCTCAAAAGCAAAACGCGAAACCAACACGATGCCTCAATGGGCCGGTAGCTGCTGGTATTATCTGCGATACCTTGACCCGAACAATAACCAACAGGGCTGGGACCCGGAAAAAGAAAAATACTGGATGCCCGTTGATTTATACATCGGCGGTGCCGAACACGCAGTATTGCACCTTCTGTATTCGCGGTTCTGGCATAAATTACTTTATGACCTTGGTTATGCCAGCACAAAAGAGCCGTTCAAAAAGCTTGTCAATCAGGGAATGGTTCTTGGCGAAGACGGCCAGAAGATGAGCAAGTCCCGCGGCAACGTAATCAATCCTGACAACGTCGTTGCTGATTATGGTGCTGATTCGATGCGGCTTTATGAAATGTTTATGGGGCCTCTGGAGGCGATCAAACCCTGGAATATGCAAGGGGTGGAAGGGGTGCATCGATTCCTGCAGAAAACCTGGCGAATGATATTAGATGAGGATACTGGCGAGCTTGCTGAGGCGGTAAAAGATGCCCAGGCAGATGAACAAACACTCCGGCTGCTGCACCAGACCATTAAAAAAGTTGGAAGTGATGTTGAAAGCTTCGGTTTTAATACTGCTATCAGCCAAATGATGATTTTTGTCAATCATATGGGCAAGCAGCAGGTAAGACCTAAATCTGTTGTTGATAAATTCATTTTAATTCTTGCTCCCTTTGCACCGCATATTGCTGAAGAACTCTGGCAGAAATTAGGCCATACCGACAGTCTGGCTTACGAACCCTGGCCTGAATATGACGAGCAACTTACTAAAGAGAAGGAAATCGAACTGGCGGTACAGGTAAACGGCAAGATAAAAGACAGAATAGTTGTCGCTGCTGATACTGATGAAAAGCAGATAGAAGCTGAAGCACTTGCCAGAGATAAGGTAAGAGCTGCTATGGCTGGAAAGCCAGCTAAGAAAGTTATCGTTGCCAAGCCCAGAATAGTCAGCATAATCACATAATCATAATCGACCAATGTGTACTGAAATTGAAGCGAAGCTAAAGGTTGAATCATTAGAAGAAATAAAGCACAAGCTGAACGAGCTTAGTGCTGAATTTTTACAAGAGCAGTTGCAGACAGATTACCACTTTGATGATGCAAATATGACCTTACAAAAAAGCGACAGATGTCTTCGATTGCGGCGGCAGCTTGCAGATAAGAACGAGAGATTTTTTTTGACCTGTAAAGGTGCTAAAGAAAAAAGCTCATTCAAAAAAAGGCAGGAAATAGAAATCGAAATAACAGACAGCGATTCGGCCCGAAAGCTGCTTTGTGCTTTGGGCTATGAAGAGGTGCTGGTCATTGAAAAAAGGCGTCTTGTCTGGCAACTGGGCGATTGTGAAGTCGCACTTGATGATCTGCCGTTAATAGGTAACTTTGTTGAAATAGAAGGTCCCGATGAGGAAAAAATCGCTGATGTGCAAAGGAATTTAGGATTATCCGACCTGCCGCACATAAAAAAAAGTTATGCTGGTTTGATAACAGACCGGCTTCGTGAGCTCGGAAAAGAACAAAGGGAAGTCTTTTTACAAACTTAAACCCATAACTATGAAACCAGATGATGGTTATATTACCTATATCGTAAACCCCAAGTCAGGCGCCAGCAGCAGTAAACCAATCGGGCGACAGTTTGAGCAATACCTCATTGAACGAGGATATGAGGTCAAGGTTAGTCTGACCACCTCACTGGACAATGCCTGCGAACTGGCCACCGATGCAGCAGTTGATTATAACTGTGCTATGGTCGTTGCTGTTGGTGGTGATGGTACCGTTAGAGAGGTTGCACATGGCCTTGAAGGCAGCGACAAGTCCTTGCTGATAGTGCCCTGCGGCACGGAAAATTTGCTGGCAAATGAATTGGGATTTGATGAAAAATTGAAAACAATAATAAAGGCGTTTGAGGCCCAGTACATTCGGTCCTTAGACCTCGGAAGTGCAAACGGCAAATGTTTCACCTCCATAGCCGGTTTTGGATTTGATGGCCAGGTGGTCGAGCGAGTCAGCGAACAACGGGCAGGACATATAGATTACTTCGATTACTTCTGGCCAATATGGAGAACGTTCTGGAATTACAAATTCGATGCAATGAAAGTACAAGTGGACGGCGAAGAGATTTTCGATGGTCCCTCACTTGTATTTGTCGGAAATATCTCAAGATACGCCATGGGTTTGCAGATATTGCACTATGCTGATTTCAGTGATGGATTACTCGATGTGTGTATTTATAAATGTGCATCTCAGCTGTATCTTCTAAAGCATTCGTTTATGACAGCTTTGAAACAGCACGCTTACAGTAGTGATGTTATCTATCGTCAGGGCAAAGACATTGTTGTAAGCTCTGAGGCCGCTGATATCAGGACCGAAATTGATGGTGACCCCGGGCCGGCTTTGCCGGTACAAATTAAGGTGATACCACAGGCGGTCAATTGCATAGTACCGGAGGGTGCCAAACCGGCAGGCATAAGAACAAGAATTATAAGAGCGATAGGATGAATTTGAATATATGAATAAAGTAAATTTCAAAATTGGAAATGTTGAAATTGGTCTGGATGCACCCTTATTTGTAATGGCAGGTCCCTGCGTCATTGAAAGCAAAACCTCTTGTCTGGATATCGCAAATAGACTTGTCGAAATTGGTCAGAAGACCAATGTTGGAATAATTTTCAAGGCAAGCTTCGATAAGGCCAATCGCTCCAGTTTGCACAGCTTTCGCGGTCCCGGCATAGAGAAAGGGTTGGAGATTCTTGCAATGGTTCGTCAAAAAACTGACTTACCTGTTATGACCGATGTGCACGAACCCGCTCAGGCCTCAATTGCCAGTAAGGTTGTTGATTGCCTTCAAGTCCCTGCTTTTCTATGCAGGCAAACCGACTTGCTTTGCGCCTGTGGGCAAACAGGAAAACCCGTAAATATAAAGAAGGGGCAATTCCTTTCGCCCAATGAGATGAAAAATGCGGTCGAGAAGGTTCGTTCCTGCGGAAATGAAAAAATCATACTTACCGAACGTGGTACATTTTTTGGCTACAATCGTCTGGTCAACGATATGACAGCCATCGACACGATGAAGAAGCTGAGAGTTCCGGTTGTTTTCGATGCGACTCACAGTACCCAACTGCCCGGCGGACTCGGTAATGAAAGTGCAGGTCGGCCGGAATTCTCTCCCATACTGGCCAAAGCAGCAATAGCAGCCGGTGCAAATGGCCTTTTTATTGAAGTCCACACCCAACCGAAAAAGGCAAAATCAGATGCCGCCAGTATTATGCCTATTGAATGGCTCGAAGATTTACTGAAAGTGTGCAAAGAAATATTCGAGGTCGTACGTGGATAAAGTTCCTGAGCAGAAGAAATATCTATATGGACCAGTGCCTTCGCGGAGATTAGGACGAAGTCTTGGTATTGATATCGTGCCATTTAAGCTCTGTTCGCTGGATTGTGTCTACTGCCAGCTTGGCAGAACTACTGAAAAGACCATAGAACGCAGCGACTTCGTGCCTGTCGAGGCGGTCTTGGCTGAGATAAGGGACAAACTGGCCGGGGGGTTAGAAGCTGATTTTATGACTATCAGCGGTTCTGGTGAGCCGACGCTGAATTCTCGGCTGGGTGAGTTTATAGAAGGCATCAAGAAAATTACCGATATCCCCGTAGCTATATTAACCAACAGTACATTGCTATACAGACCGGATGTGCGCGCTGATTGTGTGGGAGCTGACGTCGTGGTACCCTCTTTAGACGCCGGTGATGAACAGACCTTTCAAAAAATAAACCGTCCACACAAAGATATTAGTATTGAAAAGCTAATTGAAGGTTTGTGCGCATTTAGAAGTGAATTTACCAGACAGATATGGCTTGAGGTGTTTTTGGTTGAAGGTTTGAATACTGATATGGCGCAAATCACCAAAATCAAGAATGCTATAGAGCGAATTCGTCCTGACAAGGTCCAGCTTAATACAGCTGTACGACCTACAGCCGATGCCGATATCAAGAGATTGGATGCCAAAAGACTGCAGGCAATAGCCATACAAATAGGGCCAAGGTGCGAGGTTGTGGCTGATTTCTCGCCACACCAATACAGTAAATCTAACCAAAATAAAGCTGAAGATGTATTATCAATGCTGAAACGCAGGCCTTGTACGCTAAACGATATATGCTCAAGTCTCAATATTGCCCACAATGAAGCCCTGAAATATATCAGCCATTTTCAGCAGCAAGGACTCATTGATTCAGAGCAAAAAGACGGAACAATCTTCTTCATAGCTAATTAGAAGCAAAATCCCGCTGCCACAAGGTGGGATAATAATTTATCCAGAATATTTCAACATTCACGTCCATTTTGTCAAGACGAGGGCCTTATTGGCCGATAAAAGCTAAGTAAAGTTTTCTGCAGTAACGATTTTATCGTATCTGCTCTGAAGAAAATTTGAGTTTGTGCTTAAGTTAACTGCTTTTAGACCGATAAAAAAATATGGATATTTTGACCCGGCATCTAAAAGTTAAAACCATCTACGTCAATGAAAAGAACGAAGCAACAACTGGTTTTAAATAAGGGAAAAGAGAAGTACATTTTTCGCTACGAGAATGGTCAGGAAGATAAGCTCCTGGATGCTCTTATTGAACAGGCAAAGGATAAGCGAACGGATTTTGATTGGTTTGACGCTGCGGTACTGAGTTTCAAACTCACTCAATCGCTTATTGGCCAGGCAAATGAACTCTTACACGAAAATGCAGATACACAAATGCATATGAAATAGTAAAAGTGGATAAAGGTAACCGTTGTTTTACAAACACTGTGTATAAACAGGTATTGTTTTTTACTGAATAAATTAGGTAGAGAAATTATGAAAGATAACACAATTATCGAAGAGTTCTTAAATTATTTGAAATTTGAAAAGCGGTTTTCTGAACATACAGCCAAGTGCTATGGTGCCGATTTGAGTCAATTTGGCAATTTCCTTATTGGCGCTTCCGAAGCCGGCACAGCAGATACTGAGTTGACCTCAATATCTCAACATGGCGGCACGGCTACAGCAGTCGCGATGGAAACCAAGCCGAAAACTAATCATTTACTCCTAACAGTTCAGACAAACTCCGTTAGAGCTTATTTGGCATATCTTGGTGATAAGCAATATTCCAAAGCGACCATCGCCCGAAAGCTCGCCACGCTGCGAAGCTTTTATAAGTTCCTCATTAAAAGAAACCAGCTTAGCTCTAATCCGGTGACAGAAATTAGAACACCAAAGCAAGATAAAAAACTGCCACGCTTCCTTGAATATGAAGAAGTAAAAAAATTGCTCGAGACACCTCCGATGGACAACTGGTTAGGCGCAAGAGATAGAGCTATACTGGAGACACTGTATAGCACCGGTATGAGGGTTAGTGAACTTGTGGCACTAAATATGGACGATGTAGATTTCCTTGGTGAGGTTGTACACATCAGAGGCAAAGGCAAGAAGGAAAGAATTGCACCTATCAGCTCATCTGCATTGCAGGTAATTCAGCACTATATGGAGTTCAGAAATAAACGGGCACAAAGCAACGCTAATTTTGACTCGAAAGTTTTGTTCGTGAACAAACATGGCCGCCGTCTCAGCACACGTAGCGTTCGTCGCAAGATGGACAAGTATCTTAAAATGGCCGGATTGGACCCATCAATTAGTCCGCATACATTGCGTCACAGCTTCGCAACACACATGTTAAACAATGGAGCAGATTTGCGAAGTGTTCAGGAGCTGCTCGGCCATCAGTCATTATCGACAACTCAGGTTTATACCCATCTTACCACATCAAAAATAAAAGAGGTTTACAAAAAAGCACATCCAAGAGAACAGGATAGCGAGCACGATAATGGGGAGCTGTAGAAACTGACGAATGAACAACCGATTGCGAATAAAAAGGCCGCTTTTCAAAGCGGCCTTTTTTTATTGAATCCTAAAATAATCAAGTTCAACTCCAGATGCTGAAATTCCATCCGAAGACTACAGAGCCTTTAGCTAATTCAACAGCACACAGAAAATCAGAAAAACAATAAAAAACTTGGCAAAAAATCTTTAATTTTTTGTTGTAGTTGGGGGGGGGGTAAGCCTGTAAAATAAAAATTCAGCGAAGTGAGTTTATTTGAATTTACAATAATTAGGAGATAGGAGAAAAGCAATGACTGCGAGAATCCTTTTCACGTCTTTTGTCCTGTTTAGTTTCGTCTTTTCCGGTATGGCAGAAGTATGCCTTGCTGACGTATCAGCTGAACTTGAGCAGGCAAAGTCAAATATCATTTCCTTAATCCAGAAGAATAATTTCGCTGAGGCACGGGCTCAAACGCAGAACTTGATTGCCGATTTTAACGCACATCTGGATTTAGCATGGGAACTTTACTGGATTGCAAGAGAATTTGAATGGCGGCTCGAACTGGAAGATGCAAACAACATCTATCAGTAAATAGTACAGAACCATCCTGACAGCTTGTACGCGAGCAGGGCAAAGTTAGGTATTGCAAGAGTGGAGGTGATGTCTCTTATTCTGTACTACAACTGTGACCTCGCCAAAGAAGCCCTTGATAAGCTGGTTGCCGATTTTGCAGGACATCCGGATTTGCCTTTTTGTTATTATTCTCAGTTAAGTCCTTTACGTTGGCATGTCTTGAGGATTGCGAACCATGTCAGCACATGGACCCGTACTGGAGGTGGTGCGTCCCTGACCCCCCTTGCCCGTGCGGTTGTACGGAATGCAGGTATGTAACAGAATTTAAGGAGTACCGCTGCGTATCAATATGTGGTGAGAACGAGTTCTGCTGTCATGCCTCCCCCTGCGGTAGCGGCTGCCATTGCTGCCCAAAGGGTAAAACCTGCTGCGAAGTAGGCTGTTGTGATCCTGACGAATGCTGTGATGATGGTACATGTGTTGATAAATGTACAAATACCGGCCAATGTGATTACGGCGAACTACCAAGTGGCCCATATCCGAATTGTCAGGCCCTTCAAGACCCTGTAACTGGTCGTTGCGGCACGGCAGAGGGCTTGATATGTAAACATTTTGTAACAATAGCGGTAAATGATGCGGAATGTGCAGATTGTGAACCGGGTTGTGACAAAGAAAGAATCAGTCCATGTATAGAGATAATTCCATATCGTTGTACAGAGCATAGTTACGTGATATGGTACGCTTGCTTATGTGACATGAAGTTGGATGAACGTGAATATAGGGGTGATCATTATGAATGTGCAGACTGAAGTTGTAGTTTTTTGGTAGAAAAAAGCTAATTTGATAATGAAAGGGGTGTAAGGATTATGAATAATCTAACGGTAAAGGTTGTGAATGTTGCATTTTTGGCTTTTATGTTTTTGGTGAATGCTGGCGCAGCCAAGGAAACAGCGTCTAATGAGCTATCGGTAGACGAACTGAAGGATGTGGCACAAATGATGAGAGCAGTCGAGGATGGTCTACTCAATGTTAGAATCGACTCGAACTCTTGGGTTGAGCACAGTACTTCCTCATCAGGGCCGTGGGAACAAACACCTATCTGCTATTCATCAACCGCATACTTTGAAGGCATCTCGAGCAGCCGAGCGAGGATTGATTTCCACAAAGACGTTGCGCCATGGAAAAACGGTGCAGCCCCATATTTCCAGAGGAGCTACTCCGTCAGTTTTGACGAGGTACAGGGTAGCCGCAAGGAGATTTCAAGCTCTTACAGCGGAAAGACTTTTGATAGAAATAGGGGGTTTATTTTGCCGGAAGCACCTTGGCAATTAACAAGTTGCGGCCATATCACAGGTATAGATGCTTCTTTGTTTTTTTATTACCGTCATATGCCTGAGCCGTTTCCTAAGAGGTTTTCTGCTAATTTTGAGGCCGCTGCTGATCCCAACTCTTTTTTGTCGGCTCTGGCTTCGGTTGCCCCTAAATGTTTGAACGTCAAACCCCTCAAGCATAAGGTTTTTTTTGAGGAACTTGAAGGCATACAGTGTATAAAACTGGCTTGCATGGGAGATTCATCCCTAGCCGAGGTTTCGCCTTATTAAGGCTTGATGATTCGCGAGAGGACCAAGACGGAAATGAGTCGGTAAAGTCTTCAATAAATGTGACAAAGCTGGAAGAAGTAGCCAAAAACATATGGTGGCCGATGGAAGCCTATTTTGTGCGTTGTCCTTCTGAGATTGACAAACCTTGGACACGTATTGTCTACCATGCTTCTAAAGTTGTTGCAAATGACCCTAATTTTGATGAGAGTATTTTCACGATTCCTTTTCCCGACGGTTACTTAATTGATGACAAGGTTTCTGGCAAAAAGTACCGAGTCGGAGAAGAACCTAACGCTCCAAAAAAGTAGCCAAAGAAGTAAGCAAAGTGTTGATTATAAGCCTTAGCTTGCTGTTAAAGAAAAAAGTCAATTATCCGTAGCAAATAGTCTCCTTCCAAGAATCCACAATCTTTTTCATCCTGTGTTATAATATAATATGGGTAAATAGAGAAAAGTTTGCTCTTTGACAAGTTCAAAATGACCGCGTTGAGATTCTGCTTTTTAGCTCTGGGTAATTTCAGTATTATTATTGGTGCCAATATATTCTGGCACAAGCTCTTTTATTTTCCTAACTATCTCTGCGTAGTTCTGCGTTTGGGCAATAGTAACCAGCTCATCTATAGCTGTGCGAATTTTATCCCTATCCTTCGGAATATTTTTCCAGATAGCAATTTTCGGATGTCTTGTAAGCTGCATATCTTCGCCTTTTATCGAGAGCTCTTCAAAAAGCTTTTCTCCTGGTCTGAGACCTGTGAAGACCATTTCGATATCTTCTCCAGGCCTGAACCCGCTAAGCGTAATAAGTTCTCTGGCCAGGTCCACAATTTTTACGGGTTCGCCCATATCAAGCACGAAAATTTCGCCACCTTTTCCCATTGCTGCCGCTTGCAGAACAAGCTGGCTGGCTTCCGGAATGGTCATAAAATACCGCTTCATCTCAGGATGTGTAACCGTTACTGGGCCGCCATCGGCAATTTGCCTCTTGAAGATAGGCACGACTGAGCCTTCAGAGCCCAGCACATTGCCAAACCGCACGGTTACGAAATGTGTTTCACTGGTTCTATTTAGGTCCTGAACATACATTTCTGCAATTCGCTTTGATGAGCCCATTATGCTGGTCGGATTAACGGCTTTATCGGTGCTGATTACTACAACATTTGTGGCGCCATATTTATCCGCGGTATCAGCGATGTTTTGCGTACCTACAACATTGTTTTTGATGGCCTCGCCGGGATTAAGCTCCATCAAAGGCACGTGCTTGTGAGCAGCAGCATGAATAACAACCTGAGGTTTATACTTTTTGAAGACTTCCTCTACACGTACTCTGTCGGTAATATTGCAAATAATCGTTTCTATTCGGGCTTCGGGAAATCGCCTGTGCAATTCCCGCTCTATATAAAATAGCGGATTTTCAGCCTGCTCAACCAGCAAGAGCAGCTTCGGTTTGAAATTACACACCTGCCTGCACATTTCAGAACCGATAGAGCCACCTGCGCCGGTAACGAGAATTATTTTATCTCTCAGAAAACCTTCTATTAAATCCAGGTCAAGCTCAACAGCCTCTCTACCAAGCAAATCATTAATATCTACATCTCGAATCTGAGAAACACGGAACTTACCCGAGGCGATATCTGTAAGTGACGGCACCGTACGAAAGCGAATCTTAGCACCTTCGCATACCCGGATAACGCGCCTTAGCTCCTTATGACTTGCTGAAGGCATCGCGATGGCAATTTCTTTGATGCTGTGTTCCTCACAGATTTTAGACAGTTGGTCAACCCTACCAAGCACTTGTATTCCATGAATATAAGTACCTTGTTTAGCAGGGTCGTCATCGATAAAGCCAATCACCTCATATTCAGCGACCGGCTTTTGGTGGATGTCGCGCAGAAGTGCTTCACCGGCATCACCAGCACCGACTATAAGAAATCGCCTCAATCGGCCGGCTTCAGCAGTGCGAAATTCCTCAAAGTACAGTCGTATCAATATTCGCAATCCGGCCAGCAGTAAAATCGTGCCAAAAATATCGGCCACGAATACACCCTGGCTGACCTCGCGTATGGCCTGTAGCTGTTCATTCTGCTGTAGCTTTTGAATAACTAAGGTTATACCCTTCAGCTCTTCAGTAGGGGTTGCAACAAATCCCATAAGCATCATAAATAATGCATACCACAGGGCCACGATTATCAGTGTGCTGACAAGTGAAGCTCGCAGTATTCCGATAAGGTCAGATATGCTGGCATAGCGCCACCAGCCACGGTATTGCTTGAAAAGTCCGAATATAGGAACCTTAATTACAAGAAAAAACAGCAACAGAGGTGGATATTGATTTACGAGCCAATCCCGTCTGAACTCCATAGAGTTCGCTAGCAGGAAAGAAAGCATCAAAGAGGCGGCGAAAACAGCTATATGAGCAAATATAATAAGAGGCTTACGGTGTGTAAGCAATATAGCGGGGCGAGAAAATGACCGTTCTAAACCGTCTTGATTTCTGTCTGTTTCTGAGTCAGGCATAATGTACTATTTATCGTCATATTCGCTACCCCACATAATCACTCGTAACCTTAATTCTATCAACAGCTTAAGCATCTGTCAAAAAATATTCTTACTTACGTCTCTTACGTCTGGCGATTGGGATGCTTAGGAAATGATGTATAGTGGATAGTATCCCACCATATTGGTGGGCTAAAAAATACATAGCGAATGTGGGATTTGCCAGCCGTGGGCGAGTTTAAAGCCCCACCCCTACTACTCTGCGAAGTACTCGCTACGTAGCATGAGAGCTTTCTCCGCAAGGAGTCCCTATGACTAACAAGGTTTACTACGTCTCCTCTGGCTGTGTCTCTTCAGGTTTGGATTCCGTCTTAGTTTTTCCCTCATCAATGGGGATATAAACATCGTCAAGCTCTGTTTTATCAACCCTGTTGCGCATAAGTACATAAATTATAGTATTGGCGGAGAAACAAAAGCTTATGACAAAAGAAACTACTAAGCCAATAACGACCAATAAACATAAGTGTACCAGGAAAGCTGCGATAGATTGTGTCCAATTAGCAGTTGTCAAACTCGATGGACCAAGCAGGTTCCAAAAGCTTGGCCCAGCCCAGATCGCTGTAAGCTTGCTGTTGTCGCCAAAGATGCCAAACTGCAATAACAAATGGGTAACCGAGAGCAGCAAAAAAGCAAAAAACCGCACAAACATATAACAAATTGCGCCATAGACCGCCGCTACCGCCGTGTAAAAGCCCATCTTCCACGGTTTTGAATACACGTAACTGAAAGAACGGCTTATTGCATCAAAACAATCCGAACCGTCACATGCCACAGCAGGAAACATAAGGTTGAAGCCGGCAATGGTACCAATGAGTACAACAGTTATCAACGCCCCTGCAATCAAAGCCAAAAATGCAAAGATGCCCATAATCAACTCACCAAGCCTTGGTATATTACCTATCAACCCCAGGAGAAAGATGAACACACCTATAACGATAATTATGATAAGCGGTGTCAGCGGTGCGGTGAAAAAACTTGTGAATTTCTTCGCGCTGAAACGTAGTGCCTCGGTCAAGCCTGGTTTTTCTCCCCGTGCAAATTGCAACGCTGCAATTCGGCAGATAGCTCCTCCGCAGATGGAAATCACAGCAAGTTTTAAAGCACAAAAAATAATACAATAAATATAATGGTCTTTGAAAGTCAACCCCACCGCTGTGAAATAGCCAGCGATATTTTCAGCTACACCCAGAACATTGAATGCAAATAATGATGCTAATGCACCGTTAAAGCTTTCGATAGCAATTTGCCAGAGTTTGGAATATACACCGCTTTCGCCTTGTGGACCTGTTGCGGCGACAACTATAAGGTCCATAATCCAGCCCGCAAAGCATATAACAGCCACTGCTAAAAAGGCGATTGCCAATGTTTTCCAGTGAATAGCAATGCGGAACGTCTGGAATATTTTTGGAAAAAGGAGGTTGTCAAAAATTGTCGAAGATTCTTTTTCGCCAACCATTTTGCTTCCTTTCAAAAAAATTGACTACTGTTATTGGTTTCGTAAAGAACTGATATCAATATATAGCATATTATCAGCAATTTTCAACATATTTTATAATATTTTTTGGTATGGCCAAGGAACATCGTATACCCATGGTGAGGAGCGAGGTAATTTGGTGCAGGGTCATTGCGTTACTATCGTTTATGTCTAATAAAAAGGGCTGGTTATTTTAGCCAGCCCTTTATCTTTATCTGTTAGTTTTTCTACTCAAGCTCTAACTTAACTGCTTCTATAAATTCCAGCCATTCATCTTCGGTTATGACCTCTCGTACCTCAGGATTGAGCCAGATGGAGGCAAGCCAGAGCGAAAATGTTGCAAAAGAGGTTATAGAGCGCCTGCCAAGGGATGAATCAGAAATGGAAAGTATGATTCAAACCGGTTATTCGCTGGCACAAAATATGAGCTGGGATTCGGTGGTGAAAAACTATCTACTGAAGACTCTGCAAAAAACCCCGCAGGAAGTACACATCTAAGGTGTCTACGTAAAAACATAGGAAGAAAGAGATTACACATAAGTCAGAAGACAGGATACAGGATACAGAAGACAGGAGAGACAGAATACAGAATAGGATTCAATCGTGTCTCGTCCATCGTCATCAGCCATTGAGTTTTCTTCTCATAAGAACCGCTCCCAGGGACAGAAAGCATAAAGTCGCTGGCTCAGGTACTATAACGCCCTCGACTCTCAAAATAGCTCTATCTAAGCTAACAAAACCGTGCTCGATGTACCCACCATTTAATATGATATATTCTGTATAACCAATTGTGATTGTATCTTGGCCGTCGAGCAGGTCTAACCAAGATGATGTTCCCGGTGGTATTTCAGATAGGCAGTCGAATGGCTCTGGGTCCGGATAAGTTGCTCCCCCCCCAGACCGTAGTTCTGCGCAGAGGCGGATAACTCAAACCTGCATAAACTCCTACATCGAGCGGGTATGGCTCATCGGGATTGTCATAGAGTATAGCCAATCCAGCGGTTATCTCGCCGGACCAGTCGATATATACGCTGTCTATCTCCACGAATTCCATGCCTAAATCGAAGTCCTTTTGCCAATACGGCGAATTGATATCATACTCTGATGGACAACCAATACTGAACAAATCAAGTTCAACAATATCTGCTCTGGCCGGGCAAACCCCAGATAACATTACTACTGCCATAATTGTTATTAACTCTGGCGTAAGCCATCTTGACGATTTCCTAAACATGACTTGGCCTCCTCAATATAAACTGTATTATACCATTTTATCCAGAATTTGCAAGCAAAATTCAAGCTTTTTGAATACTGCTGTTTAGCGGTTGTCGGAAGGGGTTTTGGTGGAATCAGCAGGTGGTACATCGGACTGCTGCTGATGCGATTGTGATTCGAAAATTATCTTATATTCGGCATCCAGCCAGGCACCCAAATCTATTAGCTTGCATCGCTCAGAGCAGAAAGGAAAGAACTTTGCCTGGTCGGCTCGTTTCTGATGTGTTCCATTAACGGTCTTATGACAGACTGGACAGTTATGTTTCATATTTTTATAATTGCTTGAGCAAAGAATCCCCCTTGTGTTATCTTACAACCCTTTTACCGCATGACGGCCTGACTGTTACTACTAAGTACAATTCAAAGCTGGCTTTAGTTCTGGAAAGATTATTCCCTCGATTCGTCCTCATCTCCATAATCCTGCAGCTCCGGCATTGATTGCTCTTGCCCTTGCTCTTTTACAAGACCCTGTTCCAATATTCGGGCGTATTCAACACAGTATCTGGCCCAAGGACCGGCTTCGAGCCGTGTCTTAGGTATCGGCTTGCCGGTTCCCTCACAAATCCCATAAGTCCCTTGCTCGATACGTTCCAGCGCATCGTCGATTTCTTTAAGTAGTTTCCTTTCACTTCCCATCAGGCCCAAAGCAAATTCCTGTTCATAGTTGTCAGTCCCAATGTCAGCCATATGGATTGGCATACTTGACAGATCTCCGCTTGCATCCAGACGGGATTTCTTCAGCGCTTCATCTTCAAATTCGTTTACATTTCTTAGGATTTCCCTGCGCTTTTCCAACAGCATTTTTTTGAAATGCTCGATACCGGCAGCAGTTAAACGTTTTGTCCTTGCTCGTGTTGAGCTTGCTTTTGTTTTTGATGCCTTTTTACGTTTTTGAGCCACTTCTTTGTCTACCTTTGCTAATAATAAACCTTATTTTGACTATCTGTTAAACGTAGTATTATAATATATAAGTACATACGAAGTACAGCAATTATTTTATCCAAAATTGTAATGCCAGGCTGCGAATAATAAATATCGCAAATAATTGTACAATCCAAAGTGTTTAAGAGTGTTTAAGCGACATAAGTTCTTGAAAAATAAGGACTTAAATCAACGATTGCTCATTTATTTCTACCAGCAGCTATCAACAATATCCATAAAAACTTCGTATTATGTCCGATTAAACTGCTTTTGAAGCTCAGCTATCGAAAATTTTATGGTTGTGGGTCTGCCGTGTGGACAGCGACTTGCAAAGTCTGTTTTTTTTCTATCTGCCAGCAGTTGTTCTATCTCACTATCGCTTAGCTTTTGTCCGGCCTTTACTGCCGCCTTACACGCAGCCATATTCAAAACTTCATCAAGCAGGCCTTGCGCGTCAAAACTTGCTCCTTTATCAACGAGCAAATCGATTAAATCCCGTACAAAATCGACCGGCACTACCTTTGACAGCAGGGTTGGAAACGCCTGGACAGCGTAATTCCGAGGACCGAATGGGGCAAGCTCGATTCCAAGTTTTTCTATCAATTCGGCGTTGGATTTAAGCACATCTATCTGTGCCTCGGTCAGTTCGAAACTTTCAGGTATCAGCAATCTTTGTGATTCGAGTTTACTCTCTCGTATTCGCTTGGACAAAACCTCATATATTATACGTTCGTGAATTGCGTGCTGGTCGATGATAATAAATCCGTCGTCGGTCGGTGCAACGATGAAGCTATCATGAATTTGTATGAATTTTCCTTCTGGTTGAAGCGTTTCATGCTTGATATCCTTGACTTTATATTTCGCCATCCACTCTGCATCTACCGGCTCACGTGTAAATTGCTGTTGTGTTGGGATGGGCTTGTGTTTTCTGAAGAATTCAGCCATCGCATCGGCAATTTCCCGGCTTCTATGGCCTGCTGTAGGAACCTCTGCTCCGGCCGAACTTACTGCCGTCGGTAACTTTGCCTGCGTTTGGAGATCCGTTGATAAAAACTTTTCCCGAAGAGTCCCAAGGACCTGTGAATGTATCAAATTGGCATTATAAAAACGCACCTCAATCTTTGTGGGATGTACGTTCACGTCATAGTCATCATAGGGCATTTGAATAAACAAAAAGACCACAGGAAATCTGTTCGGCTCAATGCTGCCTCGGTATGCCTCTTTGATTGCATGCGAGATAAATTTGTCGCGGATAAATCGGCCATTCAGAAATATGTATTGAAATTTGTTGCTCGTCCTTGAATCACTCGGCCTACCCATCAAGACAAAAATATGTACCCCTTTTTCATCATTTTCAACATCAAGCAAGTTTTCACCAAGTTCGGATGAGAACAATTCACTTATTCGCTGTCGAAGACCCTGTTGGCTTACCAGCCGATAAAGCTCTCTGCCATTATGAATTAAAGTTAAATCCAAATCGCCTCTTGCAAGTGCAATATGCGTGAACTGCTCTATGATATGGCTCATCTCAGTATTTGCTGTTTTCAAAAATTTACGCCTTGCAGGCAGCTTATAAAAAATATCTCTGACCTGGATTGTAGTACCGTAATCTGAACTGGCCGGGCCAACGCTGGCTTTATTTCCGCAATCTATCTCAATACTATTCCCAGAAGTTGAATCTTTCCTTCTGCTCACAGCTCTGACCTGTGCGATAGAAGCGATGCTCGCTAATGCCTCACCTCTAAAACCAAGCGTAGATATAGCTTGCAGGTCTTTACTGGTTTTGATTTTGCTTGTGGTGTGCGGCTCAAATGCTTGAGCCAAATCTTCGGCATCCATCCCGCAGCCGTTGTCGGTAACCGAGATTAGTTTTCGTCCTCCATCCTCGATAGCTACCGTTATCTTTGTCGCCCCTGCGTCGATACTGTTTTCCATCAGCTCCTTGACCACGCTGGCAGGGCGTTCAACCACCTCACCAGCCGCTATCATATTCACCATATTTTGGTCAAGGACGACTATTTGCCCCATTGTTCTATCCTGCCCCCACAAAGTGCAACCGAATATCGAATTCCTAACCTCAAAGTTTGGAATTCCTTGTTCAACCTTTGTTATTCTTTTATCAGACTTTTGCCAGTCATTTCTTCCGGTTGTGGCAATCCCATCATTTCCAGCAGTGTTGGCCCGACGTCGGCCAATCTTCCTCCTTCACGCAGTTTTCTTCCCTTATAGCGCTCATCGAACACAATCAACGGCACATCGCCAATGGTGTGAGCGGTGTGCGGGTTATCAGGGCTGCTATCTATCATTTTCTCGAAATTGCCATGGTCGGCTGTAACAATTGCCCCTCCACCCATGCCCTTGACCTTGTCTAAGATTTTACCGACGCACTCATCCACCACCTCAGCCGCTTTAATCGCCGCTTCCAACACACCTGTATGGCCAACCATATCAGGATTGGCAAAATTGACTGTTATCACATCATATTTATTCGAGTCAAGTCTGTTTAGTACAATATCCGCAACTTCATAGGCGCTCATCTCGGGCTTTAAGTCATAAGTTCGAACTCGCGGCGAAGGCACAATTTGTCTGTCTTCGCCCTTAAACGGCTTTTCGGTGTAATCATTGAAAAAGAAGGTAACGTGTGCGTACTTTTCTGTTTCGGCACAGCGAAACTGCTTCAACCCCAGAGAGCTCCAGTATGCACCTAAGATATTTTTCATTTTTGGTGGTTTTGGAAATGCTACAGGCGCGGGTATTGTTACATCATATTCGGTCATACATACAAAATATATATTAGGTTTAGTAGTCCTCGGGAACTCCTTGAAGTCCGGCTCCACAAATGCCCGCGAAAGCTCACGGGGCCTGTCACCGCGGAAGTTGAAGAATATTACGCCATCGCCGTCGCCGATGGTAGCTATTGGCTCATTGTCCTCATTGACAATGCATGTCGGCTCTATAAACTCATCAGTAACCTCTTTCTCATAACTTTGGGAAATTGCCTCTGCCGCACTTGTAGCTTTAAGGCCTTTACCTATCCTCATACATTCGTATGCCTTTTGCACACGCTCCCATCTGCTGTCACGGTCCATAGCATAGAACCTGCCCATAACTGTTGCAATTTTACCTACGCCTATCTCCCGGGCTTTCTTTTCGATATCAGCGATATACGCAGCTCCACTATGCGGCGGCGAATCCCGGCCATCGGTAAAGGCGTGGATGAACACATCTTTTACATCGTTTCTTTTTGCCAGCTCAAGCAGGCCATACAGATGGTCCAACAGTGAGTGCACACCTATGTCACTGCACAGGCCCATAACATGCATCTTGCCATTGCTGCTTTTTACAAATTCGATTAAATTCAGAAACTCTTTATTTTCAAAAAATGACCCATCACGAATAGCTCTGCTCAGTCTCACAGATTCTTGCGGTACGATTCTGCCGGCCCCAAGATTTTGATGTCCTACTTCGCTGTTACCCATCGTACCCGCCGGCAGACCCACGTCTTCTCCGCTGGTATGGATAAGACAGTTGGGGTACTCAGCCATTAGCATGTCGTCTACGGGAGTGTTGCCGCGCTTGACGGCATTATATTCATCTTCATCAGGATTCGGATTATAACCCCAGCCGTCACGTATAATCAGAACGAATGGCTTATTTTTCAAAACTATTTTCTGTTTCGCCATAGAAGAAAAACCTCTCATGCAAATATAACAGAGACGAGGCGCTGCCTCGTCTGCATATAAACTCTAACCATATTGGCCCAATATAATATCAAGCCGGGTTAAATATGTCAAACACTTACGAATAAGCCCAAAGAGCAAAAAACCTCTTGTGTCGTAAAGTCTTTGACAACAATACTTACTGTGATATAATTGCCTGCCAATAAAAGTAATCAAAGTAAAGATGATTATGAACGAAGCTAATTCAAACCAAAATGATAGCGGACCGAATTCAACTCGAATTTCTTTGTCCAAGCACAAGGCGCTCACGCTGCCGCCCTTAAAAGCGCATTTGATTTTCTGGCCTTTAATGGTGGCCGGTTTTGCGATGGATTTGTGGAGTAAGAGAGTTGTATTTGACTGGCTTGAGCAACTGCAATCTAATAGTGTTTCAATTATAGATGGTTTCCTGCAGTTGGTATTAGCGCAAAACGATGGTGCCGCTTTTGGATTATTCGCCGGCAGACCATATTTATTAGCGGCGGTTTCCGTTATCGCATTAACAGTGATTCTCGTAATATTTCTTTTCAGCGGGACTCAACATACGTTGGTACACATCGCACTGGCCCTTTTTGCTGCCGGTGTTTGTGGCAATCTTTACGATAGAATATTTAATGATGGTCTGGTGCGTGATTTTATTGATGTTACTGTCTGGCCTGGCAGGCATTGGCCGGCATTTAATATCGCAGACACTTTGCTTTGTATTGGTGTTGGGCTGCTGATTTTATCAACTTTTTTCACTGGGAAGCCGCCTCAAACACATGGTCGGCAACATAAATAGGGGTGTTTGACGCCACACCCAGAGCAATAGCATCGGAAGGGCGGGAGTCAATCTCAACCGTTTTGCCGTCAAGACTCAGGTGTATCTTTGCATAAAAAGTATGGTTGCGCAAGTCATTTATGACTATCTTTTCTATTTTTGCACCCAGTCCTTTAATTACACCGTCTAATAATTCGTGTGTCATCGGACGCGGCGGCTCGATACCCTTTAATCGGCGGTCGATTGCGAAAACCTCAACTATGCCGATAACAATTGGAAAGCTGCGCTCACCGTAACGCTCCTTTATGACGATTAACTGCTGGTCGGACGTTTCATTTATGATTATTCGTGATAATTCGGCTTCTCTTTCCATTTTGCACCGCCCTTACTGTATCAATTATTTCAATTCCGCCAGGTGTTTTTCAATGGTTTTTAACTGCTCTGTCAGCTCAGACAACCTGTCTTTCGCCTGGGCAACGACTTCCGGCTTCGCTTTAGTAATAAAATTTTTATTGGCCAGCTTTGCCTCTACTGCTTTCTTAGCTTTTTCTATCTCCTGTTTTTGCCTTTGAAGTCGTTTTCTTTCGGCTTGAGGGTCAATCACATCGTGAACAAAAATTTGCATATCATCTACTATCGAAGTTGCAGCATTCTTAGGCTTTTTTATGTTGGTATCGGCCATAAATACTTTAACACCTGCCAATTGGCAAATTAGTTCAGAGTTATCATTTAATATCTGGGCGACCTGTACCGAAGTGTTCGCCGAAGTCGTTAGCGTTGTTGTAAGAGGGATATTGTATTGACTTTTAATATCTCTTATTGCCCGAATCGGACTTTGGATAATTGAAATTCGTTTTTCTGTTTCTATATCAATTAAAGAGTCTAATCTTTCTGGCCATTGGGCAGCTACCAAAGCATTTGCCTGGGCTGCTTCTGCAATCCCATTGAGCTTTCTTACTGGTACAACTTCATTGAGTTTTTGGAATATTCCCTCAGTAATAAACGGTATAAATGGGTGCAGCAAACGCAAAATCTCATCCAGCACAAAAGCAAGTACATTTTGAGCAATTGGTTTTTGCTGGTTATCCTGCATACGTGGTTTAATCCACTCAAGATACCAATCGCAGAAGTCGTTCCAGAAGAACCTGTAGAGAAGCGACATCGGCTCATTGTACTTAAACTCCTCTAATGATTTAGTAACCTCGGCAATTGTTTGCGCCAGCCGCGAGAGAATCCATCTGTCGGTAATATCCATCTTATCTTTGTCGAATTTTTCCGGGTCGATTCCTTCAAGATTCATTAAAGTAAATCGTGAGGCGTTCCAGAGCTTATTGCAGAAGTTCCTGCCGATATCCAACTTAGGCGATGTATTTTCCACTCGGCCGTCAGGCAGCGTCATCTGCACAACCGGCATACGAATATCCTGTGTATCCGTTGTCATACTGGCTAATGTAAACCGCATCGCATCAGCCCCGTGACTATTGATAGCTACCAGCGGGTCGATGCCGTTACCCAAGCTCTTGGACATCTTACGACCTTCGCCATCCTGAATCATCGCGTGAATATAAACATCAGTAAACGGAATATCATCGGCGCAGTATTGTCCCATCATCACCATTCGCGAGACCCACAATGTAATAATTTCTCGTGCGGTACAGAGTACATCGCCGGGGTAAAATGTTTTCAATAGCGGCGACTCCTCCGGCCAACCTAACGTACTAAATGGCCAAAGTGCTGACGAGAACCACGTATCAAGAACGTCCTCATCTCGCTGCCAACCTTCATCTTCTAACTGTTTTTCAATGTCTTCGTTTCCAGGAGCAACACACGCATACGTGATTGCTCCATTATCTGAATCTGTGAGTTCAAAAACCACTTTGTCAGGTTGTTTTGAAAGCTCATTTTCTAATTGACCACCCCCACCAAGCTTCCACCAAATTGGAATCCTATGTCCCCACCAGAGCTGTCTGCTGATAGGCCAGTCTCGTAAATTTTCCAGCCAGCTTTGATAGGTCTTTGCATAACGCTCAGGAGTAAAACGCAGCCGACCATCAAGTAACGGCTTTAAGGCAAGACCAGCCAAAGAATTTACCGGCACATCCGTTCCATCAATTAATCCGGAGTTGAACTTCTTCGCCAAATGCTCTATCGGCTTTTTAACCGCGATATACCACTGGTCGGAAAGATACGGCTCAATCGGCACGTGGCTGCGATAGCTGTGCCCAACCTCGTGAGCATACTCGCGAACATCTTCTAACAGTTT
>Ga0315551_10000879_pt1 | contig 23527 bp, 29 predicted proteins | sample SalMarSW160290MG_FD_203678 | JGI IMG/M metagenome (GOLD analysis project Ga0315551, IMG submission 203678) | Salt marsh sediment microbial communities from the Plum Island Ecosystem LTER, Massachusetts, United States - Salt Marsh Sediment SW1602-90 ...
GGCCCAACCCTTTTCCTGCAGCTCTTTGAAGGTCATCCCAGAAGGCTTGATGATCTCATCAAAGAGTTCGTGAATGGTGTTCCACCGAAAATTCGGGTCAAATCGCTTGGTCAACTCGAAATTGATCTCTATATCGGACCTGCAATCGCCGACTGAGATCGCCTTATTGATGCTTTGCAGGGGTATCCACCATGTCCTGATACTGTCTTTTTCGAGAAAACTGGCCGCCGGCAGGACCACATCGGCGAGCTGGGTTGTGGGGTTCATAAAGAGGTCAACCGCGACCACAAAATCGAGCTTTTTGAGTGCCTCGACCCATCGCTTCGGGTCAAGACCTATACCGGCCACGGGATTACACGCCTGTATCCACATGCCTTTGATAGGGTAGGGGTCTCCGGTGAAGATTTGATCCAGGACGAGGTCCGTCTGCGCCCGCCAGATGAATTTGTTCAAGGGCCCGTATCGGTCAGCCCCGATCCTTTTTTTGTCCGCTTCTTTCGAGGCCAATTTGATGATCCCTTTAGCCCCTGGCAGCGCGTACGCAACCGCATCAAAGGCATAGCGGGAGATCACGTTCCCACCGGGGATATCCAGGTTCCCGGTGATGCACCAGAGGTTGGCGATGGCGTGGGCCGTGGGGGTGATTGCGGGTGTCATATCGATGGGTACGCCCCAATGTATGGACGCCGGTTTGCTCGTGGCGTAAAAGCGCGCCGTATCGATGATATCCTTCTGAGGGACCCAGGTGATCTCGGAGACGCGCTCGACCGGATAGTGATTTACCTCCTCACAAAACACGGTCCAAACGGTTTTAACGGGTACTTTCGTGCCATCTAAAAGGCCGATTTCATACGCCCCGTCAAGGGCCGGTTTTACGCCTGCTGATCGGTACGCTACTTTGCCGGAATCCCAGACGACGGGTTTTCCCCCTGCGGTGTCCCAGACGACAAAGTTATCCGATGATTCGCCTTTTACGAGGTCGCTGGCGCGCACCAGTTTTCCGGTATCGGTTCTGACCAGGAAGGGGGCGTTGGTCCATTGTTCCACGAAATCCCGGTCGTACAGCTTCTCATTGACGATCACATTGAGTAGGCCCATAGCCAGGGCCCCATCCGTGCCCGGACGGAGTCTGAGCCAGTGTTTTGCCCGCGAGGCAAACCACGACAGCCTCGGGTCGATGGCGACGATCTTTGTGCCACGCTTCATCAGGTCGATGATCCAGTGGCCGAAGACGTTGTCCGGGCATGTGGCCGGGATATTATAGCCCCAGACGAGTAAGCACTCCGGGATGTTGTACTGCGGATCATCGTAGCGTTGCGGCAACCATTGAGCCGCGTCAAGTATGCAGTAATCCCCCTGAATCGTATCCACGGCGGCGATTCTCGGGCTATAACAGGCAATACCGCTGAGGGCAAACATCACATTGGGGCTGCCGAAAGCGTAGGCGAGCATGCATATCCAGGCCCCGATGTCCCTGCCGGTTCCCATAGAGAAGATCATACTCTCCGGGCCGAATTGCTCCCGGATGGCGCCCATTTTTTGTTCGATGAGGTCAAAGGCCTCGTCCCAGGAAATCTCCTGCCAGTTTCCCTCTCCGCGTTCACCCACCCGTTTGAGCGGACGGGTCAAACGGTCGGGATGATCAACGTATTGTGTCATCGCCAGACACCGGGCACAGAGGCGCCCCTGGTTCCAGGGATGATCCGGATCCCCTTCGATCTTGACCAGTTTTCCATCCTCGATGTGTGCCAGGACGCCACAGCCGCCATGGCAGCCTGGACCGGCGGACCAGGTCGTCGTGCGCACGATCTTACGACGTTCCCGTTTCATTAAGCAGATTCCTCCTCGCTGCACAACGTGCATCAATCAAAGTTGTTGACCTCATAGTACCACACTATTTGTTATTTATCGAGTCATTACGCTGATTTGACCATGCAGGCTATAGGATTAGTCGCATAGATTGTATTCTTGAATTACAAGGCGAGTCGTACTCCGTTTACTACTTGCGTCAGGTATCAATCGGTGGTGCCGAGGAGTCCGTTCAGGCGGCGAACTCGATTTAAGCGCCGAACGATTTTCCGTGTATTGCGAAAATGGTACTGCTCTATCTCGACCTCTATGCCGTCTGATTGGGTAAAAACCTTCTGCATCGCAGCAATCCGGCCGTTCCCCTCGAAGGCAAGGTATCCACCGGGTCGATCTTGCACGACCTTGATCCACGATACCGAGGGCATGAGCCGGGCCAATGTATCACACGTGATTTTTCCGGCTGCCAACAGTTCTTTTTTGCAGGATCGCAGTGTCTTGAGCCGCTGTCGAGTCGTCTGCAAGGCGTTTTCCCTGTCGAGCTCGTGGATCTGTCGAATTGAGAAAAGCGGAACAGTGGTCATCTCCTTGTGGGTGCGTTTCCTGTGGACATCCAGGATCGCTTTCGCCAAAACCACATCTTTGAGGTCTAGTTCCTGTACTTCAGACTTCTTCCCGGCGAGGTATGAGAAGAACCTCCTCATCTCAAAAACAATATGCAACGCCCTGTCCCAGATGGCATTGATGAGACGCATAACAATCAGACAGGATCCGTTAGCTCTTACTGACCCGGTTTCTTCCACGCTTTTTTGCAATGTAGAGGGCATTGTCCGCCTGGTTGAGGAGGGTCTCCAACGAGGGCTTATCACAGTCAACAGAGGCAACCCCTAGACTGGCCGTGACCTTTGCCTGACCTTTGGTGGTATTGAGTTTTATGTGTGCGATCTTCTTTCTCAGGCGCTCAGCCACCTGCACGGCGGCGGCACGATCGTTTTCGGGCAGCAGGATGACAAACTCATCCCCCCCGTAACGCCCCAGCACGTCCACCCCACGCAACGTCTTGCGACAGCTTGCAGCGACCCCCTGCAGTATTTGGTCACCAACCTTGTGTCCGAAGGTATCGTTCACCCGCTTAAAGTGATCGATATCCAACATAATAGCGGATAGCGATCGCCCATAGCGACAGGCGCGCTGAACCTCATCTTCCCCCACTTTGGAAAAATGGCGTCGGTTGTATAGGCTCGTGAGGGAGTCGGTGATCGCCAATCGTTGTACTTCATGCAGCGCGTTTTCCAATGCCTCCTCTTTTCGTTGCAGGTTTCTAAATAACAAGCGCTGAGGCTTCTCTATGCCCATTTCGACGATAGCGATATAGATGAGAAAAAACGCACTGAATTTTAAGAAATGTCCGATGAGATTGCTGAGCCCGTACACGCTGATATAAAACGTGAAGGCCAACTCAGCTATGACGGTCAGGATCAGCGAAACAACCAACCACTGCACTACCTTCCGGTCAAAGGCAGCGCGGTGGTACAACAATAAGGCTATGGCGCCTAAGAGTATGGATGAGATACTATACTCACTGATTATCTTAAATTGGGTTAACCCGACCCCTTCCACATAACAAACGGGGAAGGCATTGGCAAATATTGCAACGAGCACACTGATTGTTACCACCGTATACACCACAAATACAAGATTGACGTTCAGTGTGCGACGAAGGAACACGGGAGCTACAAGTAAGGAAATACTTTGGATATATCGAGCAACAACCCATAGCTGCGTTGGCAAATTCGCGTCATAGCCGGGAAATACTCCCATCCCTTTATAGGCCAGGGTATGAAGCATATCTACAATGCTGACGAACAAAAAGGCAATCCCCAGCAGTAGCAGATAGCCGTTGTCCAAACGGCGCCGCGAATTCCAGGTGAGTATAAAGATGCAACAGCCGATGACAATGGTAAATATCTCCGCCACGCTATGGAACAGGAGGTAGCTATAGAGACTGGTCAGGTACAAGCCGATCAGGACCATTGCGTAGAATACAAAGGGTATACTTTTCTGTGAAATCTCTGTAAGTCTTTTCATGGTTACTTACGGTCGATGCAATTCCAAAGGTGCACCTCCAGAAACATTTACTGCAGGGTAATCGCCTTCTCAGGGCAGATCTCCTGGCAGCAAAAGCACCTGATGCACGTGTCGTAGTCAACCTGCGGGAGGTGATCGTTCATGGTTAAGGCAGATACGGGACATTGATCAACGCAGGTGCCGCACCTCGTACACAACTCAGAATCAACCTGTGGCCGAAGGGACGCGTGGCTGTGAAATGCCGACTGTAAGGAGGGATTGTCAATATTCCATTCACCACCGAGCGGGGGAACGTTAAAGTCGGGGAGTGGTTTCAACTCTCCGATTAGTTCAATCGTATTGAGGTCGTAGTGGCCCAACCCCGCCTCCTGAGCCTTCTGCAGGAATCGTAGACGAGACGGCTCGATCCCCATCATCGTCGCAATGACGGTGTCCACGGCCACGGCGTTGTCAGAGGCCAGGATCAGGCCGATGTCTCTGAGGTCGTTTGAGACAGGGCCATTCCCTTCCATGCCGACCACGGCATCCACGAGCACGAGATCAGGTACCCGGAGTTGGAAGACATCAACAAGCATTTCGTTGAAGCGTTGGGGGGTACCCGCGGTCTTATGCATGTTTGCCTTCTGGGCGCCGGGCAAAAATCCGTAGCTGTTTTTGATCGACCCGGTGATGACGGTTAAGCCGTGGGTCTTGAACTTTGGCAGGCTGATGATGATATCGGCGTCCAGTACGGCCCGGGAGAGGCTCACTACGGGCATGAAATCAGGATTGAACGGGACCTGTTGCGAATCGTTTCCGATGTTCTGATAATAGCCTTTCGCTGCCTCCATGAGGCCTGTTCTCCTGAAGGCCTCCTCGTTTGCCCCATAGCTGGCCATGCCCGGATTGTCCCCCACGACGAGTGCGGCGGGATTCATGCTTTCTACCTTTTCCACGACAGCGCGGAGCACCGCTGGATGGGTGGTGACGGCTTCCTGTGGCTGAGAGGCCCGCAACACGTTGGGTTTGAGTAAGACCCGTTTTCCCCGCAGTTCCAACGGAAAGAGTTCAAAGGCCCGGTCTACGGCCTGACGGACGTTCTCGTAGTTAGCGGGATGACTCATTACTTTTGACTGCGGCATGGTCTCGTTTTCCTTTGGGGCCCTATTGTACCAGAATGAATGTTAGTTTGCCATAAGGATACGTTTTCACTTGGACCTCGCACACTACCTGAGAGCTTGTGTGCTTTTTGGATTGTAAAGAGTCACAATATGTTCCATGATTTTCTGGAATATCCGTGAGAAATCCTCGGAATTATATTGACTTCTTTTAATTGTCTGTTATCGTTATTTTTATCAATGTTTACATGTTCTGTCAGCAAGAACATTTTTCGCGACAATATGCGTTATAATTATTCAGTCGCTGTCAAGGCACAACGTAATTAGTCTTTGGAGATCGATCATGGGAATCGCAATCATTGGAATGCTGGATGAAAGAGAAGAGGGCCTTCAGCTCCTGAAGGACCGTATTGAAGCAAGAGGGCACAAAACAACGCTTCTTGATATCAGCATAGGGACCGGTGCTATTGATTCTTCCCTCACGGCGGATATCTCATGTGAAGATTTAGCCCGAGCAGGCGGAAGCACAATAGAGGAGATCAAAGGTCTCGTGGCAAAGGAAAGAAAGAAGGCCACCTCGATGATGTCGGAGGGGCTCTGCAATACTGTGCTGGATCTCTATAACAAAGGGGAACTCCAGGGCGTCGTAGCCGTTGCCGGGTTGACGGGAAGCCTTATTACCTTACCTTCGATGAAAAGCCTCCCCTTCGGAGTCCCGAAACTCTTGATTACGAGTGTGGCGGCCATGCCTGCCAATGCAAAGGGATTTTCGGAATTTTTCGGGATGAGAGATATTACCGTCATGCACAGTGTGGTAGATACCGTGGGGATGAACCCCTTTGTACGGACCCTGATGATTAACGGGGCAGGAGTAATGTGTGGCATGGTAGAAGCATCCGCTCCGGCCCAAAAGGAGGGGAAACCATCCATTGCCATTACCGAATTTGGGTATTGTGACATGGGAGCCCATTACATCAGGACATTACTGGAAGAGAAATATAATATCGTATCCTTTCATGCAACCGGAATCGGAGAAAAGGCGGCCGTAGATTTTGTAGGGCAGGGCCTGTTTGAGGCATTCATCGATCTGGTTCCCGGTGGTTTCAGCGAATACCTCTTGGGTGGGAACCGAGCGACCGGGATAGACCGGTTTGATGCCGGGGTTAAGGTGGGTAAACCATATGTCATATCCTCATGTGGTTTTGATATAATCGGGTGCGGGCCCATTCAGCGCAAAGACCAAGGGGATCCTTTGTGGGAGTCACGAAAACTTGCCCAACGAAAGTATAACGTTCAAGACGCAATACGGGTACAAGCCCGTACTACCCCCGACGAGTTGAAAATGATCGCTCAGGAAATGGCAAAGAGACTCAACAAGCATCCGAATAAAAAACTCGTAAAGATTGTCATACCGTCGAAGGGATTTTCTTCACTGAGCGTGAAGGAAGGGCCCCTTTATGATCCTGTTTCCGACCGGGCATTTATCGAAGAACTGAAAAAAAGCCTCGATTCAAAGATCGAAATAGTAACAGTTGACAACCACATCAACACACAGGAGTTTGCCAAAGCGACGGTAGATGCGCTCAATAGAGCGCTGCTGTAAGGACTGTGATAAATGACAATAGTTATTGAAGCCGAACCAGAGCCTATAACAATAGATTGTACGAAGACTGCAATACTTGTGGTGGATATGCAAAATGCCTTTGTCAGCCAAGGTGGATATTTTGATGCTATCGGTATCGATATTTCTGCGACCGCTAGGATTATTCTACCCTGCAAAAAAATAATCTCTGCCGGTCGCGAAAAGGGTATCAAGATCGTTTATCTGCAGATGGAATACAGCCATAATCTGTCTGATAAGGGATCAGAGGGATCACCGAGCTTTATCAAATCGAGGATTCACGTCGTGCTTAAGCAGAGACCTGAATTAAAGGACAATCTATATATTGATGGAACGTGGGGTGCTGAGATCATAGAAGAACTCAAGCCCCAAGAGGGTGATACCATAATCAGAAAGCACAGGCATGATGGGTTTATTGAGACGAATCTTGCTCACACATTAAGAACCCTCGGCATTACATATCTATTGTTCGTTGGAACAGCTACTAACATATGTGTTGAGTCGACTCTGAGACATGCTTTTTCTTTGGATTATTTCTCTATACTTGTTTCGGATGCCGTAAGTCCAATGGGCCCCCCTATAACGCAAGAGGCAACGATCTTTAATGTTCAGGCAATCTTTGGTTGGATAACGACTTCAGAACGACTGTTGCGCGCTATGGGTACTATTAAACAAGTTACCTCATAGGTGACAATTTATAGAGGGAGCGCAAGATAAGGGGAAAAGTAATGTCCGATAATTGGATTTATGGGTTGGAGGAATTGGGGCAGGATAAAAACGATATCGTCGGTAAGAAATGCGCCAATTTAGGTGAAATGAGCAATAAGGGACTACGCGTTCCTCCGGGGTTTGCGTTATCATTAGCAGCTTATGAGGATTTTATGTCCCTTACGGGAGCAAGCGAGGAAATAAAGCACTATCTGGATAAGGTTGACCATGACTTCGAAACTATTCAACAGTTCAATGAGGCAAGTGCTCACCTGCGAGGAATTGTGGAGTCAAAAAACGTGCCTCAGGAGATGAGAGCGGCGATTGTGTCCCATTATCAGAAACTGTGCGGCCGATGCAATGCCGAAGACGTCGCAGTAGCGACACGTTCGGCTGGTGTGGCAAGTCATCCCGGGCAATATGAAACGCATTTAAATGTTAGAGGAGAGTTGAATCTTATCGAGAAGATAATAAGGGTTTGGTCTAGCACGTTTAACCCGATATCCTTGTCCGCTAGAAAGCGGTCTGGATTGTTGATTGAAAGCGATCCGATAGGCGTGGCCGTTCTAAAAATGGTGAATGCTCGTGCTGCAGGTGTTTTGTTTACGGCAGATCCCAATTCAGGAGATACGTCAAGAATGATTATCGAGGCTAATTGGGGTCTCGGAGAAAGCGTTGTCGGTGGTGAGGCAATGCCCGATGTCTTTATCCTTAAAAAAAAGAGCTTGGAGGTAATCGAGAAGAAGCTGGGCAGCAAGGGGAGACATATAACCTGTACAGAGGAGGGTGTCGCAGAAGAAGAGACAGCGTCCGAGAAGCAGACTCGTTTCTGTTTGACTGACGAAGAAGCAAAGGAAATCGGGAGATTGGGCACGATTTTAGAAGCGCACTTCGATTGCCCGCAGGACACCGAATGGGCGATAGACGAAGATCTGTTATTTCCTGATAACGTGATTCTCTTGCAGACTCGCCCAGAGATTATTGCTCAACAGAAAAAGCCAGTGGACCAAGTGATAGACTTAATGATAGACCGATTCAGATTTTGACATGATTAAAAGGTGAGATCGAGTAGCTCGGGGGCTCAGGAGTGTGAGGCTCATGTTCAATGCAATACTAAAGAAAGGAGCATACTATGCTGTTACCAGCCTATGATCTTAGTTATTTTGAATTTGATGAGGAAAATGACCCGAAGAATTATGGTGTGCTTTTATGTGATGTGGTTCATGGAAAACCGCCCCTGAAGCCCCTCTATATTGGGCTCGGATGGTATTGGTACTACCACGGGTTTAGATATGCGGCGGAGACACTGCACTTGCCGACAACGAAGGGTTGGGACTCCAGATTCATCAACGGCTATCCGTATATCACCGCAATTAGGACTACCAAGGAAGAAGCCAAGGCACGAGAGCCCATATTCAGAGAGAAGATCAAACCGTTCATCGAGGATTTCGATTGCGTCTGGGATCCTCTTAAAACTGGCCTCATAGAAATGTATAAGGAGGCAAAGAACTCGCGCGGGCTCAGAGAATGGAACAATATAAGAAAACTGAGCAACAACGAACTGCTCTCTTTCTTTTTGGACTTTGCTTACATTATGAACCGTAAAGAAGGTGAAGGGCACATGATCATGTTGATGTCCTCTTATTATATTTTCGGTCTATTCCAGCAGATGTGGCGTGATATATTCGATATGGAGTCCTCCATTGATCCAGATTACAGCAAATTGATGGGGGGATTTGAAAGCCGCGATATTTGGATAGTCAGGGAGTTGTGGCGCTTCGGCAGACGGGCAATCGAGCTTGGTCTTGCGGAGCCCTTCAAGATCGAAGACGATGAAGCAGTGCTCGTGGAGCTCGAGAAGAGTAAGGAGGGGGGCACGTGGTTAAAAGAGTATCGCGAATTTCTCCTAGAGCACGGCTGGAGATGTGAGCGCATGCATGCCTATGACACCCCGGCCTGGGTTGAAAAGCCCAGTCTGGCTATTGGACCGATAAAGATGATGATAGTCAATGATGTGTTTCCAGCGGATGCGGAACGAGCCCGAGTAGTACAAGAGAGAAAGGAGACAGAAGAGAAAGTTTTAAAGAAAGTTCCCGCGCCTCAACGACAGGCCTTTGAGGTTTTGATGAAGGCAGCTCAGAAGGCCGGCTACTGGAGCGAAGACCATACATATTATTGTGATTTGTATACAGGGGCCTTGGGCCGCTGGATCGTAACTGAATTTGGGAGGCGGTTCGCCGAGGCCAACTGCATCGATGAGCCGGATGACATCCATTTTTTACATCCGAATGAGATCAGGAAGGCAGCGATACCCATGGAAAGAATCAACCTTCGTCCTTACGTCGAGAGAAGAAAAGAATTATATGAAAAAAGCTTGAATATTGAGCCGGTGCCTTTTTACGGAGACATCGAGCAAGCGCAAGCCGTCTTGAGGAGTGATCCGACGTTACAGGTGTCAACCCAGGTGCCTATTGTGAGGGAAGAACTGAAGGCTGATTTATACGGCGCTGCGGCCGCGCCAGGTGTGATTGAGGGTGTCGCCCGCGTAATAATGAAAGCAGATCAATTGTCCGAACTTAATGAAGGAGAAATTCTTGTAGCGCCGGGAACATCGGCTGCATGGTCCGTTGCCTTTAACGTGATCACAGGGCTCATAACCGATGGCGGGGGGGCCCTTTCTCATCCCGTCATTATGGCCAGAGAGTTTGGTCTCCCCTGTGTATCGGGTTGCGTGGAAGCTACTCAAAAGATCAAAACTGGCCAGCGGGTCAAGATCGACGGCAACTTAGGTGTAGTTTACATCTTGGACTAATGCCAGCTCAAGATCAAGGAGGAAGGAAAAAAATTGCTGGGTGAAAGACATATGAAGGAGCATACAGAATGACCGAGATTAAGTTTGTGGACACCTCCCTTCGAGACGGTAATCAGAGTCTTTGGGATGCCACGGGTTTGACAACCTCCATGATACTCTCCCTTGCGCCGGAGGTAGAACGCGTAGGGTATCATGCGGTGGATCTTACTGCCAGCACCCATATGCAGACGGCTGTCCGGTATCATAAGGAAAATCCGTGGAAAAAAATACGGCTTGCCTCACAGGCTATGCCCAATACACGTTTGGCTTTTGGGACGACGGGGCGGCGTTTCATTGGGTTTAAACGCTCCCCGGATTCCATAATGCAATTGGTGTATGAGCGTATGGCCGCGAACGGGATGCGGCGAGTGTGGCTGAGCGAAGCCGCTCTCGAGATGGAAAGCATCGTCAAGAATGCACGGATGTCGAAGGCGGCGGGCCTCGAGGAATTCATGGTGGGATTGTGCTACTCGATCAGCCCGGTCCATACGGATGAATACTATGCCACCAAGACCAGAGAGATAACCCAGTGCCCCGATGTTGATACGATATACATCAAAGACCAGGGGGGGCTTCTCACACCGGATAGTGTCAAAACCCTCGTGACGGCCGTTCAGCTAAACCTTAACGGGCGACCCCTTGAAATGCACACCCATTGCACTACTGGCTTAGGCCCACTCGTCTATTTGGAAGCCATTCGACTGGGTGTCGACAGGGTGCATACGGGTGTCCCCCCGTTGGCCAATGGTACTGCTCAGCCATCCATCTTTAACGTCCTCAAAAACATAAAACACATGGGCTACACGGCCAACCTGAATGAGGACGCTCTTAAGAATTATTCCACGCGATTGATGGAGATTGCGGAACAGGAAGGCCGGCCCAAAGGCGCGCCTTTGGAATATGATCTCGCTTATTATCAGCATCAAGTGCCGGGAGGCATGGTGAGCACCCTTAAGCGCCAGCTTTCTGAAGCGGGCAAAGCAGATCGGTTGGAGGAAGTGATTGAGGAGATCAGCAGGGTTCGGGAGGATCTGGGTTACCCCATCATGGTAACACCCCTTTCTCAATTTGTCGCAACCCAGGCGACCCTGAATGTGATCTCAGGAGAACGGTATAAGGTGATACCTGACAGTATTATTGAGTACGTCGCCGGATACCATGGAGCACCACCCGCGCCGGTCAATCAAGATGTCTTGGATAAGATATACCGTTTGCCTCAGGCCAAAAAAATACTAGAGGAGGAATTCCCGCAGCCATCTGTTGCTGAGATCCGCAGGCACATGGGGATTGGAACGAATGTGTCAGATGAGGAGTTCCTCCTTCGCTATGCACTGAGTGAGGACGAAGTGAACGCCATGCTGGCTGCCGACCCCGAGTAAGAGAACGTGATTTGTCAATTCTTTTGTAACGTTACTATAATGCTCTCCTGATTGTTTTCCCTCGGAGAAATATAATGATAACAACAAGAGGGACAGCCCAGAACACGGTCACTACGGAGCCCATGATAGCGCCGACCATATTAAACTTGGGTGACGGTCCTACAGTCCCTTCTGTAAGATGTATATTTGAGGTTATGCCTATCCACGACACCACCCACACTATACCGAAACCGACCAGGTACACTAATCCCAGCCAGGCGACAACTTCAAGGGCAATGCGGGCCCAGCGGCGAAGCCTCAAAAATTGTATGCTTGCTATTATCACAAAGATGGCAAAGGCGACTTGCACCATGGCTATGAGTTCAAAATGCTGGAAAACGAATTTCATTACCCTCAACTGTCCCGGGATGTTTTCAGGAACAGGTGGGACTCCCCCTGTCGTTTGTTTCATAAAGGTAAAAGCCGCAAAACCCATGCCCCCTGACAAAATCATTAATATAGCACCCGCTATAAAGATCCATCCGATGACCGTAACTGAGGTTGGGCGCTTTTTTTGTACAGCAGTCATGTATTGCTCCTGTTATTTCAATGCTATCTAACGTCCTCACCCTCCGCCTTTGTGTTATGCTTCCTGCAGCATCTTGACTGTAACGCCTTCTACAAACTCCTTTTCCTTTTCAAAGTAGACCGCCATGTGAGGCGCAGCAAAATGATCGTGAAGCGCTTCCACACTCTCCCACTGCTCAAGAACGGTGGCTACATTTTTTTCGAACGTCTGTATCGGTAGATTGGCGTCGATGTCAAGCAGCGAAAAATACTGGATACACCCCTTCTCTTTTCTCACCTTTACTGCGTTTGTATTAAATAAGTCAAGAAACTTCCCCAGCTTGCCTTCTTTCACTCGTACCGAGACGACTCCGTAAATCATGTTAGTTTCCTCCTTATATTATTTTCATAACTTGTTATAAGAAAAAAATTCTATCCCCTATAGCGTCGGTTAACTCACCTTATTACCTATAGTTTGCTGCGGTTATAGCTTTCTGCATCGTCAAGCGTATTTTCCCTTAGTTCAAGCGCCCCAGAACTTTTGCGCGATTATAGCATAGAGCATGGCTAAGAGTATTGAGATCAGGTTACCCATGAGGAAGTAGGTATTCGAAATCTTGCTTTTCTTCTCTGCATGGAGACGTGCGCAAATCTTTAGCGCACCGAACGCAATGAGGATTTGAGGGAATCCATGCAGAAGCCCTATATACAGAACTGCCCGCTCAAGAATGCCCGAAACTACAGATGTCTTGCGAGTGGGGCTGGTCTTTGGCAATTTCGTTTTCCGCTTAAGGGCGGCAAAGATGAAAAAACTCACCAACTCGCCTATGACAAAGATGATAATAGCGGTGAGATACTTCATCGCCCCTGTTTCCTTTCTGCGGCATCTATCAAGTCAAAAATAACGGTCTTGGCTGCCCTGTACTCTTCTATGAGGAGGTGTTTTCTCTTTTTCCATATCTGTGACCTGTTCTTTGTGTGTTTCGCTGCTACTTCCTCGTTGTTCGTGCTCGCGAGCATGTCGGAGATGAGTGAGGCATCCCGCTGTCCCCATCGGTCAGTGAGCCCGTCAATAACCGTGAATAACCGCGTCAGGTTTTCCGCAAGTCTCGTGTCAGGGAGGTCAAAGCAGAACCGAGGCTGGCCTCTGCGCTTATCCGTCAGGAGCGCCCGTGCCTTTGTCAATCCCGGCCCCATCATCCCGTACGCAACTTCGGTATTGATGGGGGTTTGGATCTCGCCGTAATGAGCAACGTACCGCATCAAGAAATCATAATGATTATTGAATCGCGCTTCATCCAAGTAGAAGATACTCTCAGCAAACGCATGCATGGATCCTGCGATGCCTTGAAATTCGTCACCCAGCGTTATTGTATAAGGGGAAAGAATTTCAGTACGCATATCTCTATTGCAGTCCGACAAAAGAGTCGTGAACTGCTGCCGCAGCTTTGTTGCATCGTGTTTGCGACTTTTGATGATATCTCCCATCAATATGAAGTAGTTCGTCATATTATTTCTTTTGTCTTAATATGTTACAATAATATCATGATTTCGACAAATAACTGTTTATTGGCAACTTAGTACTCTATTAGTCATTGGCTGTTAATTTATTTTAGGCCAAAAGCTGAAGCTCACCAATAAGGGCAGTTGTATACCCTCATACTATATGCCCATCCCGCTTAAGGCATTGATCACTTGACTCACGGCGGACGTCAGCGAACGGTGTGACGCCTCGAAATACTGAACGGATTCCTTGAGCCGTTCCAGGAACTGCTGATATCGATGCGTTGGAATCTCTCCGCCTTCCTCAACTAACTCGTCAATCTCTTTGAGCAAGCCCTGGATGTGCTCTCGAACGTGGTCATCGGTTGCCTGGGCCTTCTCGAGTTCGGCACGGAGTTCCTCAATTGACTTATGAAGCTGACGTTTCTTCATATATTATTCTCCTTGGTTTGGACTTTGACAGGGACATTATACCATGTTTCTCAAACACCACACGTTGATGGTTGATGAGGTTGTGTGTATCTGATTTGTTAGGCATAACGATGCGACTTCTTTTCTTCTCCTTGTACGTTGAGTTCACCGGCGCGCTTCGGCGCATCCGGTGTGGTGGTGCGTACTATAGTTATTTTTTACCATGGTGTTTCGCCTTCTTCACTGAAATATTTGCCTGTCGGCCCTTTCTCGTTCAGTAACGCGTACTTCACGATTACAGAAGCTCCTTGGGCAACAGGTTTTGTACCCTTGAAATTGTTAAAATCTGTTGCAGTGTAACCTGGATTTACACAGTTTACCTTGAATTTTGAATTCTTCAGTTCAACTGCCAGCGCAACCGTGTAAGCATTCAATGCGGTTTTTGAAGGTCCGTAGCACGCCCTTTCAAAATGGTAAATCGTACTGTTGGGGTCGCTGCGCAACGTTAAAGAACCTAAATCACTCGTTACATTTACAATGATTGGAAGTTCCGATTTTTCCAAGAGCGGGATAAATGCCTGTGTGACTTGTATGACGCCAAAAAAATTTGTTTCGAAAACCTCTCTCATTATTTCGACAGGGATTTTTGACGCTAATTGGGGGACTTCTCCTCGAATCCCGGCATTATTAATCAGTATATCAAGTTGTTTGATATTAGTTTCGAGCGTTCGTCTTGCTTTTTTGATTGAGTCGCTCTTGGTAACATCCAACTCCACGACGTCGACGTTGTGTAGCCCGCTGCTGTGTAGCTCCTCTTTTGCTCTGTCCCCCTTTTCTTTGTCTCTACTGCCGATGAAAATGAAGTAATCGAGTTGGGCCAGTTGCTTTGCCGTCTCGAAGCCGATCCCTTTGTCCGCGCCGGTTATTAACACAGTCTTCATGAGCTAACCCTCTATGTTGCCTTGAGCACATCGCGGATTTCCCGCAGCAGGAGCACCTCTTCAGGCGGCTGTGGGGGTTTTTCTTCTTTTTTTGTTCTCAGTCTATTCATTGACCGGATGACCAAGAATAAGGCAAAAGCCACGATAACAAAACTGATGACGCTGTTGACAAAGACCCCGTAATTTATGGTGACTGCTCCGGCTGCTTGTGCATCGGCAAGGGCAGCATAGGGGCCTGGAGAAGCTACCCCTTCTCGTAGTACCACATAGAAGTTGGAAAAGTCAATGCCTCCCAGTAACAGACCAATCGGAGGCATTAAGATGTCATCGACGAGAGATTTAATGATCGTTCCAAATGCCACGCCAATAACGATGCCGACTGCCATATCTACGACATTCCCTTTCATGGCAAATTCTTTGAATTCTTTGAACATGGTTTTCTCTCCCCGTTATTGATGGTTTTGAATCTATTCGCCTTAATAGTTGATGAGGGTATATGCTTCCCTTTCATCCTTCTTATTGCTTCTTACCGTCCCAGGGCCATGCGGTGGCCGCCGTGGACGGTAATCACCTGACCGGTAATCCACCTGGCCTGCTCAGATGCCAAAAAGAGGATCACATCAGCGATGTCCTCCGGCTGGCCGATACGCCGCAAGGGGATTTCACCCACCAGTTCCTTTTCCGCTTCCGGCGCGATGTAGCCGCTTTGCACGGGTCCAGGGGAGACGACATTGACGGTAATGCCCAGCGGGCCTAACTCGGCAGCAGCACTGCGGCTGTATGATTCCAGGGCATATTTGCTGGCTCGGTAAGAGATCTCACCCGGGCTTCCCCAGGAACAGTCCGCACTGACATTGATGATCCTGCCCCATGAACTTTCACGCTCAACAAGGCGGCGGGCGAATTCCGCCATCATGAGGGCGGTAGCGCGCGTGTTCACGGCAAAGTGGCGGTCAATACTCTCGGCAGAAATCGTAGCAATCCAGGGACCCCCTTCCCACAGGGCGGCATCTTGATCTTTGAGCATGGATTTTGGCACAAAGCTGTCGGCGAGGTACTCAGCGGCATTATTGACCAGGACATCGACAGGTCCCAATTCATCTTCTGCGCAGTCAAAGAGTGCGGGGATTGCCTTGGTGATTGCGAGGTCGCATTCCCAGGAGGCTGCCTTGCCGCCGGCTTTTTTAATCTCCTGCACTAGCTCATCAGCGGATTTGGCCTGCTGGGCGAAGAAGAAGGGTAGGCCGGGGAATTGTAATTCCTTTTGATCTTTGACGCTTTTGGGGTCAAATGGTTGACGGAGATAGTGGATAAACACGGCCGCACCCTGGGCCGCAAAGGCCTTGGCCGTGGCCGCACCAATGCCTTGAGGGTTGTTCCCGCCGGTGACCAGAACGGTCTTATCCTTCAGTCCAGGATCAATCATTTGGAGACGTTCTTTGTATGGACCTGATCTACCTCCTATTTCTTCTTCTCACGCATGATAACTTCTTGCATCTCATACTCATGTGTGCCTGTTGCAGCAGGCGAGAATGCAGCCTCCATAACTAATCGTGAATGCTCTTTAATGTACTTAGCGGTCCATGGATGCAGTTGTCCGGTAAACTTAATTTCAGGCACTTCCAACTGTTTGACGGAAATACTGTACGTCTCTTTTTGGAGCTGGAGACTGATATAGATTTCATGCTGTCCATTCTTGGTCAGCTCGTGGCTATGCAGAACCGGGTTGCCGGGGTCAGGGCTCCGGACTTCAATTTTTTCATCAAAAATTCTAATCCACAGGGGGTTGCCGGGGAAAATGAGGCCGGGTGTGTCTTCAGCAGAAATCATGATACTGAATGGACCTTCCCCCGTTTTGAGTCGCCCAATCCAAAAGATGGACTTCGTTGTTTCTTGGTTTGCTACGGGATGGGAGAAGAAATACGCATCTTTTTGGGGCGGACGGAACACTAACTGTGAACCGATAACAACAGGATTATTCGCACTGTGGACTAGAATCTGATCATCAGTCGGGTTGCCGGGAGGCGGTCCTGCCGGACTTCCCTGAGGAAAGTTTTGGAAGTCGGCCTTAAAGATGACCTTTTTGCATCCGGTTACCAGAAATAAGCTGAGAACACATGCAATAACGAGCACTTTTTTCATGATATTCTCCTTTCTTTTTTTGTTCAATTCATCTTGCCAACGAGCAGTTGCGCTTCCTGCTTCACTGTGCGCAGGTCTTCCTCATTCGGCCGGCCGCGGATATCCCCCAATCTCCCCTGGGTACTTTCCGCCTCCCTCCCGTGAAACTCCCCTACAATATACCATTCATCGAGTATGGTGAAACCCAGGTGCTCGAAGAACTGTCCCGCATACAGCCCTGCCGGTATGGCTTCACGGATGCCTGTGTGGGGGCCCGAATACGTGCAAAAGATCAATGCGTTTTTTCCCGGCACCGCGGGCGCGCCTTTCTTCACCTGTCCCTGTTTACGGCAGCTGCTGAACTTATCTTTGAGAAACTTGTCCATCGGCTGGGGCGGGCTCCATTGATAGGATGGGAAACCGATGCATACCAGGTCATAATCAAAAAAATCGACATCTCCGGCATCCTCTACGCTCTTGAGCAGGACGTTTGTCCCAGCCTCCTGCAGGCCTTCTCGGATGGCCAATGCCACCTTTTCGGTGTTGCCGGTCTTTGACCAGTAGATGATGATTGCATCCATACTGTTACTTTCGGAGCCCCTTAAAGACATTCCACCGGGGAACGCTTTGCATGTATTTTTTGTAACTATCGCCAAATCGCTCTATGTTATACTGGTCCTCCAATGTACCGGCCATCCAGAGGAGTACTATTGCTATGATGCCAAGGACTATGGAAAGGATCGATTGAAATACCAGCATGAGCGCAAACGCAGCAAGCGCTGTTCCCAGATACATGGGGTGCCGAACGATTCCTGAGATCCCGGTCTTGACCAGCGTGGAGCGTGCAGCAGCGAACATTGCAGCTATGAAGAGAATTATTGCAGGGATGAGAAGGATGAAGCCAATGATTTCCAGCCATACAATGTCGGCAATATCACCGGTTTGATCCAGCCCCAGGCTCAGAAACAATGATGTAAAGAATAGTCCGGTTCCACCGTGTGCACAGGCAATCCAGACACGACGTTCTCGGATTACCGGTATGAGTAATCCAACCCAAACGATACCAAGGCTTATATATGCCCACATTTCATGTGCCCTCCTTTAAGTAATATTTTTACCTACATTATTGATGAGGTTGTGTGCATTCTGCAATGTCGAAATGAACGTTGCGACTCCCGCCATTCATCATAGGCACAATATCTTATAACGTGCGAGCAAGGCTTAGCATCCCAGGAGAACCAATAGTACGCTCGAAATATTTGTCTCGCTTTTCTTCGATAACTTCAAACCCCATTTTTTTGTAGAGGTTCAGTGCCGGTGCATTTCCGATATACATGTTTATCTGCGCCACATTGTAACCTCGTTCTTTCCCTTCATGCAATACGTGCTTCATTAGTTTTACTGCGATACCTCTTTTTCTGTATTCAGGCAGTGTTGCGACACTATCAATAACCCATGCCCCCTCTATCTCTTTGGGCAAGCAGACGAGCATTTTCGTTGAACGCTCTTCGGCCCCTTGGAATGCTTGAGCGGAGAGGTTGAGTTTTTTAAAGACTTCGGGTAGTGCGAGTTGTAGTGCTTGATAACCCATTTTCTGTGGGTCATATCCGCCTAAACTGCCAACCGGACCGTCTTCAGCATATTCGGCTATGAAATAGCACGAGTAATGAAAGAGGTGCGGAACAGTAGTAACTGATACATGATAAAGGAAGTCTAAACATTCTTTCTCTGTCCCACCTAAAATGACTTCCCATATCCCTTTGTGGACATGAGCACGACCGGAAATCAGCGCCGATTTGGCAAGGAACGATGCATCGTCAGGATATGCCTGTCTAATGCGAATTGTTGGGTTGTTCTTCATATGAGGTTGTGTGCATTCTGTATTGTCACGAATGAGGATGATCCCCTTACCGCCTCTTTATACCAAAATACCGTGGCACGCGTCTCATATACTGCACATACTCCTGTCCTAATTCTTCGATGATCTTCTTTTCTTCACTGATAACGGCAAAATGGGTCACGATAATACCGACCACAAAGTACACCCACAAGACGATATAGATGGTTGCATTGAAATTCCAGCCCATCACGATAGCGCCCAGGGTAGTAATTTTGCCGGCGAGGACATGGGAGTGTCTGCTGATGCTGTAAATACCCCAGTCTACCACCGCGCTCTTCTTCTCGGGATGTTCTCTCATGGCGCTGTAGCCGAGAGCAAAGACCACGTGACCGAAGACGATGATTCCAATCCCCACCCAGAATGCCGGATTGATCCTGAAGGGGACAAACCACAGCAAAACGCACCAGAGAATAAGTTCTGCAAAATAGACTACCACCCAAAACGTGTCTGGACCGATACGGGACATCCTCGTGCCCTTTATGATCTTAAAGAGAATCATAGAGACGATGAGATTAACAATAGGCACATAGAAGAGTCTGAAATACCATGTCGTATCATCCATTGATCATATACCCCCTTTCTTTTTATTGGAGGAAAATTTTTTACCAGGAGCGCTTCTGTCTACCGCCACCACGCTTATCGGAACGCGGACGGGCCTCATTTACTACAACCGTGTGTCCTTTGAGCTCAGACCCGTTTAAGCCGTCAATAGCAGCGACAGCTTCCGCTTTTGTCGGCATTCGCACAAAAGCAAAGCCTCTCGATTCTCCTGTATATCTATCCATGATGATCTTCACATCGTCAACTTGACCATACTCTTCAAAGGCCTCTTTTAAATCGTCACTCGTTATACTGGTGGACAAGCTTCCTATATAGATATTCATTTTGGTTTTCCTTTCATTGTTTCCTGTTGTTGATGTTGATTATGGTTGACCGATTCAATTTTTTCCTATGCAATACCTCCTTTCTTTTTTAATGTTATACATGAGCGGAGCGGTTTACCGCCTCCGCTGTGATGGTTGATGAGGTTGTGTGCATTGCGATTGGTCACGCATGAAGCTGCGCTCCATTGCTTTCCGCCGCACCTAGCGTTCTCTGGATCGTTCCATGAGCTTTGCTTGAATTACAATGCCGATGATTACCAATACAGCAAAAACGATCGCGCTCAGTTGTGGGCTTAATGGTAATTGGGCAACGATTGCTCCGGCTCCAACCAGGCACGAGAGCACGATAATTGCCCAGTCCATGAGTAAAACCGCGACCAGTGTTCCGACCACCCCGCCGACGATGGGCAGGATCATGCTCGTGCCGCCGGCACCCAGCGATTGAGCCACGATCAGTGTAAGATAAGCTCCGGCGAAGAACCCTGCAAGGCCGAAGGCAACGCGCTGGAACAAGACCGCCAGCAATGCCCCGACCAGGCCGGCTGCAAGGCCGACTGCCAGCAGTACCCACGTCGGCTGATCGGCAAGAAGCATGCCGGTAAACTCCATGCCGACGAGGAAACCCACGATTGCAACAGTAAGCCAAAAAATCTTCCGCCCTAAGATGAGCACGATTAAACCTAAGCCAATTATAAGGAAATACATAAAACCCTCCTTCGATGGTATGTGCTTAACGCCTCAATCAGCGATGCTGATTACCGCTTTATTTCTGCAAATCCATATCATCAATATGAAATTTATGAAGCATCCTATGCACGATTGGCGAAAAAACGATTCCCATTACTGCAATAAATATAAGTCCGCTAAAAAGCGCATAGCCTGACGCAAAAACTTTCGCGCTTTTTGAAGTAAGCTGATTTACAGGACCCATTCCTCCAAGAATCATTGATGCATCCAAAAGAGCATCAACCCACTCAAGCCCGGCTATCCAATGATACCCGGCAATGCCGATGAACAAAGCAAATAAGACCAGAACACCGGCCGTTATAAGACTGAATGCTATTCTCCTGACGAAGACTGAAACAGGAGCCAGTTTTTCTTGTTTCCGCTCAAACATGGTAATTGTTCATAGTATGATGTCTAACTTGTTAGTAGATAGAAACTTTTCTCTCTCATGCCCTTATAGCATGATTCAAACTCATACTGTTACTTTATTGTTGCCGAGATTGTGTGCATTCTGAATTGCCCAGTGTAAAGATTTGACCCCTTTAACTCAGTAACCATTCCAGGGCATCTTCTTCTTGAAAGAAAATCCTGATGTTCATGCCAAGATTACGCGTGACATTTTCAAAAAATCTATACACTTTCTCTTGCTTACCAGTGGTTACCACAATCGCTGTCTTGATGTAGCGCGTTTTCACGTTTCTGTATACAGCTAACCTTCTTGGTAGCAAAAACCAGTCGGAAAACGCCACTTTTGCTTTTGATTGTCTGGCATCACACAAAATATGATATTGATACTCAGCAGCTTTCTTCCGTGCGTTTGTGATCAGCTCATCGCCTAAATCTCTATTAAATTCACCTTGTGCAATCACATGCACTAAACCCCGTTCATTGCTGCCTCCGAGGATTAGCGGGTTAAAGCATCCACTGTTATGATTGATGAGATTGTGTGCATTCTGAACTGTCATGAATAACATGTGATCCTTACCTTTTTCCTAGATTTTACCGATGGCAGCCTCAATTTTTAGATAAAAACTAAGTATTATGATTATAATTCCTGCGATAGCTGTTATTGTACCGATTATGAGATAAAGCTTTTGAGTATTTCCCTCACCAAAATTTTTCCAGAATGATGTTCCAAATCTAAATCTGGAATAGATAATTGATCTATAGATTCGTGAGCCTATTTCTTTATTTAAAATTGACAAGAATAAGCCAAACAAAGTTATCACTATACCTAAGACTTGCATGTCTTCAAGGGGGTTGAAACGTAAGTCCTGAATCACGGCGAACCAGAATCCAGTTAACATAACAGCTACTATTAAAAGTAATATTTTATTGAGGGATGTCATGTTTGAGTTTGGCTCATTTGTTACTTAATGGTTGATGAAGGTATATGTACCGATGCATCCTCTTTTTCTATTTCTGGGGCACGGCCGCGGTATCGTTGTAAGTGTTGTCGGGCTTCGGGGAACTTCCATATTGCAAACGAGATGATGATCGCCAATAAGATGATGGCGATAATGCGTACATTTCTGGAGCCGAAGATGATTGAAATTATTGATAAAATTCCCGCGAGTACCACCAGTGAGAAGCCAGCCAGCGGATCCATCACTGCTATCCCCAGGACCACGAGGATGGCGGAGAACTGAACTAAAGTTCTTGGGGTTTTTGGGTTCATTATATGATCATCGCTTGAAATGATTTTTTGCGCGTATGCGACAATAAAGTCGATTTCGTTGTTGGACTTTTCTCACCCCTCCGCAACTTGAAATCCAAGTTGCTCGAGATGTCGTTTCAGCGAGGAGTAGCGAAATGTCCAGAACAAGAGAAAGGGTGGATATTCTTGCTTCTGATGTTCGACAATTACTCCAACACTGAAAAGGCCGTGCTTCTTTCGGATTGCGGTGATCTCCGATTTGGCAAATGCGAATGTTTTCTGAAAGAAACCGAAAAGACCCAGCGTGATGGTAAGCCCTTCGGTGGTTGCATGGAGCTTCGCAAAGGGCCATGAAGCATTTGCTCCACCCCAGAAACTCCGTCCCCACCTCAGTCCACCTGTTTCTCGGTATCCATCACTCATTTCTTCTTAGGTCCAACTTAAACTACTTCTTTATTTGTTTCGTAATTGTCAAGGATAAAGATTTGACCTCTTTTCATCTCTAATGATACTGCTTCTTTTCCTTACTATATTAAAATTCAAGACTTGACGCCTTTCCCCTTTGGTTGCTTCGCTATTTTCTCTTTTGCTTTTTGTTCCTGTTTGTTTATCTTCTGTTTCCGACCCTTGTCCTTATCCTTCTTGCCTTTATCTCCCATTGTACACCTCCTTGCCTTTATCTGATATTGTGCACCTCCTTGTCTTTATCTGATATTGTGCACCTCTTTTTCCGATTATCCCTCATCTTCTCGGCGCGAGGGTGCCGCTGCGACGTCAGTTTTGTCTTTGCTTTTCCTCACTATGTTGAAATTCAACCTGACCCCTTAGGCCTTTTTGCATTTTATGCCCTCGTGATCGAATGTGTAAAAAACAATATCTGGCCCCGAACTCAAATATCCGCTGTGATGATTGATGAGGTTATGTGCATTCTGAAAGTGAAAGAATTCAACAACGTCCCCCTCCCTTGCCTATTACTCATTTAGGAAGGTTTCTCCTCTGCATAGTGATTGAGTTTAGCGTGCAAATTACCTCATCCGCTGTGATGGTTGATGAGTTTGTGTAATCCTGCATTGTCAAGAATGAAGATTTGACCTCCTTTTTTTCTGTTTCCTATACTGGAGCTAATAGTCATGGTAATCTTCATAGTAGTCACGCGCCCACCTATCTGACTCAGATGTGCGATCAACAATCGGATCTAAGCCTGCCATTTGAAGTTCGATATAATCTTCTAACTTCAAACCACACTCCTCGCACTCAAAAGAATAGCCGACGAATGTAAGATTGATGA
>Ga0315551_10000882_pt1 | contig 23476 bp, 21 predicted proteins | sample SalMarSW160290MG_FD_203678 | JGI IMG/M metagenome (GOLD analysis project Ga0315551, IMG submission 203678) | Salt marsh sediment microbial communities from the Plum Island Ecosystem LTER, Massachusetts, United States - Salt Marsh Sediment SW1602-90 ...
AGGCTTTAGCCATCGCTGATAGAATCATTGTCACTAAAATCTTCCCTGGTCGGGAAAAGCAACCAAAGGGAGTCACCGGCGAACTGCTGATCAAAGGCTTAAAACCGACTCGGGCGAAATATATTAGGGATTTTGAAAAAGTTGCTCAATCAGTTGCGAGAGAGGCTCAAGAAGGAGATGTCATTATTGTTTTCGGCGCCGGTAAGTCTTATCAGCTTTCACAAATGATTTTAGACGAATTAAAGAAATGAGGAGGAGATGATTAGAAAAAAAAAGTTATCCCTTTTAAGGAAAAAATTAGGCGAGAGGGTTAAGCTTGATGAACCCTTAGGCAGATATACTACTTTCAGAATTGGTGGCCCTGCGGATTTATTTTATCAAACAGAAACGGAAGCAGAACTGGTGAAGGTAGTTAAGCTCAGTCGAGAGTTAGAAGTTCCCTTCTTTATCCTCGGCGGCGGTTCCAATGTTCTGATTAGTGATGAGGGTTTCAGGGGAATAGTGATCAAGAATCAAGTTTCAGATATCAAGTTTCAAGAGGGGAAGATGGTTGTTGGTTCAGGCACGCCTTTAGCGAGATTAGTCGAAGAGGCGGCCACCCATTCCCTTTCTGGATTGGAGTTTGGCTTTGGTATTCCGGGAACAGTGGGGGGAGCCGTGGTCGGTAATGCCGGTGTGAAAGACAAAGCGATTGGCGATTTAGTGGAGAGAGTGAGAGTCTTGGATGGAAAAGGAGAAGAGGTTAATCTTACTAAGAATCAATGTCAGTTTGACTATCGCGCCAGCCGTTTTCAAAAAGAGCGAAAGGTGATTCTCGAGGTGATTTTAAAATTGACAGAGAAAGACGAGTCAGTGATTAGGGAAGAGATGGCTCGCTATCTTGAAGCCAGAAAAGACCAGCCCAAAGAACCTTCGGCCGGTTCAATTTTCAAGAATCCTCCCCCGCCGGCTGGCGGGGCGGGAGAATTGATTGAACAAACTGGTTTAAAAGGTGAAAGTGAAGGTCAAGCTCAGATTTCAGAAGAACACGCTAATTGGATAGTCAATTTAGGCGGTGCTCGTTGCCAAGATGTGTTAGAATTACTCTCCTTGGCTAAAAGTAAGGTCAGAACGAAGTTTGGCATTGAATTGGAAGAAGAAATTCAAATCATTAACGAACTATAAATTAGATGGCAAAATTTATTGTCGAGGGGGGTTATCCTCTCAAGGGAACGGTCGCTCTCGCCGGCGCCAAAAATTCTGGTTTCAAACTGGTGATTGCCAGTCTTCTTGCCGATTCTCCTTCGGAAATTATTGGTTATTCGCGCATCGGTGATATTGAGATTACCCAAAAGATAATTGAGTCTTTAGGCGGCAAAGTAGAAAGAACTAATCACCACTTAAGAGTCATCTCCAAAGATCTCTCCTCTTTTACGGTTCCTTCTCCTCTAGGTAAAATCTCTCGGGCTTGTAGTTTTTTTGTGCCGCCTTTGCTTTTTCGTTTTGGCAAGGCGATTTTTCCAATTCCTGGTGGGGATAGGATTGGGCCGAGACCAATTGATCTTCATTTGGCTGGTTTGGAAGCCCTTGGCGCGACCGTCAGAATGAAGAGCAAACTTTATCAGGTTGAGGCTCCCCAAGGACTCAAAGGCAGCAGATTTCGCTTTCCCCTTAATACCCATACTGGCACCGAGACTCTCTTAATGGCTGCGGTTTTTGCTCGAGGCAGGACTGTTTTGGAGAATGCGGCTGAAGAACCTGAGGTGGACGACATGATTGCTTTCTTAAATAAGATGGGAGCCAAGATTAAAAGACAAGCAGGCAGAAAGATAGAAATTAGGGGTGTCCAGAAATTTAGAGGCGCCCAACATGAAGTAATGCCTGACAGAAATGAGGCGGTGACCTTTGGGGTGGCCACTTTAGCGACCATGGGTGATGTTTTTGTTGAGAGAGCTAAGTCTGGACATCTTGAGGCCTTTTTAGAAAAAGTTAAGGAATGTGGTGGGGGATACCAGGTGACGCCGAAGGGAATTAGGTTTTGGCGTAATAATGAGTTGCAAGCAACGAAAGTGAAAACCTTACCTCATCCTGGCTTCATGACTGACTGGCAGCCTTTGTGGACCGTTTTAATGACTCAGGCTAAAGGGGAGAGTGAAATTATTGAGACAATTCATAATTTCCGCTTTAATTATGTTAAGACTTTAGTTTCCATGGGAGCGAAGATTAAGCCTTTTAATCCTCAAGTAAAAGACCCAAAAAGGTTCTATAATTTCCCCTTAGAGAGTGATTCTAAGGATTATTATCATGGCATTAAGATTAAGGGACCTAATCCTTTAAAAGGAAGTAAAATTACGATTCCCGACATTAGGGCTGGTGCCACTTTGACTTTCGCCGCTTTAATCGCTTCCGGGAAAAGCACTCTCTCGGGGATTGAGCATCTTGATCGGGGTTATGAGAATCTTGATGAGAGATTGAGGAGCTTGGGGGCGAGGATTAAAAGAGTCGAATAGAATGTGCGGCATCTTTGGTTACATCGGTAAAAAACATGATGCCACTAAAAGAGTTCTTTTAGGTTTGAAAAGACTCGAGTATCGTGGTTATGATAGTTGGGGAATTGGCATTAAACACGACTCGTCGATTTTAATTGACAAGCATGCTGCTAAAATAAGCGAAGCTCAAGTCAGATTACCGAAGAGTTCTGTTGCCATTGGTCACACCCGCTGGGCTACTCATGGAGCAGTAAATGATATTAATGCTCATCCACATTTTTCTTCGGATAATGATTTTATACTAGCCCATAATGGCATTGTTGAAAATTACCAAGACCTTAAAAGGGGGCTAAAGAAAAAAGGGTTTATTTTTAAAACAGAGACAGACACTGAAGTGATTGTCCGCCTGATCGAGGATGAACTTAGAAAAAGTAGGCATTTAGAAAAGTCAGTCCGTCAGGCACTCCTTAAGTTAGAGGGAAGAAATACGGTTATCATTCTTTTTAATAATAATCAAATAATAGCGGCTAGAAACGGCTCACCTTTAGTTATTGGAGTTGATCAAAATTTAAATGAAATCTACCTTTCTTCCGACACCCTATCTTTTGCTCCTTTTGTTAAAAAAATGATTGTTTTGAATAACCAGCAGATGGCTGTCGCCGAGCCTGGAAAAATAAAATTAATTGACATTAAAAAGAATAAAATTACTCCTTATCGGCTAGAAAAGATTGATATTGAAGAGAGTAAAGTCGGTAAAGAGGGGTTTAAGCATTTTATGATTAAAGAAATTAATGAGGGCCCTTTTGCAATCTCTAAAATTGTTAACCAACCCCCAAAAACATATTTAAGATTGGCTAGGATGATAAAAAAAACGAGACAGGTTTACACAATTGGTTCGGGCACTACTGGCGCTGCAGCTGCCCAAATTGCTTTTTATTTAAGAAGGTTTGGGGGGATCAATGCGACTGGTCTGATTGGAGCTGAGGCTAAGGAATACTGTTATTTACTTAAAAAAGGTGATTTAATTATCGCCCCCTCTCAGAGCGGTGAGACCGCTGATGTGTTGGACATTCTAGAAATTGCAAAATTAAAAGGGGTTAAGATTGCTTCTTTAGTTAATATGCCCGGCTCGATGGTGTCAAGAATGTCTGATTATAAATTCATGTCTCAGGCTGGGCCCGAAATCTGCGTTGTCTCTACGAAAGTTTTTGTTTCCCATATTGCTTGGGGCTATCTGGTCTCTAAAGCTATTGAGGGCAGGTTCGATGATGGGTTGAAAAAGTTAGTTTCCCTCCAATCAGTGATGGAAAAATATCTAAAAAATAAAGATAATCATAGAAATATCAGAACATTAGCCAAAAAATTGACTCGATCCCCCCACATATTTTTGTTAGGTAAATATCAAAACCTACAAATTATTAAAGAGGGAATGATAAAGATAGTTGAGAGCTCTTATATCCATGCCCATGCAATACCTGCAGGAGACTTGAAGCATTATGCAATCACTCTGATCGAAAAAGGCGTTCCTGTCATTTTTATTCTCTCTCATGACGTAGTTAGAAACGATGTTATTAATGCTATCAATGAAGTGAAAGCCCGTGGAGCAGAAGTAATTGGAATATCACCAGACAATCATAGAAGTTTTGATTTTCATATAAAAGTGCCTGACACTGGTGAGACCAGTGCCATCATTAATATTATTCCTTTGCAACTCCTGGCTTATTATATGGCTGTAAAACTGAAACATAATGTTGATAAGCCAAGGAATATTGCTAAGAGCGTGACCGTCAAATGAGAGAAGTCTTAACTTGGGTAGAAATAAATCAGAAAGCCCTGCTTCATAATCTTCGTCAGTTTCGTCAAAGAGTGGGCCAAAGAACGAAAATCATGACCGTAGTTAAAGCTAATGCCTATGGTCATGGCCTTGGAGAAGTCGCCAAAATTGTTGGTTCTAAGACTGATTGGTGGGGAGTTAATTCCTTAGAGGAGGGAATTTTTCTTCGTCAGGCAAAGATTAATCAACCGATTTTAGTTTTAGGCTACACCCCCCTTGACTTGCTCAAGGAAGCAATCGAGAATGATCTTAGTTTCGTTGCCTATAACCAAAAAACTTTTACCAGAGCCAACCGAGAAGCGAAGAAGTTTAAGAAACCGGCTAAAATTCATTTGAAACTGGAGACTGGCACCAATCGGCAGGGAATAAATACCAAGGCCGCTCTTTCTTTGGTTCAATCTTGTCGCCGGGAAAAAGGATTAGAGCTAGAAGGTCTTTATACCCATTATGCCAATATTGAAGATACCTTGGATTCTCGTTATGCCCAATTACAATTGAGCCGTTTTAAAGAAGGGTTGAGTTTGTTAGAAAAACGGGGAGGGAAAATTCCTTTTAAACACACCGCTTGTACCGCGGCCACCATTCTTTTTCCAGAGACTTACTTTAATTTAATCAGGTTAGGCGTTGGTCTTTACGGTCTTTGGCCCTCTCGTGAAACCAAGATTTCCGCCCAAGAGAAGGGCCTTAGAATTAACCTTCAGCCGGTTCTGGTTTGGAAAACAAAAGTCGCTCAAGTCAAAGAAGTGGCCAGAGGCGAGACCATTGGTTATGGCCGAGCTTTCACCACGACTAGAAAGATAAAAATAGCTGTCCTCCCGGTTGGTTATTGGGATGGTTATGATCGAAAACTTGCCAATAAGGGAAGAGTTTTAATTAAAGGTTATTCTGCCCCAGTTCTCGGACGGATTTGTATGAATATGATGATGGTTGATATTACGGATATTCCCAGGGTTAAGCCGGAAGATGAAGTGGTTCTTTTAGGTAGACAAGGGAGGGAGAAGATTGGGGTTGAAGAAATCGCTCAAAAAATCGGGACGATTAATTATGAAGTCGTCACCCGGATTAATCCTTTGATTCCCAGAAAGGTGGTTTAAGATGACCAAGAAAAGAATCGTTGTTCTTATGGGTGGCAAAAGCCCGGAACATGAAGTTTCCTTAGTGACGGGGAGGGAAGTCGTCCGCCATTTAGATAAACGAAAATATCAGGTTTTACCGGTGGTTATTTCTCAAGATGGAGAAAGGTGGCAGTTAAAATCAAGTCAACAAATTTTACTTCACTCCCCTGCCGGAGTAGAGAAGGCTGACCATAAGAAAAAAATTAGAGGCGGTAAAGAGCTTTTACCCAAGGGAGAGAGCTTACCTTTACAGTTGGGAAGGGGAGTGGAGGCGGTTTTTATTGCCATGCATGGTCCTTTTGGTGAAGATGGCACCGTTCAGGGAATGCTCGAATTGGCCGGAATCCCCTACACTGGCGCCGGTGTTCTCGCTTCAAGTTTAGGGATGAATAAGATCATGTTTAAAAAGGTGATGGCGCAAGAAGGCATCCCTCTACCTGATTACTTGGTTCTTGAAAAAAATGATTCCCAGAAAAAAATCTTAAACAAGTTTCGTTTTCCTTTAGTGGTTAAACCCAGTGACCAGGGTTCAAGTGTCGGTGTTAGCCTGGTTCGTCATCGCAGAGAACTTGGACCAGCCTTAGAATTAGCGTTTGAATATAGTCCAAAAATTCTAATCGAGGAATATTTAAAAGGGACTGAAGTTTCTTGTGGGGTTTTAGGGAATGAAGAGCCAGTGGCTTTACCGGTGATTGAGATTATTCCTAAAACAGAATTTTTTGACTACCAAGCCAAGTATGATGAAACCCAATGTGATGAGATTGTGCCCGCTCGGCTTTCGAAGAGGCTGACCAAAAGAGTTCAGGAATTAGCGGTTCAAGTATTTAAAGCGATTGAATGTTACGGTTTTGGAAGAATAGATATGATTATTACTCAAGGCAAACCCTATGTTTTGGAAATTAATACCATTCCTGGTTTGACGCCAGTTTCTCTCTTGCCTAAAGAAGCAGCTGCAGCCGGGATTACTTATCCTCAGCTCCTCGACAGAATTATCAAATTAGCCCTAGAAGATAGAGGGCTAGAATCTAGTTGAATTTCTTATTCCTTCAATTTCCTCTAGGAGGTTGTTTATTAAAGTTTGGGTTATTTCTATTGACCTGCCAATTCTGTCTGTAGGATCCATTCCCGCTGGCCACCTTCGTCTATCTACGGAGACAAAACCTCCTTTTATGGCTGCGCCTTGTCCAAAACTTCCATGCCCGAATCTTATCCCGCCTAGATTAATTTCCGCTCCAAGAAAAAGCTCAGGGCTTTCGTAATTGAAGGCAACATAGCTAATTATTCTTTTGAGAAAATCTTCTCTTTCTGAAGCTTTGGGGATTTCTCCAGTCTTGGCAAAAACCACAGTATCACCTCGATTACTGACGTCATGGGGATCATCAATTACACCATGAGCAATGACTTCTGTACTACGTTTGAAAAACCTTGCCACTCCCTTAAATTCCAGAGAAGCAAGGTGACCATCTCCAACAGTCCCATGAGCGATGGTGCATTTAATCTCACCAAAAGGAGTCCATTCAGAGTTAAGATTATCTACCCAGATTTCACTAGCCCCCAGTCCTATATAAATCTGTTTAACTGCTTCTTGAGGCGAAAAAACTTTGGGTTCTGCAGATTTCCCATTCTCTGCTAAGAAATATTCTCTCATAATAAAAAATCCTATGGGTATCTTTTAAATATCACAGATTAGGATTAATGTCAATAGTTATTTGAGCCTTAGCTAGCGAAGTGTTAAAATATATCCTATGGCGGAAACCCAGTCGTGGAAACAGTTTTTTCATCAAACCCGAAGACTGCTGGCTAAGCTTTGGCTTCAGCTTCACTCCCGAGTCAAGATTATTGGTATTACTGGCAGTTATGGCAAGACGAATACGGCTTCAGCCATTACCACTGTTCTTTCTCAGAAATATAACGTCCTTCAAACTGATCTTAATTTAGATACGATCTACAATTTACCCATCACTCTTCTCAAACTTCGAAACCAGGAGATACTCGTTTTAGAATACGGAGTTGATCATCAAGGCGAGATGGACTTTCACCTATCCTTAGTTGGGCCTTCAATTGTGGTGATGACGGGTATCAACCCGACTCATTCTGAGCCTGAGCTTTTAGGCTCAGAAGAAGGAGTGATTAAAGAGAAGGGGAAACTACTAGCTGCCTTACCCAAGGATGGTTTAGCCATTTTGAACAGGGATGATGAGAATGTTAAGAAAATGGCCAAGAAAACTAAAGCGAAAATTATTTGGTATGGGACCTCTTCGAGCTGTGATTTCTGGGCGGATGAGATTAAGATAGATTTCTCTGGAACTAGTTTTACTCTTCATGAAGAGAATAAAAAACATCGTCTTCAAACAGGTTTGGTTGGTCAGCATTTTGTTCATCAGTGTTTAGCCGCCGCTGTTGTCGGTCGAAATCAAGGCTTGAGTTGGCAGGAGATTAAAAAGGGATTGGTGGAGTTAAAACCTTTAAAAGGGAGAGTCAGTTTGGAAAAAGGGCCGAAGGGTTCAATCCTGATTAATGATTCTCTCCGGGCTAATCCGGCTTCGACCATGGCTGGGCTTCAGGTTCTGGCGGACTTAAAGACTCAGGGCAGAAGAATTGCGGTTCTTGGTGAAATGGGAGAGTTGGGCGATTTAGCCAAAGAAAGCCATCAAGAAGTGGGTAGGAAAGCGACCGAGCTCAAAATTGATTATTTGATTGGGATTGGTCCTCTTCAGAAACTAACCACCCAAGAAGCGGTTAAAAGCGGAATGAAAAAGGAAAATGTTTTTTGGGCAAAGGATGTCCACCAAGCCGCTAAGCTTCTCGAGAAGCTCCTCAAAAAAGGCGATCTCTTCTATCTTAAAGGCTCCCTTTTAAGACACCTAGAAAGAGTTCTTTTGCTTCTCAAGAGCAAGGAGGTTGATTGTCGAGTGACCTCTTGCCATCGATATCAACCGTGTCAATCTTGCTCTCATTTGAAGAGAGGAATATAATAGAGAAGAATGGCTTTAACTCTAGGTTTATTAATCTTTTCTTTCCTGGTGACCAGCGTTCTTGTCATTCCCTTCATCAACTTTCTTTATAAATTAAAGTTCCAGCGGATGAAGCAGGAAACCCATGACGTTCTAGGTAAAAGAACCCCGATTTTCGACCATTTTCACCGAGCGAAGGCAGGCACACCCATTGGCGGCGGCTTGTTAGTGATCCTGGTCGTTAGTTTTCTCTACGCCATTCTTTTTCCGATTATTTCTTTTCGGGGAGTTTATATTTCTTCATATTTTCCCATTAAAGATGAATTGAATATTTTATTTTTCACCTTCCTTTCTTTTGGCCTCTTAGGTCTTTACGATGATTTGATGAAGTTCTTTGGTTTAGCCAAGAAAGGTATTTTTGGTTTAAGGTTTCGGCATAAATTCCTGATTCAATGGGCTCTGGCGATTATTATCGCCCTGATGCTCTATCTCAACCTCAAGATTGATTTTATTCACGTTCCCTTTATCGGTGTTTTTAATCTTGGCCCCTTATATATTCCTTTTGCGGCGACGGTCATTGTTGCTTTTACCAATGCTTTTAACATCACTGATGGTCTAGACGGATTAGCCAGCGGTTTATTGATGATTTGTCTTTTTGCTTTTTGGATTCTCTCTGTCGCTTCTCTGGATACAATTTTGTCAATTTTCCTGGCTCTTTGGTTGGGTTCCTTGATTGCCTTTTTATATTTTAATGTTTATCCGGCCAGGATTTTTCTTGGTGATGTTGGCGCCTTGTCTTTTGGGGCTACGCTGGCGGTTGTTGGTTTGCTTATTGGCAAGATTGTTGCCATTGCCATTATCGGTGGTCTTTTTGTTTTGGAAGTAAGCAGTAGTTTGGTCCAGCTTCTTTCAAAGGCGATTTTTAAAAGGAAAGTCTTTACTGTCGCTCCTTTTCATCTTTGGTTGCAGAATGTGGGTTGGGAAGAGCCGAAGATTGTCATGCGTGCCTGGTTAGCAGGCATCATGCTCGCCCTCTTTGGTCTCTGGCTGGCCGTGATTTAACTTCCAACCTTCTTCGTGGTAAAATTGGCAGGTGACTAACTTCAAAAATAAAAAAGTCGCCATTTTGGGTTTGGGGCTTGAGGGCGAGGATGTTTGTCGTTTCCTTCTTCAGCAAAAAGCAAAAATCACGGTTTTTGATCAGAAAACCGCCTCTGAATTAGGCAAGATTTATCAAGAGCTTAAAAAGAAAGGAGTTAAGTTTGAATCGGGTGCGAACTATTTGAAGCGGGGCTTGTTAAGCTTTGATTTTATCTTCCGTTCGCCTGGTTTTAAGCGCCTTCTCCCCCAGATTACTGAAGCTGAGAGAAGGGGAGTGGTTATTTCTAGTGCGACTAAATTATTCTTTGACCTCTGCCAGGGCAAGATAATTGGCGTCACCGGCACCAAAGGTAAAGGCACAACCGCGACTTTAATTTATGAAATTCTCAAACAAGCGAAGAAAAAGGTCTTTTTAGCCGGTAATATTGGCGAGCCCATGCTTAAGTTATTACCCAGGTTAGACAAGAATTCCTGGGTGGTTTTAGAGCTTTCCAGTTTTCAGCTTCAGGACATGGAGAAAAGTCCTCACCTGGCCGTGGTCTTATTTATCTCCTCAGAGCATCTTGACCATCATCAAGACAGAAAAGAGTATGTTCAAGCCAAGTCAAATATTGTGCGACATCAAAGAGAGAAAGATAAAGCGGTTTTTAATGCTGATGACTCTACTTCTTCATCTTTCGCAAAACTATCCCCCGCCAGAGCTTATTATTTTAGTCAAAAAAAGAAAGTCAATGGTGCTTATGTTGAAAACAATCAAATCATCCTTGGTAAAGAGCTTCTTGGCAAGACGAGTGGTCTCAAGCTTAGGGGTAAGCATAATTGGGATAACGTTAATGCCGCTATCACTGCCAGTTTTCTAGCCGGCGCTGACTTAGATCCGATTAAAAAGACTGTTTTTTCCTTTAAAGGTTTGGAGCATCGGTTAGAGTTGGTAAGGATTAATAATAAAGTTGGTTTTTATAGTGATTCTTTTTCGACCACTCCCGAAACCGCCATCGCTGCGATCAAATCTTTTCATGAGCCGATTATCTTAATTGTCGGTGGTTCGGAAAAAGGTTCGGATTATTCTCAATTGGGAAAGGAAATTGTCGGCAGTTCAGTCAAAACCTTAATTCTTATTGGTAAAACGGCCAAGGAAATCAGAAAAATAGTTAATCAAGCCGGTTTTAAAGGCAAGATATTTTTCCGCCCTGGAAGGATGGATGAAATCGTTGCCACCGCCTGGGATAATTCCCAACCTGGTGACGTTATCCTCCTTTCGCCTGCTTGTGCCTCTTTTGATATGTTTAAGAATTATAAAGATCGCGGTAATCAATTTAAACATGATGTCAAAATACTCTAGATTATGACTTCATTAAAATCTCAAGACAAACGAATCGATAGAGTGGTTCTTGCTTTAGCCATTTTTTTGACTCTCTTTGGGATTCTGATGGTCTATAATGCTTCGGTGGCGATGGCTTTCAGGAATTTTGGTGACAAGTATTATTTTGCTCGCCAACAGGCGATTTGGGGGGGGATTGGTTTGGTTCTGATGTTTTTCGCTTCAAAATTTCCCTATCAGAAGTTAAGCAAATTAGCGACGCCTTTGATGCTCTTGACCCTTTTCTTTCTCGGCTTGGTCTTAGTTCCGGGCGTTGGTACTCATGCCTTAGGTGCCAGGCGCTGGTTAGGCTTTAGCGGTTTTAGTTTTCAGCCAGCGGAGTTAGCCAAACTTGTTTCCGTTATCTTTATCAGCACTTATCTAACTAAGAAGGGAAGAACAACCAGTCTTTGGCTTTTGATGATTATTCTCGTGGGCTTAATCTTAGTTGAACCTGATCTGGGCACGGCGGTCATTCTGGCGGGGTCAAGTTTAAGCCTTTATTTTGTTTCTGGCGGTTCCATCTTGGCTCTTTTCCTCGCCGGCGTGTTGGGATTAATAGCTGGCATCGGTCTGATTCTTTTTTCCCCTTATCGAAAAGAAAGACTTTTAACTTTTCTTGATGTTAGCCGGGACCCCCTCGGCGCCTCTTATCATGTCCAGCAAGTTCTTTTAGCTTTAGGTAGTGGTGGTTTATTTGGTTTAGGTATCGGCGCTTCCAGACAAAAATACGAATATCTTCCTGAGGCGACCACGGATTCGATTTTTGCCATTATTGGTGAAGAACTAGGTTTTATCGGCGCCATTTTATTATTAATCGCCTTCCTGGTTCTTATTTATCGGGGGATTGAAGTGGCGAGAAAAGCGCCTGACCAGTTTGGTCAGTTGCTAGCCGCGGGTATTATTTCCTGGATTGCCATTCAAACCTTGATTAATTTGGCGGCGATGGTCGCCATCGTCCCTCTCACCGGCGTCCCCCTCCCTTTTATCTCCTATGGTGGTTCATCGTTAATTATTACTTTGACAGGCATCGGCATTTTGCTTAATATTTCTAAATATCAGTTAGCCAAGAAATGAAAAAAAGGATTGTCATCACTGGTGGCCATCATAATAGTGCTTTGGTGGTGGCTGAGGAGTTAAGGAAGAGAGGTTATCAAGTTATTTGGTTTGGTCATAAGTTTACCAATTGGGGTGACAAAAATCCTGGCGCTGAGTATAAAGAAGTCACCGAAGCCGGCTTTAAGTTCATTGAAATTAAAGCCGGTAAGGTCCATCGGACTTATCACCCCTTTAAACTTGTCCGCCTGCCTTTAGGTTTTATTCAAGCTTGCTTTTATCTTTTGAAGTTCAAACCGGTATTGATTCTTTCTTTTGGTGGTTATCTCGCCGTGCCGGTGGTTATCGGCGGTTGGTTATTAAGGATTCCTTCAATGACCCATGAACAAACAGTCGTTTATGGTTTAGCCAATCGAGTCATTGGTCGCTTAGCCAAAAAAGTCTTTGTTTCTTGGGAGACGAGCTTGCCCCATTTCCCCCCTGAGAAAGTGACTTTCTCAGGCTTGCCCCTCCGACCAGAAATTTTTACTCAAGAAAAAGGCCAATTTGATTTTAGAAACAAGTTACCTACAATCTATATTACCGGTGGTAAACAAGGTTCTCATTGGCTTAATCAAGCGGTGGAGGAAGTGCTGATTGATCTTCTCCAAGATTACAATCTCATTCACCAGTGTGGGGAAAGCACGGTTTACAACGACCTCTCTAGATTGAGAAGAAATAAAGCCGATTTACTGACAAGACTGAAAAGGCGATACCTGGTTCAGCCTTATTTTGGCCTTAAGGAGATCGGTCATCTTTTTGCCTCTTCGGATTTGGTTATCAGCCGTTCGGGTGCTCACATTGTTTACGAAATGGCGGCTCTAGGCAAACCGGTTATTTTCATTCCTTTGCCTTGGAGCTACCAAGATGAACAGACGAAAAATGCCCAGATTTTAGTTGATTCTGGATTGGCGCAAATTCTTCCCCAAAATCGGCTGAGTGGCAATAACCTTTTACGGCTAATCAGGAAGACAATGAAAAATCTTAATCAGTATGAGAAATCGGCTCCCAAAACCCGATTGCTAGTTAAAACTGAGGCTACCAAAATCATTATTGATCAAATCGATGCCTACCTTCAAAAAAAGAAAAATTAACATGCGAAAACTGATTCTGCCCCTGATTTTCATCTTTATTCTCTTTAGTGGGTTTTTGTTCGTTAATCTCAGGGATTTTTACTTTCAATTTGATTGGCAGTGGCCTTTCTCCAGCTCAGAATTAATCAGGCCGATTCCCGAAGACAGCCTTGAAGTAGAAGTTAGAGAAAATCTGTCTTCTATAGGTCAAAAGTTGAAGGATTTAGATTTAAGCAGTGAAAAAAAGATAATTGCTACCTTTTCCGGCAACCTGACCGTTGTTTTTTCAAAGGAAAAAGACCTTAATTTTCAGGTTGCCTCTTTACAATTTATCCTTTGGCGAGCTAAAATAGAGGGCAAAGTGCCGTATTTTGTCGATTTACGATTCGATAAGCCGGTCGTTAAGATATAAGATGGCTGCTAAAATTATTACCGCGATTGATGTTGGAAGCTCCAAAATAGCTTCGGTTATTGCTCAAGTTAGCCCTGAAGAAGAAAAGATAAGCGTTATCGGTGCTTCAGCCGTGGTTTCCAGAGGGGTGAGGAAAGGGCAAATTGTTAATATCGAAGAGGCCTCTCAGGCAATTATCGACTCTATTGAAGCGACAGAGAGAATGGCTGGCTATGGGGTTTCCAGGGCTTTAGTTGGGATTGGTGGTGCTCATATCGCCTCTCAAAATTCCAAAGGAGTTGTCGCCGTGGCGGAACCAGAAGGTGAGATTAATGAGGCTGATGTTCAGCGGGTGATTGAAGCCGCTCGGGCGATTTCTCTTCCTTCTTCGAGAGAAATCCTTCACTGTTTACCGCGTCACTATACGGTTGATTCTCAGGAAGGGATTAAAGACCCGGTGGGTATGACCGGAGTGAGATTAGAAGTTGAAACTCATATTGTCACTGGTTCTTCGACTTCGATTAGGAATACGACTAAATGTGTTCGAGAAATTGGGGCCAATATTGAAGCCGTCTTCTTTAATGGCATTGCCGCGGCGGAAGCTGTCCTCACCGAGACAGAAAAAGAATTAGGAGTGGTTTTAGTCGATATTGGCGGTGGCACCACTGATTTGGTTATCTTTGTCGAGGGCTCGCCGGCTTATGCGACGGTTTTGCCTGTTGGTGCCAAGAATGTTACCAATGATTTAGCCATTGGTTTACGTCTTTCCTTGGAGAATGCGGAAAAACTTAAACTAGCTCTTTCGGAAAAGACGAGGAAAATAGTCAGACCTAAAGAAAAAGAGATGATGGAGGAGGATAAGGAGGAAAAAGGCAAAAAAGACGAGATTAGTCTTCTCGAGGTGGGGATAGAAGATGAAAGAAAATCGGTTTCTCAAAAAACATTAGTCGAAGGGATTATTAAACCTCGCCTGAACGAGATTTTTACCTTGGTGGGAACGGAGATTAAAAAGAGCGGCTTTGCTGGTTTGACTCCATCCGGAGTGGTGATTACTGGAGGAGGGAGTCTGTCCGTGGGGGTTGTTGAAGCCTGCAAGCGAACCCTGGGCATGCCAGTCAGAATTGGCCAACCCAAAGGTTTGAGCGGTTTAGTTGACGATATCAACAGTCCACCTTTTGCCGTGGTGACTGGTTTGATCCTTTGTGGGGTTCAGGCTGGACAATATGGAGCGAGTAAAAGCTCTTTGCCCTCAATCGGAAAAATTACTCAAAGATTGCCGGTTAAAGGGGTGGCTCTGAAAACAGTTGAGATTATCAAATCCTTTTTACCCTGAGGGAAGTTGATTTTTACAAATTGTCGGGGTAAAATATTCCTGCTCCAAAATTCTGCCCTTAAAAATTAAAAATGGCTTTAGTTAAACCAGACGTAGGGAGATTTGCCAGGATCAAGGTTATGGGAATTGGTGGCGGAGGCGGAAACGCCATCAATTCGATGATTGGCCAGGAGCAAATTCAAGGGGTTGATTTTGTCGCTGTCAATACCGATGCCCAGGCGCTCCTTTCTAGTCTGGCTCCAGTGAAGCTTCAAATTGGTGAGAATCTTACTCGGGGATTAGGAGTGGGTGGTGATCCCGAATTAGGCAAACAAGCGGCTCAAGAATCAAAGGAGAAAATTTCTCAGCTTTTGGCGGAAACAGATATGGTTTTTCTCACTGGCGGTATGGGAGGTGGCACTTGTACTGGGGCGACGTCCATCGTCGCTGATTTGGCTCGAGCTCAAGGTGCCCTGACAGTGGCGGTGGTGACCAAGCCTTTTGCTTTTGAGGGCACTAGAAGAATGGTGGTGGCCGAAGAAGGCGTTGAGGAGTTGGAAGAAAAAGTTGATGCCTTAATTGTCATTCCTAATCAGCGGCTCCTGGATTCAATTGATAAGAAGATGACCTTGATTGAAGCCTTCCGTTTAGCCGATAATGTTCTTGGTCAAGGCGTCCAGGGGATTTCTGATATCATTACTCTGCCAGGTTTGATTAATCGGGACTTCGCTGACATTAAGACGATTATGAAAGATGCGGGCAGTGCCTTCATGGGGATTGGCACCGGTGTTGGTGAAAATCGGGCTCAAGCGGCGGCGAGAACGGCCATTACCTCTCCCCTGTTAGAGATTTCTATTGACGGTGCTCGAGGCATTCTCTTCACTGTTACCGGTGGTCCGGACTTGACCATGGCCGAGGTGGAAGAAGCGGCCAAGATTATTTCCGAAAAAGCGGATGCTGACGCCAATATTATTTTTGGCGCCTCGATTGACGAGAAATTAGTTGACCAGATTAAAATCACCGTTATTGCCACTGGTTTTGATGAAACCAGAGCGAGGTTGTCAAGATTCATGGCGCCGTCAAGACCGATTATCGAAGAAGAGATTGAAGAAGAAGAAAAAGAAGAACCAACTTTCCCCGAACCGGAGCTTGAGGAAAAAAAGTTTGAGGAGCCGCCTCCGCCCACAGGAGAGGGTGAACTGCCGCCGGAAGAAGAGGGTAAACAGTTCGAAATCCCCGCTTTCTTGAGGCAGGGGAAATAAGGCTAAAACTACCCTTTTCCCGAGGTGTAGGTATAATTCCACCTCGGGGGTGGAATAGGTTCACACCTCGGGGTTTGCGAGAGAAACAGAGGTTGTGTTACAATATTTAAAATGAGAATGTTGGCGAAAAAAGTTAAAAAAATCATTATCAATCATCAGGCCTCTTAGGCGCGAGGGCGTTCTGATTGGCCATTTATCCCTTCTCAAGAAGGGATTTTTGATGGGAATGCGAATTAATCCGAATTTAAAGGAAGATTTGTCTTTAATACGAATTTATGCGAATGGGGAATTTATGCTAAAATTAAGGAAGAATTATGTTTAAACCAGTTGAGCCTAAACCAGATTTTCCCGAGTTAGAGAGGAAGATTTTGGAATGGTGGGAGCAGGCTGGAATCTTCAAGAAATACCTGGAAAAAAATCAGAAATCTAAAAAGAGATTTTCCTTTCTTGATGGCCCAATTACGGCTAACAACCCCATGGGTGTTCACCATGCTTGGGGACGAACCTATAAGGACTTGTGGCAGCGCTTCAAGAATATGCAGGGCTTTCAACAGCGTTTTCAAAACGGCTTTGACAATCAGGGACTTTGGGTCGAAGTTGAGGTTGAAAAGGAGCTGGGATTTAAAAGCAAAAAAGAAATTGAGAACTACGGGATTGATAAATTTGTTGATAAGTGTAAAGAGCGAACCTTGAAATACGCTCAAGTTCAAACTGAACAGTCAAAGCGTTTAGGATACTTCATGGATTGGGATAATTCTTATTACACCATGAGCGATGAAAACAACTATATGATTTGGTATTTCTTAAAGAAATGTAATGAGAATGGCTGGCTCTATAAGGGTAAGGATTCGGTCCCCTGGTGTCCCCGTTGCGGGACGGCTATCTCCCAGCATGAGATTTTGACCGAAGAATATCAGGAGCTGACTCATGATTCGGTCTATTTACGTTTTCCTTTAAAGAGTTTTCCCAATGAATATCTCCTGGTTTGGACGACGACTCCCTGGACAATTCCGGCTAACTCTCTAGTGGCGATTAATCCAGAAATAAAATACGCTCGAGTTGCTTATCAGGATAAAAAATACTGGTTGGCCGCTTCTTTGGTACCCACAGTTTTTAAAGAGAACTATAAAATAGAGAAAGAGGTTTTAGGCGATCAATTTCCAGCCGAAAAATACATTGGTCCTTATGACGATTTGCCCGCCGTCAAAGAGGCTGCCAATAAAGACCCTGATAATTTTCACCGGATTATTCTTTCTAAAGAATTTGTCAATGAGGCTGAAGGTACGGGACTGGTTCATATTGCCCCCGGCTGTGGGGCGGAGGATTTTTATTTGGCCGTTAAGGAATATTCATATCCAGAATTAGTCATTGCTATCATTGATGAAGCGGCTTATTATCTTGGGGGTTTTGGCGAGTTTAGCGGCCAAAACGCGAAGGAGAAGCCAGACCTCATTTTTGATGATCTTAAGAATAGAGAAAATGGTCGATTCTTATTTAAGATTGCTCCCTATACCCACCGTTATCCTATCTGCTGGCGTTGTAAAACAGAGTTGGTTTGGCGGGTGGTTAATGAGTGGTACATTAAAATGGGTCCCAAGAGGGAAGAGAAGGATTGGAATAAAGATGTTTTGAGGGAGAAAATGGCTGAGGCAACTAGACAGATTCGTTGGCTGCCTGATTTTGGTTTGGAACGGGAGTTAGATTGGTTGAGAAACATGGATGATTGGCTGATTAGCAAGAAACGTTATTGGGGTTTGGCTTTGCCTATTTGGGAGTGTCAGAGTTGTGGACGGTTTAAAATCATTGGCAGTAAGGAGGAGTTGAAGAAAGAAGCCGTCTCTGGATGGGAAAAATTTGAGGGACATACGCCTCACCGTCCCTGGATAGATGAAGTGAAGATTAAATGTCAGTGTGGTAAGGAAATTTCTAGGATTCCTGACGTGGGTAACCCTTGGTTGGATGCTGGTATTGTCTCTTTTTCGACTCTCGTTGACCCCAAAACAGGTAAGGTAAGCTATTTGGCTGATAAAAAGTATTGGCGGGAGTGGTTTCCGGCTGACTTTGTCACCGAGTGTTTCCCCGGTCAATTCAAAAACTGGTTTTATTCTCTTATTGCGATGAGTACCGTCTTAGAAAACAAAAACCCTTTTAAAACTCTCTTGGGACACGCCTTAGTTCGAGATGAAAAAGGCGAAGAGATGCATAAGAGCAAGGGTAATGCAATTGATTTTGATGATGCCGCCGAAAAAATGGGTGTCGATGTCATGCGTTGGACGTACGTTCGCCAGAATCCAGAACATAATCTCAACTTTGGTTACCACCTAGCTGATGAAGTCCGCCGCCAATTCCATTTAATGCTTTGGAACATTTATAAATTTTTCATTATCTACGCCTTGATTGACGGCTGGAAGCCACAAAAAAAGCAGGCAAAGAATCAATCTGTTTTGGATCGATGGATTTTGTCGAGATTTAACCAGCTGATTAATGTTGCTACCGACTCCCTTAGTCATTACCAATCTTCTCCGGCAGCCCAGGCGATTGAGAATTTTGTTAATGAACTCTCGACTTGGTATCTCCGCCGTTCTCGCTCAAGGGTAGGACCGACGGCCAATAACCAAGAGGACAAGGAAAGTTTTTATGCTACCCTTTATCAGGTTTTAGTCACTTTGATGAAATTATTAGCGCCTTTTAATCCTTTTCTCGCCGAAGAGATTTTCAGAAACCTAACCGAGTTTGAATCAGTTCATTTGGAAGATTGGCCAAAAGTTGAGGCGAAAAAGATTGATAAATCTCTAGAAGAAAGAATGGCTTTAGTCCGAAAAATCTGTGAGCTAGGTCATGCGGTTCGAAAAGAAGCAGGCATTAAAGTGAGACAGCCGTTATCTAGTGTAAAGTGTAAAGTGCAAAGTGCAAAACTGGATGATGATTTACTTCAATTAATTAAAGACGAGCTTAATGTTAAAGAAGTGCTTTGGGAGAAGAAGGAGGTCAAGGAGCCTGAGGTGAAGCTCGAGACTAGACTTACCCCCCAACTTAAAGCTGAAGGTGAAGCCAGAGAATTAGTCCGCCAGATTCAGGATTTAAGAAAAAAGAAAGGCTGTCAGTTAGATGAAAAAATTACTGCCTTTTTGCCTTCATGGCCTCAGGAATTCGAGGGCTATATCAAGAAGCAGACTTTAACCAAGAAATTAGTCAAAAGCAAGCAGCTGAAAATCAGTTCTTAATTGAGAATCAATCCCTAATGAAAATCTTTCAAGGCATTGACCGCTTAGTTCTCATCTCTTTTTTTATTCTTTTCAGCCTGAGTTTAACCATGATTTGGAGTTTGTCGCCCCAGCTCTTTCTCCATCAATTATTATTTATTATTATTGGCTTGATTCTTTTCTTTTTATTTTCGAGAATAGACGGTGAGGCTTTCCGGGGTTTCTCTTGGCTCATCTATCTTTTTTCTCTCGTCTTTCTCCTCTCGACTTTCATCTTTGGTCAGATAACTCGGGGAGCGGTGAGATGGATTGAAGTTGGCGCTTTTACTTTTCAACCCTCTGAGTTGATTAAGCCTTTCATCCTTTTCTTTTTTGCCTGTTTTTTGGCGGAGATTAATAAAATTGACCTAAAAACACTTTTCCTTAGTTTTCTTTTGTTGCTTCCGCCCCTTTTTCTGGTTTTTATTCAGCCTGATTTAGGCAGTAGCTTGGTCATTTTGGTCAGTTGGCTGGGGATTGTTTTTGCAGGAGGCTTAAACTTCCTTTTACTCTTGGGGGGCTCCTTTCTGTTTTTAATTTTGACCCCTTTATTTTGGTTTTTAATGAAAGGCTATCAGAGAGAAAGAATCCTGAGCTTTCTTAATCCTTATCAGGATCCCCTAAAAACAGGCTACCACGTCATTCAATCAATGATTGCCATTGGCTCCGGTGGGTTCTTTGGTCGAGGCTTGGGGCGGGGGAGTCAAAGCCAATTATTATTTTTGCCTGAAAGACACACCGATTTCATTTTTGCCTCCTTAGTAGAGGAACTTGGTTTTGTTGGTGGCTGCCTTCTTCTCTTGGCTTATGGCCTTTTATTTTATCGAATCTTGAAGATTAGTCAGCAGTCAACTTCAAGACTGACTCAGCTTTTTTGCCTTGGCTTTTTCTCTCAAATGATTTTTCAAGTTTTTGTTAATATTGGCATGAACATGGGTATGGTGCCCATTACCGGCGTCACTTTACCCTTGGTTTCCTATGGTGGCTCTTCCTTGGTGGCGACGATGATTGGTTTAGGAATAGCCGTTGGTATGGGTAGATTCAGTTCAGACAAGGCGGAAACGTTAGAAATTAAATAGAGGAAGTGATATAATTCCTTTCATGAAATACGCAGTCATTAAATTAAGCGGCCATCAATATCGGGTCGAAGAAGATGAAGAAATTTTGGTGGATCGATTGGACCAGACAGAGGGTAAAGAATTCGAAATTTCCGAAGTCCTTCTGGTAGTTGATGGAGATAAAATCGAAATCGGTCAGCCGTTAGTAAAAAAGACGAAAATTAAGGCTAAAACACTTGAACATTTAAAGGGCGAAAAAATTAGAGTTACTCGTTTTCGGGCGAAATCGAGGTATCGAAGAGTATTGGGGTTTCGGCCTTCGCTAACCAAGATAAAAATTGGGAAATTTGCTTCATCTTGACTCGCCTTCGCCAAGGCTTCGGCGGGGTCGGCGCCCGCGATATTCATCATTCATCGGGGCTTGACTTTCGTGAAAAAATAGGATAAATTGGAAAAAACATGGCCAAGACGAAATCAGGTGGTAAGACAAGACAAAAACCAGCCCGGGCAGGTAAAAGATTGGGAGTGAAGATTTTTGGTGGCCAGGCGGTTAAACCTGGTCAGATTATTGTTCGCCAGCGAGGCAGTAAATTTCACCCTGGTGATGGGGTTGGTTTAGGCAGAGATTTCACCCTTTTTGCCCTCAAAGAAGGAAAAGTCGCTTTCAAGAAAAAACAGGGAAAACAGTTGGTAGCAATAGAGTAAAATCATGGAAGACCAGAAAATCATTCAATTGAGTGTTGAAGAAATCCAGCAGAACCCTCTTCAGCCAAGAGGCTTGATCTCCCCGGAAAGTTTGGTTGATTTGGTTGATTCAATTCGGGAACATGGCATCCTTGAGCCTTTGGTAGTTGCTAAGACACCGGCTGGTTATCAGATTATCGCTGGTGAACGGCGCTGGCGAGCGGCCAAAATTGTTGGCCTGAAAACAATTCCCTCGATTATTAAAGTGACTTCGCCTCAAGGAATGTTGGAGATGGCGATTGTCGAGAACGTCCAGAGAACTGATCTTAATCCGATTGAAAGAGCCCGGGCTTTTCAGCGGCTTAATGATGAGTTTGGTTTGGGGACGGCGGAAATTTCTAAAAGAATTGGCAAGAGCCAGGCCTATGTTTCCAATTCTCTTCGGATTTTAACCCTGCCTGATGCTCTCAAAGATGGTCTCCTTTCGGGTTTGATTACTGAGGGTCATGGTCGGGCCTTGGCAGCCATCGATGACAAACGCTTAATGGTTGATGCCTATAAAATTATTCTCCGCGAGGCAGGTTCAGTCAGAAGGGCAGAGGATTTAGCTAGGAGAATGAAGCATGATGCTGGTCAACCGCCAAAACCGAAGACCAGAAAAGACCAAGCGAAAATTGTCAGCAAAGCGATAGACGGAATAAGAGAAAAGATGGAAAACTCTTTAGGAGGACCGGATGAAAGTGCGGTCAAGCTCACTCGTTCTTTAAAACAGACAAGACTGCAAATTATTCTCAAAGGCAATCCGGAAAAGACCGAAGAAAAACTTCAAAAAATCTACAAAGGAATTGCAGGCAAGACCAGTTAATACTGGGCGTGAGGAATGATACCGATTTTGGTTAGAGGCCAATAGCGAATCCAGGCTTTACCTAAAATCACTTCTCTTTTGATAAAACCAAATTCTCTTCCGTCTCGGGAATAAGGTCGATTATCGCCTAAAGCTAAATAGGTGTCAGCGGGGACGACCATTTCTCGGTCTCCTTGGAAAATGCTTCCCGGTGAGACGATAAGGTTTTCGTCTAAATAGGTTTCTACCAATCTGGCGCCGTTGATATAAACAGAATTTTCTTTAATACTGACTCTTTCTCCGGGCATAGCAATAATTCTTTTAATATATTCGCATTCGTCAGCCGCACAAGGTTCGGAAGGAGGGGCTTTGAAAACAATGACGTCGCCCCGACTTGGTTCACCAAAACGATAGGAGATTTTATCGGTCAGAAGAAAGTCGTCATTTTGGAAGTTGGGATACATCGAGTTGCCTTTGACTTGATGGGGCTGGAGTAAGAAAAGATAGACGATGATAAAAATAGACAGAGCTAAAACAACCGTCTGGATAGTGTCTAAGAAGAAAGAACCTAATTTTCTAAACATCGCTTTCATATCTTTATTATTATAACCGCTTTTTTCATTGTCTTGCAAGGATGAATTTGCTAGAATATGGATTGAGTTTAGGATCCGTGGCTCAGGGGTAGAGCGCTCCGTTCACATCGGAGAGGTCGATGGTTCGAATCCATCCGGGTCCACAGGGTGGGGGTTGCAGGCCCGCCCCGCTTAATCGCTCTTCGAGACCCGTCTGACGGGTTCGAAAGGTAAGATTTTGTGGGGTTCGAGTTCTGTATCGTCCACAACCTGCTTTTTTACCATGACTGGAAAAAGAAAAGAGGCTTTGACTTCAGTTAGAATTGATTGGTGTCATCAGATAGATCCCCCTTGCCCATTTCGAGTTGGAGATGAGCAGAATTGTGGTATAAGAAGGAGACTGCGGTTATTTCGACAAAGAAAAACCAAGCTAGAGGAGGCTGAGAGACTTTTAACAATTGCTGAAACAGACTCCAAGAGATTTGTTCGGATTTGTGAAGAAGGTATCTTTGAGTCCAAGTCTTGACTTTTGGTTGAGATAGGTGCTATAAAGAATTATCTGCCCAAGAGGCAGATTTTTAATTAAGAAATGGCTCAAGAAAGACCAGACAAAACTTCTAGAGAAGAGCAGGTAAGGAGTATTGGTCCTGATGATCCCGTGAACAGGGCCGCGGTTGAAGCAATTGCCGTCATAGAAGAATCTTTAGGGACTCGAAGAGGAGAGATCGAATTTAGTATTATACCCTTTTTTTATGGATCTCCATTTTTCACTGTCGAGCCGATTTCCGGTGGTATGGGAGGAATTAATGTCGGTGTGGCTTGCTTAGGTGAAAAAGAAGGCCAACAAGTTTATCAGGAGAGAAACTTAGCTTTGAAGTTTGGGACGGGTGATGTTGACAATCCGGGGAAGTTTCTGGATGCTCTTAAAGCAGAATCGATCGAAGAAATCCGCTTTAGCTTTAATGCCACTTCCAGAAATATCACGGAAGATTCTGAAGGAAGAATCGTTTTTCAAGGGGTGAAAGTTGCTAGTTGGAAAGAAGATACTTCAGGTAAGTTTTCTATCTTGCGCTAAAATCCATTACTTCCGAAGTTGAATAAATACCTCCAC
>Ga0315551_10000884_pt1 | contig 23435 bp, 23 predicted proteins | sample SalMarSW160290MG_FD_203678 | JGI IMG/M metagenome (GOLD analysis project Ga0315551, IMG submission 203678) | Salt marsh sediment microbial communities from the Plum Island Ecosystem LTER, Massachusetts, United States - Salt Marsh Sediment SW1602-90 ...
CAATGTCTCTGTTTTATTGAACAACGGCAATGGGACTTTCGCCGAAAAAGTGGATTACGGTGCGGGAGATGAACCTCAGTCAATCTTTTCTTCCGACCTGGACGGAGACGGAGATATGGACCTCGCTGTGGCAACCGTCTTCGACATTGTTTCCGTTTTAATGAACAACGGTAATGGGACTTTTGCTACAAAAGTGGATTACGGTGCAGGAGATGGCCCTCAGTCAATCTTTTCTTCCGACCTGGATGGAGATGGAGATATGGACCTCGCTGTGGCAAATTATAATTCCGACAATGTTTCTGTTTTATTGAACAACGGAGATGGGACTTTCGCTCCAAAAGTGGATTACGGTGCGGGAGATGACCCTTGTTCAGTTTTTTCATCAGACCTGGACGGAGACGGAGATATGGACCTCGCTGTGGCGAATAGGAATTCCGACAATGTATCTGTTTTACTGAACAACGGAGATGGGACATTCGCTCCAAAAGTGGACTACGGTGCGGGAGAGACTCCTTATTCAGTATTTTCTTCGGACCTGGACGGAGACGGAGATATGGACCTTGCTGTGGCGAATCTTAATTTCGGCACTATTTCTGTTTTATTGAACAAAAACTCTTCGGCAGTTCCAACTCCTGATTTACCCAAAACTTATTCAATGAGCTTAAGAAGGATAGCGGTAAGCAACAAGGTCGAAATTATATATGCTATACCCGAAAGGGCTTCTATTAAGTTTCGTGTATACGATATAAAGGGCGCAAAAATAGAAGATTTTACCGAAGAGAAACCAGTCGGCTTTTATTCAAGAGAAATAGATATGAGCGGTAAATCGGCAGGTATTTACTTCCTCAAAATGGAAGCAACCGGTAAAAAGTTTACCCAAACAAGCAAATTTGTGTTGATGTAATTTTTTTTAAGCAGGCTTTTAGCCGTTAGCTTAAAACAAGAAAATCCTAAAAATCTGCGGTGATCTGCGTCCTAAATCCTTCGTGACTTAGTGCCTTTGTTGTAGAACGCCCCTTGACAAATGTATGTTATATGCATATTAATACATATAATATTGCATACATAAAGGAGGGAAAATGAGAACTACGTTGAATATAAAGGATGAGCTTGTAAAAAAAGCGTCCAGTTTAACCGGTGTAAAAGAAAAAACATCTTTAGTGAACTTGGGGCTTGAAGCATTGATTGCGCTGGAGAGCAGCAAGAGGCTTGCAAAATTGGGAGGAACGGAGAAAAAGCTTAAAGATATACCGAGAAGAAGTTCGAAAGAAAATTAACGATGGTTCTTGTTGATACTTCCGTTTGGGTTTCTCATCTTCGAGATGGGGATTCTTTGCTCGAAAGTTTGTTGAATAGTGGTATGGTAGTCTGGCATCCTTTTATTGTGGGTGAACTTGCCTGCGGGAATTTAAAGAAACGTTCGGAAATACTTTCATTGCTTAACGCGCTGCCACTTGTGAAATTGGCGACTCATGAAGAAGTGATGCGATTTATCGATTTACGACATCTTATGGGGAAGGGACTGGGTTATGTCGATGTTCATCTTCTTTCTTCCGCGATGATAAGTGAAACTCCTATTTTGACTTACGACCAGAAGCTCAGGGAGATAGCTGCTAAGCTTGATGTATATTATAGGGGTTAGGAAACCGAGTCCTGAGTCGCGAGTCGCCGGTCATCAGTTACAACAACAAAAAAATCCTGTTAATCCTGTTAATCCTGTCTAAATAAAAGTTTCGGGTTACGGGTTTCGGGATATAATTCGGATACCGGGTTCCAGTAAAACAAAAAAACTACAGTCTCTACATGTTCTACATGTGAAAAAATAGCTATTAGACTTTTAGAAAAAGAGGATAGAAAGACCTGGAAGGAAGGGCAAGGTGGGCTTAATTTCTTGCAAATTGTTCGGCAGAAAGGCCGGATAGATCGGGTAAATCTTCATTCGAAGCATTACAAACCACCAGACCATCATCTTTCCATAAAATATTTACCCACCTTACCTTTTCCTCTGAACCACTGAGAACTATTGGGACTTCAATTTTTTTAAGCCCGTCAATCAAACCACTGCTGAAATTTATAACTTCATTGTTATCATAAAGGACAACAACACTTAATTCAAGAGGCTCACGGGAAGATAAATCAATTACGAGATTGCCACTCTCTTCTTTTACTCTTTCAAGTTTTATAATCGGCTCCCTGATCTCTGCCATCTCTTCAACCATCTCTTTTTCCTGCGAGTTTGGGAATATAAAACTCAAAGTTGCTGTTCCGCTTGCTTTTACTTGTGATATCATTAAGACAATTAAAATATACATTGTTTGTCACCTCATCTTTACATAGTGCAAAACTTGTTCCAGAATGTTAAGTTATTTATTTGCATATACTTAATATTTAAGGTATGTTGTCTTTTGTTGTCTTTGTGAAATTTTAATTACATAATTTGGGGTTTTTGTATGGGTTTCTGAGTACGAAACATTGTTTTCCGGCAAAATTCGAGGGATTTAAGTCTTATGTAAGTACCTTTTCAATGAGGCTTCTCTTTGGTATAAGATATTGGAATCAAACATCTTAAGTTCTTATTGGCTTTTTGTCGCTCGAAAACACCGAAAAACGAGCCTGCTTACAGCGTTTAATGTGTAAATAAAAATATACTGACAAAGACACAATATTTTTACATATTTAGCCATGTTTGAATTGCCTTGTCTTTTCTGTGAATCAACGCGGTTTTTGTTTCTTCTGGTTCTGTGCCCTTGCGCCTTTATATATTTTAGGCATGCCAATAGTTACGTTGATTACGGATTTTGGTATAAGGGACCCTTGTCCTGGGTTCCGGATAAAACAACAAAAAATCCTGTTAATCCGTGTTAATCCTGTCTGATTTAGTTAACTGAGTCTTGAGTTGTGAGTCGACATTGGGTACCGGATACCGGGTCCTGGGTTCCAGTAAAAAAAACTACAGGATCTACATGTTCTACATGTGAAATATTGGTTAGGATGTTAGGAAGTTAGGAGGTCGGGAAGTTAAAAAAACAAAGAATTCTTTTATTCGTGCTATTCGCCTGCCCTATGGAATAGGAACTTATCATGCAAGAACTTCTATTCCGCTGGGCCTGCCCTGCCTGCCCCGTAAGAAAGAATGACTGTATCGGGGTGTGATTTGTTGTTAAGCAAAGCTTTTAGCCCTTTGCCTTTGGCTGTTAGCTTAAAAAAATAAAATTCTCTGTGTTATCTGTGGTAAATAAAGGTTTCAAGTTGCGGGTTGATGATTAGATACCGGGTACCGGATATCAGATACCAGGTTCCAGATTCCAGATAAAAAAGATATTATGTTAATCTGCGTAATCTTGTAGATACTTAAGGGTGTGATGTTGTTGAAGTTTCAGTTTTGCTATTGTTCCTTAGCAAGAGCTGATAATACCTTTTCTTTTACGCCAAGAAGTGTTAAGCCGACAATTTCACCTGATTTTTCAGAGTATCTTACTATATTTCCGTCACCAATATCTATTCCGAGAGCTTCTCTTGGTTTTCCGATACTTATATAAAGAACATCAGCCTCTTTGTCATAATTCCAATTAAGGTTTTCTTTTTTCTCAAGAATCTTTAACGTTTCCATATTGTTTTCCTCCTCTGAGATGGTTGATTCGTGAAATAAGTAGTTATTATGAAACCATCTTCTTCACTTACTTCTTTATAAATTACGACTAAGTGCTTAGAAGTCAAGGGGGTACTTCTAAAAAATTTTATGGCTAACAGTTCCCCAAAATCGCCTTCTTGAATAAGATCTGGTTTCTCTATCGTTTTTAAGACCTTTCCCTTTTGTCTTTTCATCTCCGGATGTCTTTTAATAATATGATTCCAGCGTTCTACTGATAATCTTATGGGAATGTTTCTAATGGATTTAATTATTATCATTTCCTTTTTTTTCTTTGATTGAATATACAAAATATGTTAAGTATTGTCAATACACATTTGCCTTGTAGGGTTGTATAGTTAAGCTGGTTTAGTGGGTCTGTTGAGTTGGTTATTGAATAAAAAAAATAAAACGGGGTGTGTTGTGGGCTCTGTGTTCTCTGTGTGTTTTATTTTTCTCTGCCTGCTCTATGGAATAGGAACACATCATGCAAGAACTTCTATTCCACTGGGCCTGCCTTGTAAGGAAGAATGACTGTATCGGGGTAGGGAGGAACAACCGTATCGGGGTGTTCTCTGTGGTTCAAATTTTTCGTTGGTTCGTTAGGTCGTGGGTGTGTCCTGCTTCAGTTGGATCGGAAATTTTTTTAAACCCCCTAACCACCTAACGTCCTCGTATGTTATACTACATCCATCCTCGTCCATTTTTAGGGGATTAGTAAACCGAGTCTCGAGTCGACAATTAGATACCAGATACCGGGTATCAGATAACAGTAACAACAAAAAATACCAATTCCCAATTTTCCCATTTTCTAATTTCTCTACCTGCCCTTAGCCGTCGGCTATGCCGTCAGTCGGTTAAGGTCAGTGTGTTATAGTGGGTGGGTTTTAAACAACGGAAACATCTTTTTTTATCAGTGTAAATCTGCGTTCATCTGCGTCCCAATATCATCTTGACTTTTTATTTTTTGAATGTAAAATAAGTAAACTAAAGGGAGGTGTTCAGATGGAAGAGAAGAAAATAGGTGTTATAACTCATTACTTTGGGCACATTTCTGTCGGAATTATCGAGCTGAGTGCTCCTTTAAAGGTAGGAGATACAATTCGCATTAAAGGAGCTCACGATGATTTTACTCAAAGCATAGATTCGATGCAGATAGAACATGATTCGGTCGAGTCGGCAGAAAAAGGAGATGCGGTAGGTATAAAAGTTATTCAAAAAGTCCACCCTAACGATGAAGTTTATCTAGTAGGGGAGTAAAGAGTAGCAATAACTACTCTATTGGATACCAGATACCAGGTAACGGATACTAGGTATCAGATACCGGATTTCAGTCAACGGATGAAAACTGACAGAATAGGAAAAACTGAAAAAAGAAATTGCACATATAGAGCCTGTAGTTCATATAGTAATTAAGACAAAAAAATAAAAAACTAAAGTATCTACATGTTCTACATGTTAAGAAAGTTTTGGGTTGTGAGTTGGGTTTTAGATTTCACTAATTTGCTAATTCACCAATTCACTAATTAACTATTTGATGATTCCATTTACCCTTGACATCAACTTAAATAGAAATATATTCGACAAGGATATAGACTTATCTGAAGAAAAAAGGAGGAGGGATGCCCGAAAAGCTTATAGAAGAGATTAAAGAAGCGGAAAAAAAAGCGGATGAAATAATCCATAAGGCTAAAATTAAAGCTCAAAAAGATATTGAAGAAGCAAGAAAGGAAGCCGAGAAAATCATCGAAGAGGCTAATGAAAAGGTCAAGAAATTAATCGCGGAAAAGAAAAATGAAGGCGCGAAAAAAGCCGAAGAAGAGAAGAAGAAATTAGAAAAAGAGACCATTAAGGAAATCGAAGAAATTGGAAAAAGAGCTTCCAAAAGGATAGAAGAAGTCCGGGCAATGATTGTTAAAAGGATTTTGAAAAAGGACTAAATGTCTCAGAAAACGTTAAAAAAAGCAAATTTACTTATATATGAAGACGATAAGGAAAAATTCCTTGCCGACCTTCAGGAAAAAGGAATATTTCATATAACCAATTCCCGCTCTTCGACCATCGCACAGGAAAATCCGGAACTGATACCCGCGAAGAAATTTACGGACAGCGAAGCGGAAGAAATTTTCAAAAAGATTCAGAGTATAGTGGATTTATTAAAGCCGCATTCGCAAGGTAATGGTGTTCTCGGTCAGTTCATCGATTTAAAGACCGGTGTTTCTCCGAAAAAATATAAAGAGATAGTCGAAAATTTCGATGTCGAAGAGATAAACCGAATTTGCGATTGGGAGAATGAACTGTATCATCTGGAGAATAAATTGACTGAATTTACCGAAAAATTGGAATTTTACGAAGAATGGACCAGTTTGAAGTCGAAGATTTCCGAGTTTGGCGGGATGAAAGACGTTTCCGTAAAAGTCTATAAGTTATCCGCAGATAAAGATGAAATAAAGAAAAAATTGAAGGATATTCCGGTAGATTTCCGTATTGTTTTCGAAAAACAGAATGAAACAGGAATAATTTTTCTTGTTTATAAAGGATTTGAAGACGAATTAAAGAAAATCCTCGCCGGTTACGATGCCGAAGCAGTCGATTTCAAAAGGGAAGAGAACAGCCCGGAAAATATAGTTTCCGAGTGCAGAAAAGAAATCGAGAAAATACAAAAAAAGATTTCCGAAATTTCCGGGAAGATATCGGAAAAAGGCGCGGAATATGAAAAATATGTCGTTTTGTATGATTATTTTCTCTTTCGAATAAACAGAACCGAAGTACTGAACAAAAGTCTTATGACAAGAGATGTTTTCTTTATGGAAGGCTGGGTCGAGAAAGAAAATCAAACCATATTGCAGAAGCTTGCCGATTCCTATGATGGTGTTGATTTGAACTGGATGGAGCCTGAAAAGGGAGAATCTATCCCCGTAAAACTCAAGAATAATCCGGTAAGTAGACCATATGAAGCTATTACAGGGTTGTATGCATTGCCAAAGAGAGGAGAAATAGACCCTACGCCCTTTGTAGCAGTATTCTTTGCCGTTTTCTTTGGATTTTGCATGACGGATGCAGCCTATGGGATTGTACTGATTGCAATTTGTTTTTACCTGATGCCGAAACTACCGGAAGGAAAGAAATACTTGTGGATATTTATCGGAGGTGGGGTGCTGACTATTTTTGCGGGAACCATAACAGGCAGCTGGTTCGGCAATAATATCGAGATGGCTTTTCCCGAACTTTCCGGGATTCAGGTATTCAGAGAAAAACTTACTATATTCGACCCGTTTGAGAATCCTCTTAATTTTCTTATACTTTCACTGGTTTTCGGAGCCGTCCAGATTTTTACCGGATTGATTCTTTCTATAAAAGAAAAAGTAAAACAGAAAAATTATTTTAATGCTTTCGCGAATGAGATATCGTGGATTTTATTCTTTATTTTATTAGGTTCATTTGTGATTACAAATTCGAATATGTTTAAGTTTCTTATGTTTGTTCCGATTCTTATAATTGTATTATTTTCCAGTCAAAGCAAATCTCTGATAATAAGGTTGGCAAAAGGTGGTTTTACTGCTTTTAACGGACTTATCGGTTTTCTCGGTAATATTCTCTCTTACAGTCGTATTATGGCTCTGGGTTTGGTTACTGCAGGTCTTGCTATGTCTGTTAATATTCTTGCGAAAATAGTTAGAGAACTGGTTCCGGGTTTCGGAGTCGTTCTGGCAATTTTTATATTCATCGGAGGCCATATTTTTTCTATAGCTATAAATACTTTAAGTGGTTTTGTCCATACAATGCGTCTCCAATTTGCAGAATTTTTTCCTTACTTCTATGAAGGCGGAGGCGAAATGTTTAAACCTTTCGGGTTGGATGGTAAATATACAAGAATTGAAAAAAAGGAGGTTTAAGTGATTAGTGGTTTTTGGGTAGCAATGTCAGGAGTGGCTGCGGCAGTTTTTCTTGCAGGAATCGGTTCTTCTATTGGTGTTCAGATACCTTCAAGAGCAGCAGCCGGTGTACTTTCCGAGCAGCCGGATAAGTTCGGACGAACCTTTATTCTGGTTGTTCTTCCGTCAACGCAGGGTTTTTACGGTTTTATTGCAGCTATGTTTATGATGATGAAATTAGGCATGTTTGGCGGAAATTTAAATTTCGATATGACCGCTATCGAAGGTTTGAGATATCTTGTAGCCGGTCTTCCGGTTGGTATTGTTGGATTGATATCCGGGATACATCAGGGTCTTGTTTCTGCGGCGGGTGTCGAGCTTGCTGCAAAACAGCCTGAAGCTACAATGAGAGTTGTTATTTACGCGGTTATGGTTGAAACCTACGCTATTCTCGGTTTCGTTACCAGTTTTTTGATGATAAATGCCATAGGTTGAAAATGGGCAAAGTAAAAGATAAAATCTTGAAAGACGCCGAGAAAGGCAAAAAGAGCATAGAAAAAGAAACGGCGGCTAAAATCGAGAAAATCAGGGAAGCGGCAAAAAAAGAAGCTGGCATAATAGAAGACAAAGGAAAAGAGCAGGCGAAGAAAGAAGAAAAACTTGAGATGCAAAGAATCCTGAGCAGAGTCAGAATGGATCTGTCTAATAAGAAGTTGGAAAAGAAAAATAGTATCATGCACGAGCTTAAAGAAAAAGTTGCCGGAGAGATGAGAAATTTGAAATGGGAAGAGTATAAACCGGTTGTCCGGCAGCTTATTCTCTCTGCTTCGGAAGATGGGGATGAGGAGATTACAACCGGAACTCTACACAGCGAGAAAGTCAAAGAATTGATTGAAGAGCTGAACAGAGATAATAAGCATAATTTTAAGATTTCCCCTGAAAAGCCTGATTTCGAAATAGGTGTAGTCCTTTCCAAGGGGAAAAGAAGAGTTATCGCGACCCTCCCCGTATTGCTGGAGGAAATCTTTGACCAAATGCAAGAGGAAATAGTAGGTATTTTATTCAAAAGTGAATAGATTCGAAACGATAAGAGTTCTCGATACAAAGTATGCTTATGCGCTCGGCGCGATACGCGCCCGTGAAGTACGGTTGATTTCGAAGAAGAGATTCGAAGAACTTTTGACTTCGGAAGATGTACCCGAATTGATTGCCGCTCTTCATGATACGGATTATGGACAGTATCTTAGAAATATCGGTAAAGCCGGTTTCGAACAAGCCCTTCAAGATGCCAAAGTCGCTCTTTATAATGATATTGGGAAACTTATAAATGACGTCGAAATAATGAAAACCTTGAGAGCAAAGTACGATTTTCATAATATAACCGTTCTTCTGAAGGGAAAAATTGCGGAGCAGGATTTCTCCGATAAATGTTCTCCTCTCGGCTCTATTCCTGTTTCTGAGCTTACACAGATATTTAAAGAAGAAAAATACGGGCAGCTACCAGCGTATCTAAAAAAAGGAGTCGAGGCAGGAATCGAAGCTTATTATTCCAACGAACGTAATCCACAGAGGTTGAGTTTCGCGATCGATTCCGTTATGGCTGAGACTTTAACGTCGTATTCGGAAAATTCTTTTCTTAATACATACTACCGTTTGTGGGTGGATTTGACGAATCTAAAAACGATTCTCCGTCTTTTTTTCCTTCAGAAATATCAGGAATTGATTGGTTTTGCGGTTCTTTACGGCGGTAATATCGGCGGAGAAGCTATTAAAAAGGCGAGGATGGAAAATGTAGATTCTCTTGAAATAATTTACAGAGGAACGATTTATAATTCACTTTTAGAGTGGAGAAATTCTTTTTCTATTTTAGAGAGGGAGTCCGAAAATTTGCTTATCTCTTATCTTAAATCGGTTGCTTTTGAATCTATAGGAGTCGAGCCGGTTATTTCTTATTTGCTGATAAGAGAAAACGAGATAAGAAATTTACGAACTGTATTCATAGGTAAGACGAGCGGTGTGGGGGAAAGTCTAATCAAAGAGAGGCTCGTAATATGAAAGTTGCTTTTGTCGGTCCTTATGATTTAATTTCTCCTTTCAAATCTCTGGGTACGGAGATAATAAATAGTGACGATAAAACTATCGAAGAGATAAAAAAAGAAATAGAAAGTTCAGGTTTTGCAGTTGTTTTTGTTTTAGAAAATGTTTTTAAAGAGCTTTTGAAATTCGAAGAGCTCATATCCAGTCCCCGGATAAATATTGTCCCGATACCGGGGATTGAAGGAAGCGAGGGATACGGAAGCGTTAGAATACGTGATATGGTCAGAAGAGCTGTCGGAATGGATATAGGAGGGTCTTGATGAATGAAGGAAGGATAATCAGAGTTTCGGGACCTCTTGTAGTTGCTGAGAACATGCAAGGGGCAAGGATGTTCGATGTCGTGAAAGTCGGGAAAGAAAAATTGTTGGGTGAAATCATTGAATTGGAGGCGGATAAAGCTTCGATTCAGGTCTATGAGGAGACAGAGGGAATCGGAGTCGGGCAGCCCGTTTTTATTACGGGAGAACCTCTTTCCGTAAGTCTGGGTCCCGGGTTGATAGAATCTATTTATGACGGAATTCAGCGTCCGCTTGATAAAATAAAAGAAAAGTCGGGTAATTTTATTCCGAGAGGCATATCTATACCTGCAATCGACCCGCAAAAGAAATGGGATTTTAAGCCCGTTAAGAAGCAGGGAGATAAAGTTACCCCTGGGGATATAATCGGCACGGTCAGGGAAACGGTTTTGATAGAGCACAGAATAATGGTACCTCCGGGCATCGAGGGGACTATCGAAAAAATCAACACGGGGAAATTTACGGTAAAGGATGTCGTGGCGGTGGTCAAGACCGGTGAGGACAAAACGGAAATTACGATGGAGCAGCGCTGGGGCGTCCGCAAAGGCAGACCCGTGAAAAAAAGACTTGCTCCGATTATGCCTCTATTTACGGGACAGAGAGTTATAGATACTTTCTTCCCGGTTGCTAAAGGCGGAACTGCCTGTGTGCCGGGACCCTTCGGTTCCGGTAAAACGGTTATTCAACATGAGCTTGCAAAATGGGCTGATGCCGAAGTTGTGGTGTATATAGGATGTGGGGAAAGAGGGAATGAAATGACGGACGTGCTTAACGAATTTCCGAAGCTTCTTGACCCTAAATCCGGCGAGCCTTTGATGAAAAGAACCGTTCTTCTTGCAAATACATCCAATATGCCTGTTGCAGCCAGAGAAGCTTCGATTTATACGGGTATAACAATTGCCGAATACTTCAGAGATATGGGATATTCCGTAGCATTAATGGCTGATTCTACTTCGAGATGGGCTGAAGCACTCCGCGAGATTTCCGGAAGGCTCGAAGAGATGCCTGGTGAGGAAGGTTATCCGGCTTATCTTGGAAGCAAAATAGCCGAATTTTACGAGAGAGCCGGAAGAGTAAAATGTCTTGGAAGTACCGATAGGGAGGGAGCAATCTCGGTTATTGGCGCGGTTTCTCCTCCGGGCGGAGACCTTTCCGACCCTGTTGTTCAGAATACTCTTCGCGTAGTGAAGGTTTTCTGGAGTCTAAAAGCCGAACTGGCGTATGCGCGTCATTTCCCGGCTATAGATTGGCTGACCTCTTATTCGCTTTATCCCGATAATGTAAAAGATTATATGAGTAAAGAAATAGCAGAAGATTTTCTTGAACTGGAACGGGAAGCTATGAGGTTGCTTGAGGAAGAAGATGAACTGCAGGAAATGGTTCGGCTTGTCGGTATCGATGCTCTTTCGCCGAGAGAAAGACGCATACTTATAACAGCCAGAATAATCAGGGAAGATTTCCTGCATCAGAACGCTTTTCACGAAGTAGATACTTATACATCCATCAAAAAGCAGTATCTTATGCTGAAAAATATCATAACTTTTTACAGGGCAGCGGAAAAATGCGGGGCTGTTCCTGAAGAATTGGAAAAGCTTGAAATTCTCGAAGAAATTGCACGAATGAAATTCATTGAAGAGAAGGAAATGAAGAAAATCGAGGATTTGGAGGGTAAAATCAAAGATGCGTTGGGAAAAATTGCGACTAAGGAGGAGATGAGTAATGAGGATAGAATACAAAGCAGTCTCTGATATTGCCGGTCCTCTACTGTTCGTGGAAGGTGTCAGCGGCGTTAGTTACGGAGAACTGTGCACGATCAGGTTGCCGGGTGGTGAAGAGAGAACGGGTAAAGTCCTTGAGGTTCACCGGGACAAAGCTATGATTCAGGTTTTTGAGGGAACGAGAGGCATAGACATTCCCGAGTCCACGGTAATTTTTCAAGGGAAAACGATTCATTTAGACCTTTCTCCGGATATTCTGGGAAGGGTTTTTGACGGTATGGGTAGAGTTATAGATGATGGTCCTCCGATTTTACCTCTGAAGAGAAAAGATATAAATGGAGAGCCGATCAACCCCTATGCCAGGGAATATCCTGATGAATTTATACAAACAGGCGTTTCGACGATTGATGGTTTAAATCCGCTTGTTCGTGGGCAAAAATTGCCTTTCTTTTCGGGTTCCGGTTTGCCTCACAATAAAGTAGCTGCACAGATTGTACGTCAGGCTAAAGTTCTTGGCTCGGAAGAAAAATTTGCAATCGTTTTTGCGGCTATGGGAATTACATTCGAAGAGGCGGAATTCTTCAGAAATGACTTCGAGCAGACCGGGGCTTTGGAGCGAGTCGTTATGTTTCTGAATCTTGCTGATGACCCTGCAATCGAGCGAATATCCACTCCGAGAGCGGCTTTGACTGCTGCCGAGTATCTTGCGTTTGACCTTGAAATGCATGTACTTGTCATAGTTACGGATATGACGAATTACTGTGAAGCACTTCGGGAAATTTCTGCCGCGAGAAAAGAAGTTCCGGGGAGAAGAGGCTATCCGGGATATCTTTATACGGACCTTGCTACCCTGTATGAAAGAGCCGGAAGAATAATCGGAAATAAGGGTTCGATAACTTTGATGCCTGTTCTTTCGATGCCCGAAGATGATAAAACACATCCGATTCCCGACCTTACGGGCTATATCACGGAGGGACAGATTATATTTTCGCGTCCGCTCGAAAGAAAGGGTGTTTTGCCTCCTATCGATGTTTTGCCGTCGCTTTCGAGACTGAAAGATAAAGGAATTGGTAAAGGAAAGACCAGAGAGGACCATGCTGATCTTTATAACCAGTTATATGCAGCATATTCGAGAGGTAAAGAGGCGGAAGAGCTTTCGGTTATTCTGGGGGAAGCAGCCCTTTCCGGCATGGATAAAAAATATCTTGAATTTATGAACAGGTTTGAAAACGAGTATGTGAGTCAGGGCGAATATGAAAATAGAACTGTAGAAGAGACCCTGGACCTGGGATGGAAACTTCTTTCGGTATTTCCTAAGAAAGAATTAAAGAGAGTACGTGATGAATATCTGGATAAGTATTTTTCGAAATTCTACGGAGAAAATACGGAAGGGTCCCAAGTTGGTGGAAGTGAAAGCGGAAAAAAATAACTGCAATGGTATTGGTGTGAAATGACTGCTGAAATGCAAAAATCAAATATCAAAATGGAAAATGACAAATTAAAGTTCAAAAATGAATGTAAGAAAAAAGAAACGACAAATCACACCCCAATACAGTCATTCTTCCTTACGGGGCAGGCAAATAACACGAATAAAGTGAATAGATTTTTTCTGTTAACAAAAATTATATTTTTAGTTCATTTGTGCTATTTGTTGTTAAAAAAACGGGTTTTTGGGGGGGGATAATAAAAAACTTTGTGTACTCTGTAGTTCAGTAACTTTTTGTATGGATAAGGAGTATAAATAGAATGCAGGTAAATACAACAAGGATGGAGTTGCTCCGTCTTAAAAAGAGACTGGTTCTCGCAAGAAAAGGACACAAATTGTTGAAACAGAAGCAGGACGAGCTTCTACGAATAATTCAGAAAACGATTGCCCGGCTTGCTTCTATGAGAAAGGAAATAGAGAAAGAGTTGATAGAAGCTTTAAAGCAATTTTTTCTTGCCAGAGCATATGAGGACAGGAATATTTTTGAAGGCGCTCTCGTTTTACTTGATAATGAAATTGAATTATCCATGAGTACAGAAAAAGTAATGAACGTGCCTTTGCCTGTATATCAGAAAAGCTTGAAAGGCGAACTTATCTCGTATGGTTTTGCTATGACGTCTCCGAGTCTTGACCTTGCTTTTACGAGTTTATTAAAAGTTTTTGAGAAATTGATTGAGATGGCTGAATTGGAAAAAAGAATCGCTTTGCTGGCAGAAGAAATGGATAAAACGAGGCGTAGAGTGAACGCTCTCGAATATATCCTGATTCCCGAAATTGAAAGCACAGTCCGGATGATAAATATGAAGCTGGAAGAAAGAGAACGCGAGAAAAATTCAAGATTAATGATAATTAAGGATGTAATAAGAGGATAGCATGATTTTTTTCGCATTCATAACAAGTATTTCTTTAACGGAAATCCGCGTTAGTACTTTTTCGGACACAACTGCCCGGCTCGTTTCTATTCATCCGGAAATCGCAGGTATCGATACTATAGAGGCTTTGATATTCAAATCAACAAATGAAGAGCGGCAGAAAAGAGGTCTAAATAGCCTCACTTTAGATGAAAGGTTGCAAGTTGCTGCAAGACAGCATGCTAATGATATGCTGATGAAGCGATATTTGTCGCATGATTCTGAGGATGAGGTTAATAAAACTCCTTTGCGGCGAATATACAATTCGGGATTACCTGTTCTTGGGATAGGTGAGAATGTGGCAGAGAATATTGGGAGTGCGGTTCCTCTTCTTTTGAAGACGAACCCTGACACTCTCGTAAAGTTGATTATGGAGGGGTGGATGAAGAGCCCCCTGCATAAGAAGAATATTCTTGATCCGGATTTTACGCATATGGGAATTGGTTCCGTTGCCCGAGGTGAAATGCATAAAGTGACTCAAAATTTTGCGGATGAATCGGATTTCGCGGTTGACAGCGTACTGGCAAAAGTAGAACTAAAAAAAATTCTGGTATTATTTTACCTTAGTTCATTCGTGTCGGATGTTGGGGTTTTTGATAACGGAAAGCCTGTGGAAGAGGATTCGCTATATATTCATTCGGGTCAGATAGGAGTTCCCCTTTTTAGAGACTCAAGCCTTCATAAAATAGAGCTCTGTTTAAGAGAACATACGTATTATAGTTGTACAGGAAGGCTTTTTGTACATACGGGTCCTCCTCTTGAAAGCATTTTTCAGCCTTCGAGTTCGAGCTATAAATAAATCGGTTGGTTCGTTGGATCGTGGGTTCGTTGGGTCGTTTTTTTTCAACGATCTAACTACCCAACCACCTAACGACCTAACCGTTAAAAAAATCTTTATTACAAAGACCAAAGATTTTTTTAACTATTTCCCCCCTTGCATTTCTTGCAAGTATTTATATTTTGTGAGCAGTAAACGATTATTACTTGATACGAATGAAGCACTAAAGTGTCTTTTTCCAAATTAAAAAGGAGGAGCTACAATGGAAAAAATGGTATACTTCTTTGGGGATGGTAAGGCAGAAGGTAATATTAAAATGAAAAAAACTTTAGGTGGTAAAGGAGCCGGGTTGGCGGAGATGACGAATATTGGTGTTACGGTTCCTCCGGGTTTTACGATTACTTCGGAGTGTTGTATATACTATGAGAAGCATAAAAAATATCCTGAAGGGCTGGAAGAACAAATAAACGAGAATTTAAAAAAATTAGAAAAGTCGATGGGGCAGAAATTTGGTTCGGGAGATGAGCCATTATTGGTTTCGGTTCGTTCCGGAGCAGCTATTTCTATGCCGGGTATGATGGATACGATTTTGAATCTTGGATTAAACGAAGAAATAGTGAAAGCTCTTGTAGGGAAGGCGGACCCGCGTTTCGTATATGATAGCTATCGCCGGTTGATTCAGATGTATGGTGATGTGGTGATGGGTGTCGAACATGATGATTTTGAAAAAATCATTCAGGAAACGAAGAATAATAAAAAAGTAAAAGACGATGCCAAACTTACCGCAGAAGATTGGAAAGAAATTTCAAATAAATTTAAAGCGCTCATTAAAAAAGAAACCGGAAAGGATTTTCCGGAAGACCCCAAAGAACAGTTAATGGGTGCCGTTAATGCGGTTTTTTCATCCTGGGATAATAAAAGAGCAAGAGAGTACAGAAGAATAAATAATATTCCCGGTGATCTGGGTACTGCCGTAAATGTACAGGTTATGGTTTTTGGTAATAGGGGTGAGGGCAGCGGCACGGGTGTGGCGTTTACGAGGAATCCTGCTACCGGAGAGGATGCTTTTTACGGGGAATATTTACTCAATGCGCAGGGCGAGGATGTCGTTGCAGGCATCAGAACGCCCGGACCTATCACCCATAAACAAAAAGTAGAATCCGGGTCATCAGATAATGCTCTGCAGGATTTGATGCCGGATATATATAAACAACTCGAGGATGTCAGAAAAAAACTTGAAGGGCATTTCAAAGAAATGGAGGATCTTGAATTTACGATAGAGAAAGACAAATTATGGATTCTCCAGACGAGAACCGGTAAAAGGACTGCAATGGCTGCCGTAAAAATAGCTGTGGCTATGGTTGAAGAAGGACTTATAGATAAAAAAGAAGCACTTATGAGAGTCAGTCCTGAGCACATTGACCAGCTATTGCATCCGATGATAGATCCTAAGGCGAAATTTGATGTAATTGCCAAAGGACTTCCGGCTTCTCCGGGTGCCGCTTCGGGTGAAGTTGTGTTTACGGCTGATGATGCGGTAGAGAAAGTAAATGCAGGTAAAAAGGTGCTTCTTGTTCGTCATGTGACTTCACCTGAAGACATTGCCGGAATGCATGCCGCAGAAGGAATTTTGACTTCACGAGGAGGAATGACTTCCCATGCCGCTGTCGTGGCTCGAGGTATGGGTAAGCCCTGTATTGTAGGTGCTGAAGATATCGTAATAGACTATGGTGAAAAAACTTTAAGCGTCGGAAACATTACCGCTAAAGTGGGAGATTCTATGACGATTGACGGAACCACCGGTAGAGTTATTCTTGGTGAAGTTCCGACGATAGAACCTGAAATTTCAGGAGATTTTGAAAAAATAATGGAGTGGGCGGATGAGATAAGAAGACTTGGTGTTAGAGCCAACGCCGATACTCCTACTGATGCAAAGAAAGCAAGAGATTTCGGAGCCGAAGGAATAGGTCTTGCAAGAACAGAGCATATGTTCTTCGGTGAAGATAGAATTCCCGCTATGAGAGAAATGATATTATCGGACACTCGCGAACAGAGGGAAAGAGCTCTTAAGAAAATACTTCCCATGCAGAGGGGAGACTTTGAAGGCCTTTTCAGAGCAATGGATGGATATCCGGTTATAATAAGGCTTCTTGACCCGCCTTTACATGAGTTTTTACCTGAAGACCCGAAAGCTATAGAAGAACTTGCCGGTAATATGGGCATTTCGGTTAAAAAAGTAGAGGAGAAGATACAAAGTCTTGAAGAAGCAAATCCTATGCTGGGTCTTCGCGGATGCCGGCTTGGTATTCTTATGCCCGAAATCACGGAGATGCAGGCAAGAGCAATAATTGAAGCGGCTGTTAACGTTGCAGAAGAAAAGATTAAAGTTATCCCGAAGATTATGATACCTCTTGCAGGAAGAAAAGAAGAGGTAGCTTCCCAGAGAGAAGTCATTGAGAGTGTGGCAAAGAAAGTTTTTGAAGAAAAGGGTAAAAGTATTGATTATCAAGTTGGTACGATGATTGAACTTCCGAGGGCTGCTTTGACTGCCGATAAAATAGCGGAAGTTGCCGATTTCTTCTCTTACGGAACGAATGACCTGACACAGACGACCTTTGGTTTTTCGCGTGATGATGTTGGCAAATATACTCCCGACTATATCGAAAAAGGCATTTTGCCTAACGACCCCTTCCAGACTCTTGACCAGGAAGGCGTCGGGCAATTGGTAGAAATGGGTTTGGTGAAGGGCAAAAAGTCAAATCCTGATTTGGAAGTGGGTATATGCGGTGAACATGGGGGAGACCCTGCATCGATTGAATTTTGTCATAGAGTAGGTCTTGATTACGTAAGTTGTTCTCCTTTCAGGGTGCCGGTTGCAAGGCTTGCAGCAGCTCACGCTGTTTTGAAGGAGAAGAGTAAATAGAAGCTTATAATTAGAGATTTTTTTCGTACACCTCTATAGACAAGGGCCTTTCTGGCCCTTGTCTGTTTTTCGTAAAGTAATGCGGAAAGACAGAATTTTATAAGCTATGCTTTTTTGTTCATTTGCCATCCATTTACTTAAATAGAAGTAAGGTATATCCTAATTGACAATATGGTAATATTCTATAACTTAGCTATAGTCAAAAATAAGTATAAATATTGATTTTAAGTCATTTATTAGCCGGTATAATAAATTTTTAGAGATTTTTAGAGAATAAAAATTAAAAAATAGACAGAGAGGAAGGAAAAAGTGAAAAAATCAGTTTGTAAATTGGTAGTTTCTGTTGTTGTTTTGTTACTAATTATATCCATTATAGAAGTTTAAAAAATGATAATATAAATTTTTTTTCGTACACCTCTACAAACAAGGGCCTGTCTGGCCCTTGTTTGTTTTTTATTGAAAGGTTGACTTGAGAAAAAATACTGTTAAAATTCAGAATATAACGTATGTGTTTAAAATATAATAGAGTAGAACATGGAAAATAAATACAGACATTATCTTTTGTATCCTATTAGGGAAGGGAATATAGCGACAATAATCGCTTCTTCTATTTTGTTTTCTCTTATGGTTTTTATCTCTCGGGTAGGCGCGAATTTACTTGGTCCTTATGGTGCTGTGCCTGCTCTATTATTGGGAATAGCTGTGATAGGTTTTTCTATGGATTATCTCCGCCAAATTACAAAATGTGCTGCTTCCGGTGAAACAGATGCGCCCGAGTGGAAAGTCGAAAGAGTCGATTTGGAAGAATTATTCAGGGGAGTAATACCTGTTGCTGTTTCTTTTTTTGAGGTTTTATTTTTTGCTATACCGGTAAATTTTTTGATTTCTCTGAACATAGATACAAGTTTTTTCAAGCAATTTATTAGTTCCTGGAAATTACTCGTTTTTATCCCTTTCGTAATTTTGTATCCAATAAATCTATTATCATACAGCATATTTGATGATTTTATAATTATTCGTTTGTTCGGAATTTTATCAAGAAATTCAATATTGAAAATTTTTACTTTATACACATTTTCTTTTGCTGCTCTGGTGTTTGTTATTTTTCTTCCTGTATGGAAAAATTTCTTTCTTGTTCTTATAGGATTCGCAATTATTTTTTATCTGTTTCAAATTTGGGCTTATGGTTTAGGTAAATTATATGTTATGAGTATAGATGTTGGGAATAGTGTTTAAAATTTAATCTTTAAAAGAAACCCGTTGAGGTATATTTTTTATATGGTTTTCGCATTATACTCTATAGAGATTTTCTTGTTGTATTTTTTTGGTTTTACGTATCTTTACTGGTCTTTTGTGGAAGGAATAACGTTCAGGTTGTCCTTACTTGGTGGTAGAATTTATATGGCTATCATTACATCTGTTTTCTTGCTTCTTTTGTTTACTTTTTTTGGCATTAAGGGAAATGGGTATTATTTTATACTTGATGTTATTGTTGTTCTTGGATGGATGGTATTTCTGATTTTTATTGGGAAAGAAAAAAGGGAAGGGAGAAAGAAAGCAGAGATTGAGATAGAAGGACTAAGAAAGGCATTAAAGAAAGGCAGGGGAGACGAATACGGAATTCTCCTGAAGTTAGCCGGAATCCATGAAGATTTGAATAAGATGGAAGAAGCTCTTGTGTATTACAGAAAGGCATACTCGCTGGTTAAAAATATAACTGGAACGAAAGCAGAAAAGAAAATGCTTGAAATTGAGCGACATCTGGAGAGAGAAAAAGCAGAAAAGCCTGTTGTTTGTAGTAAATGCGGAAAGATGAATTATAAAAATAGTTTGTTTTGTGAAAATTGCAAAGAGATGTTGCACGACTCGTATTTTAAATATTTTAGGAACTATGCCTCGTTTTCTCTAAAAATAGGGCTTGTTTTTTTATTTTTTTCTGCAATTGTTTTTGGCATTTTTCTTGGAATTGTAGCGAACCTTGTTTTCTATTTTTTGGTTATAATCGATAGCATTATACTGAGAAAGTTAGCCGGAAAATAATTTATTTGAATTTTTAAAAAAGGGGTTGATAAAATAAAAGTAATTAATAAATTTGATTTATGAAGATGTCTGAAATAGAAAGTCCTAAAATACTATATTTATCCCGGGGACGGGGTTTCAGTCATGCGATGAATGATTTACTTATTCTTAAGGAACTTAAAAAAATCAATAATAAGATATCTATACTTGTTGCTTCTTATGATAAAGGATACACCTATTTTTTGGCGAATGGATTCAGACCTTTCAATCTTGGATTGAGGCAGAAAGAAGAGCTAACCTTGAAGGCATCCTTAAGGATATGGTCACTAATACGCCAATTTAAACCGGATTTGGTTGTTAGCGATGAAGTTTTTATTGCTTTGCATATAACAAAGGGATTTAAAGTCCCTTCTATTCTAATAACACACTGGTTTTTTGAATCGTATAATAAGAAACATCCGATAATTCCGGCAGTAAAAAAAGCAAATCATGTTATTTTCGTAGATACACCCGAATTTCACGTTATTCCTCCGGATTTCAACGTGTACCTTACATTCGTAGGACCAGTAATCCGGGAGTTTGAGTATTCTTTAAAAGACAAAAAAAGAGCAAAGGATGAACTGGGAATCGGTAGTAAAGATAAGGTCATTCTTGTTACACCAGGAGGCAGGTATAAGGACAGGAATAAATTATTGGAATTGAGTGCAGAAGTTTTTAAAGAATTGGACGACGGTAATCTCAAAATGATACTTTTGACCGGAGAACTTTATAAAGAATATTCGGAGAAATTTAAAAATGCAAATGGAATAATTGTTAAAGATTACGATTGGAAAATGGATAGATTGATGGTTGCAAGCGATCTGGTTATCTGTAAAGGTACGTTTTCGACGACGTGGGAGCTCGCATATCTGGGTGTCCCTTCTATCTCTGTCGCGGATTTAGATAATCCTATCGACCAGATTCATGTGAATAAAATGGATAAATATAATATTACGGTAAGGATGGATCCGAGGGAGCTAAACAAGTCCATTCTGCTTGAAAAAGTGAAGGAACTCCTTAATTCGGAAGAAAAAAGAAAAAAGATGTCGAAAGCTGCCAAAAAATTCGTTGATGGAAGAGGTCAAAGAGAAGCAGCGGAAGAGATAAATTACTTTATTTGCAGTACTTTAAAATGAAAATAGATAAAAAAATAAAAGTTGATATAATTTTTCTTTCTTATGATGAGCCGTTAGCGGAAGAAAACTGGCAGCATCTTAAAAAACTTTTTCCTTATGCACAGAGAGTTCACGGTGTAAAAGGTATTCTTAACGCACATAAAAAATGCGATGATATAGCAAGAACAGATAAATTCTATGTTGTTGATGGGGATCAGTACATCCTGGAAAATTTTGACTTAAATAGTGCTCCCACGGAGGTTTTGAAAGGTTTTTATTATATGTGGATGACCCGGAATTCTATAAATGATTTAGAATATCCCAATGGGGGAGTTAAACTCTTTCCTAAAGGAATTTTTGATGGTATCCAGGAGTACGGAGTAGATTTATTCGTAAAGTTGCCCCATAAACTGGTCAACCAGGTTGCTTCCTTGAATAGGTTCAATGCTTCTCCTTTTTGCTCTTGGCGGGCTGGTTTTAGAGAATGTGTGCAGCTTGCAAGTAGGCATTCAGATGTAATAAGGCGGAAAACGGAAGTATATCTCCTTAATATATGGTGTAATAAAGGAAATAATCGTCCTTTTGGGAAATGGTGTGTTAAGGGAGCCCGGGCCGGTAGGAGATATGGAATGGAAAATATCGGTAATAAAAAGGCGGTGGAATTGATAAATAATTATGACTGGTTGAGTGAGCGTTTTAATTATGAATTGAAGGAAGGCTGTCTGCGAGGAATGCGTAATGAATAAGAGGTTTAAAGTTTCGTGGTGTGAGTTTCGAACTTGGTTTTATTAATAAATTTTAGAAGGTAGGAGGTGTCTTATGAAAATTCTCTTATTGGTATTAACTTTTTCAATCTTTTTTTTCTATTGCGCATGTGGCAGACCAGAAAGTAAAGATAAAAAAGGAAATAAGGAGGCAGAAATGTTTGAGTTAAAGATTAGCTCTTCTTCTTTTAAGGATGGAGGAGTAGTACCGAGTAAATATACCTGTGAAGGGGAAGATATATCTCCGCAGATTGGATGGGGAGAGCTTCCCGAAGGAGTGAAATCTCTTGCTTTCGTGTGTGACGACTCTGATGCTCCCGGGGGAGATTTTGTTCATTGGGTAATATTTAACATACCAACCGAAATAGATAGTTTACCCGAGGGAATTGTTGCTAAAGACACTCTTAAATTCGGAGCTATTCAGGGTATGACGGATTTTGGAAGCGTAGGTTATGGCGGTCCTTGTCCGCCGCGTGGTTCGGTTCACCATTATCATTTTAAACTTTACGGTTTGGATAAAATGTTGGAAGCGGATGAAAACGCAACCAAAGATGAGCTATTGGGGAAAATGGAAGGACATATAGTTGCGAAGGGAGAAATCGTAGGATTGTTTAAGAGGTGACGTAAAGTCAGATATCAGGTACTAGATACCGGTTTAAAAACTATTCGTACTATTTGTGTGATTGATTGTTGAATAAAGCTCTTAGCCTTTCGCTTTTAGCTGTTAGCAAGAAAACTACAGGTTCTAAATGTTCTACATGTTATAAAGAATGGTTATTTGCCTTTAGCTTTTAACTGTTAGCTTAAACAGAAATATCAGTGTTCATCCGTGTGAATCCGTGGCTAATTCATGGGTGTGGGTTGGGCGTTAAACAACACAAATATTTTCTCTCTGCGCTCTCTGTGTGTTTCGTTTCTCTCTGCTTGCCCTGTAGGGAGGGACGACCGTATCAGGGTGTACCCTGTGGTAAAATTTGTTTTGTGAGGACTTTGTGCCGTAGTGCCTTCGTGGCACATACCCCCTTTTCTTGCGTTATGCAAAAAGTTTTCTTATTTCGCGAAAGATGTTTTGTATAATATATTGATTATCAATGTCTTAACTTCTGGAATGGTTTTTGTACCTTATGTTAGTGGTTCTTTAAAAATTTAGTAGAACGGTGTTTTGAAGTGGTTACCCAGATAATATTCAGCTCTTCTAATGTTTTAAGTAATAGAGGAGGTTCTCATGTTAAGAAATGGAAATGAAAATAATGCTCCATTCGAATTAAAGGGAAGTTTAGGGAAAGCTTTCAGTATATCGATAGATGGATTGATGCTGGAGTGCGATCTTGTGTATGATTACGCGTATAATATTCATATGCTGATAACTATTCCCGATACCGTTTGCGGAGGAGATAAATCCTTTTATAAGATTATGAGTTTAATGAAAAACAACTCTGCAGATATAAATGTAAATTCGTGTTTCTTCGTGCCTTTTTACGTTGAACAACGCGATAGATCTGTCTTTTCACTTTATTAAATCTATTCTAAGTTCAGCGGGATTTTCCGCTTTGGAAGTCTTCTCTCGCTGAACTTAGAATCGATTCAGACTCACCCCATTTCATCTAATTATAAATTAAATATTAAAAATCAAAAAGCAAAATGACAAATAAAAATGTAAAATTAATTCTTTTTTACAACAAAATATTTAAACCGAAAAAACGGGTTTTCTATTGCCCCCAATACCCCATTTTTTCAACAACAAATAGCACAAATTACACAAATAAATTAAGAATAATATTTTTTA
>Ga0315551_10000887_pt1 | contig 23421 bp, 33 predicted proteins | sample SalMarSW160290MG_FD_203678 | JGI IMG/M metagenome (GOLD analysis project Ga0315551, IMG submission 203678) | Salt marsh sediment microbial communities from the Plum Island Ecosystem LTER, Massachusetts, United States - Salt Marsh Sediment SW1602-90 ...
CAAATTCAATAACAACTCTTTGATTAAATATTTTTATTACAGTTCCTTTGAAAAATCTTCCACGTATACTTAATTTACCATGTATTGGGCATTTTTCATCATCACATTTATCAGACTTGTTAGTAGATGTAGATTCGATAGATTTGCTTTTAGCTATTTTCTTTTCTTTGGCTTTTCTTTCTTTCTTATTTTCTTTCTTCTCTTTCATTTTCAATTTCAAATTTTATTTGGCTTTTAATTATTTTTTTTATTCCTTTATTTGTTTCAATTACAAGCAAATTTTTTGTTTCATTAATCACTTTTCCCGTCATTTCTTGCATTGTCTTGTTTTTTACTTTAGTTATTTTTATTGTTTTTCCTATTAATAACTCCTTCATTTCCATTTTTCATTTTTTTCTTTTGCTTGTTTTGTGTATTTGTTTTTTATTCTATATTTTCTTCACTGAATCCTAGTTCAATCAATTTTTTTCTTACTTCTTTAGGGTGGTTTCCTTGAAGTTCAATTATATTGTTTTTCACTGTTCCTCCACATGCCAATCCTGCTTTCAATTTCTTTGCCGTTTCTTTTGTATTGCTTTCAATTCCTGAAATCAAAGTGACAATTTTACCAAATCGTCTTTTTGTCGTCCATATTTTTATTTTCTGTTTTGTTTTTGCTAATTCTTTACAAATACACGCTTCTTTCGGTAAGCCGCACTTTGGGCATATATCCATCTTATTTTTTAATTTGATTTAGCTGAGTATAAATTCTAGCTATCACGCGTTTAATTTCTTTTGATTTTTTGGTGCCAGCAGATGCTTGGCCTTTTTGTATTTTTAATTTTAATAATTCTAATTCAAGTTCTTTTAATTTTATTAATAATTCTTGTTTATTCATATTTTGTATTTCTGTTTTTCTTATAATAACCATTTTATTTTTTCTCCTTTTTCTTTTTTTGTTCTTCTATGTTTTTTTCTTTGTTTTTATCTTTTTCTTTTGATGTTTTCTTTCTTCTTTCTTTCTTCTTCTTTTTTGATTTTTCTTTAAGTTTTTCTTTTTCTTCATCTTTATTTTTATCAACTTCTTCTAATATTAATTCTTCTTCTACAACATGTTTATTTATTTCTATTTTATCAGGAATCTTAGTGTCTTTAGAAACTATTGCTACTTTTACCCCAACCACCCCCGGTCTTGTAAATGCATTTGACTGGGCTCTTCTAACTATTTCTGCAGTGGCTCCTGTTTTATTTAGATAACCAAAAGCAAATCTCCAACTTCTTGCTCTATCACTAGGAAGTCTCCCATTTAATCTAATTTCTGCGCCTAAAGCGCCAGCTTTTATGATTCTATCTAATTCTCTATATGCTATTAATTTAAAACTAAGAGGGCCAAATTTTTCAAAAGATAAAGCTATATTATCTGCAACAGTTTGGGCATCAAAAATTGGTTCTTGAATTTCGAATATTTCAATTTGTGGATTTTCTAGTTTGAATCTATCCTTTAATAAATCATTGATTTTATGTATAACTTCTCCACCGCGGCCAATAACAAGCCCTGGTTTAGCGGTTATAATTATTATTTTTTCCCCTACAGGTGTTCTTTCAATTTTAACTCCGCTCACTTTACCTTTTCCAACAAATTTTTTAATGAATTCTTTCATTTCAAATTCCTGTTTTTTTGCTTCAACAAATTTCTTTTCAATCATTTTTCTTTTCTTCCCCCTTCTGTATCTTTTCTTTTTGTTTCTCTTCTTTCTTTTCCTCTTTTTTTGACTCGGATTTTGTTTCTGTTATCTTTTCTTTTTTATTTTCTTTTGTTTCTGCTTTCTTTTTTTCTTTCTTAATTTCTTTTTCAATTCCAATTGTTTCAAGCAATATATGGGTTCTTTTGAATTTTTTTCTATTGAATGCCATTCTTGTTCCTCTATAAGGTGTGGCAGCCTTGTTAGCTATGGCTTTGGTTATAATTAAAGATTCAATATCTAGATTTTTTATTGTAGCATTTGCTATCAGATTTTTAATTAATTTGATAAAATAAAAACAAGTTTTTATAGGGTATCTTCCAGAAGGTTTACCCTTTGGCATGTTGTGTCTATGTGGTATTTCTCCTTTCATTGGGATTGCAATTTTTTTCTTTGTAACTTTATCTAAAAGAATAAGAACTCTTTGAGGATTTTTCCCTCTAATATAAGAACATATGGCAATTGATTTTTTTGTACTAATAGGAAGATCTTTTCCTTTTGCAGTTGCCACCAAATTTTTCTTTCCTTTATTTTTTATTTCTTTTTTATTTTCTTTTTTCTTTTTCATTTTTAATTTAATTTTATTTGTTTTTCATTTTAGTTTTATTTAACTGAAAGGAAAGCAGAACTTCTTGTAGCCCCTATACCTGGTGTTCCATGCTCAATTTTCTTTCTTGTATGGGCAAATTCTCCCAAACGATGTCCAATCATTTCTTCAACTATTTTAATAGGGATAAATTCTTTGCCATTATAAACATAAATAGTTAAACCAATCATTTGTGGAACAATTATAATGGTTCTAAGATGTGTTCTGATTGGTTTGTCTTTTAATATTTTTTTCTTACATCTTAATAAGAATTTTTCTGTTATTTCAACCTGTCTTAATAAACTTCTTTTTTCTCTTGAAGATAAATAATTTGAAAATTCCCTAAGGTCTAGGTTTTTTAATTCAGAAATTGATTTTCCTCTATATAAAAATTCTTTTACCATTTTCTATTTATCTTTTCTTTCCGGTCCTCCTTGGTTTTAAAAGACCCACCTTTTTTCCAGGTGGTGAATTTCGTTTAGGAATTTTTGATTTGATTCTTTTTCCTCTTCCAGAACCAAAAGGATGATCTATAACATTCATCTTAACTGCACTTGTTCTAGGATAAATTCTTCCACTTTTTCCTTTAACCATATGATATTTTTTACCTGCTTTAAGAATAGGTTTTTCATGTCTACCAGCTGCGGCAATAACTCCGATAGTTGCTCTGGCTTTTGGAGAAAATATTTTTTCTTTTTTAGAAGGTAATTTAATATAAATTCTTTTTTCATCTTTTTTAATTATTCTGGCAGATATTCCGCTTGTTCTGACTAGTTTTGGCCCATTACCTGGTATTGTTTCAATGCTAAAAATAAATGTACCTAAAGGGATATTTTTTAGTGGCATTATATTTCCGGGAGAAATTTTTGCCTGATCTCCTATAACAATTTCTTTACCCTCATAAATATTTTCGGCAGCAATATTATAAAAAACCTTATTGTTTAGTTTTATTTTAGCAATAGGGGCACTATAACAAGCAACATTCATTAATTTTTCAACCCTTGCTGTTCCATTTTTTTGAGGATAACTTATGCTAATTCTAAATGCCTTTTTTCTACTTCTATAAGTAAGACTTCCTTTTCCTCGAGCTTGTTGTATTATTCTTTTTCCCATTTTATATCTTATTATTTTATTATCGTATTATGTTATTTTTTATTTTTATATTATTCCTAACTTTGTTGCAATATCAATTGCAGGAGTTTCTGATTTTAGTTTAATAAAAGCAATTTTTTTATTATTTCTTATTTGAACATTTATGCTTTTTACTTTAGATTTGAAACTTTTTGTTATTGCTTCTGCGATTTCTGCTTTAGTTGATTTTCGATTAACTACAAAAGTCATTTTATTTTCAATCTCTATCATTTTTATTGCTTTTTCAGTTGTTAAAGGGCAAATTAATATTTTTTTCATTATTTTTGTCATTTTATTTCATTCCTCCAATATCTTTTATTGCTTTTTCAGTCCAAATAGTTATTCTTCCAGAAATTCCTCCTGGAGCAAGATTTAAGATATTTAATTGATTAACTTTATTAATATCTAAACCAAAATTTTTTAATTTTGTTGCGTTTTCATCATTTGCAGTTATTAAAAGAATTTTTCTGGTTTTTTTGTATTTCCTACCTCTCAATTTTCCTTTTCCTGGTCTTATTTTTTTGATAGGCTTAATTTTAATACCTAATGTTTGTGAAAGTAATCTAATTGAATCTTTATTTTTTTGTTCTAAAGTTGAAGAATCTATTATAATTGGCAGCCCAACAGAGATTTTTAATTTTGAATATTTTTTTTCTATCATTTTTTTTGAAGCAGTAGCCGCAATTGCTCCATCGATGGCAATTTTTCTTTCTTTCTTATTTATTTTTTTCTGCCTTCTTATTGCTCTTGGTGGATGTGCTCTCATACCCCCAACAGTACTTGGAATAAAAGCACCCCTCCAAAAAAATCTCTCTCCTCTTCTTGTAAGGACTTTTCTAGGAATTCTTGAAATCCCATGACCATATAATGTTTTGTATTTATGTCTTCTATGGCTTTGTTTTCCACTAGCAGCGACATCTTTTCCAGCAAGAACATAAGTTCCATAAGGTTGTTGTTTTTTTGTGGTCTCGAATACTTTATGGATTATGTCTTCTCTTATTTCACTATTAAATATTTTAGGAAGAGTTATTTCTTTTATTTTTTTACCTTCAATCCCTATAATTGCTATTTTTTTCATTTTTATCTTTTTATTATCTTTATCTTTATTATTTTATTTTTTATTTAAGCAGATTTAAAATTTCAAGATTTTTTTTAGCAGTATATTTTTTTTCTCTCAAAGAAAAAGTAAGTAATAATTGTCTTTTAGGGGGCCCTTGTATCGAACCCTTAATTAAAAGATAAGTTGTTTTTATTTTTCCATAATGAGGGAATTGAAAAGAAAATTTTTCCAAGTCTTTAGCAGAACCTAAACTAAGAATTTTAGAATTATATTGCATTCTAGTAAAAAAACCACATTGGCCAGCCATTGGTGCTCTAAAACTAACTCTTGCAGGATGCCATGCACCTATACTTCCTGGTCGTCTTCTTCCTTTTTCAGATTTATGCTGTTTTAAACCAATCCCAAATCTTTTAACAGGTCCACTTAAACCGTGTGCTTTAGTCACTCCTTTAATATCTATAAGTTGTCCTTGAATCAAAAAATCCTCCACCCTTAATTCTTTATCAAAATTTTGTTTAATAAATTCAAATTTTTCTGTAATGTTTCCGCCAAGACCGATTTCAATTATATCTGGTTTCTTTTTAATAACTGTTTGTTTAGAAACAGAATAAACAATAACATGAATATCATCAAATTTATTTATTTTTTTTTCAATCTCATTAAGTTTGTCTAGAATTTTTATTTTATTTTTTGGCAATTTAATTTTTTTCTTAACCTCTTTATCAATTTTTTCATTAAGAATATCAATAACAACTTTTTTATTTTTGTAAAATCGTATCGCAAGAATTTTCATAGAAGGACACTCAATTAAAGTTGATGGAACAATAATTTGTTTATTTTTAGTTAAAGAATCTGGAGTTAGATCTTTGGCTAGAGTTCTTATCATTCTAACTTTATAACCAATAAAACCAAGAAGTTTACCTTGATTACTGTATTTTTTTTCTAAAGAACTCCAATTTGCACTAGGTAAAATTCTAGCTGCTCGTTTTCTGGGCCAAAATTGTAATGACCCCGCTCTTGGCTTGTGTGTCTTTGGCATTTCTCACAATTAAGTTTATTTTTAATGTCATTCTACCCGATGCAACCCCTTAACCAGGCTACTATAAAAAAAATATTCGACGAAAGTTTATAAACCTTACTAATAATAGAATGTTAAATTTGGCTGATATATGTTGATTTAGGCTGTAAATTCTGTTTCTTTTACAATCTCTTTTTTATCAACAACTATTTTTCTTATTATTTTACCCGCTCTCTTTGCCTCTAGCCTAATTTTTTCAAAATCCCTTTGTTTTTCAAATTCTTTTGGGATTTTTATTTCATTTATTATATAAGAATGTTCAATATGTGCTTTTTTAATATCATAAGGCAAATCAAATAAAAATTCATCATGTACTTGATTCCAGTATTTTTGATCAAGAATTAATTGGCAAAATTTATCATTAATTTTTGATTTACTGCCTTTTCCTGGTTTTGGCAGCTTTTTTTTTGTTTTTAATTCTATAGTATTATCTTGAGATATGCAATCAAAAAGAACAAAAAAAGCTTTTGAAACAAAATCCTTAAGTTCTCCACTGTCAAGATCTTTATCTATATTATAATTAAAGAGATCTTTCTTCTTTTTTCTTTCAATATCTGGAATTTCTTGTTTAGTAAGCAAAATTCCTTTAACTTTAAATTTGGGGGCAAGAGAGGCTATAAAAAAGACAATATCGTTTGCTAGTTCAAAGCTTGTTGTGACTTTTATTTTGGGCCCTTTTTTTATATTAATTATGCTTTTTCTATCATATTGGCCTTTACTAAATCTAATAAACTGTTTATGCACAGTTTCATCAACTTGGTTTTCGAAAATTTTTTTTATGAACATTTTTTATCTTTTTTTTATTGATGGGCCTGAGAGGACTCGAACCTCCGATCTTCTCCGTGTAAGGGAGACGTCATAGCCACTAGACCACAGGCCCTCTTTATATAATTACTTGAGAGTAAAACTTTAAAAAGGTTTTCTCCTTTATTTCGAATGAAAATGGCTAAGAAAACCGAAAAATCTGGAGAAAAGTATGATTCTGCTAAAGCTATGGAAAATTTAGAAAAGCAGATTCCTGAAAAAGTAAAAAAAGAAATTGAAAAAATCAGAGACAATTTAAAGGAATTTAGAAAATCAATTGTAAAGAAATTTCCTTCTATTTCTGCAATAGGAATTTTACCTCCCCCAGCTGCAAAAATTATAGAAGAGGAAGAAGAAGTTGAGAAAGAAAAAGATGAAAAACTTATTCATGTTATAATCATAGTTCCAGAAGAAAAAAGCAAGGAAATAAATAAAATAAAATTAGAAGGAATCAAACTTATCCAAGGAATTAAACCAAAAGTTTGGCTCCATGTTAAGACCAGTAAACAATTATGGGAAATCTGTTTTGATGGAAAATATGCTCTTATTGAAGCTATTTCAATGTCTTTTCCTTTATATGACAAAGGAATTCTTGGTGCAATTAGGGCGGCCTCTATACATAAAACACTTGTATTGAAAAAATTTGAAAGATATGTTGTTAGTTATGTTTTAGCCGGTTCTGTAGTTAGGGGGGATACAACAAAAACAAGCGATGTTGATATTTTTGTTGTTGTTGATGATACAGATGTCAAACGTATGTCAAGATATGAGTTAAAAGAAAAACTTAGGGCCATAATTTATTCATATACTGTCGAGGCAAGCGAGATAGCCGGCGTAAAAAATAAACTTAATCCGCAAATTTATATTTTAACAGAATTTTGGGAAGCTGTAAAAGATGCCCACCCAGTTATTTTTACTTTTATTAGAGATGGCGTTCCACTTTATGATAGGGGAGCTTTCATGCCTTGGAAACTTCTTTTAAAGATGGGAAAAATCAAGCCAAGTCCAGAAGCTATTGATATGTTTATGAGTTTAGGAGAGAGAGTTGCAAAAAATGTCCAGAAAAAACTAAATGATATAGTAACAGAAGATATTTATTGGGGTGTTTTAACTCCAAGTCAGGCTTTATTAATGCTTTATGGTTTGCCCCCTCCAACCCCCAAAGAAACTCCATTAATGTTTAAAAAGATTTTTGTTGAAAAAGAAAAATTACTAGAAAAAAAATATTCAGATATCCTTGAAAAAATTGTAACAATTTATAAAAAATATGAACATGAAGAAATTAAAACAATAACAGGGAAAGAAATAGATGTTTTACTTGAGCAATCTTCAGCATATATCAAAAGACTTAAAGAATTAATGACTCAAATTGAGAAAAAAGCATCTGAACAAGAAATTTCAAAAATTTATGATACTATTTTTGATCTTCTTAAAGGTCTTCTTGGAAAAGCTAGCGAAACAGTAATGCTTAAGAAATTTCAAGATCAATTAATTAAAAAAGCAAAATTATCTTTAAGAAATCTTGCTAATTTGAAAAAAATTATTAATTTAAAAAAGAAGTATAAAAAAAGTAAGAAAGGAAAAATTACAAAACAAGATATTTCTGAAGCAAGAAAAGCAGCTCACGAATTAATATCTAATCTTATTGAGTATGGTCAAAGAAAGGAACTTTTAGAAGTTGAGAAACATAGAATATCAATAATTTATAAAACAAAAGAAGAAGGAAAAGAAATAAAAAAGAAAGGAGAAATTTTAATATTTGATGATGTTACATTTATTGTCCCAGATGTAACTACAGATTTAATAAAGAAAATTAGTAAAGGAAAAATTATAGAAAGTAGCAAAGAGGAATTAAAAAAAATCTTGGCAAAAAAAGAAAAAATAGAAAAAAGAATTAGCCCAGAATTACTAACTCAGCTTAGAAAATTCTTTGGAAAATTCGAATTGATTTTTTAAAATGAAAGGAATTATTATTAGTTTTAGACGTGGCAGGCACACTTATAAGCCAAGACATTTCATTATACAAATTGAAAAAGTTAAAGATAAAAAAGATGCTGAAAAACACATAAATAAAATAGTTGAATGGAAAAGCCCTGCTGGAAAAATTATCAAAGGAAAAATAAGCACCTTACATGGTAATAAAGGTCTTGTTAGGGTTGTTTTTGAAAAAGGTCTTCCAGGTCAGGCAATAAATTCTGAAGTTGAAATAAAATGAAAATAAAAATGCTTATTGATGGCGGAGAAATGAAACCAGGACCAGCTATTAGTCAAAAATTAGGCCCTTTAGGAATAAATTTAGGAAAAGTTATTGGAGAAGTAAATAAAGCCACAACAGAATTTAAAGGAATTAAAGTTCCTGTAACTCTTGATTTAGATACAAAAACAAAAAATTTTACGGTTTCTGTTTCAACACCCCCAGCAAATGAACTTTTAAAAAAGGAGCTTGGCCTTAAGAAATGTTCTCAACAACCAGATAAAATAAAAGTTGCTAATGCAGCAATTGAACAAATAATTAAAGTAGCCAAAATAAAACAAAAAGATATGTTCTGTGATTCTATTAAATCAGCTGTAAAATCAGTTGTCGGTTCTTGTGTTAGTAACGGCATTCTTATTGAAAGTAAAGATCCTAAGGAAATAATTAAAGAGATTAATGAAGGATTGTATGATAAATTAATAGAAGAAGGTAAAGAGACAGTTGATCAGGAAAAACTGGATAAACTTGCTTCTGATTTTGAAGAAATACAAAAATCTCAAGAAGAATTTATTAAAGAAATGGAAAAGAAGGAAGAAGAAAAAGCTGCAGCAGCTGCTCCAGCAACTCCTGGAGCAACCACAGAAACAACAGAAGAAAAAGCCGAAACAAAATCAGTTGAAAAGAAAGAAGCAAAGAAAAAATAAGAATAATAATAAATTAATAACAAACAAGAACACTAATAAGTAAGAATAAGATTTAAATACAAAACAGCTCACTTTTAATTAGGGGCTGTGGTGTAGTTTGGTTTAGCATTAGAGGTTTGGGACCTCTCGACCCCGGTTCGAATCCGGGCAGCCCCATTTTAAATATAAATATGGCAACTAAAAAAACAAAATCAACAGCGCGTTTTGGTGCAAGATATGGGTCTGTTGTTAAGGAAAAAGTAAGAAAAATTGAATCAAAGCAGAAAAAAAGACAGAAATGTCCTTATTGCAAAAAACAAAAAGTTAAGAGATTATCTAAAGGTTTATGGTTATGCAGCTCTTGTAATAAAAAATTTACTGCTCAGGCTTATTATATTAAATAAATCAACCAAATCAAAAAATCAAATAGGTCAAAAAATCAAATAATAAAACTTTATAAATACTGAAATCCAAAGTAAAAAATAAAACTTGTAAAAAATAAAACTTAAAATAAGATTAAAATGGCAACATATAAATGTTTTTTTTGTGGAAAAATAATATCGGCTAAAGCTTTAAAAGAAAGATTTTCTTGTCCTTATTGTGGCTCTAAAGTTTTTTTTAAGCCAAGAACTGCAATTAAAAAGGTAAAGGCAGTGTAAAAAATAAAAATAAAAAGCAAATAAAAACTTAAAAATAAGAAATTAATTTAAATCAATAAAATGACGACAAAGGAAAAAATAGAAGAAGAAAAATTAAAAGAATCAAAAGAACCAAAAATAAAATTAAGCCAAGAGCAAGGCCTAGCTCAACTTCAATTATCTGAGCAAAATCTTCAAAATATGCTTCTTCAAAAACAAATGTTTCAATTTGAACTAATTGAAACTACTAGTGCTCTGGAAGAATTAAAAAAAAGTGATAATGACGAAGTTTTTAAGGTGGTTGGCTCTTTAATGTTTAAATCAAAAAAAGCAGATCTAACAAAAGATTTAGAAAAAAAGAAAGATATCCTTAATCTAAGAATGAAAGCTATTGAAAAACAGGAAGAAAGCATTAAAAGTAAACTGCTTAAGACAAGGGGAGAACTGTTAAAAAGCTTTAAGAAACAGTAAACAGCATCAAATAACTTTAAATTAACCCTAAAAGATGCTTTTTAATATAACAAAAAGAGCATCAAAAAATTTATAAACTAAAGAAATTTTTATAAATAAGATTGATAAAATGGCATTTGGTTTTTTTAAAAAAAAGGAAAGAACACCAGAATCTCCTGAGTATATTGAAGTAGGTGTTGGTAGAGAATCTAAAAAAGTTAAGATTATTGTAAGGCCTTTTGTTCTTAAGTCTTTTGATGATGTTGGTAGAATCCTTGAAATTTTAAGAGAAGGATATACTATTGCTTTGATTGATATTAAACCACTTAAGCAAAAAGATATAGTAGAATTAAAAAGATCAATAAGCAAGTTAAAAAAGACAGTTGATGCTCTTGAAGGCAGCATAGCTGGTTTTGGAGAAAATACTATTGTTGCAGCCCCTTCTTTTGTTGATATTTATCGCGGAGAAAAATTATCAAAAGTAGAAAAAGCTTAAATTCAAGATGAAGCTTCTATTTGTGCCTGCTAAATACATAAGTTCTTTTTCTTTAAAAAACATACAAACAAAAAAATTGCCAAAAACTATTGGATTGATAACAACAGTCCAGCATATTAATTCTATAAAAAAAATTAAACTCTTTCTAGAAAAAAATAATAAAAAAGTTATAATAGGTGGGCAAATTTTAGGATGTAAAGTTGATTCAGCCACCAAAATACAAAAAAAAATTCAAGCTTTTCTTTATATTGGATCTGGAAAATTCCACCCTATTCAAGTTGCTTTGGCTCTGCAAATCAACAAACCAATTTTTATATTTAATCCACTTACAGAACAATTCAGTCGCTTAAATGAAAAAGAAATACAAAAATATAGGGCTAGAAAAAAGGGACAAAAAATTAAGTTTCTTTCCTCAAGTGTCTTTGGAATTCTAGTCTCAACAAAACCAGGACAAAATAAACTAAAACAAGCTATAATATTAAAAAACAGACTTGAAAAACAAAAAAAGAAAGCTTACATCTTCACATTCAACACTCTTGATGTAAATCAGCTTGAAAACTGGCCAGATATTGAATGCTGGATTAACACATCATGCCCCGGCCTCAACTTAGAAAATCATTTTATTTGTATTGGTGATATAAAATAAAAAAATAAAAATAAAAAAATAAAATTTTTCTTTTTTAGTTACTAGTCATCTTCGTTACTATCTTCGTTGTCATCATCACTTTCTTCTTCTTCATCATCTTCATATGTCATTTTTTAACCTCCTTATTTCTTTTTTCCTTTCTTCTTTTTAGCCATTTTATATATGATACCTCCTTAGCATGAACTAATAATTAAGAATAACTTTGTTTAATTTATTCAGAAAATTTTATCTAACCTATAACAGTTTTTTGTTTTTTAGTTAATTCCTCCGAACCAACTTATTTTGATTAAATATATGAAGTTATTCAATATTTAAACTTTTTGTTTTGGTTGGTGATATTGATGTTATCTAGAAATAAATTCATTTTCTTTAATAAAAAATCTCAACTTTTTAGATAGATCAGAACTTACACCAATTCTATGTGAGCTTTTGATTTCAAACTTTTCTTTATTTTTTATATTCTCTACCCATAATTCCTTACACTTACATATATCTTTTTTATGGAAATCTTTATTGATTTTTAAGGCCTTACAAAGCAAACCTGGCCCTTTGCATCTCTCACTAAAATTTAAAGGCTCTAAAGCCCTCAATAAAACAGCTTCTGCTATTCCTTTTTTTCCAGTTATGAAATTAATAAGCCAATTATTATGTATTCCATAAACTAACATTGTTCCTGCTCTATTTTTCATAACTTTTCTTAGGTCTCCCCCCTTGCAAGCTCTAGAAGCAGGATCTTCAGTTCCATAATAAGCTTCTGTTTCAACTATTTTTGATTTAAAAATTTTATTTCCAATTTTTCTAACTAAGATTTTTCCAAGAAGCTCTCTTGCTACTATCTCTGAATCTCTTGCATAAAATGATCTTGATAACATTTTCAACGCCGGGACTGGGATTCGAACCCAGACGCCCATACAGGCACGGCTTTCCAGGCCGTTGCGATACCATTACGCGATCCCGGCACAAACATAGAAATTAATGTGCTTTAAAATAGTTTTCTAAGAATTCATCAAGATGTTTTTTAATTTCTTTTTCAGCATTTTCAATTTGCCCTGAATTATCAATCAGAATACACCTATCATATTTTTTAGCAATTTTTAAATAACCTTGTCTTACTTTTTTATGAAAATCCTTTGTTTCTTGTTCAATTCTATCTTTTGTTTTGTTTTGTTTTGTCATTCTTTTAAAAGTTTCTTCAACAGGAATATCAATAATAAAAGTTAAATCAGGTTCTAATCCATATGAAAAGAATTTATTCATATCATCAATAATTTTAATATTAATCTCTCTTCCAAAACCTTGATATGCTAATGTGCTGTCATAAAATCTATCTAATAAAATAATATAATTTTTTTTTAAAAATGGAATCAGAGATCTTTTAACATGTTGACTTCTAGATGCTTCATATAAAGCTAATTCGGCTCTATCTGCTATTTTAAAATCAGGATTAAGCAATAGTCTTCTTATTATTTCAGAAACTATTGTTCCGCCAGGTTCTCTACTAACCATAACATCCAACCCCTTATCTTTTAGATAATTCTCAGAAAAATTCCATAAAGTAGTTTTACCACATTTTTCTGGCCCTTCAAATGTAATTAATTTACCTTTATGATTTAACATTCTATTTTTCTTTTTTTAATTTTAAATAATATTCTTTTTCCCATTTAATAAAAGCATAAATTGCTTCAAATTCTTTATCCCAAGTTTTTAAATGATTCAAATAAACTGCTGCACCTTCTATTTTTGTAAATGTTCTCTTTGCCGAAGCACTTAAAACGGGATGAGGAAACATCATCTCGTCAATATAAATTGTTGGAATCTTTTTTTTACTTACTGCATTTACGCCACAAGCAATTCCATGTTCCCAAGCTGCACCTATATATTCTCCTATGGTTGGTCTATAAAGAACAAGTCCATCAGATTTAATAACAGATTCAAGGTCTTCTTTAGCAAAAAACATTGGGCTAGTTTGATTATTATTTCTTGGATCTATAAATTGATGATTTGGCACTTTTTCAATTAAAAAATCTCTCCAATCTTTATAATTTTTATAAGGAACAAAAGGTCCTGCAGTGTAAAGTTTCATTTTTCCTTAGCAAAAAACATAAAAACTCAATAATATTTAAATAATATTATAGTCAAATATATCTGATAAAATGAGAATAATATTTGATTTACATGTTCATGGCCGTTTTAGTAGAGCCACATCCAATCAATTAAGTATTGAAAATCTTGAAAAATGGGCAAAAATAAAAGGTGTTGATTTGCTTGGAACAGGAGATTTTACACATCCAGAATGGTTTGCTGAACTAAAGGAACAATTGAAAGATGATGGAACTGGAATTCTTAGAACAAAGAAAGGATTTCCTTTTATTTTACAAACAGAGATTTCTTTAATGTATACCCAAGATAAAGGAAGACGCATACATATTCTTCTTCTTGCCCCTAATTTTAAAATTGTTGAGAAAATAACTGAATATTTTAAAAAAATTGGAAGAGTTGATTATGATGGCAGGCCAATTTTTGGTAAAAGTATAATAGAAGTTACAAAATCTCTAAAAGCTATTTCAGAGGATATAGAAATTATTCCTGCCCATATTTGGACACCTTGGTTTGGTTTATTAGGAAGTAAATCTGGTTTTGATTCTTTTGAAGAAGCTTTTGGTGATCAAATCAAACATATTCATGCTTTTGAAACCGGCTTAAGTTCTGATCCAAAAATGAATTGGCGGCTTAGTAAATTAGATAAATATACAACATTGTCTTTTTCAGATTTGCATAGTTTTTGGCCTTGGCGTATTGGAAGAGAAGCAACAATTTTTGATTTGCCAAAACTAACTTATAAAAATTTAATCAAAGCAATAAGGACAAAAAAAGGTTATATGGGAACAATCGAAGTTAATCCTGCTTATGGTAAATATCATTTTGATGGCCATCGTTTATGTCATTTTTCATGCTCGCCAAAAGAAGCAATTAAAAAATATAATAATATCTGCCCTGTATGTCATAAACCTCTTACAATAGGTGTTGAGCATCGTCTAGAAGAATTAGCTGATCGCCCAGAAAGTTATAAACCAAAAAATGCTTCCCCCTTTAAAACTTTATTACCATTACATGAATTGCTTGCTAAAGTTTTGAATTCAGGAATTTCAACAAAAAAAGTTTGGCAAGTATATAATAAATTAATTGATGCTTTTGAAAATGAATTCAATATTCTTCTTAATATCCCTTTTGAAAAACTTAGAAAAGTAACAACAAAGGAAATTGCTAAAATAATAATTAAGAATCGCGAAGAAAAAATAAAAGTCAAGCCAGGTTTTGATGGAGAGTATGGTGAAGCGATTATAGAAACAGAAAAACAAGAAAAGCTTTTTTAAGAAAGTTTTTTAATTCTTTATTCTTTATTCTTTCAGGCCCCTATAGGTTAATGGATAGACTGCTGGCTTGCGGAGCCGGTGATCTGAGTTCGAATCTCAGTAGGGGCATTTAATTTAAAATGAAAAAACTAATTATTTTATTAATACTTGTAATATTTTTAGTTTCAGGTTGTATTCAGCAACCAACCACACAAAGAATTCTTGAATCTGCTAAAGTTATTAAAGTTATCGACGGGGATACGATAGAAATTGACAATGGAGATAGAATAAGATTTTTACATATTAATACTGCAGAAAAAGGAGAAAGATGTTATGAAGAAGCTAAACAAAGACTTTCAGAATTAATTTACAATAAAACAATATGGCTTGAGAGAGATATGCAAAGTTTAGATCAATATGGTCGCAAATTAAGATACGTATTTTTAAATTATAATATAAATCCTGAAAATTATGGCGGCTTTGTTAATTTAATGCTTGTTAATGAAGGTTTGGCTTCTGTTCTTATTATTGAACCAAATATGAAATATAAATCTGTTTTTGATTCTATGACAAAAAATGCAGAAGGGTGTCTTTTTGAAAAAAGCCCATATTTTAAATGTTTTTCTATACAAAAATTCAATTATGATGCTGAAGGAAGTGATTGTGATAATGCAAATGACGAATATGTCATCATTAAAAATAATTGCGAAGATATTAATATGAATGAATGGATAATAAAAGATTCTGCTCGTCATGTTTATGTATTTGGAGATTTTATTCTAAAATACGATTCTTATTTTATCTTACATTCTGGATCTGGTAAAAATTCTGAAACAGATTTGTATTGGGATGAAACTGGAAGCTGCCCTGTTGTTTGGAATAATGATGGGGATTCTTTATTTTTACGAGATTCCGACGAGAAATTAGTTCTTTTTTATAATTACTAAAGATTTTTAAATTTTGATTGTTTCTTTTATTTGCCGGTATAGCTCAGCTGGTTAGAGCACGAGTCTCATAAGCTCGGGGTCGGGAGTTCAAATCTCCTTACCGGCACTTGAAAAATGAGAGATAAAAGATTTCCAATATTGTTTTTATTTTTAGCAATAGTTCTAACTTTTGGAACTTTTTTAGTTAGTTCCTTGATTCCTACAATTACTGGCGGTTCTATAGGGACATTTTTTTCAGGATGGACAGCAGCATGGATAATTTTATTGATTTTTGCCATATTTATAGGGGCTGCTTTACTATTGCATGAAGAAAAATATTGAATTGTTGAATAAAAAATAAAAATTGAAAAAAATAAAAAAAGAAAAGAAAAAAATAAAACCGGCTTTATTTTTTAATTAAAGCTATTTCTATTGTTGATACATTGACTTTTTTACCTTCTTTGTTTTCAAATTCTTCACTGTTAATTTTTATATCCTTTACTTCAATTCCCTGTTCTTTAAGAAATCTTTTTGTTGCAACTTCAGCCACATCAACTGCTCTTGCTATGAACTTTCCTCGGGCTTTTATTGCTACTTCTTTAGCCCCTTTGGTTGTAAATTGCATTACTACGCCAGTTACATAGTTCATAAAAGGTTTTCCGCCAATGAATACAGTGTTTTCATCTGTTTTTGTTTTTTCAGTCATTTTTTTAACCTCCATCAAATTTTGTGTTTTTGTTTGTTGTTTTGTTTTCTGTGTTCTAAGCAGACAAAGCTTAGTATGATTTGGTATTTGCTTATTTTTTATTTGCTTTTTTCTTTTTGATTAATCTAGTTATATATCCTGCAATACTGTTTCTAGTTCTTTTGTTTGTTTCAATTGTTTTGTTTAGTAGTAATTTATTTTTTTCAAAGTCATCTGTAAATAAATTTGGATATTCCTCTATTACTTTTCTAGTTGTTCTCTTAATTGACAGTGATTTTACTCGACCCATTTGTTAAATATTTAAGGGGAATTTATGAAATCAATAGACATTTTCCCTTTTAGCCTTATATCTACCACGGGCTTCCACCTTTTTAAGTTTTTCCATAATTAAGTTATATTTTTCTGAATTTTTGTAACCTTTAATTACAGAATTAAAATATTTTGAAGATCTTTTGAAGTGTTTTGATTCAAGAGCTTGTTTCAAGAGATGAATATCAACAGCTTTATCTTCTGCTCTTCCTGAATGAAAACCTAAGCCAAAATCAATAAAATAAATATCCTTGCCTTTTAAAATCATATTACTTGTTGTTAAATCACCATGAATAATATCTTTATCATGAATTAAGGCGGCATTTTTTCCTATCTGTTCACAAATTTGCAGGGCTTTTGGCATTGAAAATTTATCAAGATTCTCACTAAGAAGTTTTCCTGGAATAAATTGCATCTCTATCTCGGTTTCTGGATATAATCTTCTTTTTGTCATGCCATCAAGTGCTTTAATTATTGGTGTTGGAATAAATTGGCTAGCTTTTTTAAGTAACCTGGCTTCATGTCTTGTTCTCCCTACTCTTAACATAAGGTCAAGCTGATCATGACGATAGCCTTTTTTGACCCGTCTTTTTAGAAGAATGTTGCCTTGCTTGATTAACAAAGCTTCTGCCCCTCTTCCAATAATTTTTTCTTTCATTGTGATTAGTAACTTTTTGCTATATAAACAACATATTGGGAATTTTCTCCACAATAAACACATTTGCCTTTTGCCTTATCTTGCTCATTTATTCCTATAATTTTAGCCCCCTTTATTTTAGTTTTAATCCAATCTTCACATTTCTTATTGCCACACCACTCACTTATAACTAATTTTTTATTTTTAATAGCTTTGATTAATTCTAGCATATTTTTTGCTGTTGTTGTTCCTTTCTTTAACATGCTTTCTGATATCTTTAGCAGATTTTTCTGAATGTCGTCGAGGATTTTAGGAATTTTGTTATCAATATTTTTTATTTTTACAGTTTCTTTTTCTCCTTTATCCCTTCTAACTATGATTACTTGGTTCTTTTCTATATCTTTTGGCCCTATTTCTATCCTTATTGGGATTCCTTTCATCTCCCAATCATGAAATTTATAACCTGGCGTATAATCCTCTCTTTCATCAAGCAAAATTCTAAATTTATTGAGTTTATTTTTCAATTCTTTGGCTTTCTTTAAAACTTTTGGTTTATCTTGTGTTTTAAAAATTGGAATTATAACTATTTGAATTGGAGCAACTTTTGGCGGGATTATTAGACCTTTGTTATCACCATGGATTGCTAGCATAATACCTATTATTCTCGTTGTTATTGCCCATGTGTTTTGCCAGGCATATTCTTTTTTGCCTTGTTTGTTTAAAAATTGAATGTTAAAAGCCTTTGAGAAGATTTGGCTATCGTGATGAAAGTCAGGTCCTTGAACAACCCTGCCATTAGGAAGCAGGCATTCTATTGCTTTTGTAAATTCAGCCCCTGCAAATTTTTCTGACTCTGTTTTCTTACTTATGAAACCTGCTATTGCCATATAATCTCTAAGAATATCATTATATATTTCTAGAATTTGTTTTTCTTCTTTTAATGCCTCTTTTTTTGTTGCAAAAACAGTATGGCCTTCATTCCATAAAAATTCTCTAGTTCTTAAAAAAGGAATTGGATGTTTGAATTCCCACCTTACAACATTATTCCATTGATTATATTTTAAAGGAAGATCTCTCCAACTTCTGATCCATTTTGAATAAGAAGCATACATTATTGCCTCACTTGTTGGTCTAATAGCTAATCTTTCTTGTAATTTTGTATTGCCTGCTTCTGTTACCCAAGCAACTTCTGGTGAAAATCCTTTTAGATGGGTTGTTTCTTTCTTAAGAAGTGATTCTGGAATAAATAAAGGAAAATAAACGTTTTTTATTCCAATATTCTTAAACTTTTTATCTGTTTCTTGTTTAATTATTTCCCAGATTTTATATCCAAAAGGTTTGAAAATCATACAACCAGAAACAGGGCTATAATCAACAAGATCAGCTTTGATAATAGCTTGAGTATACCATTCACTAAATTCATCTTTTTCTGCAGCTATTCCTAATTCACTTTTTTTCTTTATTTTTGACTTCTTTTTTAACATCTTATTTTATTTGATTATAAGGGGACATTATCTTTTAAACTTTTTTAGTCTTCTTAGAAACCTTTAAATAAATTATTTGTTAGATAGAGATATGGTTGTATTAGAAAAAGAGGTTGAGAGAAAAAATATTCTTCTTATTTTGAAAAACACTAGGAAAGCTCTGAAAACAGAAGATGTCTTGCTTCTTAGAGATATGTCAAATAGAACCATTCATGGGGTTTCTATCTATAAAGATCCTGACAGCATTGTTATTGCAGTAACTATATATGCTTTAAGCAAGATTATTGCGCGTAAAGACTATAAACAACATAAAGATTGGCAAGTTTTTCTTTCTAGAGTTAGTAAAGATATTGATAAAGCTATAGAACATCTTGAAAAAAATAATATAAAAACATTTCACGAAGATATGCAAAATATAAGAAAAGCAGCCAACAATATAAGCGGAAGTCTAAAACATTATATTAAAGATGTTTTTAGAATGGCTCAAATAAATAAAGCATCAAGAATCTATGAACACGGTATTTCAAGAGCAGAAACTTCCAGACTTCTTGGAATAACTCAGTTTGAACTTGCAGAATATATTGGAAAAACTGGAATTGCCGACGTTACTCTCAGTTTAACTACCCCAATTAAAGAAAGAATAAAGTTTACGCGAAGTTTATTTACATAAAATAAAAAAAGAAAAAATGATAAATTCAAAAAAAGCCTTAATTTTTGATTCAGGATCTATAATCACTTTGGCTTTGAACAATCTTCTTTATACACTTGAACCATTAAAAAAAGCTTTTGGCGGAGAATTTTATATTCCTGGAGCTGTTAAAAAAGAAATTATTGACAAACCTCTTAAAATAAAAAGATTTATGTTGGAGGCTCTGACGATTAAATCCCTTATAAATAAAAAAATTTTAACCCTGGTAGATAATGAACAATTAAAAAAAGAAACAAAAAGAATAATTGATGTAGCTAATAAAACATTTAAAACTCAAGGAGAACATATAAGACTCCTTCATGAAGGCGAAACTTCTTGCCTTGCTTTATTTAATTTAATTGATACAAAAAAGAAAGCCATTGTTATTGATGAAAGAACTACAAGAATGTTATGTGAAGCTCCTGAAAATTTAAGAAAATTATTTGAGAAAAAACTTCATAAAAAAGTTAAAACAGAAAGAATTAATTATGATTTTTTTAGAAAATTTAAAATAATTCGTTCTTCTGAATTGGCTTTTATTGCATATAAAAAAGGAATAATTAAGTTGCCAGCCAATTCAAGAGAATCTTTAAGAGCAATTCTTTATGCAACCAAATACAAGGGTTGCGCTATTTCTAATACTGAGATTGAAATTGCCAAAACATTATAAAGATGACAGACAAAAAAGAGGCATTGTATTATAAAAAATTAAAAGATAAAAAAAATATTATTCAATGTCAACTCTGTCCAAAATTCTGCGTGATTAAGCCAGGTGAAAGGGGAAATTGTGGTGTTCGTGAAAATGTCGACGGTAAATTATATAGTTTAGTTTATGAAAGGCCTTGTTCCATAGGGTTGGATCCAATTGAAAAGAAACCATTCTATCATTTTTTTCCATCACAACAAGCATTAAGTATTGCAACACCTGGATGTAACTTACACTGTCTTTATTGTCAAAACTGGCAGATATCTCAATCTAAACCAGAAGAAACCTCTTCTTTTTCTATGCAACCAAAAAGAGTTATAGAAGAAGCCACAAATAGAGAAGTTAAAATAATTAGTTATACATATACAGAACCAACAATTTTTTATGAATATATGTTAGATATTGCAAAATTAGCCAAACAAAAAGGAATTAAAAATACAACAGTTACAAACGCTTTTATTAATCCAGAACCAATTGCAGAGCTTTGTAAATATCTTGATGCAAGTAATATTGATTTTAAAGGAAGTGATTCTTTTTATAGAAAAGTTTCTGGCGGATGGAGAAAGCCTGTTGAAGAAGCGATAAAAATTATGCATAAGAAAGGGATCTGGATTGAATTAACAAATTTAATTATTCCCGGTTATAATGACAGCGAGAAAGAAATTAAAGAGATTGTTGATTGGATAAAAGAAAATCTTAATGTTGATGTTCCTTTACATTTCTCAGCTTTCTATCCAACTTATAAGATGTTAGACATAAAACCAACAAAGCCAGAGATTGTTATTAAAGCGCGCAAGATTGCGATGGATGCTGGATTAAATTATGTTTATACTGGAAACATCAATGATAAAGAAGGTTCAACAACTTTCTGTCCTTCTTGTAAAAAGTCTGTAATTGTTCGCGAGAATTTTCTTGTTTTTGAGAATAAACTTATCGACGGTAAATGTCCTTATTGTGGAGAAAAAATAGCAGGGGTTTGGAAATAAATTATCTTTTAAAATTAAAATATTTTTGAACTTCTTTTTTTATTTTTTCATATCTTTTCTGAGTTTCTGAATGTGATAAAACATATTCTCTAGTAGTGGAAAAATTTTTCTTTTTACTAATACCTTTTGGAATTTTAGCTCCTTTTGGAAATTGTTTTCTTGTTAAATCAATTTCCTTTTTATTTATTAGATTAAAATAATGCGATATCTTTTCTCCATTTGGAAGAGAAACTTCTGCCCAGACTAATTCTCCCCCCAAATAATCATTAATTATTAATGCAGTAACAGCACACTGTCCCAAAGCAGAATTAGCGGGAGCCCAATTATCTGGATCAAGACTAGTTTCTTTACTCCAAGAATTTACTAAAGCCAATTCTAATTCAGATAATATAGCCATGTTATTATTTTCTCTTTCTATATACTGTTATAAGAAGCCAGATTATGAAAATTCCAATTATTAATGCAGGAACAAACCACCAATTGTCATTTATGAAATATAGGGCATTATCAAGAATTGCTAATCCTGTAAGACTTGGAAGATAGCTTGTTGCCAAGCCAAATGTTGAAAGATGACCCGTTTGTGCAATCACAATATTATTTTCTTGGTCATTAATACTATCTAAAGTTGTCCATTCTTCTTTTATTTCATCATAAACAATAATGAAAAGTCTGCCTTTTTCTTCATCATCATGGTATCTTATTCTTATCTCTGCATTTGGTTCAAAAGTGATGTGTGATGGAAAAATATCATATGCTCTTTCTAACATCATATTTCCTGGAATATTATTATCAACTCCTGAAGCTCTCAAACTAAGGACATCTTGAGGATTGCTTATTATATTATCATTAAGTTTTATTTTTGAACAGTCTGGTATGATTAAGGTGGCCATTCCATCATTACTTATCAAAGTTATTTCCCCTTCACATGTTACTGGTTCTTCCTCTTCTTCTCCTTCACCTGGTTGATAAGGACAATCTTCTGGGCAAGAACCATATGATTCGCCATATTCGCAAATACCATTACCACAGACAGCAGCGTTTCCACCACCTCCTCCTCCGCCGCCTCCGCCTCCACCTCCAGAGCCGGATTGGATAATTGTTAAGGTGTTTGATGCAGTAAAGTTATTTGCCCAATTACCACATTCGTTATCAGAATCAACTATAGCAACAAGAGTATATGTTCCTGGTCCTGCAGCACTCCAAACTATTGCTCCTTGTATTGTATCACTAACATTAATTTGTCCTAAAGAAATTGTTGTTATAACCTCGGTTCCTCTATAAATTCTTACAACAGCATTAGTAGCATCTACTGATGTTGTTCTGTTTGAATTAGTTACACTAACATTAAATTCAACACTTTGGCCTTCAACTATGCTGGTTGTTGAAATATCAAATGAATCAATTACAAGATCTGAACCTACAACATTTATATTGGTATTAGTAGATTCTGGGACATAACTATAACCTGCAGAATCTTCATAATTAACTATTGATTCTAAAGTTTGAGTTCCACAGTAATCTGTATTAATATTAAAGTTTCTTGTTTCTGTTGCTCCAGAAATTATTGTTATATAATTAAAACTATCAATTATTCCATTATTTGAAAGGGTTGTTATTCCGTCAACATTATAAGCATCTCCGGGTCCTGAATTTATTATTGTTAATGTAAATCCTTGGTCTTGTTTTGCAATAATATTTCCTGGAACAAGTAAATAACTTAAACTTAGGGCTGGAGGATCCACTATTCCTGGAATTGTAATATTTCTTTGAACAGTGCAATTTCCTTCATATAATATTGTAATATTAATTGTATAATTTCCTGGACTGGTTGAATTCATCATCCAAGAAGTATAACCTTCTCCAAATCCAAAGTCAACTAAAGTAGATGGATTAACTCCAAAAAGAATGCCAAGTCCAGAATTAGGTGTCCAATCTAACCAAACCTGGCCACCTATATTTCCATCATAATCTATATATCTTAATGTGAATGCCTGACCAACCGTAAGATTCATTGGCGAATATGTTATATCTTTATTACCGCCACATGGAGCAGCTTGAACAGTTGAAGCAAAGACCGTTATAATTGCCAGTATAGCTACGACTAAAAATGCAATCCCTATGATTTTTGCTTTTATTTTA
>Ga0315551_10000888_pt1 | contig 23408 bp, 24 predicted proteins | sample SalMarSW160290MG_FD_203678 | JGI IMG/M metagenome (GOLD analysis project Ga0315551, IMG submission 203678) | Salt marsh sediment microbial communities from the Plum Island Ecosystem LTER, Massachusetts, United States - Salt Marsh Sediment SW1602-90 ...
TAGTGTTGCATCGTAGGGAACATGGATGCTGCTGTCCCCACCGACCTGGAAACCGTCCGCCTCACCTTCGGTACCAAAACGCTGAACCAGATAGCCCGTGGCCGGGTCAACCAAACGTGAGTTCGCGTCGACTGCGAAGGCACCTGCCCTCGAATACACCAGCTGAGAACCGTCACTTAATACAAAATAACCCTCTCCTTCCATTGCTAAGTCCAGAGGATTACCGGTATTTACAATATTTCCCTGTGCCATATTTGGGGTTATACCAGCTATTCCAACACCGCTGCCCATCTGCTGAGGGTTGGTACCACCGATAGTATTTGTCGGTTGAGAGGCCCTCTTGATTGTCTGGCTAAGTAACTCCGAGAATATTATTCGCTGGGACTTAAAAGCGGTAGTGTTGGTATTGGCCAGGTTATTACCAGCCACATCAAGCATTTTCTGGTGGGCCTGAAGCCCTGTAACGCCCGCTGATAATGCAAAGCTCATTTTTGTTTCTCCTTATTTTTTTAGAATACTAATTCGATTTTAGTTTTCTATTAATATCACACCATCCAAGCTAAGGGTGTATTCTTGGGCCTCTTCCCCTTCGCCAACCATTACTCCCAGAAGGTTTTCACCTGTCTCAGGGTCGTTAAAAACCGAATTAACGGTGCCCACTTTTGTTTCTAATTCTCCGGTTGCTTCATTTCCTATATAGAATGTAACATTCTTGCCTAATAACGAATTGGCATAGCTGCGATTGGTAGTGGCAAGAACTTCCGCAAAACTTGTACTCATTGATTCGAGCTGCTGAAGTTGCGAGAACTGTGCTAATTGAGAAGCCATTTCGTTATTGTCCAATGGCTCCAGCGGATTCTGGTTTTGTAACTGCGATATCAGAAGTTTCATATAATCCATTTGGATACCGCTTGCGGATGTTATTGCTGATGTACTCATAAGTTTTTTACCCTTTCAAAAAGTCTCACATCAAATAATGCTGCTCAAAGTACTGCCTAAAGCATGCAAACGGAGCAATTGCCGTGCCATATTGAGAACGACAATCCCCCTATTACAGGTAAGTTATTGCTAAAAAACAGGTTATGAAGAGATAAATTTCAATAAATGTCTATATGAATTTCGTTACAAAGCTATATCAGAGGATAAATCTTCCTATGCCCGGAAGATTCTACCGGCATTACTACTGCTCTGTTACTCGTGATTTGCGGAAATATCATGCTGAGCCGACCTCACTCCGCCGATACTACTCTGCGAAACAGCGCTTCCGACCTTCGCAGCCGCTTCGGCGGAGTAGGCTCGCTGCGAAGTACGATAGCGGCTATGCAAAGGCGAGAAGGCAAAGCATCTGACATTAACAGTATAAAATCACTTTTATCAAGAGTCAGATTCTTCGCTTCACTCCGTCACTCTCAGAACGACACTCATCATTGGACCTATCACAGAATACTACAGTCTTGCTATGCAGGGATGCTAAAAGATTTTCTGCCTTACTTTTAATAACGCAGTGACATCAAAACTATAGTTGAGCAAAACTAAACAACGTCTTATAAAAATAATACGTCCCATAAAAGACAACCTGCCCCTGTTTCATGCTTTTGTTTTACTAAAGAGTCCTATAAAGTTACAACGAAATAACAACTCGTCTTTGAGACTAACAAGTTAGTGACATTATTGGCCCGTCCTATAAAAAACTAAAGTTGTTGTAAGCTTATGACGATTTATTAGACATTAACATAATGTTAAATAACATCGTGGGGGATAACGCTCATGATTCTTAGATAGGGATGGTTTTACACAGAGTCGTTGCTATAAGCAAGGAAACAGAAGTCCATCAATTGGCTCGGCAAGTTGGCCAGCAAATATTCGTAGCCGACGACCTCCCTGAAGCTTTGGATATTGTTGAGACAGTCAATCCTGATTTAATCCTTTTTGACCATCGATTCAGCCCGAACTGCGTTCAGGAATTTCTCCGCACAACCAACAAAAATTCAGATACTCATATCATAATAGTTGGAAGCGACGAAAACAACATACATTCTCGTGCAGAGTATGAGGTTATAGGAGCCCGCTATTATCTGCGAAGTAAGCAAGACCATCATAGTTGGGAGAAAATTGTAAACCAGATAAAAAGTGAGCTTAAAAGTTGCGTCTTGAAGAAAGATACAGTTGATTTCTTTGCCAATGACCTTGCCGCTTCGGTCTCTATGGTTGGCCAAAGCAAAGCAGTGAAGCATACTCTTAAAATGATTAAACTTGTTGCTGCCAGCAAATGCAATCCGGTCTTAATAATCGGAGAAACAGGCACAGGCAAAGAATTGGCAGCGAAGGCAATTCATAACCTGCAACATCCGAACGAGCAGTTCGTAGCTGTAAATTGCGCCTCTTTAACCGCAAATCTGCTGGAAAGTGAGCTATTCGGCCATGCAAAGGGCTCTTTTACCAGTGCCGACCGTGAAAAAACAGGGCTTTTAGAATTAGCAGCAGCCGGAACAATCTTCCTTGATGAAATAAGTGAGATGCCGTTGGATTTGCAGGCCAAGCTGCTGCGAGTCCTCCAGGAAAAAACCTTCCGAAAGGTCGGCGGCACAAAAGAAATCAGCTGTGAAGCTACAATTATTGCATCCAGTAATCGCGACCTCGCCGGCGAAGTGAAGGCAAAACGTTTTCGGCAGGACCTTTTCTACCGCCTGGATATCTGTCCTATTATCATTGCCCCACTCAGATCGCCTGAGCGCAGGGAAGATACCCCGCTTCTGGCCGGATTCTTTCTCAAGACATCAACAATATGTCCCGAAAAAGCTGAAAAAATAATCTCAATAACCAAATTGGCCATTGAGGCCTTACAGGAGCATGATTGGCCCGGCAATGTCCGTGAGTTGCGCAATGTCATTGAAAGGGCAGTACTACTGGAAAACACTGACAAAGTTGGCTTAAACAGTATTGTGATTGCCACAGCAAAACCGGAAACGCTTAATCATAATGTACAGACCGATAAAATAAAGGATTTTTCGCTCGTAAAAGCCGAATGTGAGCTTATTGCCCGGGCTTTGCAGGAGACAAACTGGCAAAAGACAAAAGCCGCAGAGCTTCTTGGCATAAGCAGGGCCACCCTTTACGCCAAGGTAAAACAGCACAATATTGAAAGCTGTTTTCCTGCTTCAGCCAAAACGTTAAAAGAAATCCCGGATGAAGTCTCAATACCATCGGCCGCCGAACCTGTAGCGGTTGCATAATCCTTCCGTGTATTAAGTATCAAGCGATAGACGATATACAAACCGATTCCTGTCGGAAAATTTATCGAAACGCATAAAAACCGAACATGTCTTAAATACCCCAAAGACCACCTTATAATGCCGAAAACGTGATTTTACAGCAAAAAACCAAGAAACTTACCCCTCATATCCTATTAAGCTGAATCTGGCACAATTATTGCTTTCAGAAAAGATAAGGTTTAGTAGTGCGCTCTGAACCAGGCTGATAAATGTTGCATTCGGATAGATAGTTAGAAGCTATGACGACAGAAAACCAAGAAAACGATATCGGGTATTTGGGCCGTACATGGCTCGAAAAGCTCAAGAATATCCGCTCAAGGGCACAAGAAAGGCAAAAAAATAATATCAAGAATTCCAGCGAAGCGCCAGCAGCGGAAAATGCTACAGAGGTGTCCTCGAACAGTGAATTATCCCCGGATCAGGCTGACGAGGAACGCTTGGAACAACAAGCTCTTACTGCTCAGGAAGATGCCCAGACCGCCGGTACCTCGCAATCTCCTGATGAGAGACGAGTACCAATTAGATACAAGCATTTTTCGGCTGCCCAGAAGGTACTTGTTGTCATCATTGCCGCATTTACAGCAATGTTGCTGTATGCGTTGTCAAAATCTTCATCAGTACCTGTTGCCGACCAACCATCTGTACCTGCCACCCAACAAACATCTCAATCTAAACCACCCCCCGCAGCTTCTTGCGAAGCAAGAGCGGGGGCTGAATCTATCAGCGTAACACCACAACAAGTCCAGCAGCCGGAATTCATACCCGACTCGACACAACCATTATCTATAGGAGACGCTCAAAGCCTATATCTCAACGGAGATTATAAAAAAGCTTTGCTTCTTTATGAAAAGTTGTACCAAGGACTTTCACAAAGGCCTCAAGAACACTTAATGAGAGATTTTCTTCAGCTAAGAATGGCAATGTGTATGGAAAGAACATCTGACCACAAACAGGCCGGTTGTTTATTCAGAACGGCTTCTAACAGTCGCAGTCCTATTGTAAGGGTGCTTGCTAACTACCACCGAAGCTTACTTGAAATACAAAAAAAACAATACATAAATGCGCGAACCAAAGCGTACCAAGCTATTGCCTTAATTGACGCAGTTCACTTTGACAAAGATTGGAGTCTGTCACTGAAACGAGATTGCTACTTTCTGGCTGCTGAGGCAATAACAAAAAAAGTTCTATCCCTTTGTGATGCCGATAAAGACCTTCCTGAAGATTTGTGGAGTCACCTCGATACAGCAAATGACCCTTTCGCCGAGCTAAGTGAAATGCAACTGCGAACCTTCCTGAATTCCGGTTCGGAGCAACTAAGCAAGGCCCTGCTTGGCCCACAAATTCAACGGTTCAATCACCCGGGGGGGCCACGTCGATATACTGTCACTTGCTATGGTGCATCGGTGGAAGAGCTGCTGGCCAGGTTTGCCGCCAATGCAGATCTCGATGTTCATTGGGTTTTAGATTCAAATGAAATTGGAATGTGTAAACGAGTTGTAAACTTACATCTGTCGGCAGCAACAACACAGCAGTTCGTAACAGCAGCATCCGGCTGCGCCGGTTTGTTAGCCCAGCTGGATGAAAAAGGTGTTGTACATATTTTTAATCCATCCGACTGCTCTTATGTTTCAGAGCAAATATCTTTGCTTACTACCGAAGCTGTTTCACTTTGGCAAAAATTCTTGCTTATATTTCCAGAAGACCCGCGCCTTGTAAATGCTCATTTTGCCTTGGGGCTTCTGCAAACCCAAGAAGGCCGGTCCGCTGAACCAATAGCAGAATACAAATTGGTAGCTAATCGCTTCTCAAGCTCATCTTTGGCGCCATTCGCTTTATTAAAATCAAGTAAACTAAAAGTCAGCCTGCGCGACTATCCCGGTGCTCGTCAGGATTTAAAACGGCTCGTTGAGCAATATCCAGATACAGAAGTTGCCGAGAAGGCTTATTTGTATCTTGCTGACATTACAGCCAAGGCGGGTTTTACGACCGAAGCCGCACAACTTTATCGCAAAGTTTATAATCTCAGCCTCACTCCAGAATCCGAAAGTGCCGCTGCTATGGGAGCAGGCAAATGTTTCTACCAGATAAAAGACTATGAATCCGCAGCAAAATGGTTATTTCGATATATCGAACTTGCCAAAGACTGTAAAAGTAAAGACTTGTATTCAGCCTACTTTATTTTGGGAAAAACCTACTTAGCTTTAGAAAACGCTGAAGCTGCCTCCGATGCTTTTCAATATGCACTGCAAGACGGCCCATCACAACTCGACAGAGAAGAATATATAGAAGCTGTATCGGCCTTAGTTGAAGTATATATTCAACAAGGGAATTTCATTGAGGCTCTTAATACATTAGAAGGCGTCCACCCTGCGATGTCATCACGGCAAGAATCTATTGCGATATTACTGCTCAAAAGCAGGGTCCTTACGGCGATGGGGTTGGTTGATGAGGCTATTACGATGCTTAGCGACAGGACTGAATATATTTCTGACCCACAATTAAAGACTAAACTATCTATTGAGTTGGCTGATTGCTATGTTAACAAAGGAAATTTCGAGCTTGCTCGCGAAAAATTGACTGAAATTCTTGGTGTCATCGAGCCAGGGCCTTTGGCCTATGAAACTACCCTCAAAACGGCTGATGTCTGCTTGAAACTCGGCCAGAATTCCCAGGCTGAATCTATATGTTTGCAGCTCTTAGATATGGACCCTCCAGAGCAAACCAAGCAAAAGGCATTAGACCTGCTGGCAACGGTTTATAAGCAGCAAAAAGATTATGATAGAGCAGCATTAGCTCTTTTGGGGCGGTGGAATCGCTATGAAGATTAAAATTAAAAATTCAAGTCTAAAAGCGAAGAACTATAATTCGAAGCCGGACCCTACAGCTTCATCTCAGGATATGCTCTTTGAATTTCACACTATAGTTTTGGTTTTTTCGCTTTGTGTTTTCTGCTTCCTGGTGTCTCTCTGTTATGCGGAAACTTCACCAGAACAACTTTCCGCTCAGGTCAACAAAAAACAGCCTCACCTACTTATTGCCAAAAGTCCGACTACTCACCTCAGCCACCAATTGTGGCAAGAGAGGATTACTAATCCTAAAGACATAAACAGCAGCGAAAGCAAGAGCGAGCTTTACCAGATAATCGAAAAAATCCGCTCTGTTAAATTTGAACCACAGGACAAACTGTCTGAACCTCTCATTGTCGTCAAGCCAACTCAAAAAACTGAACTTGATGATACTTTGTCTGACACAAATGTGCTGGAGAAGACTGAACATAAAAAAGCCGAAGCTGAACCGAAGACTCCGTCTGGCAGTGAACGACAAGATGAAAACCAGCTGCTGTACAAACCAGTAACGGATGAAACCCTACAAATGTTCGAAGGACTACTATCGCATTCTGAACAACTTAAAAAACCTCTTGTATTGGCTGATATCCTGTTTCACAGCGGCCACCTAAAAGAAGCAGCAAAGTGTTACCAAGAAGCTCTTAATCGCCTGAATGCAGACAAGAATGTCCGGTATGAAGATAAGGCCTGGATTCTATTTCAAATAGGCAACTGTCTGCGAAATAATGACCCGCCAGTGGCAATTGAAATGTACAGACAGCTAATTGCTGAATACCCCGACTTGCTATGGGTAGATTTTGCAAAAGCCCGGAGCAAGTTAATAAATTGGTACCTGCAAGACAAACCGAAGGCTTTGGTTAACGAAAACCGGCCTTAAATTTTTCAATTGAAAATGGAGTATCCTGAAAGTGAATGAAGCCAAGGTAGACAACACAAAGCAGGTTCAACACAAAAACCAGGTCCGGACAGTATTCTGCCCGCCGCCCCGACTCGCGTCGGAAGACGCAGGGGCAGGCAATACCTCGCAGGGAGCCCAAACGCAAAAAAACGCGTTTAGTAACCCGCAAAGTGTGAATCCAAGTGCAAATGTATTGATAGTTGATAACAACCAGCAGTCGGTTCGATTCCTGCTTGAGATTTTAGCTCGCAAAGGTATTCGTGGAATCATTGCTGATAATAAAAAAGCCGCTGTCAACTTCTTCGACAGGAGCGATTATGACCTTGTGTTCGTTGCCATTCAAATAGACCTGCCCAAAGATGGTTTCGAGCTTGTTCATGAAATCAAAATGAATTCTCCGGACTTGCCGGTGATTATGATGTGCGAGACCGGGGAGCAAAAAGCTCGAAACCAGCAGCAAATCCTTGATGTAGCTGTCAATGCTGTCAACGCAGGCTGCTGTAACTTCTTTATTAAACCGCTCGACTGTGAAAAAATTGAAAATCTGTTGGATACCTTTTTGCCAAACCACGCCGTCTCAACAGCTGACTGCGCCCAAGAGGGCGCCCAACCTCTTTACAGAATAGTAGGTAAAAGTGCGAAACTGGTTCAAACTGTTAACTTGGCCAAAAAAATAGCTCCTACTTCGGCACCGGTTTTAATAAGTGGTGAAAGCGGAACGGGTAAAGAATTGATATCTTTCCTCATTCATCATCACAGCAGAAGGACGCGAGGAGCGTACATCAGGATTAATTGCGCGGCATTAAGCGATTCGCTTCTTGAAAGCGAACTGTTTGGCCACGAGAAAGGTGCCTTCACAGGCGCCCATGCTCAGCACAAAGGGCGATTCGAAATGGCCCACGGCGGCACTTTACTGCTGGACGAAATTAGCGAAACTCCACCAAGATTCCAGTCTAAGCTGTTGCGGGTCCTTGAGCAGCAGGACTTTGAACGTGTCGGAGGAAATGATAGCATCAGAGTTGATGTTCGAATAATAAGCACTACTAATAAGGACCTATTACGGGAAGTTGCCCAGGGCTTGTTCCGTCAGGATCTTTATTATCGCTTGAGCAGCGTAAGATTGATTATTCCGCCACTAAGACAACGCAGCGAGGACCTGCCTGACCTTGTATGGCATTTTGTAAACCTTTACACGCGGCAGGTACAACGTCAAATCACTAAACTTGACCCGGCGATGATGGATATTTTTGCAAAGTACCATTGGCCGGGGAATGTCCGGCAATTACGGAATGTAGTGCTGACATCATTGATTTTGGGAACTGGGCCGACTCTATCTTTAGCTGATGTCTCATGGCTTTTTGATGAACTACAGCCGCTCCCACAAGAAAACAACCTATCAATCCTGCACCAAAACGAAACAGAGCAAAACGAGCTCCCTTATCAAGCCAGAGAATTCAACGACGCAAATCGCGTTTTGGTGCGTGACGATCAAACGGCGATTTCAGGACTAGCCGGCCTGCCGCTTGCGCAGGTGGAACGCCGGGCGATTTTGGATACGCTGCGACATACCTCGGGTAACCGGACAAAAGCAGCAAAGATATTAGGTATAAGTGACCGAACGTTACGCGAGAAAATCCGCCGGTATCACCAGCAGGAGTGCTTACAACTAGCTTAAACTATTGTTCAAAAAAAGATATTTAAGGAAAAGAAAAAATGGCAGATGCAGATGATAAAAAAGCTCCGGATGATGCAAACGTAGAAAAAAAAGATGAACCCAAACAAGGCAAAACTGGGATTGGGATTGTTACATGGGTAATATTAGCCGTTATTGTAGCGATTTGTGCCGGTTCCGGTCTCCTGCTGGGCCGATTATTTGCCGGCCCAGACAAACCTCAAACGCAATCTTCTCAAACAGACCAACCCACCTCACCGGAAATGGACGATTTGGCAGAGAACTCCAAGGGCATCTGGTATTATGATTTAGAGCCCGTCGTAGCAAATCTTGATGAGCCCGGCGTAACACGCTACGTTCGAGCAACCGTAACGTTGGAGATAAGCTCGGCGCTGGAGCAAAGCAAAGGTGAAAAACTTTTAGAGGAGAAAAAGCCCATCCTTACAAATTGGCTTACCATTTATCTTGCAGGTTTGACTTTGGAAGACGCAAGAGGTGATAGAAACCTTAAACGTATTCAATTACAAATACTCGATGCTTTCAACGAAACCCTTTTCCCTGATGCAAAACCACTAATCAAACACGTGCTCTTCAAGGAATTCGCCATACAATGAGTAATGGAGTAAATCACAATTTGAACAGAGAGAAAATGCAACAGATTATTGCCTCTATCGGCTCGCAGAAAGTAGATGACAGCGACAAGGTAGAAGCTACCGAATACAACTGGCACCAGCCCCATTGTTTTAGCAGTGACCAACTCAAAGAGCTTGACAATTTCACAGCAAAAGTGGCACAAGCATGTGCTGAGAAATTCGCTCAACTTTACAATGGTGATTTCAATGTGACAATTACTTCGACTACTCAACACTTTGCGAACGAATTTACAGTCTCTAACGACCCTCAGAGTGATTATTACCTTGCTTTCGGTACTGGCCAAGACCAGCCATTCGGCCTTGTTGGCATGCCGGGTCAAACTGCAATTGCTTGGGCCACTCAACTACTGGGGGATACCAAATCTGCGGAAAATTCTGACAGGGACTTGTCGCAATTAGAGCAATCCCTTCTGTTCGACATTGCCTTCAGTGTTGTTAAGGCGCTTTCGGATTCTTGTGATAATTACGATTTACACCCGAGCAGCAAAATTGTTAGAGGTCAGATGCCTATCGAACTGGAAGATACCGAAGAACTTTGCAAAATTACTTTCAACGTCAAGAAATCTGACTCAGAAAACCCCTCTGAAGCTTACTTTTTAATACTCTCCGACAAACTAAAGCCGATTGTAGGGCAAAAGATACAATCCAGCAAAGAATTCTCGGCGGAAGATATCGCTAAAGCAATGCTTAGCTATGTGTACAAGCTTCCAACATCTATTACAGCCCAACTGGCTTCTGCAGTGCTTACTTTTGAAGAAATAATGAGTCTGCAAGTTGATGATATATTATTGCTTGATAAAAAGGCAAATGAGCTGGTTGAATTGATTGTTGAAGGGCAAACTATCCTTCGCGGCCGGCCTGCAAAATCCGATGGCAAGTACGCCGTAGTAATTACAAATCTGTGCGGTGCAGAATGAAACATAAATCATTTTACAGATATTTAACAATTAGAAGGAAATAAAAATATGGCCCAGACAACAGAAACCGTAGAAGAGAAAACTCAAGAAAACCAGAATCAGCAAGACTCGGCTGGCCAACAGGATTCCAAAACACAGGCAAAATCTGTCGAATTTTCTGAAGCGGCTGAGACCAAAGTCACAGGTCACGGCACAAGTATAGACATCCTGCTGGATATGAAGGTACCTGTTACGGTTGCTATCGGCCAGACGGAAATACTAATCCAACGGCTCTTACAGCTTGGCCCCGGTTCGGTATTAAAGCTCAGTAAACCTATTGAGGCACCAGCGGACTTGTATCTGAAAGACACAAAGTTTGCCACTGGAAGTATTGTAGTGGTAGATGGAAAGTTTGCTGTCAAAATAAAAGAAGTTCTTGGTGCTGGGGCTGCTTTGACTGCGAACAAGCAATAATCAGAGCAAATTTACTTTGGGCAATAATGTAATGACAGGTCCTGTACAATCAAGTTCGTCAAGGTCAGGGATGCTTAATGCACCTTCTGGTTACCACAGCGATATTATTTTGGCCGTGGGTTTAGTGACGATTCTCGCCACTCTTTTAATCCCTTTGCCGACACAGTTGTTGGATATGCTTTTGGCCTGCAGCATATCATTGGCGATAGCCGTTTTGATAGTTACTTTATCCTCAAAAGAAGCTCTCGAATTATCTACATTCCCTTCGTTGCTTCTGTTCGTAACGCTGTTTCGGCTTTCTCTTAATGTTGCTTCAACCAGATTGATACTCTTGCAGGGAAATGCCGGCAAAATTATCCAGACTTTCGGTGATTTTGTAGCCGGCGGCCAGTTTATCGTCGGACTGGTGATCTTTTTAATCCTTGTTGTTATCCAATTCGTAGTAATCACAAAAGGAGCCGAGCGAATAAGCGAAGTTTCTGCTCGTTTTACCCTTGATGCTATGCCCGGCAAGCAAATGGCAATCGACGCAGACCTCAACGCCGGAACTATCACCGATGCCCAAGCCAATGAACGAAGAGCAAAAATTGTAAAGGAAAGCGAGTTCTATGGTGCGATGGATGGTGCCAGCAAATTTATCCGAGGCGATGCAAAAGCCGGAATCATAATCACCGCCATTAATATAATCGGTGGTATAGCTATGGGTTATTCACATGGTATGGCAATTGGCCAAGCCATAAAAACCTACTCCATACTCTCTATAGGCGATGGACTCGTCAGCCAGATACCTTCGGTAATAATCTCTGTAAGTTCAGGCTTTCTCGTAACCAAAATTTCTTCAAAGTACAGCGTAGGCCAGGACCTGAGCAACCAATTTCTCAAGTCCAGCCAACCCTTAATGGCAGCCTCTTGTATCATTGCTGCAATGGCTCTTGTGCCCGGACTGCCCGCCATACCGTTTTTACTATTGGCTGGAGGCACTGCCTTTGCCGGTCGATTGGCGAGAAAATCTGAGAAAGACCAACAAGGAAAACGCGAAGTACCATCGCAGAAATTAAAAGTTGACAAGCAACCAGTCGAAGAACTATTGGACATAGATAAAGTTTCTGTGCATGTCGGTGTAAGATTGATCAGCCTTGTCGACCCTCGTAAAGACAGTACTATCTTCGACCGTATCGGGGCGCTACGAAGAAAATTTGCCCAGGAACTCGGTATCATCATGCCTTTGGTTCGTCTGCGGGACAATATTAACCTCGAACCAAGCAAATATGATATCAGAATTTTCGATCATATAGTGGCAGAAGGGCAGATAGAACCCAATATGTTCCTTGCTATGGACTCCGGTGCCGTCCAAACCAAAGTAGAAGGTATAAAAACTACCGAACCTGTTTATGGCCTGCCTGCTTTGTGGATTTCGTCGGCCGACAAAGAAAAGGCAGAGTTAAATGGATATACCGTAATCGACCCGGAATCAGTCTTTATTACACATCTATCAGAAACGCTAAAAAAACACGCTGACGAATTGCTAACACGTGAAGATGTACAATCGCTTGTAGACAGACTTCGTAAAACCCAACCATCATTAGTTGGAGATGTTGTCGGTGAACTCGTACCCGTCGGAATGCTTCAACGCGTGCTCAAGAATCTTTTGAAGGATAGAATACCGGTTCGCCAATTAAACATCATACTCGAATCGTTGGGTGAACACGCTTCAAAAACCAAAAACACCAATATCTTAACCGAGATGGTTCGAAAACATTTAGCCAGGACTATTACTGAACAATATAAAAACGAGAACGGTAAAATTTCTGCTATAACATTGGAGCCGGCACTCGAACATCAGATGACTTCAACATTGCGGCAGGAAGCAGACTCGTTAAATCTGGCTTTACCGACTGAGATAGCGATGCAGATAAACACCAAGATAGCGCTGGGCTGGAAAGAAGCAATGAACAAAAGTATAGAAAGAATAGTTTTACTATGTGATTCAAGATTGCGACAACCTCTGGCGGCAATGCTGTCACGGACAGTTCCGTCATTGCCCGTGATAGCTTATGATGAAATCGCGCTCGGAACCGAAATAGAACCGATAAAAACTATCTCCATCGAACTCGGCATAGAAGTATCGCCCAAAGAAAGAGAACTTGTCGGGGTCTCAAATTGAAAATAGAAAAACAGAAAATTGGAAACTGATTATGTTATTACATGTTCGGTCAATCGCAGCAAGTGCTGCCGTGGCATGTTTCTTTGCAGTCTGCTTAATTGGTTGGGCCAGTGGCTTTTTACCGTTTACCTGCTGTAAAAGGGCACTAATAGGAGCAATAGTCGCATACGTCGTGGTAGCTTTGTCCGTAAAAGCAATTAATGCTATTTTGATAAATGCGATGATAAAGAGTCAGATGAGTCAACGAAAGGAAAAGGCTAATGGTAGTAGAGACTAAAAAAACTTTCGAAGACCAATCGGTTAAAGACAACCGCAAGCCTCCAAAAGCCTCTGTTAAGTGTACGTACGCCGGCCAAGAAGAACAACCCATAGAAGATGAACAAATAACACAGTTTCTTCCTATGGTGCATAAAATAGTTCAGCGGGTAGTCACATATTTGAAACCTCCATTATCATACGAAGATTTGGTCGCCGCTGGGACGGTGGGTTTAGTTAAAGCTGCTCACGATTACGACCCATCTCACGAGGCGGGGTTCAAAACCTATGCCTATATAAGAATCAGGGGGGCTATTCTTGATGAGTTGAGAAACTGGTCTTTTGTGTCTGCGAACGTCGACAAGAAGATTCACCAAGCTATGCAGTTCAGCCTGGAAATCACCAAGCAAAAAGGGTCATTACCAACTGATGAAGAGTTAGCCAAGAAACTGCATATTTCTGTTGATAAACTCTATCAAACATTCGAAAGCGCCCGGGCGAAGCGCTTTGTCTCTATTGATAATTCACATGAGGGTTTACTTCCACTCGGCCCTTCTCTGGCAGCAGTCAAGACACCTACCCCTGACCAGCAGCTCGAACAAGCCGAGCTTGTCGACAAACTAACTGAAGCTATTCAGCAGCTAAACGAGAGACAACGACAGATTATTATACTGTATTATCAGCAGCAACTAACAATGAAGCAGATCGCTGAAGTCTTCAACATTACCGAGTCGCGTGTCAGCCAATTGCACGCAACCGCCCTATTTAACCTGTCTGTAAAGCTGAGGCAATGGAAAGATGGCAGATAATGAACACAATATAATAAAATCGGTGGAGAGCCTACAAAATATCGGAGGCTTAACTCCTGCAAAACGCCGTCAAGAGAGAAAGAAACGGCAGGACCTACACAAGCAAAATGACCAGAAACGTGAACTCGCCGAAGACAAACTAAACGAATCGACTGAAGAAGATAATCAAGACCGGTATTCTATTGATTATTGTGCGTGACTTGAATGCATTATTGTATAGAGAAACAAGAGAAGCTAAAAAATGGAAAAAGCTGCAGGACACATTCTAAAGAGCAACAATGTTAAGCTGGAAGGACGATTTCGTCTCAATGTAGACCAAGGCGTTCCAAGTTCGGCAAATGAAAGAAACGTAACATTAGCTCCATCTCAAGTATGTATCGTGGAAAACCATTCCGAATTCGCTGTAATCGAAGTAACCTGCAGCTGCGGTGTGAAAACACGTATAAGATGCGAATATACTGATACCCAATCTACTGAACAGGAGCCCGACCAAAAAAATAATGGAGAAAATGACAATGCAAACTAATAAAAAAATCTTTACTTTTTTGGTTCTATTAGCATTAACATCTCTGTTAGTGGGTTGTCCGGCTGTCTTGAAATCCGACAGGGCGGTCCTCAAACCCACCTTTACCGAGCACGACAGTACCTCTATGTCAAAAAGGTTCCAAGAAGCTGCTCCAAAGGGCCAAACTGCCGTAGACTCTGCGCTCGAGTTGGCGAAAAAACACGCCAAGCTTTCAGAGGAAGTCACAGAACTGCGGCAGAAAAATCGGGACATTATCGCTGAAAACCGCCAGCTTAAAGACCGCATCGCTACTCTTGAGCCTGAAGTAAAGCAGACTAAGAAGGAATTAGCCGAGGCAAATGACCTTTTGATTGAAATGCGCATTGAACTGAACAATTGGAAAGCGGATATAATTGGCTTCCGTGATGAGATACGCGATGCCGACAAAGCCCAGCTGGAAGCACTGCTCAGGGTACTAAAAGTTCTCGGTGGAGAAGTTAAGACTGAGGCATCTCAGCAGCAAAACGGGGGCTCGACTACGGCATCACTCGATGAGCAAAGTAAACAAAGGTCAAAAGAAACATCTATTCCAGGTGAACCAAATGGGTAGTTTGAAAAAAGTATTCTTATTGCTGCCAGTTCTTTTATTGGGCTGTGGGGCTCCCGAGCTATTCCCACCGCCTAATGATTACTACTATCTGAATCCGAATAAGGATTTGAGTGCTATCGGTAGGACCGCCTTAGTCGAACTGGCCAACGATTCGGCTTTCTCTCAAATCTCTTCCGATGCAACTGAAGCACTCTTCCAAGCATTGCAAAAAAAGCAGGTCTTCGGGTTAACTGTTATCCATCAAAATGATCCTGCATGGCGAAGCTTGCAGTTGGATTTGAACTCAGCATACACGCTTGAACAACTATCCGCAATACGCAAGACCCTAAACTGCGATGCCGTATTGATTGGCACTGTTACAGGATTCAAGCCCTACCCTCACACGACCATTGGTCTTCGACTGAAGCTTATAGACCTGCAAGACGGGCAGTTATTGTGGGCCCTTGAGCAAATTTGGGATACGACCGATAAAACAACTGAATACCGAATAAAAAACTATTACAGACGTCATAATTTCGTAGGTTCTGCAACTTTGCGGGAACAATTAATGAGTACTAGTTCGCTTAAGTTTGTCAAATTTGTGGCTTATGAGACAGCTGAAACCTTACAGACCAAAAGGTAAAAGGCGGCACCAAATAAATGTGCTTTTATCGGCTTAAAATAAATACTACTTTAGAAAAAAATGAAAATTCGACAAAAAAACATAAAGTTTTGGCAAAAACCCCCGAAAAGAACATTGGAACAGATAAAAAGGTGGTAAACAATGTTGGAAAAAATAGATAACAATCAAGTTCCAGGTATTTTTAAAGAACCGTCTTCCAAACAACCCGACCCATCTAATGTTCCTGCAAGTAAAGAGGTGGATGCTTCACTGCAGGTTAGCTATGATTCTTTGATCGAACAGGCAAAACAAATCCCACCAGAGGATGCCAGCATTGTCCAGAAGGCACGGCAGCTTCTATTGTCCGGCCAGCTTGAAAGCCCTGAAAACACTCGGGCAGCCGCGGAAAACATCGTAAAATTTGACATATAAAAGTTAAGAAAAACTATTATATCGCAAAGCCAGACACGGAGGTCGAATCAATCATCTAAATGGATTTTATAAACTCGGCGAAGAGATGTGCATGACTGACCCCTACCAGATTATCCACTCTTCGCTGTTTTTTTTACTGCCTATATTGGGAACTTGTGCTGGATTGGCCGATTGTGGAAGAGCAAATAACAATAAAAAGCAAATTCAAAAAGCTTTGGAAATACTACATCCTACAAAGCTTGCTGGCTACCGCGATGTTGTTTATCCTTGTTCTTGTTCTTGGCAAGTATAAATTAGTCGTAATCAGCTCAATGGGCGCCACTCTATTTATCGTATTCGCAATGCCTAAGGCTGTTTCAGCACAAACAAGAAATGTCGTTGGCGGCCATCTGGTTGGGCTGGCCTCAGGAACCATATTCTATTTCACCACACTGCCCTATTTTCTTGAATACCCCCTGGCAGTCGGACTGGCGATTTTACTTATGGTAATTTTAGATGTCGAACATCCTCCCGCTGCCGGCACAGCTCTGGCCGTGGTAATAAACGAGGTCACACTCGACGCGTTCATCACCATAATGTTAAGTGCAGTGATCTTATCGCAGTGCCGCTATTATCTAAGAAACTACTTGAAAGATCTGGTGTGATTTTTGATTTGCCCTCCGCCTCCCAGAAAGATGGTGCCCGGCCGGGGTTTACGCGTAACAATCTAAAATTTGTCCTATCGGAAAGTCATTCAGAGTCTCAAGACCAATATAGAAGCTTTTGGCATCATTGGCCAAATTGCCGTTGTGTTTGAGCCTGAGGTCTGCAGCAGCAACACCACCAACCTCATGACGGTTGTTGTTCACCTGCCTTATAGACAGTAATCCGGCGCTTGTTTCGCTAAAAGGAACAGAACTAATAACTCTACATGAAATTCTCTTTACCACTTCATCACACCCCCAATAAGCCTTATATTAGCAAATTTGGGCGGCTAAATCAAGTAAAATCACACCAGCTCAAGTTGCAGACTACTTATTTTTTCTGCTCAAGGCGACACCGTTTATGATAAAGTGATATTATAGGGCAAGGAAAAGGAAATTTGTTATGGATACCCTTGAGTCTGCGGATAAAATGTCTTGCGTTTGGGTTGGTTTCGGATTTCAGTACTTGGTTCTTTGTACAAGGGTCTGCTGATGCAGATTATTGCTCAATGCCCCGGTTGTGGCAACAGCTGGTTGCTCGATGCTGCTGCCGCTGACCGCAGAATAAGATGCCGGAGGTGTCACAAACTATTCAAAGTACCAAAATTGGACGAGGTACCAAAAGCAGTTAAAGTGATAAGGCAGGCAAAAGGCACTATTTACGTGGACCAGAATGGAAAAACCTATGGCTGAAAACACAGCCCGGGCTCTGCTAGAATGCTAAGTTGATTGAGCAGGCATTCAGGAATAACACATCAATTTCTTTGCGACTTTGCGTCTTCGTGGCTGTTGTTATTCGGCACATCACTTCTGGCTTTGCAAAGGCGGCTTATCGGTGCTGGTGGCGGTGGGTGTTTGGGTTTCGGACGCCTTTTCGACTCGCTCTTCTGCCTGCTCAATGCCAAGTGCTTTTTCGATTCTCGCCATTCTCGTGGAAAGTTCTGTTAGTTTGCAGTCAATTAAAACTAATTTTTTAGCGATGTCTTTAACATCCGTATTGATGCCGGTCAGGTTTCTTTCAGTCAGGTCTATAAAGCGATCCATCACGCGTTCATAGGCATCTATAGCACGAGTTGTATCTGTTTGGTATTCGGGAAGGGCGATTTCCGGTTTGACGTCATAGCTTTTCTTTCTGCCCTGAATTGGACCGGCCAGCCAGACTACAATTAGGCAGGCAGTCAGGATTGCACCAACAGCCAATAAATTTTTGGTTTCTTTTGTTTTCATACTAACTCCTTTTCAGTTCGCTTTCTATTATTTTACTTTTAGCGGACGACACACGCTCAACAATCAGCTCATCTGTGATTTAACGGCGTTCTTCAAATAGGGTTTGCGGTCCGCTTATGATACGGATACGACGTTTTTTAGGCAACACTTTTGCAGAAATTTTCCTTTTTTGGCCGGGTTTTAATTCAAGCTTGAAAATTTCATTTTCAAAATAGTAATATTCCGGGAGATTGTCACTATCGATTTTAAGTGTCCATCTGCCCGGCCGCACTTGGTCAAATTCAAAATGCCCTTGATTGTCTGTAACGATGCGTCTTACTTCCGAACCGTTTCTAAGTTCTATGACGGTATTTGCCAGCCCGTAATCTTCGACAAGTTTATCTCCCTCGCCATAGCTGCTGTCTTTTCCGACAATATAACTATGTTCATCGGTGCCGCTGTATTTATCGCTCAAGGTCATTTTGTTATAATTCCTTTTGCAACCATAAACCACAACCTTACCTGAGACTTGGGTGGCTCGCGTTACTGGTATAATCACCGGTGTTTCTTCACCGCCTTTGACAAGCAATTCGATTGGTGTCTTTTGGCTGGGGATTCGGTTCATACCAATACTCGCCGTATCTATGCTCAGGGAGTATATACCGTGACTTATGGATGGGAAGGTGAAGTTGCCGGCCTTGTCGGTTACTGCGGTTAAACCATTGAGCCTGAGTAAACAATCACTAATTGGTTTTTGTGTTTCTTCATCATAGACATATCCTTTAACACAGCCCACACTTTTTTTGCGGGCTACCGGCAGACCTAAAGGGATTACGTACTGCACCGCTAAAGCTGTATCGTCTTCTATGTTTGAATTCTTGTATCTCGTATGGCGGGCAAGAATGGAAAGTTGATGGTTATTAGCAAAAGTATGGCTTAGTCTTAACTCCAGGTTGTCTCTGTCGCTATGTGAGGAACCCTGACGGTCATTGCTCTGGAGGGTGATATCAAAGGAGGTTCTATCCGCTATTTCATAGCGGGCATTGACGCCCACAGTTGTACTTCGTCTGCTTTCGCCGGTGAAGTCGCTGTTTTTGTCATAGTAGATATAGCCGCTATAGTACTGCTTTTTAGTTGGCCTGAAATAGGCAGAAGCGGCATATCTCTCCGAATTAAAAGTCGAGTCGTCCAGTTTATTTTCTGTTTCGCCAAGTTCCGCAGAGGCATGAAGGGTTAATTTTTTGAAACTCTGGCCTACGCCAAATCTGAAAGTGTCCTCCTGATAGTCGAACGTTGGGCTGTCGAGTCTGTCCAGGCGATCCCGGCTCAGCCAATCAAAAGAAAAGGTTGTATTAGTTTCCATCTTATAGTCCAAGCCCAACTGATAATACTTCTCCAAAGGAGCCAAGTTATGCGAGGGGTCTAAATCAAGGTTATCCTCTTGCCGCCTGAAGCTTGCACTTAGTCTTAAATATTTATTTATGGGAACTGTTAAGCCGCCTGAGATATAATCAAGGTCACTGTAATAGCCGGGATAGTCAGGGCCAGCGTGATGCAATTTAAGGTAGTAATTGAGCCAATTGTTGCGTCCATAAAGGTGGGCCAGATATGCATTGTCTTTTCCGCTGCCACCTGGCCCTAACGCATACTCAAGGTCGATCTGGGTATTATCAAAAGGCTTAAGCTCTCCCTCAACGCTCGTGATATTACTTACTTTGCCGTCTCTGCATTTTCTAAGGTAATTCAGGCCTACCTTGTATTTGTCATTTATTAAATAATCCATAAAGGCGCCCGTTTCTTCTGTGCCAGGCTGCTGCCAGCGTGTTTTCATATGGTAAGCTCCCAGGCTGAATTCATCATTAATATTTAGCTTGCCTTCAAGGCCCCTGCCGTACAGATAGTTTTCAGTCAGCCAGGAGAGACAATAATAGCGGTCGCCGAGACCAAGTGCATAGTCTTCCGTCCAGTAGTCAAGGGAGTACTCATCACGTAAACCAAAGATTGATTTATCCATAACATCAGGACCTCTAAAACGAAACTTGATATGTTTCTTGCCTTCCTCGTCCAAAGTTCCCTCACCGCTAACCTCGGTTTGGAAACCGGATGTATTGTGCTCCTTTTTTTGGGAGACATAGCTGAGGGTTACCTCTGTTGGAATTCTGTGAAAATTATCCTGTCGGCCGCTTACCCTCGGGAGAATTTCCACCAGACTCACAGGGCTGGCCATCGCTTTTGTCTGGCTGTCTTCAACCACTTCAACAGTTAACTGAAGACGGTGTTTCATAATCTCAGTTATCTCCGTATCGGTCCTCACAGTCACATTAACCTTCTTTGATTCACCAGGTGCAAGCTTGAATGTATCAGCATCAATAATAAATGGAAGGTTATCACCACTATTAACTTTTATTCTTATACTATTCTCCACATTACTTTGATTTGCAATTACAAAAGAGGCTCGGTAATTTTTACCGGCAATTACCGAATCAGGAGCATCCAAAAGTTTTGCTTCTAATTTGATAACCGGCGGCACTACTACATAAATAGTATAAAAATCGCGGACAGAAGGATATTTCCTGTCTGTAACAAGATATGTAATTTCATACTTGCCGGCTAAGGTTACCTGCGGGACAAAGAAACTTACCAGTCTTGTATCACTTACATTTGATTCTAATTCAAAGGGGAAATCTTTAGTAATAAGTAACCACCCTTCAGGGAGTTTCACTTCAGAGATGAATTCTCGGGTTTGGGAGGTCGAATTGGTTATGCGAAAGGCAGTAGTTACTATATTCCGCGGTTCTGTCTCAATCAGCTCTTTTCCAGTTGGTCTTACCTCAATATTTGTCCATTGAGCATAAACTAATGCAGCCACTGACAGGCAAACATAAGTTATTAATGAAATCCTTCTCATTATTTATTGGATAAATTCTTCTCATTCTTCAAATTTCAAGGTATAGTTGGCCCCAAAAATATAATCCCCCCCACAGTCGGCCACCATCAGAGCTTTGTAATTGTCATTTGGTACATCAGTTATATCTATTTTGTATCGAACAGATGTATCCGGGTAAATGCGCTTCGTCCCACCCTCGAACCTGCCAATGCATGTGCCGTTTTCATCATAGATTTCGAGCCACAGAAGCGGCCTTAGCCATCTCTGCCCGATATTTTCCACATCCACCTGGAAAATTCTTCTTTCTGCTTCCCTTATAAGTTCTGTTTTTAAAAATTTAAGTTGTCTCTCGCCGGTGTCACCGATATGTGTAATCATCTGGATACCGTAGCGAAAAATTTGAGTTACACCTATTTTGGCTTTGTTCTTTTCCGGCTGACTGCTCTGCAGCGAGCTTTCAGGTATCCCCTCAACCATAAGCATACTCCAGTAGGTTCCCACAAGGTTCGGGTCGTTGGGAACCTTTACGGTGTAATTGACCGTCGATGTATCATCGGGTGGAATTATCAACCAATGTGGGTTAAAACTGAGCCAGTTGGCATTGGAGCGTTCCAATTTGCCGGGTGGGCCATAATTGTTGCTGCCATCAAAACAGAACTCATAATCAGTCTGGTAAATCTTTACTTCCTGCGGTTTGGCACTGGTGTTTTTAATAAGGATGGAACCCTCATAGGTTTCGCCTGGGCCAGGATTTGATTTTTTCTCATGGGTTAAGCTGCCTATAATAGATATCCCTGCGTTAGTTACTGACGGTGCTAAAAAGCAAAAAACTAAAACCAAACAAAGAATTCTCCCGTCAGCGCCGTTAGGTGTCCCTTTCGGGAGGATAGCCAAGTCCATTATTCTTGTCTTCACCGCTATTTCCCTTAATTATGGTTGGTCAGAAACCGTATAATAAACTGTGGTCGTATAAGTATCAGGAGGTACCTGTATCGAAACACCCGTGAGCTCCAACTGGACGTTTATACTGCTTCTATCCCCATTGCCGCTGAAAAAGCTCTGGTCAGTATCTGTTACCTCCTGGTAAGCACCGCCGCCTGAGATACTGCCTGAGCCCGTACCATCAGAGGTTCTCTTAACGTGCAGGTGCAAGTCACTATGCCAGTTGGTATCGAATTTTTTAACGTCCAATCCCCAGTTACCAATGGTGGCTGAAATGTCTATGGATACGGTATCAACGGCGCTCTCATAGGTGCTTATCAGGTCGCTTCCGGCACCAGCCTGTAAATCCGTGGAATCTATGGTCTCAGACCAGTTGCCGGTTACCGTAATTGATATAGCCCAGCATATTCCGCCAGAGCAAATAAGGCAAGCCAATAGAGCTGGTAGAGCTATCTTTTTCATTTGAATAAAAATAGGGTAGCCAAACCAGCTACCCTACTCCTAAAATCTTTCTATAGCTAACAGTGTTTTACTTCTCAGCTACCCTCTGTTATAGTAAGTGTAATCACCGGCTCTGTATCACTACCTGCTACCAGACTTGTGACATCAGTTACCTCGAAGCTATAAGTAAGTGTTGGTCCAGAGCCAGAGCCCCCCGTGGCACAGCTTCCAATTCCAGTAATTATGGCTTTAGCCACCGTGGTAGATAGTATCTGCTCTACTGCTGCGCTTCCGCAACCAGCAGGGACAGATTCTGCTATCAGCGTCAACTGGGTACCAGGCGGTACATTATCAGTAGTTATTTCCGCTGTTATTGTTCGAGTCTCAGTGGTGAGAACAACTGAAGTGTACTCAATCTTGGTGCTACTGTCACTAGCGTCCTGCGGGTTATCTCCCTCATTACCAGCTGCTGGTGCAGTAATGGTCATAGTTGGAACAGTAGCAGCAGAGACGCCAATCACAGCTATATCGTCAATATTAAGATCCATAGTCTGCGTCTTAAAGTCACTCGCTGCCGTTGCTACACCTGGAAGCCCCACGACCAACGCTACCAGTAACAAAATTTTAGCTGTTGAAGCTTTCATAGATTGATCCTTTTTATCTATCACGATATTTCGTTTTTAAGCTTATACTTCCCACTGATACAAAAGCTTACTGTGAAGTTACTCGTCAAATTTTAACGGTGATGTGATTTCGGAAAGTACCTGATTTGGCTATATCAAAGATATGACTATAAAGGCGATGGTATCATTTATCTTATTGTTGGCCTGAGATAGCAAAAACTGCTGTTGAGTTCACGGGCGAAAACATCATTGTTGAGCCTTAATCCTTCCACTTAATTAGCTCAGGGTGTATATCCTGTACAATCGCGTTTGCCGGCTTTATTCGGACGTTTAAGCCTTGGCCGCCGTACCCTTCTATCGCAAGACAATGCCTATAGGACACCTCACCATCTTGCCTGGATGCTAACTCCATGGGAAGTATTTTGTAGGTCTTGTTGTTATCATACATGTAAAAAAGCTCGACATTGAAGAGTTCCGGCCGGGCCTGGCCGAATCGAACGCTGCACTGGACCTCCATACTTTCACCTTCTGCTAAGCGA